>Ga0114967_10000986_pt1 | contig 23842 bp, 18 predicted proteins | sample M_130628_MF_Meta_FD_92639 | JGI IMG/M metagenome (GOLD analysis project Ga0114967, IMG submission 92639) | Freshwater microbial communities from Lake Montjoie, Canada to study carbon cycling - M_130628_MF_MetaG | ecosystem: Environmental > Aquatic > Freshwater > Lake | place: Lake Montjoie...
GCAGCAGCTCGGAACCGTCATTCGCAACAACCATATTCACGATATCGGCTGCGCGAGTTACGGAGGGTGGGGCATGTACAACGACGAAGGCAGCACCGGCGTTTTGTGGGAAAATAATCTCGTGCACGAAACCCAGACGGCGGGCTACCACCAGCACTACGGGCGCGGAAATATCGTTCGCAACAACATCCTCGCCTTTGGAAACGAGGAACACCTGCGTCGATCAAAACCTGAGGACACGCTCGCCTTCGCGTTTGTGCGAAACATCGTCCTCATGGGCGAAGGAAAACTCCTCACACAACTCGACAAGAACTGGCACGACGGCCGCGTCTTTATGGCTGACAACGTTTACTGGCATCCAAAAGGCGCCCCCAACGATTTCGCGGGCAAGACTTGGGCGGAATGGCAGGCCGCTGGCAACGATGTTTGTAGCGTCTTGGCGGACCCACTTTTCCGCGATCCCAGAAACGGCGACTGGACTCTGAACGCCAATTCCCCCGCTCTGAAACTCGGCTTCCAACCATTCGACTGGAAGGCCGCTGGTGTGGAGGGTGATGCAACTTGGAAAGAAATAGCATCCGCGCCTCTGCCACCTATGGTGTACGGCGTAAAGGCGATCCCCTCACCGCTTAAAATAAAACAGAACTTCGAAACGTTCAAAGCGGGCGAACGCATCAATTTAGGACGCAAAAATGCAAACAACCCTGCGCTGTTCGCGGCAAAGGACATTCCAGCTGCAACCGGGCAATGCCTCGAGTTGCGCGATGGACCAGATCAGTTGCCGGCTTTCGAACCCCATTTTTCTATGATCCCGCTCATTTAGAGGGAGTCACTCGGGTTGCCTTCGACCTGCGAATGGATCCGAAATACCGCCTTCTCCATGAATGGCGGAACAATGAGGTTCCCTACAAGACAAGCGTTTATCTCGGTATAGAAAACGGAGAGATACGGGTGGCCGGTAAAAAGCTCGCGGACTTTCCGCCGCAAACTTGGGTGCACTTTGAAATCCAATCCAAGGTGGGTAAAGACTCTGATGGCACGTGGTCCCTCAGCGTGAAACCGGCGAACGGACCGATGCAGAGTTTCGAAAAACTACCCTCTCAGAAAGGCGGAGGCATCGATTTGCGCTGGCTCGGTTTCATCAGCACTGGAACTGTAGAAGCAAAAGCGTGGATTGATAACATCGACATTGAAAACCTGTAACTCGCTCTTGCGTAACTTTTTACTAAACCTCTAGCAGCCTCAAAATCTTTGCGGATAAGAGGGTGAGAAAAACGCACAGGTGCGGCGTGCGAATCTAGGAACCGCACGGCGCGCAAACGACCGGCTTTTGCGCAACCAAGTTCAACTCGCGTAAAAGATCGCGATCATCCTCGACGCCGGGGTTGGCTGCCGTCAGCAATTTGTCGCCGTAAAAAATCGAATTCGCACCCGCAAAAAATGCGAGCGCCTGTCCCTCGCGCGTCAAACGAGTACGCCCCGCACTGAGACGTACCTTCGCCTTTGGAAGCGCGATCCGCGTGGTGGCGATTAGACGCACGAGCTCAAACACCTCGATTGGAGCCTGTTCCTCTAATGGGGTTCCTGCCATCGGCATCAGGCAATTGATCGGCACGCTTTCAGGGGCAGGATCAAAAGTGGTGAGAACCTGCAACATTTTAAGACGGTCGAGCTCTGTCTCCCCCATGCCGATGATCCCACCGCAACAAACATCCATGCCAGCGTCTTGAACGGCGCGAATGGTATTGAGGCGATCTTGGAACGTGTGAGTGCTCACGACGCTGGGATAATATTCGGGAGAAGTGTCGATGTTGTGGTTGTAGGCCTTAACACCAGCCGCCTTGAGCTTGCGGGCCTCCGAAACCGAGAGCTGCCCCAAAGTCACGCACACCTCCATGCCCAGCTTGCTGACTTCTTCAATAGTCCCAAGCACTTGCTCAAATCTGGAATCCCCTTCCCGTACGCCCTTCCAAGCCGCCCCCATACAAAAACGTGTGGAGCCGTTCTCGCTCGCCCGGCGCGCTACGGCGATAACATCCTCGGTGGACATGAGCTTTTCCGACTGCACCCCAGTGCTGTAGCGGGCGCTCTGCGCGCAGTAACCGCAGTCCTCGGAGCAACCGCCAGTTTTAATCGAGAGCAACGTGCACAGCTGCACTTCGTTACCCGACCAGTGCTCAAGGTAAACCGAACGTGCGCGGCTAATTAAATCAAAAAATGGCGTGGCGTAAATGTCTTGGAGTTCCGAGATCTGCATGCGCCGCTAGGATGCGCTTTGAGAGGAGCTCCAGAAAGCAAAAATATCACGCCTCCTCGGAAGACTTTCCGAGTTGGCTCCGAATCCCATACTTGCGCAACTTCGCGTACAACGTCGGCCGCTGGATTCCCAACACCTCAGCAGCCCGTTTTTTGTTACCACGACTTTCCGTGAGCGCCGCTAGAATCGCTTGGCGCTCAGAGGCTTCTAAACTACCCGAATGATCAATCGGCCCAACCGCTATACGCAGCGCCGGGGAGACCTGAAGCTCTGCTGGCAACTGCTTGAGTCCAATCATATTAGATTCCGCCAAAATTACGGCGTACTCCACCGTGTTCTGCAATTCGCGAATGTTTCCGGGCCAATGGTACGCATGCAACCGTTCCAAAGCCTCGGGACTCACACTCGGAGACATCACTCCATGCCGCTCAGAAAACTGTGCCACGAAGCGTTTCACCAACGCAGGAATATCCTCACGTCTCTCCCGAAGCGGAGGAATCTCGATTTGGAAAGTGTTCAACCTGTAATACAAATCTTGCCTCAACGCGCCCGAGCGCAATGCCTCCGCCACCGGCCGATTCGTAGCTGCCACCAGCCGAAAATCAGCCTTCACCACTCGGGTGCTTCCTAGGGGACGGTACTCGCGCTCTTGAAGTACCCGCAGAAACCGAGCCTGCAATTCTGGCGGCATTTCAGCAATTTCATCCAAAAAAAGAGTTCCGCCTTTGGCCTCGGAAAGCATTCCAGGAAAATCAATGATCGCGCCCGTGAATGCACCTCGAACATAGCCAAAAAGCTCCGCCTCAATCATATTTGCTGGAAACGCTGCACAATTCAGCTTGATCAACGGTGCAGCGCTTCTGCGACTGCGCGAATGAACCTGGGCGGCGAGCACCTCTTTACCCACCCCGCTTTCTCCAAGCAAAAGAACATTGGCATCTGTCGGAGCCAACCGGTCAAGCAAGTCGTCAATTTGACGCATCGGTCGACTTTGGAAAATGGGTTTAGAACGCTCTTCAACCTCAGCGAGACGCTTGGACAAGTAAGCCCGCTCTTCCCTGAGAACTACGGTTTCGCGCTGAAGACTCCGTTGCTCGAGAGCCCGCCCCATCAAACTAAGGAGTTCCTCTGCGGCGTAGGGCTTGCTGATGAAATGGAACGCACCCAGCTTGATAGACTGGATCGCATTCGCCAGAGAGTCATTGGCAGTAAGGATTAACACCTGCACATGGGCGTCCTCTGCGCGCAACTCACGAAGCACATCCAGACCATCGGCGTCTGGAAGACCAAGGTCCAACAACACCACATCAGGCTTGCTGCGCCGAAAAGCTTGCATGCCAGCAGTTCCCGATCCCGCCGTTTGGACAGCGAAGCCCCGCCGTTGCAATAGCGCTTCAAGCGTCATGAGAACCGGGCGCTCATCGTCAATCACGAGCACCTTAACGGGCACCACACTCACCTCAAACTCCCGCCAAACCAAACCTCTGTGACAAGCAGTTGCCCGTCGGGTTGGTGAAAGAAATTTAAGTTCGCGTTGTGCGCCTCAACAATTCGGCGAACTCGGAAAAGGCCCAAGCCATAGCGGGAGCTGCGCGTAGACTCCAGAGGCCGCCGCCCCCACTGGGATATGTCAGCGGGACATTTATCGGCAACCTGCTCGATGCGCCAAAGCACACCATGCTCCTGGCTTTCGACAAACACACGCACACTGGTTCCCGATGGTGAGAAACCCAGGGCGTTATCCAGCAATTCCAAAAGAGCCTCCATCACCAACCCCGGATCCACTGCAACCACCACCCTTGCACCATGGCGCTCCCAATTTGTGCGCTCAAAAACTTCGGGTCGATCTAACTTGTGGCGCGCACGCACATCTTCAAAAAGAAAGTCGCTCGGATACGGAATCCATTCCGGATCGCAAATTTGCACGGCTCTGGAAAGGCGCTGCATGCGCTGGGAGCCGTAACGCACTGAATCGTGCAACTGAGAGAGCGCCTCCCGCACATTGCCTTCGGGCTGCAAGTCTTCTACGTAGGACGTGAGCAAGTCCATTGCGTTTAGATCATTACGCACATCATGAGAGAGCTGCCTCAAGAAAGCCTCAAGACGCTCCACTGCGATGGTTGCGCCCGGTTCCGAGGCACAACCCGTTTCAGGGACAATCTGAGACCGAACAGGGTCGGGCCTCATTAAGAGCGGCAAAAGCGGTCTGCTGAAGGGGCGCTGCCGTTTTCGCAATGGAGAGCTGCCCGGTTGGCCGCGAGATGGCATAAAACATGGTAAACCGCCTCGGGATCCGCACCCAGCTTTGCTGCAATTTCCTCCGCCGTTTGTGGCACAACACCAATATTTTCCAGTACAGAGTGTTGCAGTGAAAGAACCGCTGTCGCCGCCTTTTTCCCAGCCTCTACCCCTGGCTGATGGTAGGCATTTACATTCACCAAAGAACCGTAGAATCCCACCGCGCGCTCGTACAATGCGATCAAAGCACCGACGCTCTGCGGCGTGACTTCGGGCAAACTCACCGTGATGGATTCCCGCCCGCTCTCGAACAAGGCAGAGCGTGTGCCCCGCAGAAAACCCTGCAAATAATCACCCGTAGTCGTGTTGGGCTCCACTTCGAACATCTCGCCGGAGCGGTCTTTACGGACCTCGATGAAAGTCACGAAGAAGTTGTGCACGCCGTCCCGCAACTGCTGGACATAGGCATGCTGATCGGTCGAGCCTTTGTTGCCGTAAACGGCGATACCCTGATTTACCTCATTCCCATCCAGATCGAGGCGCTTGCCCAACGATTCCATCACGAGTTGCTGAAGGTACTTAGAGAATAAGACCAAGCGGTCCTTGTAGGGCAACACGACCATGTCCTTCTCTCCCTTACCATTACCCGCGTAATGCCACATCAGTGCGAGGAGCATGGCCGGATTCTGCAGCGGTTCTGGCGTACGTGTCCACACGTCCATCTCTGCGGCTCCAGCGAGAAATTCATCCATTGCAATACCTTGCAACATTAGCGGAACCATCCCCACAGCACTCATCACCGAAGTGCGTCCACCTACCCAATCCCACATCGGGAAACGGGTCAGCCAACCATGGGCACTCGCGTAATGATCCAACTCGCTCCCCTCGCCCGTGACAGCCACCGCGCGCGGCCCAAACGGCACATCGGCAAGTTCGTAGCGCCGTTTGGCTTCCAACATTCCATTACGCGTTTCCTTAGTTCCGCCGGACTTCGAAATGACCACCGTCAAAGTATGTTCCAAACGCCCAGCCAAACGTTCAAACACGCGATCAATCCCGTCAGGATCGGTGTTATCCAAAAAATGAAGGCGTATCGGATTCTCAGGAGAACCCAACGCATCGGAGATAAATTGGGGGCCTAAAGCAGACCCACCGATACCGATCACGAGCACGTCGGAAAATTCCCCAGCCTGGTGCACGTGATTTGCAAAGGCGGCAATGGCTTCGTTGGTGTCCCGAATGGTTTCCTGAAGCTCTTTATTGGGAGCGAGTTGCGGCGTGCGCAACCAATAATGTCCAACCATGCGATGCTCATCTGGGTTGGCCTCGGCCCCAGCTTCCAAGGCACTCATGCTCACTAACGCATGCCGAGCGGCGGCGTCCATTTTAGAGAGAAATGCCTCACAAAAGCCCATCCGAGAGACATCCACGGAAATGCCAAGCGCTGAGTGACGGAGATGATATTGTTGAAAGCGATCCCAAAGAGTGGTCATTGATGTTGGATCGAAGCGATCTGTAAGCACCCTGTCGAGTAGAGAGTTGTAATGACACAAAACTGTCATCCAGCAATTGGGACTCCCCAATGGTTGGGAAGTCTCAAGCCGCTCCAGGCATTTCTCCGGATGCCATCGGTTCGCGGCTTGATCTCCTCAGCCAAGGGCGTATCTCATTGAAGGCTCATGAAACTGCTACCCTCCATCATCCTGACCCTCAGCCTGCTCGCCAGCACGACGCACGCCCAACAGCCCAAGCCGCTCCGAGTCCTTCTGATCACCGGAGGATGCTGCCACGATTACGCCGCCCAAAAGGATATCCTCAAAGCGGGGATCGAAAAGCGACTCAACGCAGAGGTGACCCAAGTTCACACCGATGACAAGAGCACAAAGCCGCCTCTACCAATCTATGGCAACCCAGACTACGCCAAGGGCTTTGATCTCGTGATCCACGACGAGTGCGCCGCCGGTATCAACGAAGAGGCCACGGTTGAAGGAGTTCTCAAGCCGCATCGCGACGGAATCCCCGGCGTGAATTTGCACTGCGCCATGCATTGCTACCGAATCGGTGGAGCGAATGAGCCAGTGACGCTCGGAACACCGCACGGATGGTGGTTTGAATACCTCGGACTCCAATCCAGCGGCCACGGCCCACAGGAACCCATTAGCATCACCCACATCGAAACCAACGACGCACTTTCTAAAAACCTTCCCGATTGGACCACCATCAAGGAAGAACTATACAACAATGTGCGCGTGTTCGACACCGCCAAACCCGTTTTGCGCGGCAAACAAACCGTGAAGGCCAAGGACGGTACCGAAAAGGAAGTAGAATCCATCGTGGCGTGGACGAACCTGTACATGGGCAAGACGCGGGTCTTTAGCACCACCATTGGGCACAACAACGGCACCGTTGCAGACGATCGTTATCTCGACTTTGTGTCACGCGGTGTTCTTTGGGCGACCAACCACATCAACGCCGACGGAACTCCTAAAGACGGCTACGGCAAGTAATTCTAGGACATTGTGGAAGATCAAGGAGGTCCTGTTCACGGCAGGACCTCCTTTTTTGCGCTCCGACCTTCTCTGGGAGCACCTCACCGAGCCATTTTGCAGTGACGAACTCCCCTTCTCCTCGTTCCGCTGCGAGCCATTTTCCCCGTGTGGTGGAGGAATTTCCCGAATGGCTGGTGATTGAAAAACCGGCGTTCATGCAAGTGCATCCAAGTAAGCCGGGGGATGAGCGGACGCTTTGGCATCACCTTTGTGATGTTCTTGCCTTTGAACGCGTAAACGGTGGAGGAATTTCCATCATCAACCGGTTGGACAGGGAAACCAGCGGCCTGACATTGGTTGCCAAAACAAAGGCGGCGGCCCGCAACCTGTGTCGCCAAATGGAAGCGCGCACCATTCGCAAGACCTACTCTGCGCTAGTCTTTGGCTGGCCGCTGGAAGATGCATGGGAGATCGAGGCGCCGCTACTGCGACAAGGAGTGCACCACCCCTCGCGAATATGGCTTAAACAATGCATTCATCCCGAGGGCAGTTCCGCGAGAACCTCCTTTCGCACGCTTGGCCGGTTTACCGCCCCAAACGCCGCGACCACCCGCTTCGCGTTGCTAGAGGCACAGCCGCACACGGGGCGGATGCACCAGATTCGAGTTCACGCCGCCGCCTCTGGACACCCTCTAATCGGCGACAAGATTTATGGCCCGGATGAAGGCTGCTATTTGGAATTCATCGAGACGGGTTGGACACCTTCACTGGAAAGTCGCCTGCTACTCAACCGGCACGCCCTCCACGCAGGCGGACTCACTCTGGAAGAAAGTCGGCAAACATGGGACATCCCACTTCCATCTGACATGGAACGCTTTATGAATAACGGAATCAGAGATAAAACACACGCTCTACCGCTTTAAAAGCGCACTAGAATTCCTCGGCAAAACGTTCAACAGGTCGCATCACACGAAGTGAAGTCGCACAAATTTTTCTCACTCTGACGCTGGCCTTTCCCTCTCCTCCCTGCGAAGAAAACGCCATGAAAGCAGTTTTGGAAACCGCAATACGCTGGGTGGGCGGTGTGTTAATCCGAATGATTTACCGTGTGCGCGTGCTCCATCAGGAACGCGTGCCAGAGGGCGGTTGCCTGCTACTGCCCAACCATCTGAGCTGGGTGGATGCAATCATTTTACAGGCAAGTTTTCCGCGGCGAATCCGTTTCCTAGTTTTCGAGGAATACTACAACTCTCGGGCTCTCACTCCATTTTTGCATTTGTTCGGCGCGCTGCCGGTGTCCCCCTCGCACGCCAAAGACGCTGTGCGCGCGGCAGTCGAGGCGCTGCGCAAAGGAGAAATCGTTTGCATGTTTCCCGAGGGAGAGATCTCTCGAACAGGAAGCCTGCTCCGGTTACAGCGAGGCTTTGAGTTGATTGCAAAACGCGCCCAAACTCCAGTCCTACCTGTCTGGCTAGACGCCCTTTGGGGGTCGATTTTTTCCTATTCAGAGGGTCGGTATTTTTTCAAATTTCCAAAGCAACTTCCTTATCCAGTGACGGTCGCATTTGGAGAGCCCATTGAGGCTAAGGCCGCTCAGGTGAACCTAGTGAGGGAAAGAATGCTGACCCTTGGAGAGCTTTGTTTTCAAAAGCGTGACTTTTTGAGAGGGCACTTGGGACGCGCCGCCATAGCGGGGCTCTCGCGAAATCCAAGCGCGGTGGCGTTGGTGGATGGCCGAGACGAAAGCATTTTGAGCCGAGGGATGTTGCTGGCTGCGGCGTTCACCTTAGCAAGGGCGTTGCGGAAGCAAAGGGAGGAGCCACGCATCGGCTTGGTGCTGCCGCCAGGACGGGGCGCGACAATAGCGAATCTGGCTGTGGTTTTGGCGGGGAAGGTTCCGGTGAATTTGAATTTCACATCCGGCGCAGCCTCCATTGCGGCGGCAATTCGAATCGCAGACGTGCGTACAGTGCTCACAGCGAAGCTGTTCCACGAGAGGCTGCCAGAGTTTCCGTGGCCAGAAACGACTTGGTTCATCGATACGTTACTGCCCTCACTCAAGGCGCGTATCGTCTGGTGGAGACTTCTGGTGGGGGTACTTCCGGGCGGTTGCCTTGCTTGGCTGTCTGACTTGCCCAAGCAGGGAGACGAAGCGGAGGCCGTTGTTCTTTTCACCAGTGGCAGCGTGGGTGATCCCAAAGGGGTAGTGCTCACGCACCGCAACTTGTTGGGGAACATCAATCAATTTTCAGCGGTCCTCGGCCTCAAACCGCACGACGCGATGCTTTCATGCCTGCCCGTCTTTCACTCGTTTGGATCCACCGTGAACCTATGGTATCCCCTCGTGAGCGGCTTGCGGATGATCACGTATCCAAGCCCGCTGGATCCCGTGAAGAACGCCGAACTCATTCATAAACACGGAATCAAACTGCTCTGTTCAACCCCCACTTTTTTAAGAGCGTACCTGCGTAAAGTTGCCCCCGCCCAGCTCAGTAGTTTGAAACTCATTGTTACGGGTGCAGAAAAACTGCCCAACGATCTCGCTCTTGCCTTTCAGGAGCGCTTTGGAAAACAAGTTCTACAAGGCTACGGCCTGACTGAAACCTCCCCAGTCGCAAGCGTGAACATCCCAGAGCTTCCTTACAAACCCGACGCCGCGCCGCAACCCTCAGCCCGCCTCGGCTCCGTCGGCAAACTCATGCCTGGCATGGCCGCCGAAATCCGCGATCCGGAATCCGGCGCGCCCTTAAAGTTAACCGATACTGGAATGCTCTGGCTCAAGGGCGTTAACATTTTCAACGGCTATCTCAATGCACCAGAGCGAACTGCGGCAGTGATACAAGATGGCTGGTTTCGCACTGGAGACCTGGGACGCTTCGATGAGGATGGTTTTTTATACATCGAAGGCCGCTTGAGTCGGTTTTCGAAAATTGGCGGTGAGATGGTTCCCCACGAAACGGTAGAAGACGCGGTGCGAAAAGCATTGGAGCTCGGGGAAGAGACTCTCAGCTTGGCCGTGGCTGGGATTCCCGACAAAGCCAAGGGCGAGGCGTTGGTGATTATTTCCACGAAGGAGATCGATTTGCCGGCACTGAGACACTCTCTTTCCGAAGCTGGAATCCCCAATCTATGGATACCGCGTAAAGTCATTTTGACAAATGAGATACCACATTTAGCCAGCGGTAAACTGGACCTTAGAAGGCTCCAAGAACTTGCGCAGAGCGCAGAAGCCAATCCCTAGTGCACGACTTCGCGGCGGAGCAAACCGAAAAAAGTGCGCATCTGAGCATTTTATTAGGAAAAAACGATTGGGTTTTCCTCTACAAGAGGCTTTTTTTAAGGGGTGTCAGCAGAACCTTTCCACTCCCTCCCTCCGCGCATTAAAGAGCCCCCTCCGCTGTCGCTTTCCAGTCAGCAGCGACGCGTTGTCTTGGGGGGTGGAACTAACGACGCGAATCGCAACCTAATTCTTGGGGTGCTCATTGTGCTGCTAACTATCCCGTTGGGGGGCGCGGCTTTCTGGTGGGCGCCCCGAGAGACGTTTGTGGCCGTGAGTACCGCAGTCTTGGTGGGCTTGCTGATCTTCTTGGCGATGCAATTTAGAGTGTTACTGCAACGCAATGGGACGTTCTTGATTTTGTCGATAGCCTTCGCCGTAACCTTGGTAGTGCCACTGGCGGCGCGTATGGTGGCGGCGGGTTCAGATTGGATGCAAATGTTTGTCGACGTGCCCAGAGCACGCGCCCAGCTCGGAGGTCTATTCCAGCAGAACCAGCAGAAGCCGGCAGCAGGTGGAGCTTTGCAGACGGACGAAACCTCTGCCTCAGCAGGCCTCGCTGGGTCGCCCGGGGTTGGGACACAAGCAAACGGGGCAGCAATCAGTGGCGCAACGGGGCCACAACCCATCACTTCCAAATTTCAAGAAGCAGAACAGAGTAAACTTCAAAACTCGGCCCCAGCCTTAGATCCAGAGCCACTCCGGCCCGGCGAAGACCCCGTGCAACGAACCACTCGCCTCGCGAAAGAAGAGGCGGTGCGCTTGTACCCTTCCCTGCAAACGCCCGGAACCCCAGAGCACACCAAGTACATCGAGGCGTATAACGATCTTGCTCGGTTAAGGAAATACGAATTCTTCAAGGACCCAAGGTGGCCCTTAACCCTTGCGGAGACCGTTGCAGCCCGAGAAGGCTGGCAGCGCAACGCTTCGCCAAGCTCTTACACAGCGACTTCCGCAGACGGCGATCCCCAAAAAGGAGGTAAATTCTCCCTGATGCCCGGATCTGAGATCGCCTTGGACAACCCACAATCGCCGGCCTCGGAAAACCCCGAAACTCAGGCAGTGAATCGTTCGATGATCGAGATTCGCCGACGCTACCCTGCAATCGGCACCGAAGGCTCACCTGAAAATCAAGCCTATCTTGAATATTACAAGGATCTTGAGCGGGCCCGACCTGAATTTTTTGACAAACCAGACTGGCCCGTGCGTCTCGGCGAAGCCGTCGCCCGCAGAGAGGGCTGGAAAAGAGCCGACGGCGGCGAAGGCTCGTCCCGATTCTCTGGCGACTCACGAGAACCCGCTTTACCACGCTAAGTTGTATTAAAATACTGCGGAAAAACCGCCTCAAAAGATGCGCGGCCGTCACGGGTTATCGTTTAGCTATCGTTTGAACTGAGACCCCGTTTTCTTGACGCCCCCTTCCCGCGGTCTAACTTCAGCAGAGAATCCCTTTTTAGTGAAAAACCACCGACCCACTCATGAATGCGGCGTCTTCGCTGTGTTCGGACACCCCAACGCCGCGACTCTCACCTATTACGGGCTCTACGCTTTGCAGCATCGCGGCCAGGAGAGCGCAGGCATCGTGACAGCCAACGGACCAAACTCTCCCTTTAAGCGGCACGTGGCGATGGGGCTCGTCTCCCAAGTTTTCAACTCAAACGACCTCGACAGACTCGTAGGCAACCGTGCCGTCGGCCACGTGCGCTACTCCACCAGCGGGTCAAGTAACCTAGTCAACGCGCAGCCTTTCGTCGTCAACACAGCCCGTGGCCAAATCGCCGTCGCGCACAACGGCAACCTCGTCAACGCCCCCTTGTTACGTGAGGAACTTGAGGAGCGCGGCTCCATTTTCCAAACCACTGTCGACAGCGAGATCATCCTGCATCTTCTCGCCCAACCCTCCGAACCGGACGGCGTTTTAGCCGCACTTCGCAAGATTCACGGCGCCTTCTCCCTCGTCATGATGAGCGAGCGGGAAATCATTGGCGTTCGCGATCCCTTTGGATTCCGCCCACTTTCCATCGGCAAGCTCGACGGCGCATGGGTTCTTTCTAGCGAAACCTGCGCTTTTGACCTGATTCACGCCGAATTTGTACGCGACGTAGAGCCCGGCGAAGTTGTCATTATCGACGAAAACGGGATTCGCTCCGAGTGGCCTTTCCAACAGGAACAGCGCGCTTTCTGTATTTTTGAATACGTGTATTTTGCCCGCCCAGACTCGATGATTTCCAACATCAACGTCGCCCGGGTTCGCACTGAAATGGGGCGCGAACTCGCCCGACTTCATCCCGCCGATGCCGATGTCGTCATTCCCGTCCCGGATTCTGGGAACTACGCCGCGATGGGATTCGCAGAAGAACTCGGTATTCCCTACAGCCACGCTTTCGTGCGCAACCATTACATAGGGAGAACGTTCCTGCAACCTAGTCAGCTCATTCGCGACTTCAACGTGCGGGTGAAGCTCAACCTGATCAAGGAGGCGGTAGCGGGCAAACGCGTCGTGGTGGTCGATGATTCCATCGTTCGCGGCACCACTGCGCGCGCCCGCGTGGTCAACCTGCGTGAAGCTGGTGCGGCTGAAGTGCATATGCGCATTTCCTGCCCACCGCACAGGCATTCGTGTTTTTACGGTATCGACTTTCCAGATCCAGAAAAGTTGCTCGCCAACCAATGTTCCTTGGAACAGATCCGCGAATATCTGGGAGCTGACTCGATTGGGTACCTCGATGTCCCTGCGATGGTGCGGGCCACCGGCCAGCCTCAAAACCAGTTTTGCCTCGCCTGCTTTACGGGTGAATACCCCGTTCCCGTCGATCCAAACCTTGACAAACACGTCATGGAACGCCGCAGCACACGTTCCAATCTGCTGGCATCCAGCGATTCCAGTCCCTCTCTTTTCCCCCGTAAACCCTGATTTCACCATGTCCAGGTCCGCCACTTCCCGCAATTCCCCTTCCAAAAAGACCTCAAAAACCGCCGAACCCAAAAAAGCGTACGCCGCCGCTGGAGTCGATGTTGACCTTGGCAACAAAGTCAAAAGCAGGATTCACGGCATGGTGAAAGGCACGCATGGCCCGGAAGTTTTGGGAAAAATCGGGGGCTTTGGTGGCCTTTTCAAACCCAATTTCCAAGGCATGAAAGAGCCCGTGCTCGTTTCCAGCGTGGACGGGGTCGGCACAAAACTCAAAATCGCCTTCGCCACAGGTCGGCACGAAACCGTCGGACAGGATTTGGTGAATCACTGCATCAATGACATCGCGGTGATCGGCGCCAAGCCTCTGTTTTTCCTCGATTACATCGGCGCGGAGCGATTGGAACCTGCGGTATTCGAGCAGATTCTCAAAGGCTTTGCGAAGGCCTGTAAAGAGGGCGGTTGCGCTCTGATCGGTGGAGAGACTGCCCAAATGCCTGGTATGTATCAACGCGGAGAGTATGACCTTGCGGGAACCATCGTGGGAGTGGTGGATCGCAAGTTAATGTTGGATGGCTCCCAAATCAAAGTGGGCGATGTCATTCTCGGGCTTCCTTCCAACGGGCTGCACACCAACGGTTATTCGCTCGCGAGGAAGGTTTTGCTCGAGAAGTTGAAGCTCGGGTTGGACGCAAAACCGGCCGGTTTCACGAAAACTTTAGGCGAAGAATTGCTGCGCGTTCACAAGAACTACCAACCGTCGCTGGCCGCCTTACCAAAAGGAGTGCTCAAGGGGCTTGCCCACATTACTGGGGGCGGGCTGATTGACAATTTACCGCGCATTTTGCCCTCGACCTGTGACGCGCTCATCGACACCACAGCATGGAAGGTGCCGCCCGTATTCCGCCTGATTCAAGAGGGCGGAAATGTCGATGCTACCGAGATGTACCAAGTCTTTAATATGGGCGTCGGAATGGCAGTCGTTGTGCGGGCGAAGGACGCGCCACAGGTTGCAGGCGCGCTCAAGGGCAAGGTGATTGGAAAGATCGAATCGGGAACGGGCGTGACCCGACTGGCTGGGCTGTAGAAGCTCTAGCGCCGCTGAATCGCAAGCGGACGAACGGCACTTCGCGCCGCTTACGCCTCATGCCTAGTGCGGAGAGGGAGGAAGCTTTTTGGCAAGAGCCTTTTCTATTTTTCCTAATGGTAATGTGTTAATCACATCGTCAGCAGTCAGCCAACCTTTGCGGGCGATGCCCACACCGCACCACAAATATTGTAGCTGGGCGATTCCGTGGGCGTCCGGGTTTATCGAACATTTCACCCCCTTATCTTTTGCCAACGGCCACCAGCGCCAATCCAGTTCCATACGGCGAGGGTTGGAATTCAGCTCGATGACTGTATTTGTAGAGGCGGCAGCGTCAATCACGGCGGGAATGTCCAGCGCGTAAGAATCCCGCCCCAACAAGAGTCGTCCCGTTAGATGCCCGAGCATCGTGATATACGGATTGGAGATCGCACGAATAATGCGGGCGGTCATCTCAGCTTGCGACTGGTTAAAAGACGAGTGGACCGACGCCACAACGTAGTCCAGTTGCGAGAGAACCTCGTCAGGGTAGTCCAAAGTACCGTCTTTGTGAATGTCGCACTCGACCCCTGCGAAAAGACGAAAATCCGGAGCGAACTCCCGATTCAACTCCTTGATCCGAGCCACTTGAGCGAGTAGGCGGCCCGCATCCAAGCCATGCGCCTGGAAAGACGAAACAGAATGATCCGATATTCCAAGATACTGCAAACCAAGTTCCTGCGCAGCCGCCGCCATCTCTTCGAGTGTATTCCTCCCGTCACTTGAAGTCGTATGATTATGGAAAGTTCCCCGTAAGTTTTCTAGTTTCAATAGATTGGGAAGACGATGCTCCGCTGCCGCCGCAATTTCGCCCCGATCCTCACGCAACTCTGGCTCAATGTAGTCCAACCCTAGGGCACGATAGAGGTCTGCCTCGCAATGAATTGGAGGAATGGGGTCTGGTGTGTTCTTGGCTTTTTCGTCCGGCCCGAGCCTGTATTCATTCAGAGTCCACCCCCGACTCAACGCTCTACTGCGCAACGCAATATTGTGTTCTTTGGAGCCCGTAAAATAATTTAATGCACTGGGATACTGCTCCGGGGTAACGACCCGCAGATCCGCCTGAATGCCATTTTTGAGACGCACACTCGATTTCGTAGCTCCATGAGCCAGAATTGTTTCTACAAGTGGGTGGTTAACAAAAAAATCCGACACCACCGCGGGCTCTCGCGTCGAGACGAGAAAATCGAGATCACGTACGATCTCTTTGCGTCTGCGATATGAGCCAGCCAGCGACGCCTGCAATACCGGCACCAACTCCTTAATTTGCTCTAACATGACTTCCGCACCCGCGGCAATGTCTCCAAAACGAAACGCCCCCGCATACTGATTGCGCGCGTGAATTGAGGTGAGAATGTTCGCGGCAGTTTTTGCACCAAACCCCTTCAATTCAGCAACGCGGCCCTCATTACACGCCGCCTCAAGCGCCTCCACTGTCGTGATATTAAGGGTTTCCCACAGCACCTTAATTTTCTTTGGGCCGAGCCCTTGGAGTTCGAAAAGATCAAACAGCGTCTCCGGAAACTCTGCCTTAAGTGCGGTGAAATACGGCAGGTCGCCGGTAGTCGCGAACTCTGTAATTTTGTCTTCCAGCGCCGTACCAATCCCACCGATTTCTCCAAGACGCTTTTCGAGAACCAAAGCGGCGAAGTCTCCGCTGAAAGTTTCCAAGGTGCGAACGGCGTTAGTGTAAGCCCTTATCTTAAAAACATTTTCTCCTTTGAGTTCCAGTAGGCGAGCTATGGATTCCAACAGTTCAACGACGTCGTCCTTCGATTTTTTCAACATACTATGGCGTGACCCCAATCCTCCCCTTTGCCGATGGGAAACGCAACCCCGACGCACGCTGGAACCGCCAAAGTGGACCCGTCAATTGACGCTGATCTCAAACTCGTCTGCCGGATCAAACGGGGGCATCGGCACATTGATAATCCGAAGATTGCCCACCGCGCGATGGATGCAACCCGGGGGAATCATCACCGTGGTCAACGGTTTGAGCGCAAAGACCTGGCCATCCGCCTCGAGAACGCCCTCGCCCTCGAGCACGATGTATATCTCGGTCATGCGCTTGTGGTAATGCGCACGGCTGTCTTTGGAGATGTCGGTGAGATGAACTGTAGCCAGCGTATTGTCCGGATCAGCAAATGCCCTTCTAGCTTGACCACAAGGGCAGGCCACGGGCGCTAGTTCGTCGAGTTGAGCGATGCGTACCTTCGGCCTCGTGGCGTTTAGACCATCCACTGGATCGGGCGTCGTTGGATTCATTTTAGCGAGTCGTTTTATTAGTGAAAAACTCCTAAACACTAATGATTAAAACAAGGTTACCAGTTGGTTATCCACGCAGCAGGCTTGCTCGGCGTATCCGCAATGCACCAGACGTCGAAGGTGATATTGTGTCCTGCCGTAGGGTCGTCGGCACCGTTTTTTTCCAAAGCAGCATTCCGTTTTGTCGAATAACCATACGGATAAGCTTTGCCCCAAGGATCTCGCGCAAAAAGTACGGTTCCACTCCCACTGGCACCACCCGACCAAGATAATTGGGCTGCCTTGAAAGTCAGATAAAGCGGCGTAGCCCCCTTTATCCCTTCCGTCGAATCGGGGCGGCCATTCACATCGGCATCTCCCGTAAGCATTTTATATAAAGCGAGATTCGAATCTTTGTAGTCTTGACCGGGATCCGACGGGGCGGAGTCGTTGATACCACTCAGAGCGTCGGTTTCCGTCGAGCGCGGAAAGCTGCCATTATCCGCTTTGTACGCCTCAGCCGCAGCACAGATAGCAGCGATTTCAGCCTCTGCACGACTGCGGTTGGACTTGGTTTGAGCATAACGTTGAATGCCCAAAATCATCGACATTAGGATGCCCAAAATACTGATAACCACCATCAACTCAATGAGAGTGAAAGCGGTTCGTCGCTCGAGTGCGTGAGTGCGCATGGGGGTGTTCGGTTTGTGGAAAATCGACCGCCGTAAGGCGTGGGGGCAACTGGACTAACCGCCCGCGCCGCCGGGAGCACTCATGTTTTTGAGCAGATCCACCATAGGTAGGAACAGCGCGATAACGATGGTGCCGACAATCACGGCGAGAAAAACAATCATCAACGGTTCGAGGAGGGACGTAAGCGCATCAACGGTCGTGTCTACTTCATCATCATAAACATCAGCGACTTTGAGCAACATGTCCGGCAATTGACCGGTCTCTTCACCGACATCCACCATGGAAATAACGATCGGAGGAAACACGCCACTGGCCTCCAAGGGCGTCACAATGGATTCCCCTTCCTTCACCGCGTCATGGACTTTGGTAACGGCGTCCGCGATTACAGAGTTGCCGGCCGTCTCGCGAGTGATGATAAGCGCTTGTAGGATGGGCACCCCGCTAGTCACCAAAGTTCCCAAAGTCCGGCTGAAGCGGGAAATGGAACTTTTGCGAGTCAAATCACCAAAGAGCGGTAATGACAACGCCAGTTTGTCCAGAGTGATTTGTCCCTTGGAGGAACTACTGAACATCTTCCATCCCACGACCAAAGCGATCACAGCAGCGAGAACGATATACCAGTTCGCCACAATGTTTCCGCTGAGCCCCATGATGATGCGGGTGAGATCCGGCAAGGGTTTGTTCCCTAACAAATCTTTAAAAATCTGTTCAAACTTCGGTACGATAAATGCCAGCAAGAAAACCAGAATGATCATGGCAATCGCCAACACGATCACCGGATACGTCATCGCGGACTTCACTTTATTGCGCAGCTTCTGAGCTTTTTCCTGAAACTCAGCGAGTCGATTGAGAACGACATCAAGAACCCCGCCCAATTCCCCAGCTTTAACCATATTGACATACAAACGGTTAAAGACTTTTGGATGCGAAGTCAGCGACTCAGAAAAAGTACTTCCGCTCTGAACCGCTTCAGAAATAGAGGTGATAATTTTTTTGAGAACGGGATCTTTCTCCTGCTTCCCGAGCACATCCAGCCCCCTCAAAAGTGGGAGGCCTGCATCGATGAGTGTCGCCAATTGACGCGTGAAAATCATCAGGATGGCAGACTCCACCGTCGTCTTTTCAAAGAACTTACTGCCCCCTTTAGATTTTGCCTTCCCTTTCTGGGCAACTGCAACCGCAACGCCGCCCGAACTCGGACCCGCTTTCTTCGCCACAGCAACGCCCACCGCATCTCCCCCGCCCTTCCCCGCATCTGTGACGCTCGTGGGAAAAAGACCCGACTTACGCAACCCAGCGACCGCATCATTGGTGGAAGAGGCCTCCACCGTGCCGCGAGACTCCTGACCGCGCGCATCCAACGCTACATAATCAAACTTTGGCATATATTCCGGGGAGGTAGTTTTGGCTAAGCGCCACTAAGTGTACTTCAAAATCTCTTCAATGGAAGTCTCTCCATCGTAAATGAGGCGCAGACCGTCATCGCGAAGTGTGGTCATTCCAAGCTCGATTGCCTTTTGCTTCAACACCAGACTGGGAGCCCTCTGATTGATCAACTCCCGAATCGGCTCGGTCACATCGAGCAATTCGTAAATACCCTTCCGCCCACGATAGCCCGTGCTGTTACAATGCACGCAACCCGCCCCATAGTAAAATTGTTTGTCGCCAATTTCATGGGGAGAAAGTCCCAGTTGAGATAGTACCGCTTCGGTTGGCTCATAAGCCGTCCGGCAGTGAGTGCAAACTTTTCGAATCAGACGTTGTCCCAGCACCCCTTCCAGGGCGGCTGAAATCATAAAAGGTTCCACGCCCATATCGATTAAGCGAGTCACCGCTCCGGGTGCATCATTGGTGTGCAGCGTGGTGAGCACCAAGTGACCGGTGAGTGAGGCCTGAATCGCAATCTGAGCCGTCTCTACATCGCGGGTTTCCCCCACCATGATACGGTCGGGATCCTGTCGCAAGAATGCGCGGAGCACTCTGGCAAACGTCAAGCCCATGCCCTCGTTTATCGGGACCTGAATGATGCCATCGATATCAAATTCCACGGGATCCTCGGCGGTTAACACCTTGGCGTCGATGGTGTTAATTTTCTCCAAACAAGCATACAGCGTAGTTGTTTTACCGGATCCAGTCGGACCAGTAACGATAAAGATGCCGTTGGGCAACTCGACCGTCCGCATGAGGTAATTGTAAATTGGCTGCGGTAATCCCAACGCCTCCAGACTTAAATTCACGCTGGAGCGGTCCAACACACGCAGCACCACGCTCTCACCGAACTGCGTCGGAAGCGTTGAAACACGCATATCCACCGAGCGCCCGTTTACCTCGCGCTGAATGCGGCCGTCCTGGGGAAGACGACGTTCGGCGATATTCAAATTCGCCATTACTTTCACTCGAGAAATGATGGAGGAAGCCAGGTGACGAGGCGGCGGTGCCATTTCATACAAAGCGCCATCCACACGGTAGCGAATCTTAAAGTCGTGTTCGAAGGGTTCGAAATGGATGTCCGAAGCACGGTCGACTATGGCCTGTTGCATCACCAAATCGACGTACTTAATGATAGGAGCATCATTGAGGACCTCAGTTTCACTGCCCATGTCTTCGCCGTCCATTTGGGACAGGACCGCCTTAAGCTCGTCAGCACCACGGCTGTAATGATTTCGCAGCAATTCAGCGACTTCATCCACCGGCGCAATCACGAGATGCACATCAAACCCCAAAGCAAAGCGCAGATCTTCCACCGATTGATGATGAAATGGGTCGTCCAGCGCCACTTGTAACGCATTACCGTCCCAACCCACTGGAACCGCCCGATGTAACTGAGCCAAACCCACAGGCAGCATATCCAGCAACTCTTGGGGTGGCACGAATCCGTTGAGACTCACCGCTTCGGTCCCAATCATCTGAGCGATGGTGAGGTGAAACTGGTCCTCAGTCATGAGGTTCTGTTTCTCGAGCACTTTGGCCAGAGACAGGCCCGTTTGGGCGATTTCAAAGGCGACTTCTCCAACGGCGTCCTCGGAAATCAGCCCCTGTTCGGCCAGCGATTCGAGTATGAAAGAGTGGTTCATGGGGGCTAAAAAGGGTTCGCTCGAAGAGGGGTCTGAGGGTTTACGGACATCCGTTGTTTTTGACTACTCTTTGTCTCCCATGGTGGCGCTGATGACCTCATCGGCTGTCGTCATCCCTGAAAGCACCTTGCGTATTCCGTCTTCACGCAAGGTGCGCATCCCCATTTCCCTCGCTCGTTTGCGCAGCTGAATCGTGGTATAACGTTCGTTGATCATGCGGCGAACCTCATCATCGACGACAAAAAATTCAAAGATTCCGGCTCGCCCTTTGTAGCCGCCATTACGGCAATTCTCGCAACCCGCTCCTCGGGAAACAGAGGCGCTGGAAATCTGGAGCGCGTCGATTCCCAAAGCGCGCATGTCCGAAGGCAGCAGTTCCGCGGGAGCCTTGCACTTTCCACAAATGCGCCGGACCAACCGCTGTGCCACCACGGCGCGCACCGCCGAGGAAACCAAAAACGGTTGAACCCCGATGTCCACCAATCGGGCAACCGCACCCGGCGCGTCGTTCGTGTGCAAGGTTGAAAATACGAGATGTCCGGTGAGCGAGGCGTTGATGGCAATGTTGGCAGTGTCCGCGTCGCGAATTTCTCCCACCATGATAATGTTCGGCGCCTGACGCAGCATAGAGCGCAGAGCGGCAGGAAAGGTCATGCCGATTTCCGTATTCACTTGGACCTGATTAATCCCAGTAATCTGGTACTCAACGGGATCCTCCACAGTGATGAGCTTTTTGTCTGGCCTATTGATGTAGTTCAGACAGGCGTAAAGCGTAGTCGTTTTGCCGGAGCCAGTCGGGCCGGTGACAAGCAAGATACCATCAGGAAACCCGATGAGCTTTTCAAAAATCGCTTGGTCATCAGATAAAAAGCCCAACTGAGGCAAGCCGAGCTGTAGCGCCGACTTATCCAAAATACGCATCACGATACTCTCGCCATGGGTGGTGGGTACCGTCGAAACGCGCAAGTCAACCTGCCGATTCCCGACGGTGACCTGAATGCGACCGTCTTGGGGGAGTCGCTTTTCGGCGATCGACATAGTCCCAGACATGATTTTTAGACGCGAGATGATCGCGGCCTGCAACCGCTTCGGCGGACTTTGCATTTCCTGCAAAACTCCATCCACACGAAACCGAACGCGAAACACCTTCTCCATCGGCTCCAGATGAATGTCACTGGCCCGCATGGTGTAAGCTTCCATCAGCAGAGACGTGACCATCCGAATGATCGGAGCGTCGCCCGCATCCGTTTCGCTGGCCTGTTCTTCATAGACATTGGAGCTCTGCGGCTTGGAGGGGTCCGTGCCGATCCCATACCACTTAAAGAGCGCCTCACGTACGGCGCCAGGTGCGCCACAAACAAATTCAGGCGTCATCCCCAACAAATGAGAAAGGCTGTCGAAGGTGTCAAAATCCAGAGGGTTGGAGACCGCAACCACCAAACCACCCTCAGTTCTTGCGACAGGCACCACCTTAAAGCGCTCAGCAAGCTCTTTAGGCAACTCATCCAAAACGTCCGCTTTGACGTCCAAAGCAAGGACATCGACAAATTCCATGGAGGCGTGCGCCGCTAGCGCCCGCATATAATCTTCTTCCGTCAAAATCCCCGCTTGAACAAGATGTTCAACCAACCCGGAACCGTGACCGCCACCACGCGCTTCATCCAACTGCGCCTTGGACACAAGTCCGCTTTCCAACAAGATTTCGAGAATAAACTCTTGGTTAATACTCACTGGGGAGGAATGGATACTAGTGGGATTCAACAACTCGCATCGCAGATCCACGCGCAAACTCATAGAGACTCTCGCAAAAAACTAGAGTCCCAGAAGCAGCGCAGAATCGCAGCTGATTGGCCAGCCCTCAACAGGCCGCCACCCGAGCACGATATGGCATCCACTAACCAAAAGTCAAAGCCCGACCCCAAGCAATCCCGCCGGAATTACCTTCAAATTGTCGGCGCGCAATTTTTTCGTAAATCGCCTCGTATTCATGAGCAATATTAGCCCAGAGGAAATCAGCCACCCGCTCTCCCAACCCCGTAGCACCCACTGTCTCGCGCCGATTCGCAAGCCATACGATGCCCTCGGCAAGTTGCCCCACATCACCCGGCGCTACATGCCGCGCTCCTGCCCCCTCAGGCACAATCTCTCTCAACCCGCCCACTGCGCTAACCACAAGCGGTTTACCCGCAGCCATCCCTTCCAAAGCGACGATCCCCATCGGCTCGCGGAGCGACGGGACGACCAGCCCGATACACCCAGAAAACAACGATCGAACCTGCGCCCGATCCGCCCGCCCCACAAAATGAACTTTCCCACAAAGCCCCAGACTGTCGCGCAATTCGGTGAGCGTCTCTCTTTCTGGCCCCTCACCCGCCAGCAACAGGTTCACTCCAGGTACATCCGCCAATGCAAAAGCCTTCAACAGTTCTGAAAACCCCTTTTGTTTTACCAAACGTCCCAAGGCAAAAATGTAAGGAACCGGATGCTGCCACGCAGATGCTGCGCAAAAGGCATCCTCCCCCACCCCACCGTACACGACGCTTTGTCCGTTTGGAAAATCGCGTCCCCAATAGGTTTGCAAATCCCCAAGAGTTGCCTTTGAGCAAGCAGTAACCCAGCGCGCTCTACCCAAAACGTCCCGCAAAATACGATTGTACAAAGGCGATTTTTCATAGAGTCCGTTGGCGTCCATGGTGCGCTCCCCGTGCGAGCTCACGACTAACGGCAGACCCAACACCTCCGCAGCGCGCGCGGCGTACCAGGCATTCGCACTGACGCAATGCACATGAACCACCTCGGCACGGAACCTTACCAAGGCGCGAACCACTTCTCTCAAGATTCGCATTCCAGTAAGCCGAAAACTGACCCGCGCTTTCAGGTTGTCTTCGGGCAAACGAAATGGAAACCGATGCACCAGAACGCCTTTCCACCATTCCTTCGCAGGCAACGCTCGCGGCCAGCGATTGGTACAAATCAGAACGCCACCACCTTTTTTGACCATCTGCAACGCGAGTTGCCCAGTCAACTCTTCCACCCCTCCCAAACTGGGATGAAAAGCACTTGGAAATAGGGCAACCCGCTTCATACCGCCTCACTTTCTAAAACCGAATTTAACGATATCACCTCGCCTCCAGCATAAAGCATTTCGTACCCAGCGCAAATCTGATCCCAACCGTACTTTCGGGAGTGCCGAATCCCAGCCGCTTCCAAATAACGTCGTAAAGCCGGATTGCGCAGCACCTGTACCAGAGCGGAACCCAAGCGGTGATCCGCAACCACCAAACCACACGTTCCTCGACGCAACACCTCCACAGCGCCTCGGTTCGGCGTCGCCACCACAGCCGTTCCCGAGGCCATTGCCTCAATGTACGGCACGCCAAACCCTTCATACGAACTGGGCAAACAAAACACCCACGCACTTCGGTATAATTCACTGAGCACTTCTGTTGGAACCTTCCCAAACCAATGCACCCCTTCCCCTTTTACAGGCTCCTCGCAAACGGCCCAAAGAACCGCTTTGGGGAGCACGGCGA
>Ga0114967_10000989_pt1 | contig 23828 bp, 22 predicted proteins | sample M_130628_MF_Meta_FD_92639 | JGI IMG/M metagenome (GOLD analysis project Ga0114967, IMG submission 92639) | Freshwater microbial communities from Lake Montjoie, Canada to study carbon cycling - M_130628_MF_MetaG | ecosystem: Environmental > Aquatic > Freshwater > Lake | place: Lake Montjoie...
GGAGGAACAGGAACTGGAAGTGCAGGTGCTGGTGGGGGCGCTGGTTCTGGTGCAAATGGTTCTGGAAATAATGGTGGAAATGGTGCAACTTCTTCAATTACAGGAAGTTCCGTAGCTTATGGTGGTGGTGGTGCTGGTATAGGTAGTAATGTTAGTGGCACTGGCGGTACTGGTGGTGGTGGTTATCCGGGCAATGCTAGTACTGGTGGAGCCGCTGGTACCGCAAATACTGGTGGTGGTGGTGCTGGTGGCGGTGCTGGTTCTCCAGCAACAGGTACGGGTGGTTCTGGCGTTGTTATTATTTCTGCATCCCAAGCGGCGGCATCTACCACAGGTTCTCCAACCGTTACAACAAGCGGTGGCAGAACAATTTATCAATTTAACTCTTCTGGTTCAATTACATTCTGAGGTGAAACATGAGTCATTACGCAAAAGTTGTTGATGGGGTCGTGACGCAAGTCATCGTGGCCGAGGCAGATTTCTTTCAAACATTTGTGGATACAAGTCCCGGTGAATGGATTCAAACTTCTTACAACACCCACGGCGGTCAACATCCCGAAGGTCGGCCATTGCGTAAGAACTACGCAGGAATTGGTTACACCTATGACCGTTCCCGTGATGCGTTCATACCGCCCAAGCTCGATGCGTCTTGGACATTGGATGAGGCAACTTGTTTGTGGATTGTTCCAACTACGACTACCCCCGATACTATTACGATTGATATAAGTTCAAACGGTTCTGACAGTATTGTTGGCGGTTCTGACAGTATTACGGGCGGTATAGATTTAGGTAACGGAGGCGCTTAATGTCCAAGCAATATCCCGGCGGCATCGTATCTAAAACTCCTGTCACGCCGACAAGCCTGAGTGCGCCCGGGATATGGACAATGAATCAGCAAGCGGCGGCGCAGGCTACCAATACGTGGCCGTTCCCCCGTGATCCGCAGTTTAACTATGTAACCATGTTGCTTCATGGTGATGGCTCGGCTGGTTCAGTAGCTATGGGTTCTGGTGCAGGTACATCTTCTACAGTCACCAACTTCAACGCTGACGCATCTACAAACAACTTTAACGTTGTTATCAATGGTGATGCTAAGTCTAATAACTTTAATCCGTATCTTGGTGATGGTTACTACAGTAATTACTGCGGCACTAGCAATAATTTTTACATGAATGGTGAAGCTGGTTTTGCTTTTGGTTCAAGCGCAGATTTCACTATTCAATTTTGGTTTTTTGCAAATACTATTTCTGCTGATGTTGTTTTTTATGATGGCAGACCAACAACTACCCAAGGCTCATACCCAACAATTTATTTGAATGGCACGACCAAAGTTGTATCTTATGTAACAACTAGTGCAGAACGAATTACTGGAACAACTGCAATTTCTGTAGGCACTTGGTACAACGTAGTTCTTAGCAGAGTAAGTGGAACAACTCGTTTGTTTGTTAACGGAACTTCTCAAGGCTCTTGGGCAGATACAACTACATACGCAAATCCTGCAAGTCGCCCAAATATATGCGTAAGTGGGTATGCGGCTAACGGATACCTTGATGGATACATATCTAATTTGTCAGTGTTAAATGGCACTGGTTTTACAACAGTAACAGTACCCACTGCGCCATCATCTACAAGTACAACAAATCAAATTTTGTTGTTGGGTGCTTCTAATAGATTTATTGATTCCAATACCGCTACAACTGCAAAGACAGTCAATGTCACAGGCTCACCACAAGTATCCCCCGCCATACCATTCACCCTGCCAACAACTGTGGCGACATACGGCTCTGGGTATTTTGATGGGTCGGGCGACTATCTTTCTTTAACACCAACATCTGCATTAAATTTGTCTACAAATAGTTGGACAATAGAAATGTGGGTAAATTTAACCACTGTTTCAGCAAACCAAATATTTATAAATTTTGGTTATGAAGGTAGTACACAACGGTCTTTTATTTTGTATTTAACTTCTGCCAATGTGTTGCAGTTTGCGTATTCTACAAATGGCTCAAACAATACCGACACTAGCTTGGGCGCATCGGGAATAACTATTGGAACTTGGAATCATTTAGCAGTCGTTAGAAACAGTACTACCATTACCGTTTACAGAAACGGTGTTGCATACGGAACAACAATTACTATTGGCGCTTCTGCAATCAATTACACCCCCGGCGCTTTTAGAATTGGTTTTGATTCATCAAATTACATAAATGGTTACATGACAGACTGCCGCCTCGTTAATGGAACCGCAGTTTATACGGCATCGTTCACACCCCCCACAGCCCCTCTGACAGCTATCACCAACACCCAGTTGCTCACCACTCAATACAACGGTGGCGGCAACAACAGCGGCTTTAAAGATAGCAGTCAGTTTAATTTCCCAATCACCCGCAACGGCAATACAACCCAAGGCACGTTTACGCCTTATGGCTCTAATTGGTCTAATTTCTTTGATGGTAGTACAGGCTACTTGTCTATGGCAAGTAATGCGGCATTAAACTTTGGCACAGGTGATGCAACGGTTGAGTTTTGGTTTAACGGAAACACAGCATCGCTTTTATACCCCGGTATTTTTAGCGCCATTACATACAATAATGCTGGTGCGGCAAGTATTCGGTATAACAATACTGGGTATGCAAATAAAGTATTTATGTATATTAATACAGGTGGTGACCCTGTTATTGCTTCTACAAGCACTATTGCTTTTGGTGTTTGGGCGCACATTGCAATTGTTCGTCAGAGTACATCACTAAAGTTATATTTAAATGGAACGCTAGATACAACAGTAACAATCAGTTCTGGTCTTGGTTTTGATTTAAGCAACGGTGGTACACGTATTGGTCGTGGATTTGATGTAGATAGCACCAATGGTTACTTTACCGGTTACTTGTCAAATTTACGGGCAGTAAAAGGGACGGCAGTTTATACGTCCAACTTCACCCCAAGCACAACGCCTTTAACAGCAATCACCAATACATCGTTATTAACTTGCCAATCAAATCGTTTTGTTGATAACAGCGCAAGCCCATTAACCCTCACAGTTAACGGCTCACCAAGCGTCCAACGCTTCAGCCCATTTGCACCATTGACTGTGTACAACCCAACCACATACGGCGGGTCTGCGTACTTTGATGGTAGTGGTGATTATTTAGTTGCGGCATACAATGCGGCTTTTAATTTTGGCACAGGCCCGTTCACAATAGAAACGTGGTTTTATTCAACCGCAAATAACACTTATCAAGCAATTGTTGGAATTCATAACGGAGATGCAGGTTGGATTCTTCGTGTTGATAGTGGTTTAAGAGTTATGTTTTATACAGGCTCGGCTGAGTGGTTTGGCACTATTACTATGCCCATAAATACATGGAATCATATTGCTATTGTTCGTGAAGGTACTGGAACTAATCAAACAAAAATGTACGTGAATGGTGTTTTAGACCAATCCATGACGCTTACAGCTAACTACACGCAAACAAATCAATTATCTATTGGCGCACAACAAAATAATTTAGCAGCAACTTATTTAAATGGATGGATGAGTAATCTTAGAGTTGTTAAAAATTCTGCGGTTTATACAAGTGCATTTACGCCAAGCACAACACCCCTGACAGCAATTACAGGCACATCTTTACTGCTTTCCACAACCAACCCCGCCATCTTAGACAACGCCATGCTGAACAATCTAGAAACCGTGGGTAACGCCGCAGTCTCTACAAGCGTGAAGAAGTATGGCGCGGCATCAATGTATTTTGATGGTAGTGGTGATTGGTTAATGACACCCAATAGAACAAACTTAAATGTAGGTTCTGGCGACTTTACAGTAGAGGCTTGGGTTTACACAGGCTCAACATCACAACAAGTAATTATTGGTGCAAACCGAAACTCAGATGGTGTTGGCGCATTTATGTTGAATTTAAACTACACAGGAAAAGTTAGATTTTTCTGTAGTTATTCTGGCGGAACAATCCTTGATTACAACGTAGGCTCAGGCACGATTTCTGATTCTGCATGGCATCACATAGCGGTTACAAGAAGTGGCTCATCTTTAAGAATATTTATTGATGGCACTCAAACAGGCACAACAAACACAACGCTTGGAACTGCCTCAATTGACAATGCTATTGCTGATTACAGAGTTGGTAGTACAACAGATGGGGCGTTAAATTTTAACGGCTACATAGACGACCTACGCATTACTAAGTACGCCCGTTACACAACAACGTTCACGGTTCCCGATCAGGCATTCCCCAACGGGTAGCCAAAACCAAACTCAATGAATACAATCACAGCAATTAACAAGGAACTGTTATGTCAAGCCAATTTTCTACACTAAAGTTTGAGCTAATCGGCACGGGCGAGCAGTCCGGCACTTGGGGCAGCACAACCAATGCCAACATCGGAACTGCCATTCAGCAAGCCATTGTGGGCATGGCTACCCTAACTTCCGCTGACTTCACGGCCAATGTTGCAACCTTATCCCTGACCGACACCAATGCGCTGCAGAATGCACGGGCCCTGTGCTTGAACATTGCAGCAGGTGCAGTGTCCGCTGCCGGAACAATCAACGTTCCCGCCATCCAAAAGCCATACATTGTTATTAACGGTTCAAGCTATGCGGTGACAGTTAAGGTATCCGGCCTGACTGGTGTTTCTGTTCCATCTGGTAAACGCACAGTCATCTATAACAATGGTACAGACGTAGGCGACCAAATAAGTTACTTATCAAGCTTGACTCTAGGCGATCTCTCGGGGTCTATTGTTGGGACAACAGCAACCCAGACATTGACCAACAAAACGTTGACGACGCCCGCCGTAAACAATCCAACGGTCACGGATTATATTGAAACCGTTAGTGCAATTGGCACGGTGAGCACGGCAAGCACGCTGTCTTTGTCAAGCGGTACAGTACTTACTGCCACATTAACGGCTTCAACAGCTTGCACATTCACAATGCCAACAGCCACGGCTGGCAAATCTTTTATATTGCTTTTAAAGCAGGCGGCATCAACAGGCAACGGTTCCGCCACATTTACTGGCGTTAAATGGAGTTCTAACGGAGCGCCAACCATTACGGCAACCGCAGGGAAAATGGATATTTTGACGTTTGTGGCTGACGGAACAAACTGGTACGGCTCATTTGTCCAAGGGTACACACCATAATGTTTGCCGCAATTAACACCTTCCTTGCTGGTGGTTTGGCCGTAGGTCAACAGGCATATACAACTGCTGGAACATATTCTTGGGTTTGCCCGTCTGGGGTTTATTCTGTTTCCGTGGTCTGTGTAGGTGGCGGCGGCAGCCAAGTACCCGGGGATGACAGCCCTAGCGGTGGTGGCGGTGCTTTGGCATATACCAACAACTATGCTGTAAGCCCGGGCACTACATACACAGTCGTTGTTGGGGCGGCGGGAACTACTTCATCTACAGACGGCGGCACTTCGTCTTTTAACGGCACTGGTGTTTTGTATGCGGGTGGCGGCGGTACGGTAAGCGGCGGTAGTGGTGGAGGTTCTGCACGAACTGGAGGCGGCTCTGGTGGTAACAGCGGCGGTAATGCTTACGGCGGTGCCGCTGGTGGCGCGGGCGGTTATTCAGGTAATGGCGGTCGAGGAGCCTTTAACAGTGGCGGTACCAATGGCGATGCAGGTTCTGGCGGTGCTGGCGGCGGCGGTTCTTCTAGCGGTTTTAACAGAGCACAAAGTGGTGGCGGTGGTGTAGGCATTCTTGGAGAAGGCACTAGCGGTGCCGGAGGCACGGGCGGCGCAGGTGGTGGCGGGGGATCTGGCGGTGCAAATGGTGGAAGTGTTGCCGATTCTGACGGCGGAGTAGGTGGAGCTTACGGTGGTGGCGGGGGAGCGCCAAACGGCGGCAACGGTGGAGCAGGCGGCGGCGGAGCAGTTCGTATTATTTGGCCCGGAACCACAAGAACCTTCCCATCAACAAACACCGGCAACCTATGAATGCGCTGGCTTGCCCTTTTACTGTTGTTGGGGCTAGTTGGAGCCGTAGCCAAGAATGGCTGTCATGTGCGCGAGTTCTATGGGATAGGCTACACAGTCCACGATCCGACCGAGCGGCACAAGGAGATGATGGCGTGGCTAGATCAGAACGCCCAGCACTGCAAGGCTTCAGACTATTTGGTTATCTGGAACAACCTGTCCGAGTGGGCGGGGTCAGCAGATTCCACATGGCTTAGAGCCAAGGTTGTACATGGATACAAAGATGCGGAGCAACGTGAGAAGAAATGATTCCACCACTCTACAAATGGTATCCGATGGTTCAGCCAGAGGGCTACCCAACCAAGACAGACACGCTTGAGCGTAGGGCTGAACGTCTAACTGAAGACTACAAGCAGGCGTTGAAGATGAAAAAGATGGATGACAAAATTGATGATCTTGAGTTTGAGTTGTATGTAAAGAAGGCAGAACGCAATCAACTTAGCCTTGAGATTTTTACTAACCGCAAATTGGACATACTTGTATGAACGAGAACCCAGACGTAGTAGGTAAATTGACGTACTCTGTAACCCTAATGGTAGCCGCTACCCTTTGCTTGTCTGTTCTGGGGATGGTGGTTGCCTTTCTGCTCGGTCTATGGGCCAAGGAAGTGGACAATGCAGAAATCTTCAGTATGCTCCACCCGGCTTTCCAAACCATCATTGGCGGCTTCATTGGTCTTTTGGCTGGGGTCAAACTTTCGCACGGCGACAGCCATCACAAATGTAAACACTGTGGAGAATAACCATGCTTGATATTTTATCTGGGGGCTTGCTAGGCTCCATCTTTGGCGGCATCTTCCGTATGGCCCCCGAGGTGCTTAAGTTCTTTGACAAGAAGAACGAGCGCCAGCATGAACTCAATATGTTTGCCCGTCAGTGCGAACTGGAAACGCTACGTGGTCAGCAGAAGTTAGCCGAGATTGGCGCGCAGCGGGAAGCCGCCATGGACGTAGGTGTTATGGATGCCTTTAACAACGCTATCACTCAGCAAGCCGAAATGGTCAAAGCCGCAGGCGGCTGGGTGGCTAGTCTGTCAGCGTCTGTCCGTCCAGTGGTTACATACTGGGTTTTATTTGTCTGGTCTTTTATTCACGTATGGTTTGCGTGGAACGCATGGCTTGCCGGTGCGCCAGCGGTTGAAGTGTTTAAAACCATGATGACCCCTGACTTCTCAGCTTTACTCTCAGGGACTATTAACTACTGGTTTCTCGACCGTACTCTGAAGCAACGCGGCATATGAACCTAGAGTTAGCCGCCGCTCTATGCCGTCAGTTTGAGGGCTACCGTGCCAAGCCGTACTTATGTCCGGCTGGCGTGGCTACGATTGGCTATGGTTCTACCTACTACGCAGACAAGCGCAAGGTAACGCTAGAAGACGCGCCGATGGATGAACCCACGGCACGGGCGCTTTTGATGATTGAGTTAGAACATACATACTTACCCGGAGTTTTGCGTAACTGCCCCGGTTTGATTACTGACGTTCGTAAGTGCAATGCCATCGTAGATTTCTGCTACAACTTGGGCACTGGACGCTTGCAAACAAGCACGTTAAAGAGGAAAATCAATGCCAATGATTGGGAAGGCGCAAAAGAACAACTGATGCTCTGGACTAAAGGCGGCGGCAAGGTTTTGCCGGGACTACTTAAACGTCGCACCGCTGAGTGCGCTTTACTGGATTGACCGATGCCATTACAAAAGATACTGTTTAAGCCGGGCGTCAACCGGGAGAATACCCGCTATACCAATGAGGGTGGCTGGTATGAGTGCGACAAGATTCGTTTCCGCCAAGGCACTCCTGAGAAAATCGGGGGTTGGACCCGTTTTAATTCAGGTACTTTTTTAGGTGTTTGCCGTTCTTTATGGAACTGGGTAACGTTGGCAGGAGCTAATCTTGTCGGAGTAGGCACTAATCTAAAGTTCTATATTACACAGGGTGGTGCTTATTACGATATCACCCCGATCCGCGCTTCATCGACCATCAATACCAATCCTTTTGCCGGAAACGACACAACAACAGTCACGGTGACGGATACGGCGCATGGTTGTGTGACAGGGGACTATGTGACGTATAGCGGGGCCACGGGAACATACGCGTCTACTTTTAACGCAGAATATCAAGTCACAGTACTCACTGTAGATACTTACACAATTACTACTGCAGTCACGATTGCAGCAGGTAGTTATGGCGGGTCTGCGGTGGTTGCTGCGTATCAGGTCAATGTGGGTCCGGCTATCCAGCAGCCTTTGCTTGGCTGGGGCGCAGGAGGCTGGGGCAACGGAACTTGGGGAAATGGCCAATCTGCAACGATTAGTTTGCAGTTGTGGAACCAGATCAATTATGGCCAAGACTTAATTTACGGTCCGCGGGGCGGGGGCCTGTATTATTGGAGCGCAAACTCTGGTGTAACCACCCGCGGCGTGCTGCTCAATAGCCTTGGCGGCACTGTTACATTCACCAATGCTTCTCCTACAGTGGTCACTTCCACTGTAGGATTTAATGAGGGTGCGGCATTGCAGTTTGCGGCCACCACTTCGCTGCCCACGGGTATTTCTGCAAACACAACTTACTATGTGTATCAGGTAGCTGGTTTGACGTTTAAACTGACAAATAGCGCAGGGACCTTGATTAACACGTCTTCTACGGGAACAGGGGTTTATGTTTCGTTGATCATGGATGTTCCTACGTCAACCAACACATTTACTGTTTCTGATACTTCGCGTTTTATTCTTGCTTTTGGTTGCAATGATTACGGCAGTGCAACAGTTGATCCTTTGTTGATCCGTTGGTCAGGGCAGGATGATCCATACAATTGGACACCCACAGCGACCAATCAGGCCGGCAGTGTGCGCTTGTCTCACGGCTCAAGGATCGTGACATCTGTCCAGACTCGTCAAGAGATTGTGGTTTTTACTGACTCTTCGCTGTACTCACTGCAGTACTTAGGCCCTCCTTATGTGTGGGGCTCTCAACTCTTGGGTGACAACGTTTCTATTGTTAGCCCGAATGCGGCAATCATTGCTTCCGGTATTGTTTATTGGATGGGCGTGGACAAGTTCTACATGTACGATGGCCGTGTACAGACCTTGAATTGCGATCTGCGTAAGTTTGTTTTTAGTGATTTCAATTCAGATCAAACTGAACAGGTGTTTGCGGGAACTAATGAGGGCTTCAATGAGGTCTGGTGGTTCTACTGTTCTGCCAACTCTAATGCTGTAGACAGATATGTTGTCTACAACTATTTAGAGCAGGTGTGGTACTACGGCACAATGGCCAGATCAGCATGGTTGGATTCGGGTTTGATTCAATACCCAATTGCTGCTACCTACATCAACAACATCGTTAATCACGAAGTGGGTGTGGATGACAATGCAACTGCCACGCCTGCACCAATCAATGCCTATGTTTCTTCAGCAGAGTTTGACATTGGGGATGGCCACAACTTTGGTTTTGTATGGCGTATGTTGCCTGATCTGACGTTCTCGGATTCAGTTAATTCTCCAACGGGTGCAGTGCCTACATTGACATTGACGCTGTATGGCATGCAAAACTCTGGATCAGGTGTTACAAGCTCGGCCAGCGGTTCTGTGCTCAAGGGCAATACTTATGTGATCACGGAAGAGTTCACGGGGCAGTTGTACACACGACTTCGTGGCCGCCAGATGATTTTTAAGGTGGAGTCCAATCAGATTGGCACCGCTTGGCAAATCGGTGCACCCCGTATTGACATTCGTCAGGATGGTAGACGTTAATGGCTGAGTTAAACGTAACCCCACCAAGCCTGCCGCTGGCTCCCGACGAATACCAGCGTCAATATCAAGATCAGCTAAATAACGTTTTACGGTTGTTTTTTACACAATTATCTAACCCCGGTAATATGGGGGGAGCTACTTTAAATTTGAATCTGAACACACTTCCAACAGATGCAAACATAGCTAGTTTGCGGATAGGTGACATATTCCGAGACACTACAACGGGCGCTACTGCAACAAGTCAAGTACTTCGCATAAAGACAGCAACGTAATACAATCAAGCAACCCATTTTCCCTAAGGAACTGACATGGACCAAGCACCTCAAGCCGCAATGGAAATGCCCCAAGAGGCTTCTTCTCCTTTTGCCAATCCCGATGCCGCTTCTGTATATGATCAGATGCGCCAGACTGTGTCTCCAAAGGAATTTGGCGACGAGATGTTAGCGGGTGCTTCGCAGGTTGCTCCGGAAGATGTTGCAGCATTTAAGGCCGAGTTGGACAAGCTGGATGTCCCCATGGAAGTGCTGGACATGCTCAACAACATGGTTGATGAGATTCTGGCCGCTCCTGAGAACTACGAACAGATCAAACAAAAGTATGCCTCAATGGGAGTGACGGACGACATCCTTCCCGAGCAGTTTGACCCCCACTTCTTTGCTGCCTTGAACATGGCAATTGACCAGATGGTCGGCGAGCCTGCAGGAGCGCAAGCGTTTGCCCGAGGCGGTATTGCAGAGCTTAGCCCTGTGTCCAAAGCTATTGCTGATTACGGTCGTAATGGCGATACCATGTTGGCTCACATTACACCGGCTGAAGCGCGCATGTTGCGCCGCAGAGGCGGTGCAGGGACCACGAACCCTAACACTGGCTTAAAAGAATACTTTTCCCTAGGCAAATTGTTCAAAGGTATTGGTAACGCCATCAAGAGCTTTGCCAGCAGTACCGTGGGCCGTATTGTTACCACGGTGGCCCTTGGTTTCTTCTTAGGCCCTGCCGCCGCCAGTGCGATGGGCATCGGAGCAGGGACCGCGGCTGCTGCTGCGGTAAGCGGTTTTGTGGGTGGCGCAGGCGCTACCTTGCTTGCCGGTGGTAATCTGAAGGATGCCCTGAAGACAGGTGCAATCGGCGGGTTGACCATGGGAGCTATTGAGGGCTTCTCTGGTGCGCCTTTAACGGGTGGTACACCAATGCCGGGCACTACGGGTGAAATCATTGGTAGTCAGTTTGACAAAGCTGTCAATTATTTGACTCCTTCTGCTCCTACAAGCTTGGCTCCTGTTGCGCCGGCGGCTCCCGCCGTTCCCGCTGCGCCGCCCGCGGACCTCATGGGTCAGGCTGCAACACCGCCTGTTGCGCCCCCTGCTTCTTTTGCAGCACAGCCAAATGATTTTGCTCCGCAAAAAATTATCGATGCACAGGCTCCTACTTCCCCATCAATGTTTGATCAGGCGAAGGATTTTGTCAACAAGAACATCTCTCCTTCTGGCATTCAGCAAGAAGCGGCGGGTGAGGCAATTAAAACTGTCCAAAAAACATTCCCCACTGCTACTCCTGAGCAGATCATGAGCGCTCCTCCCGGCTCTGCATTAGCAAAAGCATATTCGAGTGCAATGCCCGGCATGATTGGCACTTACGGCCCCGCAACAGCGGTAGGTATTGGCACGGTTGCTGCGTTTGGCGGGTTCTCACCTAAGCCTTTGACACCTGCTACTACTGATCCACAAATGATGAAGCCGGTAGAACAGCGTATTGCTGAGGAAGGCAAGCAGCGTAACTACTACTTGCAGAACCTGCCCGGCGTAAAGTATGACCAATATGGTGCTCCTATTTTTGGTCAATACACACCACTGCCTACCTTTGCACCGCCCGGTTATGCGGGTGGTGGAACGGTGCTAACAGCAGAGGAGCAGGCAACCAAAGACGCTGCTGACAAAGCCACAGCAGATGCAGCGGCCAAACAAGCGGCAATTGATGCTGAAAATGCGGCTGCTCGTAAAGCGGTAACTGACGCAAAGAACGCACGCCTTGCTTTAGGCAGTAATGAACAGTATAAAAACATCAGCGCAGGTCTGAATGTTTTTGCACCGACCACGAACCGCGAAGCTTTGTTGAATGAGCGTCAGCGCGCATTTGCGCCTGTGATGTTGAAAAATGCCCAGTTTAATTCTGGCATTGAATCCATCATGGCTAATCCAATTACACTGCCCGGAATTACAACCCCCGTTCAGCCGTACAACACGGCTGATCCATATAACACCCTTGTCCCTGATAAACGGTACACGCCACCTTCTAATCTAGGCGCTCAAACACCAAATGAAAAAGCAGCGTTTTACAATTCGTTGCGTGGTAAGGGTATGACTGATGCAGAAATTCGTTTCCAAGTGCAAAAAGACATGGGATCACAGTCCGATCAGGATTGGAGTTATTTAAAAGATTTGTCATCTTCCATCCAAAATGTTCCTTTTAACCCTAATATGTCTGTACAAGACAAAGCTGGCTTGTATAGCAGCCTATTAGGCAAAGGTTTCACTGACGCCTCCATTCGCAATCAAGCCGAACAGGTATATGGCAAACAGACTAATGAAGACTGGAACTATTTGCAGAATCTAGCCAAGCCTCCCGCCGCTGCAAATGCAAAATTAATGAACATGGGAGGTATTGCAGGTTTGGCTCAAGGCGGTTATCCTAGACGTACCGGTCAAGTATCTGGCCCGGGGACCGCGACCTCTGATTCAATCCCTGCAATGCTGTCTGACGGCGAATTTGTAATGACCGCGAAAGCTGTTCGCGGAGCAGGCAAAGGTGACCGTAGAGCAGGCGCAAAGCGCATGTACGCGCTTATGAATCAACTTGAACAAAACGCATCACGGGGTTAAACATGGCAGACGTCCTATCGCAATCACAGTTTGTCCGCGAAGCGCCGGACATTGAGGCACAAAAAGTTGCCTTGATGCAGTCGGCTAAGGCTCAAGCCGATGCCACAAACGCCGCAGCCCTTAAAGGTCAGTATTTAAACCCTGACTACAACATTGCATCAATGAGCCCTGACCAGCTTAATGCGATGGATTTGGGTCGTCAAGGTATTGGTGCTTATCAGCCGTTCATGACAGGCGCGGCAAACTCCGTGCAGACCGGTGCAGGAACGTTAAACGCAGCAGCGGGCCTGATGGCAGGTGCAGATACCCGTAACCAGTTTAGCGCGGCTCAGGCAGCAATGAATCAGGCTTCCATGCCGATTCAAAACATGGGCAACGCTGCGCAGTTGGCTACTAAAGGCGTTCCGCTTATTAATCAAGGCGCGCAGGGGATTATGGGCGCGCAGAACATGGCCAACCAGTATGCGCAAGCTAACTTAGGGCAGTCGCAAAATTATATTAACAACGCGATTAATACCGCTGATCGTTATTCGCAAGCCAACATGGATGAGTCTTTAGGGGCTCTTCGTCAAGGCATTAGCACTCTAGGTGGCGCAGGTCAAATGTACAACCCTGCCAGTGCGCAGGGCTTCATGAACCCTTATCAGCAGCAAGTTATTGACGAATCAATGCGTCAGATGAACCGCCAAGGTGATATTGCTCAGCAGCAGATGCAAGCGCAAGCAGTGCGCTCAGGTGCTTTTGGCGGCAGCCGTCAAGGCATTGAAAGCGCAGAATTGCAACGTAACTTAGCCGGTCAGAAAAATGCTGCAATTACAGGTGCTTTGCAGCAGGGCTACGGCACTGCTCAGCAGCAAGCTCAGCAGGCTTTTGAACAACAGCAACAACGTCAGTTGGCGCAGGCGCAGGGCTATCAGGGCGCAGGAAATGTTTTGGGACAGCAGTCCCTACAGCAGGCTCAGTTGGGTCAAAGCGCCGCAGGGGTACAGGGCAACTTAGCACAAACCCTTGGTCAGCAACAATTACAACAAGCACAGTTGGGGCAGAGCGCCGCAGGTTTGCAAGGCAATTTGAGCAATCAGTTGGCTGGGTTATCTGGTATGTATGGCAACATTGCAGGCCAGCAAGCCAACATTTACGGCCAGCAAGCCGGTTTGGGCATGCAACAAGCACAGGGCATTGGTGGCTTGGCTGCTCAGCAGTTTGGTATCGGTTCCCAGTTGGCGTCGGGTCTTGCCGGTATCGGTACCGCTCAAGGCAACATTGGCGCGCAACAAGGTGCTTTGGGTCAGGCGACGCAGCAGATGGGTCAGCAGGATGTCAACTTCCTGTACAACATGGGCGCGCAACAGCAAAAACAATATCAATCAGAATTGGATGCTGAACGCCAGAACCAGTTGCAACAAAATATGCAGCCTTATCAGCAGATTGCATTCTTGTCGGACATCTACAAAGGTGCGCCATCGTCACAGATGTCATCCATGTCGCAAAGTGCGCCCACCGCCAGCCCATTCCAACAAGTTACGGGTATGGGAACAGGTATTTTGTCCACTGCAGCCGCTGGTAAAATGGCTGGGGTCATCTAAGGATTCATCATGAAGAATGAGATTTTGAAACGTGCCATGTTTGCGATGCCCTTGTCAAAGGACTCCCGCAATTCTGGAATCATGGCTGGTTTTGATGAAGAGATGCCGGAAGCCCCAGAAGACAATGTGGAGGAGATGCCCCAGATGGCCCGCACTCCACAGAATCCTGAGATCCTGATGAACACACTGCGCGGTGATATGCGCTCTGTGGATGCACGCGTTCAAGAATTAGCACAACTGGTCGGTGAGCAAGCCGCGATGGACACGCCTCCTGAAGTTTTGGCCATGCTCCAGCCCCAGTTAGCCGCCCAACAAGGCGGTATCGGTGCTTTGCCACAGGGCCAACAAATGGCTCCCCCACCTATGGGCATGCCCCCAGAAGGAATGCCTCCTGAAGCTGGAATGCCCCCTCAGGGCGGTATCCCTATGCCGCAAGGCATGGAGGGCGCGGGCCCTTTTCCGCAGGGCGGGGCTGAGCAGGCTCCGCCCACCCCTGATGGCATGCCTCCAATGCATGCCGCTGTTGGTGCGTTCATTACTCCTGCTATGCGCATGGCTCAAATGGCCGGCACCAAAATTGGTCAGGCAGGCTCAGCAGCAAACGCTGCTTTGGGCCGTATGTTTATGACGCCTCAAGGCATTACGCAACCTGTTTTGGAAAACGTTCGTGGTCCCGGTGGTCGTTACACGGCGGAGCAAATTGTGAGTGGAGGTCAAGCTTTATCTGCGCCTACACTTACACAAGGCATCATGCAAGGTACGGCAAAACTTGCCGATCAATATCCACGTGTGGCGGCCATGCTGGCTCCTGCTGCTGGAGCACTTGGCTTGGCTAATGCACCACGATCCAGTGGTCCTGAGGGCGCAACTGATCTTTCTTCACAGATTCCAACAGATTCAATTGAGAACATGGTTTCAAACAGCGTATTGAACAAGCCTCCTGCTGTATCCATGAGCTTTGATAAGCCCTTTACAACAACTGTGCCTGATCGCTACAAAATTACTATGGGCCAACGGCCCACGCCTGCTGCTGCGCCCATGGACATTTCCAAGCCTAATGTGTATGACATTGAAGATGCACGTAAGGCAGAAACCATTGCTGCAGCACCTAACGTCTATGACACAGAAGATGCGCGCAAGGTAGATACACAAGACTTCATCAAGTCTGCCTTGAAGGAAAAGACCCGTGCAGAGCGGACCAAGGAAGGCTATGCCGAGTTGGCTCCGTTGTTCCAAGAAATCTTGGGCAGCGACAAAGAAGACATGAAGGTCAACGCTTTGTTGATGCTGGCGGATGCTGGCTTCAAACTTGGCGCAAGCCGTCAACCGACGTTTGGTATGGCATTCAGTGAAGCAGCTTCTGGTATTCCAAAAGGCTTTATGGCTCTTATGGCGCAGTCCAAGGACCGCGATCTCAAGATCAAGTCTGCTGCTTTGTCACAGGCGTTCACCGACGTACAAGAGCAAGACAAGTATGCTCAACAGACCAAGATGGAAGTGCTCAAAGGCGATTTCCGGCTGTTGTTGGAGCAGGCTAAAAATGGCGGCACTACCCTCGAAGACGGTGGTGTGGGATTGCGTGTGGCCAAGACCAAACAAGGTGGTTTTGCCGGCGTATCTATTGATCCAAAAGATCCAACAGTGCAGTCGGCTGTTCAAAGCCGCTTTACATTACGCGACACTGACAATCCGTTTGTCGAGAACCGCGGACAAGCGCCTACGTCAGTTGAAACAGACAAGGGTGAACGGGTCAAACTCAGTTCTACTTTACGTGCGTTGGACAACAGCTTGTCTACCTTGGACAACCTCAAGGGCACTTATACAAATCTGTACAGCCCCGGCACATGGTTCGTGGACAAGGTCAACAATCTGATCGTTCCAGTCTCCGGTGGTCTGGTGCGTCCTGATGTGAATCAAGCGGATGCGGCACAACGCGTGCAAACAGGGATGAACTCCATCCTAAAGAGCATTGCTTCTGCAAATGACAACGGCCGCGTTGCTGTGCAAGAACAAGAATGGGCACGCGATACCGCTAAAGGTATTTCTGATCCCGCTGCGTTCTTCCAGAACAAGGAGTTGGCAGCTAAGGGCTTTAGCAGCATGGAAGCCATGTTGCGTAATGCACGCCAGCAGGTGTTGACACAGTTGGGATTTGAGAGCAATGATTACGCGATGCGCACTCCTAGCACTGGCACGCAAAACGATCCATTTGTGATCCCCGCAGATAAAGCTGATCAGCAGCGTATGTTTACCTTCCTTGGTAGTACCATCGGTAAGTTGCAAGATCCAAAAGCGATGGTGTATGTCCAAATGCCGAACAACACAATCCAACAATTTAATCCTACTCAACTGCGTGGCCTGATAGGAAACCAATAATGCCAACCTTGATGAATTCCCGTGGGGAGATGGTGGACCTCTCAACCGGTGAGGTTGTCGGTCGTGCTGAGGGCGTTCCTACTACAACCACCGATCCCCGTGCAGGTGGTACGGCGGCACAAGACGTACAAACACAAGGCGGGGACCGTGTTAGCGGCCTGCTAAACAATCTTTCATGGGGCTTCAACAGTGCCCTTTTTGCCATCCCTGATGCTGCTCAACGCCTTATCGGCAAGGGCATGGGAATGGATGAGAAACAAGTATTCCAGTTCACCAATCTCTTCAACAAGGGTGTAGAAGCCCCTCGTAATATGGAAGAGCGCTACGCCCGCGCTGTAGGCGAAGGCGTTGGTGGAACCATGCCCTTCACTGGCATTCTTGCCTATGCTGGGGCCGTGAAACCGCTTGTCTCTGTGGCTCAGCCCGGAGCAGGCATCTTAAAAGGAATCGCAAATGACGCCGTTAAATATGTTCAAGAAAGCCCGAGAATGGCTGCAGCTTTGGATATCGCGTTTGGTGCAGGGTACGAAGGACTTCGTCAAACGGTTAAGGAAACAGTAGACGACAGTAACCCCTACAAGAAGGTGTATGAAGAGTTGCTACCTGCTGCAGCATTCATCGGCCTTCCTGTAGCTGCCGCAAACCTGCCTTCTGTGCGTGGTGTGAAATGGATCTCTGACAAGATCAAAGGTGTCTCTAGCGGTCTTGGTGAGATTGAAAAAGAAACACTGCAGGGCCTACCCGGCATGTACAAGCTGCCAATTATCAACGTGCTCCCAACCATGTTGATGAAACGTGCGGAGGGCAAGTTGGCACAGGTGTTTGGCCCTATCTCCGAGAGCCCCGAAGCACAGCAGGCATTGAAGCAACTTGAAGCTGCTCTGGCTGATCCTCGCGTTGCAAATGCGGGTTTCATGTTTGATGCTGCCGAGAAGACAATGTACTCACCCTTGGTGCAGCGCAAAGCAGAACTTCTGCAGCAGCTTGGCCCCAAAGAGTTGGAAATTACCAAAGAGCGTATTAACAAAAATCAGCAAGCGCTGGATAGTTTGTTCTCTAGCTTCTCACCAGAAGCACGCAAACCTATTCAAGAAGCGTTTGCCGCGGCCCAAGCAGATCGTCAGCAGTTCTTTGAGAGCTTGCTCAAGAACCAAAAGGACCTGACAGACGCGGAAGTCATGTCAATCTCCGAGCGCCTCGGCCCACAGAACATTGATTTGCTCAATGATGAACTGCGCGGCACATTGATGGCCCGTATGGAGATGGATGCCAAAGCACGTGGCAATATTTTGCGCCGCATGGGCCTAAAGCAGGCCGTATCGCCAGAAGGCTTGCCAATGCCTACGCGTGATCAAGGCGTGTCTTTGTTCCCCGCACGCGATATTGAATCTGCTGCCAAAGAATTGATTGCTAAATATTCTCCAGAGCGCCCATCCATGAACGTTCAGCTTCCTGAGCCTATTCGTTTGCTGCAAAAGTTTGTACGGACACAGGAAATTTCACGCGAAAAGATGGAAGCAGATAAGTTGGTGGAACTGACGGACCAAGCCATTGGTGATCAGCTTGCAAATCTGGGTAAAACACTTGACCCCGACATGCTTGCCGGCCTACGGGATGCGGTTCTTTCTGCTGTGCGTGGCGAGAAACCAAAAACTGGTCGCAAGACTGCAAGTTTGAGCGAGTTGTTGCCCCCACCTGATGCAAAGGGCAACATCTCCATTCGTGCTATCGTGCCGGGCCGCAACATTGTGATCAATCCTGCACAGTTAAAAGCCGATGCAGCACGTATTGCCGAAGCTAATACAGCGATTGATTTGAACTTGCCAGAAGCGCTTGACTACTTGCAGTCAGCCATGCGTTTCCGCAATCAATCTGTGATCAATTACAACGGCTCCATGAAGCGCGGTAGTAGCCGCATTCAAGATGCACAGCGTCACATCGACACGGGCAACGCCATCTACAAGGACATTGAAGGCTTAGTCCTGAACAACGTGCCGCGGATCAAGCAAGAGTACGAAGGCATGAAGATGGTCTTGGATGACTATGCTGCTGCCTACGAAAAGAATCTGCCCCTGCTTCTGACACAGAAGACCCGTGGCGGCGATGAGTTTCTCTTGCCCAACGAGCGCTTGCTTCAGACTGCTTTCTCCAGTGCCGACAACTTAAAACAGTTGCAACTTGCTGTCAGTGGGTCACCTCAAGCTTCATCGATCATGGAGCGCGGAACTATTGATTGGCTGCGCAGCAAGAACGTTGTTGGCGCTGATGGTTTGGTTGATCCTAAGAAGATCCGCCAAGTTTTGGACAAGAACAAAAACATCGTTGAAGCCTTGCCTGCCAACGTGCAGATGAAACTGCAAGACGAAGTGAAGTTTGCCGACGACTACGTCAAGCGCATGGGCGAGCTTGACATGCGCCGAGTTAACGCCAAAGACCAAGAGCTTGATGGACTGCTTGCCAAAGCTACACGTCCCGGTGCCGATCCTGCTAAAACACTGCAAACTGCCTTGACCGATCCTGCAACCATGCAGACATTGGTGCGTGGTGTGGAAAAAGACCCAGAGATGTTGGCAGCCCTGCGCCGCTCTGTATTTGACGTGGCAACAGGTGGTGCACAAAAGGGTGGCGCGCTTAAGTCATTCATTGACAACAACGAAGGTTCCCTCAAGATACTGTTTAAAAACACATCCCACTTGGATGATCTTAAGACCTTGGCCGATTTGCAACGCCGTGTAAATGCGTTTGCTGACGTGACCGGACAGATTCCTGCGTTTGAGTCCACAGATCAGCAATTAAAGCGTTTATTTGGCGCAGGCATCCAGTTCCTCACAACCACGGCCCGAGAGGCCGCTGTGGGCCGGATAAACCCCTCCACGGGTGCTTTGGCAGTCATGCTGCGCATGGCAGGTGGTCTGGAGAACCAAATTTATCAGCGGATCTTTACAAGAGCATTGGAAGACGCAGAGTTTGCCAAACGGATTACGCATGTGGGCACACCACAGGATGCACAGAAGTTGGCGGCTGAACTTGAAAAGATTGGCATTCCAAAATCTGCCTACGTGCCCAACATGAAGCGCATTACCGCACAAACTGCTGCACAAACAGCGATGAGTGACCAACCGGAAGCGGTTGGCAATCTGGGTAATCTGCCCGTGGTCCCCGGAACAAGTGCTCAGCAGATGTTGAAAAAGATGCCGCCTGCTCCGCCAACACGTGGAACAAACTTCAATCCCCGTTTGCCAACAGCACCTGCTGCAACGCCCGGCGGTGGCAACATTCAATTGATGTACCCTTCAATGTTCCCGAACGATCCGATCAGCGGATTGCTGCAGCAGCGCCAAGCCCAAGTACAGGGTCAACAAAGATAACGGAGTTACGACATGGAAATGATTGGACGACTGGTAGCCACGCTGTTTATAAGCCGCGAAGTGGCTCATCGTGCGCACTTGGCCGCAACAGGCACGGGAAGCTTTTCCAAGCACATGGCCTTGGGTGAGTTCTATCCTGCAGTGGGTGAACACGGTGACACCATCACAGAAGCCTACCAAGGCCGCAACGGCTTGATTGAAATCCCTTACCTCAAATACGAGGATGAGGGCGACATCATCAAATGTCTTGAGAAGTACATGGACGACATTGAAAAGCTGCGTTACAACGCAGTAGACAAATCAGACACAGTCATTCAAAATCTGATTGACGATGCACTTGCAACGTACCTGAGCACCCTTTACAAATTAAGGCACCTGAAATGAAAAAAGAAGTCTGGGATAAAGAGCGGCCAAAAGGTCTAGGCAAACCAAAACCATTGGCCCCTGCCAAGAAAGCCGCCGCAAAGGCTGCTGCAAAAAAAGCGGGAAGACCCTACCCAAATCTAGTTGACAACATGCGTGCAGCGCGCGCAAAATGAATACGCTTCATGCAGTTGTCTAGGGGTTCTCCTCTCCTTCCCTTGACAATCTTTTAGCCCCGCGGCTCACGCTTCGGGGCTATTTTTTTGGTGCTGCTCCACCCTGCGCATCCACATGTCCTTGTAGTTGTCAAATTCACGGCCACAGGTCACAAACTCCTGCGTCTGGCCGTCCTGCGCAACCATCATGATCACACCCTGCTCAATCTTGGTTCCATGTGATACATCGTGGGCCAAGGCATACGCCGCAAGCTGCACAAAGTAGTCTTCAATCCACTTGCGCTGCTTCATCTTGTTGGTCTGCTTGAAGTCAATAATTGCAGAGTGATCTCTGTACACACCAATGCAGTCAGACGTGCCGGCATACTTTTCTGGGTAGTACAGCGGTATCTCTGTGCCCCACACTTCGTTCACGTGCGGCATGAACGTTTCAATCAGCTTGTATCCCATCCAATAACCTTTGACCGCGAGCCACGTGCGCGGTGTCTCAAGGGGCCTGTTCAGCAGCAGTCTTTCCACAACACTGTGCATGTGCGTGCCTACAGTTGCTGCATCGTTTTTAATCCGGTCCGCTTCTTCCAAACCAACCCTCGCGGCCCACGCATCGAGGTGTGCTTTATCTTTTGTGCCAGACAGGATGGTTGTCACGCTTGGCACCGGTGGCTGCCCGTTTAACGTGTAGGTGCGCCCTTGTTCAGAGTCAATACGAACCAGTTTTGGGTAGACGTACTTTTTGCGGATTGGGATTAGTTGCATCATTTGATCCATTCTTTAATTTCTTCGCCAAGCACAGCGCTTGCGATATTGATTTTGTTGCGCAGCGCCTTGACGATGTGTTCATCCACTGTGTTGGGCGATACAAAGTCGATGTAGGTGACCTTGTCTGTCTGCCCGATACGGTGTGCCCTGTCCTCTGATTGCAGGCGCTTTTCCAAGTCAAAGCTATTGCTGTAGTAAATCACAGTCTTTGCCTCTGTCAAGGTAATGCCGTAGCCGCCAGTGCTTGGATTGCCAACGAAGAAACGCAGATCGCTGTTGGGGTCTTGGAACTTGGTGACGATATCTTGGCGCTCCTCGGCTTCTGTGTCGCCGTAGTACGTTGCAACAGAGGTCATGCCGTATTCTTTTTGAATGGCCAGCCGGATGTTTTCAATGTCCCGGCGGTAGTTGGCCCAGATGATTACTTTTCCACTACATTCTTCAAGCGTTGCAAGCAGTTCGTTCACACGATTGTTGGGGATATCAATCTGCTGCCCATCGTCAAACTTCACGTGGCCACAGCAAATCTGATGCAGCCGCATGATCTGCGTCAGCGCATTGTTGGTGGACATCAGGTTGCCCTCAACAAGAGCAAGCGCCATCAGCTTCATCTGGTTGTAGTAGGTTGTTTGCTCCTTGGTCAATTCAATCTCACGCCTGACAAACACCTTGTCGGGCAGGTCCAAGCATTCATCCTTGGTCACGCGAAATGAAAAATGATTGAGCTTTTTCTGTAGTTCATCCAAGTGTCTGTAGCCCACGATCTGCTTGAACGTGTGCGTAGGCATCTTGCGCTCAACCAAAATGGCGTAGCGTGCTTGGAAGGCGTAGTAGCTGTAGCTGTTGAGGCATTCGGGCCCGAGGAACTCGCATTGGCTGTACAGATCCAGAGGTGACTTGGTGACAGGGGAGCCAGTAGCAATCCTCCTGTACCGCGCATCACGGGCCACTTTGATAATGCTCTTAGTGCGCTTAGCTGTTGGGGTCTTGATGGTGGTGCTCTCATCCACTGCCATGAAGGCATTCGTCACTCTCAAGAAGGTGCGCGCATGGGCTACACCTTTCTCTGTGCTGAACGCTTCAATGTTCATGATCAGGATGCGCATGGTGTCCACGGCATTCATCATCTTATCCATCTGTTCACGCTCTGCCTTGCGGGGAGTAGGCGACCAACAAGCTACAGTCGTTGGAACATGCTCTGGCATATGCTTTGGCAATTCGGATGTATACCAGTTGCGGTAAACGCCTTTTGGCGCTACGATGAGCATAGAGTTGATCTTGCCCTTGTCGTATAGCATGGCTGCATTGTTGATGAGCATAAAGCTCTTTCCCGTACCCATCTCTGCAAATAGGGCAACTTCTTTATCCTCCCAGAATCGCTGCAGAAACGCAGCTTGGTGGACGAACGGTTTGTTCTTAAATGGGTACTGGTTTAAAAAATAATCCATATCTTTCTAACTTTCTTTTTAAAAGGTGTTGACACCCCGAAAAGATAGTGTACACTAAATGCACGTTTAAAGAAAGGATAGCGTAAAACATGGCAACTGAACAATTCCCTCTGGTGTACGTCGTACAAGAGATGCCTAATCATGACATTGCAGGTGCAATGAAGTTTGGAGACCCAACGGTATTACTGCCGTCAAATGTCCAAATTGCATTTTCCACAGTGCCAACCATGAGGTTGCTCAAGCGCAAGCTTCGCAATTTCTCTGATCGGGACTTTTTGCTGCTGACCGGAGACCCTGTGGCCATCGGGTTGTGCTGTGCAATTGCTGCAGCATACAACTCAGGCCGTGTGAATGTACTGAAGTGGGATCGTCGTGAACAGATGTATATCCCAGTTAAACTTGATATTACCGAGAATGGAGAAAGAGATGAGTAACGTTAGCATTTTTGAAGAAGACGCAGGCGCACTGCAAGTTAAGAACGAAGACCTGTCTTCCGTTGGCGCTTTGGCAAAACGTGCCAAGGAGTTGGAGAAGGAAATCGACGACATCGAAGATGTGCTTAAAGAGCGCAAGGAACAACAACGCAAGTTGCTTGAAGATACGATTCCCGCGATGCTATCTGAGCTTGGCATGAAGTCCTTCAAGATGGCTGATGGCAGCCAGATCGACATCAAGCCTTTCTATAGTGCAAGCATTAAGGAAGAAAAGCGCGCACAAGCCTACGAATGGCTGCGCGAAAAAGGCTTTGACGACATTATCAAGAACACAGTGTCAGTGCGGTTTGGTCGTGGTGAAGACCAACTGTGCGAGGCACTCCTCAATCTACTGCGCGAGCAAAACTACCCAGTTGAGCAAGCACAGAAGATCGAACCCCAGACCTTGAAAGCTTGGGTTCGCGAAATGGTGGAACGCGGTAGCGAGTTCCCCACAGAGCTTTTCGGCGCATACGTGGGCCAAAAAGCAACCATCAAATCAGCATGATCTAAGGAAATTAAAATGGCTAAGAATGAAGTAGCAGTAAAAGAGACCAACGCAATTGCATTGGCAGGTGACTTTGAGCAGGACGCTCAGAGTGGTTTTGAGAACATGAATCAGGACGATTTCGCCCTGCCATTCTTAAAGCTTTTGACC
>Ga0114967_10000990_pt1 | contig 23816 bp, 40 predicted proteins | sample M_130628_MF_Meta_FD_92639 | JGI IMG/M metagenome (GOLD analysis project Ga0114967, IMG submission 92639) | Freshwater microbial communities from Lake Montjoie, Canada to study carbon cycling - M_130628_MF_MetaG | ecosystem: Environmental > Aquatic > Freshwater > Lake | place: Lake Montjoie...
GAAGCAGACAGTTTTACAGTCCGAGCTACCGATAGCAATTCAAATTCGGGTACACAAGCATATTCTGTAAGTATATTGACCAACTTGTGGACAATTCAATTAACTAGCTATAGTGGCGGTGCAGCATCAGGCCCGCCAATTTCAATAAATGAAAACAATACACTCACATATACAATTACTGCACCTGGCCAGATACCAATAAATCAAACTGCTGAAGTAAGACTTGTTGCACCTAAAACAACTGATGCAGCCGACGTCGACTTTGAAACTATTTCAGTTAACTTAACTGGAAGAACTGGAACAGCGACATTTACAGTATTGGCTGACAATCTTACAGAAGGATCCGAGTACTGCACAGTGACATTGTATTATAGCAACGGATTAGTAGCCACCTGGGGTAGAGTAAATATTGCAGATACCTCTACTACGCCTGCACCAACAATTGCATTGTCAGTTGGTTTACTCAATGGATCGCGTGGTCTATTGTATACCGATTCGGTCATAGCATCTGGCGGAACTAGCCCGTATACATATACTCTATTCTCTGGCACAATGCCTCCGGGCTTGACAATTGGATCAGATGGTACTGTTTCTGGCAGACCAACTACTCTAGGTACATACACCTTTACCTTAAAAGGAATGGACGCTAACAGTTACTATGCAACTAGAGCCTACACTGTTACCATTGATCCGTTGACTGTTACAATTAGCCCGGATACATTGCCTGATACTACACAAGGATTGAGCTACAATCAATTGTTGAGTTCGAGTGGTGGGCAAGGTACATACACATATACATTGTTAAGCGGCAGTTTGCCTGTTGCAACAAGTTTGAGTTCGGGTGGTATAATTTCAGGAACTATAAGTGGATCGGCTGTCACAGCATCATTTACAGTTACATCAACTGACTCATACGGTAATTCTGGTAGCAAGTCATATATGATAACAGTCAATGCAGCAGTTACACCACCTACTCCGACACCACCAACACCAGTTCCAACACCACCTACTCCAACACCACCTACTCCAACACCACCTACTCCAACACCACCTACTCCAACACCACCAACACCAGTTCCGACACCACCAACACCACCAACACCACCAACACCTACTCAGTCATTGACTATATCTGGATCGTTTGATTGGGGTACAAAAGGATTTGCATATTCTGATACTGTTTCATGTAGCGGAGGCACCGGTCCTTATACCTGGAGCGTATTATACGGGTCATTGCCAGGGGGGTTAAGTTTAAGCGCCGGAAGTGCAACTACAGGAAGACTGTCCGGAACACCGTCGGGTGATTCCAATGAAGTGGCATTTACTATAAAAGCAGTTGATACAATAGGCAATTGGGGAGAAGCGGCAGAAACTACAATAATGTTCCCTCTGGATAGACCTACACTTGGAACTTTTACTGGCACATCTGGAGAAGTCGTTGGCTTCTTCATGCAAGGAACACAATGGGCAGTAATCGACGGCGCGGGAAATATACTCGGTCAAGGTAATGTGGCTCCAAATTGGAATGGAACATCCTGGGGACTGGCCAGTTGGACAAATACAACAGACGGAACTATATCGGGATTCTCATCTCCGGTGAATGGATGGGGAACAGCATTGGCTCAAAACACGACAGCAGATACAACAAAAACTGTTAGCATGAGCGTCGCCTGGTTCCACAAGAGTGTTTCGCAAGGATCTCAAACCTACACAAATATAACGTTAAGTCTTGTTTGTGTTGGGTAAGTTTATTAACTAAGACTATAACATGCCATTAAATACATCAGATTTTATACCAGGCTCATTATCGGGCAGTGCTACCTTGTTCTCCAAAGGATCTGCATTTAGCAAAACAATCACACTCGACGGCGTCCCCGAAGGTAACGAAAAGTTTGTAGCCAAATTGCGTAAATATAGTACCTCTGGACAAGTTGTTGCGTCAAGTGCAATTGCCAGGATCAATGATACCAGCCAGGCAGATGCAGCAGCAGTGTATAACTTGTCTGCCAGTGCTTTTGCAGTGACGGAAGGAAGTAGTGTTGTAATTACCCTGACTACACTTAATGTACCAAATGGCACAACAGTGCCCTACACTATAACAGGCATTACTTCTGCTGATATAGGCGTATTACCATTGGTAGGAACATTCACTGTTACATCAGCTGGTGTGTCGACTGCTACACTCACACTGGCATTAACACAGGATAACGTTGCTGAAAACAATGAAGTTATGACAGTTACACTAACTGGTATCACTCCAGTTACAAATGTAAGGGTCACAATTATTGGATAACAAAAAACAGGACCCTAAGGTCCTGTTTTGTTATTGTTTTTCAAAAATATTATTGAGTTATGTACTCATTGGCCATTGGGAAAATTGCCGCAATTGCCTGGGCACAGGCCAGTGCAACAATTTGATGCTCTTTCTGTGTACCATTTGCACTGCGCAATTCAATAAAATGAACCCACGAACGCAACGTTCCATTCATATACAAACGGCTTACTGTGTTACCTTCAGGTAGTACCACTCGAGCCTGTTCTTTTGCAATACCGTGATCAACAGCCCAGGCGTATGCTTCTCGGGCCTTGTCAATTACCAATTGCTGCATTTGTTCCCATTGCCATGCCAGTCGACGACCGTCATCGGTAGTTAGATCCAGTTCAACACTGTTCTGTCTGTTTTTAGTGTCCTGAAGTCGGGCCTCTCGGATCTCAAAACTAAGATCTTTTGTTGGATCTGCATACCGCTGGCTAAACTCTTGAAAAGCAAAACTACGATGTCGCAAGATTTGTCTTGCAATATCACGAGTTGTTTCAATCTCTACACAAGCACTAACCATTTCAAGTGGGCTCCAATGTGCATGTTTGACCAAATACCGAATAAGTTTTTCGCTGGTCTCTGTATTAAGCTGATTAGAAGGGTTACTAACGCGAGCACAATACGCAATTAACTCTTGTGCATCAACAATACCTTGTTGTGCAAACTCAGCAGTTGGTTGTGAATAAGATAAAAGTGAAACTTTCATAGGTCTTTAAGAATTTCGTCTGTGATTGGTTGAACAGCACTTACAACATCATCGATGCTGACAAAAAAGTCAACATCAACAATGATATTGTCTAGTGCCTTGAGTTTCGAGTCTAACATTTCTTCAATATCAACTGGATCAATACCGTCTTTAAGTAGCTCTTTGATGTCAATATTAACTACGGTTCCGTCGATTAAATTTACACTAAGCGACTGTAGCATGGTAATAGGGACTTCATCTTTTTCTACTTGTTTAAGAATACTTTTCCATTGATCTCGAAGGGTCACATTAATCTTTTTTAGCTTCGACCTGGGTTTTTTTCTTGGTTGAACGGACATTTTTTTTAGTCTCTGGGAATAATGCCGCTGCTTCTATTAGCAAACGGTCTGCTTCTTGCATCATTGATTCAGCATTCTTTTTCATAATAGCAGCCTGATTGATACGATCCCGTGCTAGGTCTTCATCGCTGAGTGCTTCAGTTAGAGATGCTGTAATAGGAGCAGGAGTTGATCTACTATTTGTGGGCACTCCTACTTCGCGCACATCTTGTGTACGTTTCTTACCAGTCATGCCGGTGTTTGAATCGAGATCTTTCAATCGTTTAACTGCATCTTCACCTTTGGCCATCTCAGACAAAATGGAGTTTAATTCATCAAGACGAACTGAACTGTTATTTGTAGGCGTAACTAAGATTTGATTAGTTGGTACCTTTTTCATAAGTCCATCTTTATGCAAGGCCTCCAGGCAGTTGCGACCATCGTGCATTAAACTTCTGAATAATGCATCTGACAGATTGTCTGCTTGTTGCCCAACTGGACTTTCGAGAACTTTCATTACCACGTCGTGATATAGTCTAGGTAACAAATCGCTATATGCTACCAAGCACATATGTTCTTCATCGGGTATTACCCGAAATAGAATAACTACTTTTTTGTCGTTGTGTTTTCCAACATGTTTATACATGATATTTCCTTTGTTGATTTATTCAGTTTCTTCTGATTTGGCCTGAGCTTCGCGAGCAGCATTTAAAAATGCCGCGATACGATCATAAAGCCCGCCAACTGCTGATAGTTCATTGGCTTTCCAGGCGCCGCGTGTTGAGGCAGTTTCCAGTGCTTGAAGAATTGCAGTTAAATCCTGTAGCGTCAATGTTGGACGATCTTCTGCTGGTTGTTCCACACTTGAAGTGGTAGTTGTGTCAGATATCATTATTAATCTCCGTTGATACACATATTTAATGCTAGACTGCTGGGTGCCTAAAATTTATTAATCTCAGGCAAAGATAAAGCAAAATACGAAGCTTCGCTATGAATTTCAAATGCGGCACGACTACATAGTATCAAATTGGTAACACCATTGTTACTATTGCTACTAGTAACCTGGCCAAAATAAAATCGTCCCTGCAAATTGCCATAGATCCAATCAGTTACCTTTTTAGGGGAACAACTCATGTCAAAATCCACTGCAAAAAAATGCAGCGGACATCGACTGACTATTCTCAAATTGGCTACACTAAGAGGATTAGGCTGGTAGAATTGTGTTGACAATATCTTCTTCCTGATCTTCGAGATCCAACCTGTCCTTTAAATACTCATTTGCAGTGTCAACAAAGGTATTTAACAAGTGCGGTTGACCAGTCATGATTGAAATCTCAGCTGCTCTGGCCAAGTCATCTAGGTACCGTTCGCAGTCTAATAGTTTTAAAGTTAGAGACTTGACCAGCTCTTGAGCTTCTGTTAAGTCTATAATTGTTGTAGGGTTGGTGACTTTCATTTTGCCGCATCCTCGTAGTGAGCCCAAATACCAAATGGTGCTTCTGCGCCCGGGTTACCTTTGATAATCCAAACAGTATCGCAGTAATCTGGGTCGCCCCAGCTACCGTATGGCATACCGTCTGTGAACACAATCAATTTTTTAGGTTGAATGTCTTCTTCTTTCATGTAGCGCCAATTGGCCATAAAGTCTGTACCACCACCACCCTTGGGTTCATAGGTCCCGATACTTTCCATGTTGTCGTGTGTGAACTCTTGCATATTGTAAACATCGGTGTCAAAGGACCAAACACTAATTTTATAATCTGAGTATGAATCCATAATGCCTTGGATCTCACCAAGGAATATCTTCAATTCAGCTTCACCAATACTGCCCGACGTGTCAATGGCAACACACAAGTCTACAGTTTCACCGGGTTTCATTCCGGGCAAAATTGCATCCATGTGCCAGCTTCGACGGTTGGGCTTGCTCCAGCTAAAGTCATCTTTGATTGTACTTTGTATCTGTTGCAACAACAGTTCTCGCCAATCGATCACACTTTCGGTCATGTCTTTGATCAGACGCTTGACACCTAATGGCAAGTCGCCTGTACCGCAGGCCTGTGCCGCTTGTAAAATTGCTTCTTTGACTTCGTCACGAAGGGCTTTGCGTTGATCCTTAGACAACTTTGGCCTGCCGTCTTTGCCTTCGTTGTCACCATCATCACCTTCTCCTTCGTCGTCATCCAGGTGTTCATCCAGCAATTGATCCAGCAATTGTTGCATATTGATCTTCTTGGCATTTTTATACAAATCGTCGTAGACTTCTTCGTAGCTCATGCCTCGGTATTTGCGATCATACAAGATTGGAACAGTGGTAATTTTTTGCCCAATATTGTGATCAATAAGATCGCTGTTGACACAATAGTCAGCGGCAATATTACTCAACACAGGATCACGGTCTTGCCGGCGTCCCAAGTGGTCATATACCACGTGAAGTACTTCATGCCCAAACAAAAATTCACATTCTTTAAGACTCAACCGCTGAATGAAAGTGCTGTTATACCAAAAAGTTCGCCCGTCGGTGGCAGCAGTTGGGCACCATGAATCGGCATTTACCAACTTGAGACGAGTTGCCAAGTTGCCAAAAAACCCTGCACGTAGCAACAGACCAACACGAGCAGTTATAAGTTTTTCCCTAGCGGCATTATCAACTTTTGGGTCAGTGACAGTTACGGCTTTTTCTTTAGTAGACAGAGTAGTATCGCTCATTGTGCGTCCTTTTGTTTAGTTCTATTATTATACAATACTTGCGCTCATTTGTCAAGTAAGGGGCCCAGGGCCCCTTACTTGTTACTTGCCTGCGGCTGCTACAACGTACTTGCCGAACCGCTTATGGAACTCATCAAATGTCTTGAGCTTGCCCGGAACAAACGGAATGCCGTATGTGGTAATTGCAATACGGGATGCCATAACAACCAGTTCGGTAGTAAAATTGTCCATGGTAAAGCGGAAGAAGTTATCGGCCTGCTTGTTAAACTCATCCAGTTTGCCTTCAGACTTGTCGTACACTTCTTTGAGCTCGTAACACAAGCTGATAGTCAAAGAGTACATTGCACTAACTTCTTTGATCTTGAGTTCGCTTACACGCCCTGACAGCACATCTTCTGGCCTTGGCATCTGCCCTGATACCTTGCGGTGAGCGTTGAACTTGACTGCCAGGCCTTCGCCAACTGCACCAGCAATCAAATCTACAGTGCTGTTGTCAGTAGTGTCGTCGTCCTCGAGCAGTTCGCTAACAAAGGTCCATGTGCGCGGAGTAGCAAAAGAACGTGAATTGGCACGTGGGTCAAAGTCAAACAGGTCTTGTTTGGCAAATGACAAATAGCCAACCACGTCTTTGTGTATACGATTTTGTACTGCCCAGGTCTGCCAAGATTCAAAATCTACACGCATTTCCAAATGGATGAAACGGTTAGCCAGTGGGCTAGGCATACGATATGTAACACCTTTATCGCTTTCGCGATTGCCAGCCGCAACAATAACAACATTGTCGGGCAGTACATACTTACCGATACGACGGTTCAGGATCAGCTGGTAACCGGCTGCTTGAACACTTGGTGCGGCACTGTTCATTTCGTCCAAGAACAGTACAATGATTGGATATTGTTTGGCCATTTCTGCGTCAGGCAAGTCAATTGGAGGTGCCCAATCCATCTTTCCATTGTCTTTATTAAAATATGGAATGCCGCGCAGATCGGTTGGCTCCATTTGTGACAAACGCAGGTCGATCATGTGTCCGCCCAGGTCTTTGGCAATGCCTGCTACCAAATCTGATTTACCAATGCCGGGAGGGCCCCAGAGGAATACAGGACGTTGGTGCTTGAAGCATCGGATAAGTCCTCGACGAGCTTCTGTAGAAGTTACTGTGCGGTTTTCAGAAATACTGGACGACATAAAGGATCTTTCGTGGTTGTTAAATTGTAAAACTATTATAACATTAAAACAATAACCTGAGCAATTGCCAGGTTATTGTTTGTTGCAATTATGCAACGCCAGCAGCTGGCTTGGTCGCAAAGTATTGATATGGGAGACCTTGGGTGTATGCAAAGTACTCGTAATCGCCATTGGCGCCTTCGGCATCCATGAGCCATGCAATCACACGCTCACGGTTGGTACCAGTATGCATGAGATTTGCCACACGGTCTTCAAACTCTACCACAGCGCGGGCCTGTGCTTCTTTTAGGGCAACATCTTCTTGCTCGATGATCTCGCCCAGTAATTGGAACTCAGCTTCAAAATCTGCAAGGGTCCAAGTTGAAGTGTCAACACCGCGAGGGCGAACACCGTAAGCGTCTTTGTACATTTCCCAATAGGTGGATTGGGCTTGTTCCAGCTTGCTCATCTCTTTCCAGCTTTTGAGATCTTCCATTTGTAACTCCAGTTTGTTGCTGTCTATGTATGTATTATACCCGAAATCTGTCTAGCTGTCAACCGTTTTAAAAATTCAATTTGACCAGTAAGATTCGGAACTTGGGGAGCAGTGGTAAGGGGTGTCATAGCGTTCTTGGAATGACTTGCCACCCATCAAGTTTTTACGGGTAACAAAGGTCTCAAACACTTCAACAATCAAACCTAACTTACGCTTACTGTCTGCTACACAAGAAATGTAGTCCTTAGTACTAGCAGCAAAATCTTGCTTTGCAACCAAACGTTTACCTTCTTTGGTACGCTTGTCTGTTTTGTAGATTTCCAGTGTGTATTCTGTAAGTGCTGACATTTTGTTTCCTGTTTGTTGCTGTCTATGTATGTATTATACCCGAAATTTGGCTAGCTGTCAACCGTTTTTTTGGTGTGCCGAGATAGATTTCTAAACTGAATATACACTGGATTACACTGGATTAATATCTTTGTTGTATTTTAGCCACAAAAAAAGGCCCAATCTGAACCTTTTTCTGAGTGCTATAAAGTATTACTTTTTACTAGTACCTTGATTCACAAAACTGTACATCTTTTCAGCTGTCTCTAATACTTTTTCCAATCCTGGGAAAGTTGGCATTGATACTGTGCTGACAATTTGACCTGTCTTCTCATCACGAGTAGCAGTTATTTCCCATCCTTGGAACTTGGATTGAAATTCATCGTGTACTAGGCTTTTGGCCATGCCAAGAATGTCTGTACGGATTTCATAACCGTTCTTGTTAAATTTGACTTCTGGTAGCTTAGGGGTTTCAAAATTTGACATATTAATCTCCTTGTGTGTTGATGTCTGTGTTGGCTGATTTTTTAGCAGTCTTGGCCTTGACTGTTTCTTCTTGTTTAGGGAAAAATGCTTTGCTCATTGCGTCTGCACTGTATGTAGACAGATCAATGTAATTTTTAGCCATCATTTTAGCAAACGCTGTTTGGGCGTCAATAAATGCATTGCAGGCCTTGTTGAGTGTGTCGTCTTTGTAAACCTGATTGGTAAACTGACGCTTTGATGATTGAAATAAATTAATATAAAATTCTGGTGTAAACATAGTTTTCTCCTGTGTGTATGTTTTGTTGACAACAACTGCTGTTGTATTACTATATATGATTATTGTTTAAAAAGCAACGGAAAAGCAATTGATTTGACAAAATTTCTCTGAAGTTTGCCCATGTGGTCAACCCTGGCCAGGCTGCTGTCGAATACTTCATGCAGTACACTGCTGGTGTTTGATTCTGGAATTCTTATCTCGGCTGTGGTTTCACCATGATCATTTATCAGAACTCCGTGCTTGCTGGCTAACTTTTTAATAGCAATATTGGTGCTGAGACAAACCATGCACCCAGTTCTGATGCCACGATTTTGACACCATTTGATACAACGTTCCATAAGACTACTACCAAGACCTTGACACCGGTATTCTTTCAACACACTAAAGGCCAATTCAGTTTGATTGTTCTCTAATGCTATATGTCCAGCAGCAATGACACGCAGATTCTGATCTTCTATTACAAAGATTTTATGCTGCCCAGGATTGGATTCAAATTTATCACATAGTTCAATAAGAGAATCGTCTTTGATAAAAAATCCAAATCTTGTATATTTGCTTTGTTCATCAAGAGACAGCAGGTGCTGTTGATATCTATCGTACTGTGATGGGGGTAGTCGGTACACTGTGTGAGTCATATCAAACAACCATGATTGGTAATAACCACAGTCTTTTCTTACGTCAATACCATGACTGGTAACCGTGCGACTTGACTACTTGGTGACGATATTCGCCTAGATCTATTAAGAAATCCCAGATGTTGTTTAGTATTTTCTTAATCATAGTGGCCACCCTGACAATGCACGGTTTGAATTTTTTTGTTCAAACTCACGAGTTAATCGGTCAACATCGCAACTATCTTGTGGATTGTTTTTGACGATGTAAAATTCTAGTGCTGATCCGTAGCTGGTTGGCTTTTCGAATGCGCTGAACATCTTTTGGAAGTAAGCGGCTAAATCATTTAACATATTTTATTCTCCTGTGTGTTAATCTATACCAGTGGTACTCACTAGTATACAATTATTTATGCTGTGGTGCAACAAAACTCAGTAGAAACCATGAGTCAGTTTGTCCATATTCAATGTGAAATTTCTTTATTGCAACTTCTGCACATTATTCAGATATGTTTGTAACTGGTTGTTGTATAAAATTAAAGTAACAGACGTTGCTTGGTCAAATACTTTGATGCATGAAAGATTTGCAATATAGTAGGGATACCCAATCGATCTTTCCAACTGTATCAGCGTTTTAGGTAGTATTTTTGTCTCAAGATCGTGAGAATAATGCTTGATATTGATCCTAGTGGTCGCAAATTTAAAGCCACTACTGGAAAGACGCATACTGTGTATATTAGTTGGATTAAACCACCAAATCTGACGCATTTTTTTAATGATATCGGGAGTTGTTATGCCAACATGCTCCACAAATCTCTCAGTCCATCCAATTTGGTCAATTGGACTGTTGTGCAACATCACTGTGTTGAATATATATTATTGGGCCTTGATTCAGCAAAACTACACTGAATTTATCTGTTTTAAATTGAGTGTTGAGTTTCTTAGCCAGACTGATAGCATGTCCTGGATTAGAAAATGATACCTTGCGATATTTTGGGCCAGGGTAGCTTACTAATATATTTTGCGTTTTGAGATTTACTGCACGACCTTCGTAGTACACAGCCCAAATACCATCTGAGGCCAGGACCTGGTCGCACTTATAATTTGTTTTATTTAGATTTTCTAAAATTACAACGGGTTTTGGTCTGCTCATAATGCATGGTCCTTTGATATTGTTTACATGTATTATTATTTATGCGCAGTTAATTGCAGTTTACAGTGAGCTGACTTAGTTTATTGTCCAATTCAGCACTGCTATTATAAGGACCAAAAAATGTATGGCGAGTTAACATGATTTTTTTAGGACAGAACACAGACTCCCATTTGTCATCAATGTTGACAAGATAATATCCGGCACAGTGGAAACTTTTACTGCTTGTTTCCTTGGTAAACAAGGGCAGGCGCAATTTCAAGTCATAGATTGGATTGTGCGGAAAACTATCACAAGGATAATCGTATACCGAATATACATCAGCCGTGTTGGGCTCAACAGGGTCAGCATTACTTGATACTCGGATATTATATTTAGAGCTTAGAATTTTAAAAGACGGAAATATCTCGCGCTTGGTGCCTTGTACCAACACCACTCCCATTGGGGATGCCTGTATAGTGGCAACTTTTTTGCCATCTTCTTCAACAATCCAAAACTTGTTTTTAATAATTGGTTTGGCCTTTTGTACCATTGATAATCCTTATTGACCTGAGTATTGTGACGAAAAGATTTCGCCAAAGTTAGTTGACATTTCGCTTAGTTTTTGTAGATCGTGTCGACCGCAAAACTTTAAAAATTGTGCTCCAACCATTGGACGAGTTTTAACTGCACTATTGTTAGAAATACATTCGGCAATTTTTATTTTGATATTGTCTGGCTGGCGACTTAGATCTACCAGAATACAATTTCTTTCAAAGTCATCTTTTACGCGATGTTCGACGTTGTCGTGATCTACCCACTTCTGTAACATGAGATTGTTCCAATTGAATCCTTTGTTATTGCGATCTGCAAAGGCTTCTTCTAGGCCAACTTTATTCCTTGATCCTTTGGTTCTCACGCCTGGATAGGCACTAAAGATATTATCAGTTGGGTCTCCGCGCATACACTTCTCAAACAGGATCCATTCGGGATCCGGAATACGTTTAGGTTCTTTGGTCTTCTTGTCAATAACAAGTTTACCTTTGTGGTTGAATATGCCTGTTAGTGTATGTAACTCATCGGAGATACCATTGTATTGTTTTACGTTGGTGGCCAGTAACTGATAGAAATCAGTATCACTGCTGATAATAACATGCTGACTGTTGGGATGACTTTGTATCCATCCTGCAATTAGATCGTCTGCTTCCAGCTCAGGATCTTGCAATGTGGTACAATTGGTACGTTCGGACAGGAATGTCTTGAGATTATCAAACCCTTCCCAAAACAGTTTATCTTCCTGCTGTTCTACTTCGGTCTGAGCAGCACGAGAAACTGCTCGGTTTGCTTTGTAGGGCTTGTAAAAATCTTTGCGCCAGCTGCGGCCTTCAAGGCAGAATACCACATGGTTGGCTTTTTGATCACGCCAACATTTGTTTACACTGCTTAAGGTAACATGTATGCTGAATGCAACACGTTCCTCAATACTGCTCAACCGGCTGGCAGCATGTCGGGCTCGAAAATAAGTATTAGCTAGGTCAATCAGTAGATATGTAGTCATACCGCTATAATAGCATAGAACTTCATGCTTGTCAACTAAATTCTGTACGATCTGGATCCAATCTTCGTCGAGTTGACTGGCGTTGTATTGGATCAGATTGTTCTTGCTCAAATGCTTCTGAAACAACATTTTTACAAATTTCCTGGAACCACTGGTCGACTATTTGTTGATCGTCTCGACCAACATAACCGGCTCTGACCAGGCTCACAATGAATTTATCGTTCCAATCAAGTTCAAAAGCACCGTTACCGATATTGTTAGGATCAACTTCAATACCAACCACAGTGATATACGGTTCATTTTTTTCAGTTGCAATTTCTTTGGCAGTCAATGCCACAGGTGTTATTACAGGAACCACTTTGGGTTTGCGAGGTGCACGAGGTTTTTTTACCTTTGGTTCTTGTATAACCTCAGGTACCAACGCCAACGGCTCGTCTTTCTTTTTAAATATGTCAAATAATCCCATTGTGTTTCCTTTAATTTATCACTACAGTTACTTACCCCATTTTAACAGGAACCAAGTAAGATCTTTAGGTGTTAGCCATGCATAAATTTGATATGTATATCCATATGTAGTATGGTCTAGCATTCGATTCCAAATTGGAACCTGTACCGAATTGGACATTACCCACTGTCCCGGATCGCTAGTTTCCCAATTGTATAGTGGTTCGGCAGCATACAGATCAGGATCATCTACATCGGACAGGTAGAATTGATGGACCACAGCCCTTTCTCCTACCTGGCCAGACTTTCCAATAATGCACTTGAGGTATGGGTATGTTGATGCGTCACCCAAACTCTTTGCTATTACCATACTCAGGTTCCCCATTCGTTCTTAAATAATGGCACCTGAAGTCGATCACTGTAACGCATACCTGCATTCATTGCCATAATGGCCACTGCTTTGTTGTTTAGTGCATAGACACTTTCAACACCGCCCACTGGCATTAGGTAAACATGACCCGTAAATCCTGCTGCTCTGAATTCATCAGTGGCACGTCTGGCATCAGCAAAGTCTTGCTCAGTGGCAACAACAAACTTTAGATATGCAGTGCCAACTTGTTCGTACTCGCATACAATCTCTGGCTTGATAGCATTTTCCCAGGATTCACCACTGCATGGCAGTTTAGCACTGACACTGAATGTAAGTTCTTTGCCTACTTCGCTGTTCCACTTGGCCAAATAGCTTTTAAATTCTGTTGTGAGTTTCTGAGTACCATTTGTTTCAAATGTAATCTCTTTCAACGCCTTCATTTTAGGATTGTTCAGCAAGTCTGGGTACGCACGTTGCCATCCCAACAAGGGCTCACCGCCTGTGATAACAAGATGTTCGTCTTTCCATTCGTGGAAAGGAATAATTTCCATAATGCGATCAGCAATGGCTTCGCTTGTAAGCATTGGACTAAGTTCTTTAAAGTCTGGATGCCAGCTGGCATAACTATCGCAGCCTGTACTAACTAACGGTAGTTCATTGTATTCCTTAAACGGATGCATGGCATGCATGACTGCAATATCATTTGCTTCTGTGCTGAGTTTACCTAGCGGCATACCGAATCCCCTACAAGAAAAATTGCAGCCAAAAGTTCTAAGGAACACACTAGGGACTCCCATGTATCTTCCCTCTCCTTGAATAGAGTAGAATAACTCGGCAATTTTAATTTTACTCATAAATTTTTGACCATTTCTTAAGTTTGTTGAATTTTTCTTGTTTGGCTGCGTTTAACCCCTCAACAGTTACTACACCATGTTCGATCATTAAATCAATCATGGCCAGCAAATCGCCCATCTCATCAGTTAAACATTTTCTATTAGCTTGGCCAGCCTTGAGATGAACAGTGTCAATGCCAAAACGTCGACACTTACTGATCATTTGTATTACTTCTGCACATTCTTCTTGTAGAATGTCCATTATTTCTTTTTCTTTATTGTTCATTTTTTTCTTTAGGCTCAATGATTCCGTATTGTCTATACAACCAAGCAATAAATTGCTCAATATGCAATTTTGGACCAACTTGATCTGCATATACTTTATATGCAATACTTACTTTTTCCAACCAGTCTTTGTCTTTCATTTTAATTCCAGTGCCTAACAACGCCTGCTATGATAAAGCAGTTTGTTATCATATATGTTAACACAATGAAGGTACGAATACAAGCAATACGGTCAGCTTCCTTATCCGTATTGCCTGCCTTCTCTCCTAAACTTTTTGCCCACATGCGCCAAAGTTTTTTCATTTTATTGATAAAGATCCTGTACTACAACTTGTTATTTTCTATCTCCAAACAGTTGCAGCAAGTTGATAAACAAGTTGATAAAATCCATATACAGTGTTAGTGCTCCGCTGACTTCGGCAGCTGGACTGGTGTCCACACTGAGTTCTTCACGAATCTTTTGTGTGTCATAAGCAGTTAGCCCAAGGAAGATAATAATAGCCAATGCTGAGATTACCATCTGCATCACAGTTGAGCCAATAAAGATATTGACAATACTGGCGATACAAATGGCGATTAGTCCAACAAACATAAATTTGCCCAGACTATCCAGGCTACGTTTAGTAAAGTAGCCATACCCGCTCATGACACCAAACAAGATTGCTGCACCCATAAATGCTGACACAATTGACCCCATGGTAAACACAGCAAAGATTGTAGCAAAGCTCAGGCCCATCAAGGCCGCAAAGCCATGCAAGCATAACTGTGCTAGATTCTTACCAGGATTGTTGCCCAGTACATAGGCAACGCCAAAGATTGCTGCCAAGGGTGAAAAGATCACAATCCATTTCATTATACCTGTAAAAAAGAACTGTAGTAATTCTGGACTGGTGCCCACAAAATAACTCACAATCATTGATACAATAACAGCAAGACTCATATGTCCGTAGACACGACCCATTGCTGAATTAATTTCGCCTGCAGAACGATATGTCATTCCGCCTGTATAACTTGTTCCAAACATAATTTTCTCCTTAAAATATCTATCATATGCAACGCATCATGTCCGCTAATAGACTTATTGATTGTTTTTAGTCCAAAAACCCAGTCTATCCTGTGCCGGACTTGCATACCATGCCCAATTTGGGGGAGGTGTTGTATCTTGACCTATCCAGACTGGGATAATTTCGCTAGCAGTGTGATTGGCAAAATCATCATTGTATCTCAAATGTACTTCTATAACTCGGCCACCTATATATTCAACATTGATCCATTCTTGTGTGACAGACAGCTCCTCTAACCAACTTGGCAATGTGTGCACAGAGTCTACCTTGATCCAACGATTGAATCTATCTAATCTATCAGGATCATCTCGAAATCCCTGCACTGATAGTACAGGGTTGCCCCAATGATAGTCCACACTCACATGATCGCCTGTCAACACTTCACTCCAGAAGTATCCGTCTGGCACTTGAGCATCGTCGCCCAACTCTAACCAACACCGGCTGGCACCGCGACCCATCATTCTAATATTAGTGATCGGCCTCACAACGTACCAACCTGGTTGTGGTACAGACACACCAGCAGGACCTGACTTCACATGCTCGTGTTGTGCCACAATCAGTTTGTCATATACCCATAGCCAATTTGGTGGACAAGATACCCACACTTCACAATCATTTACAAATTTCATCTGATTAGTTGTTGGTACCAATGCAATCCTTACTGCTTAACTAAATTCACCATCTTCCCTATGACCTTGTCTAAATGCCATATTTGAAGGTGTTTCTCTCACTTCAACTTTTGAACACCAAACACGATCAGCTTCAGATTTACCACAACTTGGCAAAAAGATAGTATTCACATACTCATATAAGAAATCTGCAATACCTTCGCATCCAGTTTTTTCTACCTCGGTGATCTTTGCCAGGCCCAATTCACCTAATTGCTTGATGGTATCATAATTTGCGTCATCTTGGGCCAATAGTAACACATGGTCAAAGTGTTCCTCTAAAAAGTCCTTGAGAGGGCGTAATCCACCGTAGTCAAAACACCAATTTCGAGCGTCAAGGTCATTGCATTCAAATTCAAATTTGAATGATAATGCGTAACCATGGATGAGATTACAATGACTATCTGCCCTCCATTGACGATAAGCCACCGGGGCCAGATGCGAATATTCTTTTGTTGATATGTATTTCTTAGACATGCTGTTTCTCCTATGTTAATTATAGCACAGGCTTGCAGAATTTGTATAGCGGGATGAATTCCATAAAGGCCGCTGTATGTATTTATACTAAACCGTAATGGCGCAAAATACATTCATATGGATCATGATTTTCTTGTAGAGCAATGTCTGCGCATTGCCTGACCAACATCTCAGCAAATCGTTCTAGCATTTGACCACCCACATCAGGATAATGACTACCACCCACTTCTAATGCTAATTTAATAAATTCAGGATTTTTCATTCTGTTGTTCTTTTAAGCAGACTGGTTAGTAATGTGCTAGGAGCCTTGGGGTTAGAAATTTGAAATCCGCCGCCAGGTACTTTTTTAACTTTGACTCCGGGATTTTGTTTTTTTATTTTTTTGATTGTATCATTGTCGGTTGTTTTTTTATCTTCGGTCATTTGTAATTCCTTTACACAAGTTTTATATTTTCTTCAATAATCACACAAGCCTCGTCCACCAAGTCAACTGTAGCAGTTTGCATACGTATCGAGGATTCTGTAATTGACCAAATTTGATTATTATTGTTTAACCAACCCACTCCGCCTGTGGCCCAAGACAACTTGATTTCTTCTCGGTCCAAGTCTGAAAAACTATCATCAAATTTAAAATATGATTCAACAACACCTGCCAGGTAAGCACCAAATCCTGTGTCGGGGTCGCAGTGTACAATGGCATTCTCAACTTCCCATGCTGTTACTGGATTTGTCAATTCACGAAATGCATGTCCCCATTCGTATGTTTCGGTCACACTCCAACCACGTACTTGATTTTGTTCATTGATTGAAACAACATTGTAGTATGCATCGATTGCATTGTGTTCTGTGGGTTGAACACGATATAATTGTTTGGTTGTCATTATTTGATCTCCTTGACTTCAAGTGGGCCATAAAACCAATATTCGGTGCGATCCAATGCCCACCCGTCGTTTTCTAATGCAGTGTACAGATCAAGGTCTAACAATTGAGTCAGACGGTTCTTTTCGACATCGGTAACAACATCAGGAAACAACCATGTGGTCCATGGACCACCATCACGTGATATCAGTTCAACAATTTCCCAGTGGTAGTCTGCATGGTATGCAAGTTCCAAACCATCAGGATTGATCATGTCGATTGCCGGCTGCTGGTGCGAATCACAACTGGCAGCAGCCAGACTGAAAGATTCTTTTCGAGAAATAACAACATTGTCTCGTGACCAGCGTTGATATTCTACCACTTTATTTTTATACTGGGGTAATATTTTCCAAGTTCTCATTATTTTTCCTTATTATCGCTTGTTTGATTCTTGAAGACTTAATGTATCGAAGAATTCTTTCTTTGTGCCTGGATCTTTATTAAAAGCACCTTTGAGTACAGATGTAGTTGTTGAACTATCGTATGCCATAATTCCTCTATTCTCACAGCATCCGTGCGTCATTCTTAGATAGACTCCGACGTTTTCGCTGTCTGTTGCTCGACTAATCTCTCGGGCAATGTCGTTGCAGAGTTCTTCCTGTAAGGTACCGCGACGAGCACACCACTGAGCAATACGAGTGTACTTGCTAAGACCAATAAGTTTTTGTGCGGCGATGATGCCAATATAAGCGACACCGCTAACGGGCTGATGATGATGACTGCACATAGAGCGCAACTCACTACGTACCACCAGCATACCTTCGTATCGGTCTTGTGAGTCGTTTGGAAAAGCGGTTGCGTCTGGCGGTGTTTCATATCTTCCTGACATTACTTCGTTAAAATACATTTTGGCCAGCCTACGTGCTGTGCCTTTGCTGTTTGGGTCATTCTCTCTATCAATTAATAGGGAGTCCAGTACCTGTTCAAATGCTTCAGTTGCTTCGTTGATAAGTTGTTCTTTATATTCGTCGCGCATGTACTCGCTAATATTGTCGCCTGCCCAGAATCGTTTGTTATCCAACTTCATGGTAGCGCGAAGTGCCTGTGCTAAATTTTTATTTGTATCCATTTTTATTTTTCTCCGATGATAAGGCAGTGGATTGCCAATATGTTATTGTATAGTATTTAGATTTACTATGTCAAGTATTATGATAGGGTTTTTTGCCATGCCCACGTGGTATTTACAATTGTATCAATGTCACTGTATACCGGCTTCCAGTTTGTGTCAGTTCGAAACTGAGTGCTGTCAGCAACTAGATAGTCAGGATCGCCTGTACGTCTTGGCGCAACTCTAAAATCAATTTTATCATTGACAGCACGATTACATGCGGCAATGATTTCTTTATTGCTAATACCTGTTCCAGTTCCTAAATTGTAAGCACGAAATTCCTTGGTCTGCATGGTATCTGCCAGTTCTACTGCTTTCAAATGTGCCTGTGCAATATCCATGACATGGAGATAGTCTCTGATGCAAGTGCCATCTGCGGTATTATAATCATCACCGTACAAGTTAAAAAACTCAACTTTTTGGTATGATGACAGTACTCTAGGAATCATATGCGAATCATCTGCCACATGACCAATCATGTTGTCTGGATCGCATCCACATGCATTAAAGTATCGCAGTGCAACACCTTTTATGCCATGTGCTGTGCAATGGTCCTGAATAACACGTTCGCAGAATAGTTTGCTATACCCATATGGACTAATAGGCGATTGTGGGTCTGTTTCTAGTAGTGGCTCTGAATTGAGTGGTACACCATATGTTGCTGCACTGCTACTAAAAACTATAGTACCTTTCCAACCCTGTAGCAAATCCAGCATTTGGTTGGTTTTAGCTACATTATTTGTATAATACTCGCCAGGATTGGCAATGCTAGGACCAACCAAGCTGGTACCTGCACAATGTACAATAGCATCAACATTATTGATGCCAGCAACTGAAGGGGTTATTGCTGCAAAATCATCTACGCATAACTGATCCAGAAACGTTACAGCCTGTGGAATTGTCATGATGCGGTCAATTCCAGTTACATGATATCCTGCTTCTTTAAAGACTTTAGCTGTATGACTTCCAATAAACCCCATAGCGCCAGTAATAATAACTTTTTTAATCATTGATAAATTTTATTGTGGTACAAGGTTACATGAATTTTCAACATACACTCCGTTCCTGGAACTGTGTATTTCATTTGAAGTGCATACTAGCTTTGCACGAATAGGTGACTGTTGCTGACTTCCGTTGATTCTAACAGGAGGTATAGGGGTTAGAATATATTTAACCACCCCTCCTACCATTATTGGAACAATCCAAGCATTTACATAACTGCCCGGAGGCTGATTGTAATCACGTGGATGTTCTTGTGCTTGAGTAGGAAGCACTGCTGACACAAACAAAAAACCAATTACATGTCTTTTTATAAATTTCATAAGGCATTCCTATAATACTCAATACTTGGCAGGGGCAGTGTGCTTGCGATAGTCAGTGCTCATGCGCAACATACTTTCACCATGGCCTTGTAATATATCAATGATACGGTCAATGGTACCATTGTTACGATCACTGATTGCACCCATATCAGGATGGGGCTCGGCCAACAAAGTATCCAGCTTTTTCACAGCATCTTCTATACTCCAGGGAACATAAAGTCTGGTATGGTCATTGGCAAAAGTCTCAGGGAAAGACCTATAAGCAGGGTAAAGAACATTACACCCAAGACTATCTGCTTCACTGACTGTGTTGGAAACCCAATCTTGTAGCGCACAGTTGAACACCACCCGGCTATCATTAACAATGTTATAATAAGTATTCTTTTCAAGGTTCTCATAGATCTTAAGTTTGCCCTGTGCAACCAAATCGCGTGTACGTTGCATATAGCTTTCGCTGTTTGACTTTAGCCAACCACCACTGCATACACAAAACTCAATACTGTTGAATGGATAGCGAGCATGGTATGCTTCGATCAAGTCCATGTAAAAGTCAGGCTGCTTCTCTTGATCCCAACGTGCACTAAACACCACGCGATACTTGCGATCCGCAAATGGCTTGATACTAGCAACACGACCTTGTACTTCTGTCTTGCCAAATGCCAATCCTGAAATATTGTAGATTGGACTGGCCCAACCTGCAATCTTCATATGCATTACCATTTCTTCATTGGTTGCCAATACACCATCTACAAATGAGTCCACCATCCTTTCATACGCAGACATCCATTTGCTCATGCCCCATACATGTACGAAATCATCCGGATCAATTGACTGAGCAAGACAGCGGACAAATATCCTAGGACGATGAATAGGATCAATTTGATTGAGAATGTAAGGTAGACTTTCGATACCTGGTTGAAACATGTCTTCAAAGTAAATAACATCTTCACTGTTTAATTCTCCAACCTTCATCATTTTAACAAGATTCATCAGTTGACTCATGCCAAAGTAAGTGCGTCCGTGTGCATCTAATACTTGTCCCGTGACAATAGCTTGATCTGTGCCGAGTGTTTCACCGGGTACAACCACATAGTCAATACCACGCTGATCAAATACAGCAGTATTCCACTCTTGCAGTTGCAAAGTGTAACGAGCCTTGTAGGGCTCCAGGCCCATGTAGTAAAGTTTACGCATGATCAACCACGTGGCTCAATATAGTGGCGGCGTCCTTGGCGTGCCATCCAGCCCCAGTTGTCCCGTGGCCAGCGACCGTTCTGGAATCGAAGGTAGTCACCATATGGGCTATACTCATTGCCCAGGTGAGCTTCGTTGTACGGAAACCCAAAGTCCACACAGAATTCGCGATACCGATCAAGCTCGTCAAAAATACGAGTGACCTCTGGCCTCATTATAAAATATTTTTTAAGTTGGTCGCGTGTCATATAAATCCTTTAATAATTAGATAGAAATTTTCTGTGTACTAAAACAGTCATAAGAAATAGTGCATCCGTTTTCACCGTCTTCGGCCACTTCAATTTCAATGAATCGATCTGGGTAACGTGTAGCAATAACCTCGTAAAGATCGTCACTGATCATTTCACATGATTTGTGATCAAGCTGCAATGTGCCATCGTTGTAGCACTTTTCAATCCATCTTTTAAATTGAATAAATTCAATGTCTCGATCGTTATGGAATACTTCAATTGCAATTCGAAAGTGGAAGATATGCCGATGTGGTGTGCCCAAAAAACTTACATCATATTCGTCGCCGGTTTTCAGCGCAGGATCGTATGCAGCAGCAGGATACAAATGAATGCCTTCTTTGCGGAAGGTTACCCAGATCAAACGTCTAGCAGAATTGCCGATACGTGCACGTTTCTCTTTGAGAGCTAGTTCGTGTTGTGGAATCATCTTTAATTAATAAAGTTAGTTGATGAAAGTGTAGTATATACTACAGTGGTACAAAAGTCAATGACTTTACAAGTCACAACTTTGAATCTTTAGAGTATTTCGTCCAGTCTGTAAAGACCGTACGGTCCATTAGATTGTGTAAGCTATGGCACCATACACCAGGGTTGGTTGCCTGAAAGTCCCTGTCGTCTATTTTGATAGTGGTGTTGTAGTTGAGCAGGCCGGCATACGGTATCTTGACTGAGATCATTGGATTAAAGTTATAGTACTCGCACAGGCCACTTTCAGTCAGGCCTTCTACACAAGAAACATCAATATCCAATGTGCAATTGTATTCATGATCTAGGAAATACCTTACCATGCCTTCCCAGGGCCGCCAGGTGTCTGAATCGTTGGTATCACATTTGGGAAAGCTCATGTTGGCACCAAAATAGATATGTTCAACTGGCGCTTGCCCGCAGGTTAATGCGTGTAGAATATCATGTTTGTTCTGCACACCCACAACAAACAATGTGTATTTTCCGTATGCTGGGGTATGCTCTACTTCGGTTCCGTAGAAGAAGTTGATATTTTCGTGACCTTCTCTATTCATTGTGTATCCTTTAGTGTATCAAGTGCTGCTTCGCTGAGTTCGGGTTCAGTATAAACAACTTCAAATAAATTATTAAACATGGTATTAGAATTCTTAGTTTTCTTACCTTTGAATCCACGTGTACCAATGATCTCCATCCAATAGTCAGTGTAATACAGAATGATATCTTCAGCTGACTGCCGGTCCGGTGCTGCAAATATAGCTTCTACTATGTCCTCAAATTTGGCATAGTCGCCAACTGATCGTTGCATCATGGCAGGATGTTCACCAGCATCAAATCGTCTGTTGGCTTCTTGTACAGCAGTCAAGTGCATCCAAACGTTATGTCCCATAAGCAAAGCATAAGAGAAGCTGTCCCAACTTGTTTTGCCCCACTTGCCGTTTTTGTTAACATCAGGCGGTACATCATACATTTCTGGATCTCGGAAGTTTTCTTCTGTTAGCACAACACCAGGCTTTGGTACGCCAGGTTTGTAGATACAGATATCTTTCATTGTCAACAAGTTGCTCAACGGACTATCTTGCCAACGTGGATAAACACCATCGTCGACTACTCCTTGGCTCCATTTACGTGTGTCTGTTGCGTATTTTTTGTTGTCTGCACTGGGCGCCATTCTGTAGGACCATTTCTCGTCATGTGGAAATACGTTTTCAAAATACACTTGCCCGTTCGCCGTTGCAAGGAATGGACTAGCGCAATCAAAACTAATAGTAAAAGCAGGGTTAACATATTTTCTCACAGCTCGTTGAATCACAGTTAAGAGAACTGCCCACTCCAGTTTACTTGTACCCAAAAAGTGCATCCAATCGTGTACACCTTCTTGTAACAGGTTATCATATCGTAATGCTACCAGTCGGTTCAATATCAAGTGCACATCACACATGTTCTGACCACCCATGCTCCACCCATTAAAATGTGTGTCTGGGTATTTTACAGGATCACAATAGTCTTTCATGGTTTGGTACCATGACTCAGCACTGGTATGATTATCGCCTTGTAACACATTGAGGACCTTGGTACCACCATTCTTAACACCTTTACGATGCTTCATAAAGTATTCGTTGTTGAACTTGGTTGCATCAACTGCTTGTTGCAATGTGGTAATTTGGCAAGCTTCGCTAGCTTTCTTGTCGTGAATAACCCAAGTTGGAATATCTAAGGTCATGCAGTAGTCGGAAACATTATCTAACCAATTGAGAATTTGCTCACGTTTCTTTTGTGCCTTGGGGCATCCGGAGTTGGCTTTCCAATCGCCTTCCCATAGGCCCTTGGCAATTTGAAAGCCTCCAGAGTCTCCTAGCATAAAAGTTCCTGGTTCACGATTGCGAACCATATACTCACTAGCATCATCTTTGGTCAGATCCAAGTTGGCATGACCTCCCGAATACAGTGACCACTTGTATGGAAACAAGGCCTTGTGACTGTTGAGCCAGTTCAACTGTTCCATATCAGTAATGCCTTGTGGGAAACGTGCTGGATCAACATAGTCATTGTTGACTTGTTGTTTGCCCACAAAGGTAGCATAGAATCCCGATATAGCTGGTAAAAATACCGCGTAATCGTTTTGTTTGCTGGTTAAATTATCTTGCAGCATTTTCTTCGTCAGTCTGACATAGTGTCTTCATTAATTCAAATTTTTCATGCAGATCTCTGAGACCCACATGTTTGATCATTAGTTGCTCTAGCTTTTTTTCTTCTTGCATCTTGACCCTAGCCCAGGCAACCA
>Ga0114967_10000992_pt1 | contig 23754 bp, 18 predicted proteins | sample M_130628_MF_Meta_FD_92639 | JGI IMG/M metagenome (GOLD analysis project Ga0114967, IMG submission 92639) | Freshwater microbial communities from Lake Montjoie, Canada to study carbon cycling - M_130628_MF_MetaG | ecosystem: Environmental > Aquatic > Freshwater > Lake | place: Lake Montjoie...
AAGACTTCATCGAAAAAAGAAAATTATGAAAATTCTGCTTCCGTGCGATTCGTGCAAATTCCAAAGCACTCTCGACCATCCCATGGGGGGTATCCCCATACCGGTTCATGATTCGATCCGACAGAGATCCATGATTCGTGCCAACCCGAATGGCGATTTTTCTCTCCGCACAAAGCTTCACCAAGGGGACGAAGGTTTCCTCGATTCGAGCCAACTCCTCCGAGTACTGGTCGTCCGTGTACTCTCGGACAGCGAATTTCTTCTTATCGGCAAAGTTCCCTGGATTGATGCGAACCTTCTCCACCCACTGCGCAGCCTCCATAGCTGCATCTGGCTTGAAATGAATGTCGGCCACAATCGGGACGTCGCATCCCGCAGCAATCAGCTCTTTTTTGATCTTCTGAAGATTCGCGGCGTCCTTGACTGTCGGGGCGGTGATACGGACGATTTCACATCCGACTTTGACCAGATCCAGCGTCTGCTTCACCGATGCCGCCGTATCCATCGTGTCGCAGGTAATCATGCTTTGCACCCGGATGGGGTTTGCCCCCCCGATCCCCACCTTGCCCACAGTCACTTCACGGGTGGGACGTCGGGTATAACGGTATGGACTGGCACAGTAGGTTTTCATTTTTTCTATTTTCGGAAGACAGGCATTTCACCACTTTCCGCTGGTTTCTCCATCCGTTTTTTTAACCTCATGGAGTCATGATATGTCACAAGAAGAAAGAAGCCTGCCAAAAGAACGACAAAACAGGTTTGAATTCGAACGATCGTCTTCGCCTCCAATTGTCGTCGGCGAACCGCTTCTACCATGGAAAAAAGGATATGCCCCCCATCCAAGACGGGAATCGGTAACAGATTCAAAAACGCCAGATTCACATTTAAGATCACGCTGAAGTAGAGAACTTGCCGTGCATCCGTCCGCAAAAGGGACACCAGCCTTTCAAAAATCCCTAAAGGGCCGCTCAGATGCTGTAGACCGACGCTCGAAGCTGGAGTCACCAAGGCTCGCAAAGTTCTCCAGACCAAACCCACTGCCGATCCGACCTGTTCCTGAGGAGTGGGATGAGTTACCTGAAGTTCCCCCATTTTCCAGATCACCCCTATCATCTTGTCTTTTCGATTCGTCGCCTTCTCCGGACGTATCCGCACCTTGATTTCCTCTCCTGATGGGCGGCGGATTCCCAAATCCAAAACTTCCTGTCCTGCCTCTACAGCCGCTTTCACTGCCGCCGGACTCCAGATCTTTTTTCCATTCAAAGTGATCATGGCGTCCCCAGATCGTATTCCGCCTCGATCCGCTGGTCCTCCGGCAATTACTTGATCCACCCACGCCGGTTGGGCTGGATACATCTCAAATCCCAGCCGGCGCAAACCTTCCATCTCCGAATTTCGTTCCGGTAAAACCTTCACCGTTACGATCTCCTTTTGCTCCCGATCTAGTTCCAGAAGAATCTCCCGATCCGTCCCAAGGAGAATGCTTTCCACCACAGCTCCCGGCCTCCCCGCCCATCGCTCGGGACGCTGGTGATCAATCGCGAGAATCACGTCCCCAGGAAGAATCCCTGCTTTCGCCGCAGGCGTGCCTGGCTCGACCCAACCGATCGTCGTCGTCCGATACATCATGTTGGTCGGAACTCCAAAAATCCATACTCCGACCGCACAAAACACTCCCAATCCTAAGCTGGCAACTGGACCCGCCAACGCAGTAAAGATTTTTGCCCCTGGAGTCACTGGAGGTAGATCAGAAAAATCTTTTCCCGATTTCCCCTCCAACTCCTCTGCCGGACTCATCTGGGGCAACTGCACAAAGCCTCCCAAAGGGAGAAGATTCACCTGCCACTCAACCCCATCGATCACCTTTCCATAAATCTTCGGACCGAACCCGATCGCAAATCGCTCCACCACCAACCCCGCTTTACGAGCAGCCCAGAAATGGCCGAACTCATGCGCCGCGACCGTTAACCCAAAGAGGAAAAGGGCCAAAACGATCGTCCCTGCCACTGTGGCAATTTCCATCCATGGCAGACCTGTCAAAAAACTCATTTTCGTCCCAACTTGGCTTTGGCTTCACCCCTAGCCCACTCATCCGCAGACACTATGGCACTGAGGCTGGGATTCTTTTCTGTTCGGTGCCCTTGCATTACTTCCTCCACGATGCCCCAAATTCTTGAAAAGGAAATCCGCTCCTCAAGAAAGGCCTCCACCGCCACCTCGTTCGCTGCATTAAACACCCCGGGCAAAGTCCCGCCCGCTTCACCTGCCTCTCTGGCCAAGCGCAGGGCTGGAAACCTTTTTTCATCCGGAGCCTCAAAGCTCAAGTTGCCAAGCTTGGCTAAGTCGAGAGGAGGCAAGCCGCTGGGCATCCGTTCCGGATACGTCACCGCATATTGAATAGGGAAACACATGTCGGTCACACTCAACTGAGCCAGAACCGAACCATCGATAAACTCTACCATCGAATGAACGATACTTTGGGGATGCACCACCACAGCCACCTGACTCATTGGCAACCCAAACAGCCAATGGGCTTCGATCATCTCCAACCCCTTGTTGAACATTGTGGCAGAATCGATGGTTATCTTTTTACCCATCGACCAAGTTGGGTGCTTCAAAGCCTGTGCTACCGTGACTTTTTGCATCTCTTCCGAGCTACTCTTTCGAAAGGGTCCTCCGGAAGCGGTCAGAATCACCTTGCGGACTTCCTTTTCGTTGGCTCCCTGGAGGCACTGAAAAATAGCATTGTGTTCACTATCCACCGGCAAAACCTGCTTTTTTCTCTTCTTGGCCTCCGACATGACTTCCGAGCCCGCCAAAACTAGAATCTCCTTGCTGGCCACCGCTAGATCCTTTCCGCTTTTCAACGCCGCCAAGGCTGGCGCCAATCCCGCCGTTCCCACAATCGCCACCAAAACCATGTCTGCCTGGGTCTCCTCCACCATCCGGGTCAACCCATCCGGTCCGCAATAGAACTTGGCCCCGGAAGGCAAGCGGCTCTTTACGTTTTCCGCCGCCTGTGAATCCGAAACGGCCAAGGCCTTCACTCCGAATTCCTGAGCCTGTTCCAACAGGCGATCCGTGCTTTTTGCAACCGCCAAGCCGACGATCTTCATCTTCTCGGGCAACGCCCGGGCAACTTTGCATGTGCTCTCTCCAATCGACCCACTCGAACCAAGAAGAATGACCCGCTTCATACTCGCCCCGTCAAAATGATATAGCCGTAAAATACTGGCAGGGTGAAAAGCAAACTATCGACCAGATCCAACGCACCCCCGATCCCCGGAAGAAACTGTCCGGAGTCCTTCACATGGGCATCCCTCTTCACTACCGATTCCCCTAAATCCCCGATGACACTCACCCCCGCCAATCCGATTCCCAAAATCCAGCCATGGATACCGCTCAATACCCCCAGAGAATCTGGAAAATAGTGGATCAGACCCAGACTCGTCACGAGGGCCAAAAGAACGCCACCCACCAACCCCTCCCATGTCTTCTTCGGACTGATCAGAGGACTCATCTTGTGCCGACCAAAAAGCTTCCCAGCCACATAAGCACCTACATCCGTGAATTTCGTCACCGCCACCGCATAGGTCAGCAACTCAAACCCATGCCCATTAGAGGCAGAAAAAAGAATTTTTGTCGCATAGTTAAGTAGATACGGAACATAAAAAAAACCGAAGAGCGTCAGTGCCATCGCTTCCGTCGCTCCCTCAATTTTCGAATGAAAGACCCTTCTCGTCAAAGCCCCTAAAATGACGAGTAGAACCAGAATCGCTTCTCCCGAAAAAGCCGCAGGGAATCCAATGGAGGGAGAGATGACGGAAAAGAAAGTCGCAGCATAAAGGAGTCCACCCGCCAGAAGTCCATTTTTCAGGAAAACCGTCCTGCCAGCAGCCCGTTGGGAAAGATAAAACTCCCGTTGCGCTGCCAACCCCACCACTGCAATCAGCAGAAAAACCCCGTTCGTGTACCGCAAGGTCACGAAGGCAAGAATGATTCCCCAAAGCAAAAGAGAGGAGAGAAGTCGCCAGCCAAACATGTTCAGACTCCTCCAAAGCGGCGTTCCCGGCCGGCATAATCCTCGAGGGCCAAGGAGAATTCCTTCTTCCCGAAATCGGGCCACAGAACGGGGGTCACATAGATTTCCGCATAGGAAATCTGCCAAAGCATAAAGTTGCTGATCCGCATCTCCCCACTGGTGCGAATCAGAAGATCAGGATCAGGAATTCCACAGGTATAGAGATGCTCCTCCACCGTCCCTTCTCGGATCTGTTCAGGATCCAACTTCCCTGCTTTGACCTCGCGAGCCATTGCCTGCACAGCTTCCGTTATCTCGACTCGCGATCCGTAACTTAAAGCCAGAATCAGATCCAATCGCATATTTCCTTTGGTTTTTTCGATGGCGGTATCCAACTCTTCCCGTACCGCGTCGGGCAAATCCTGCTTTCGTCCAATCGTCCGTAGTCGGATCCCCTCTTTTCCCATCTCGTTCAACTCCTCCCGAATCACTCCTCGCAGCAACCCCATCAATCCCTGAACCTCTTCCCGGGGTCTTTGCCAGTTTTCCACAGAAAAGGCATAAAGCGTTAAATATCGTACCCCATGATCAATCGCGGCCTGCACCACCTGCTTCACCGATTTTCTTCCCGCTTCATGCCCGCTTAAACGAGGCAAATGGTGCTTTTGAGCCCAACGCCCATTGCCATCCATAATGATGGCCACATGTTGAGGAATCGCTGAGCGGGGTGACTCTTTAGCCATGCCGGAAAGTTTGTTCCCGACCCGCACCCACAGAAATGATCCCCAGAGGCGCTCCAACCAAATCGGTAATGGCTGAAAGATAAATCCGCGCCTTCCGTGGCAGATCCTTCCAATGCCTCGCCTCGGTTGTTGGCTCACACCATCCATCGAAAACACGGTAGACCGGTTTGCACCTCGTCCAATTAGATGATTCAACTGGTGGCTCAGATAAAATCCTTCCTTTGAGCCGATACCCTACGCACACCGGAATTTTCTCAAGCCCGTCCAGTCCATCCAAATTTGTGATCGCCATCTCAGTTACGCCGTTCAACTGGACTGCCCTCCTGACCAGAACAGCATCAAACCATCCGCAACGCCGAGCCCGACCCGTCGTCGATCCAAACTCTCTTCCCATGCCATGTAAAAGGTGCCCCAACGTACCATCTTCTGTCACAAAAGGTCCGCCTCCAACCCGAGTGGTGTATGCCTTCAAAACTCCTACGACTCGCTGAATCGCGGTGGGCGGAACACCCGTTCCCGTGCACGCCCCACCCGCCGTACAATGAGAGCTGGTCACAAACGGATACGTCCCATGATCCACATCGAGAAATGTTCCTTGCGCTCCCTCAATCAAAATTCTTTTCCCCGCGGAGACCGCCCGATGGGCTAACGTCACCCCATCCGCCAAATAGGGACGGAGAAACCGGGCCGCTTGAGCCATTTCCCTCACCGTTTGCGTAGCTGAAATTTTCTCCCAGCCCTGACTCCGGGCTACACGATTATGCGTCGCCACCCGCTCCCGCAATCTTCGTGCTAATTCAGCGGGAGGCAGAGCCAATTCTCCCGCTCGCAAACCCACTCGGGTGGCTTTATCCGAGTAGGCGGGTCCGATTCCACGCCCTGTCGTTCCGATTTTTCCATGCCCCCTTCGCTTTTCCGACCCCTGATCCACCGCCCGATGATGAGGAAGAACAAGATGTGCCTGAGCGGCCAAGTGTAGGCGGCCCCGAGTCCGAATCTTTCTTTTTGTCAGCCCCTCAATCTCTTTCACCAACCCGGCTGGATCCACAACGGCTCCCCCGGCAATCAGACAGGAAACATCAGAGCGCAAGATTCCGGAAGGAACCAGATGCAGCACATACTTTTCCTTCCCGATTTCTACGGTATGCCCCGCGTTGTTGCCTCCTTGCGCCCGTAAGACCCAGTCCGCCTCGGCTGCCATCACATCCAAAATCTTTCCCTTGCCTTCGTCCCCCCACTGGAGGCCGAGAACGATTGTGACGCGCGACTTCAACGCCCAACGCTCGTGTACTCAAACCCCAGGGACTTCATTTCCATAGGGTTGAGAAGGTTTCGTCCGTCAAAGATTCGTGGGGTACGCATGGATTGCCTGATTTTGTGCCAATCCAGTAAACGATATTCTGGCCACTCTGTCGCCACAATAAGTACATCCGCCCCTTCCGCCGCCTGATAGGCATCCGAGACAATCTCAACCCCTTGGGGCAAAAGTTCCCGGGCTTTTTCCCCACCCTTTGGGTCGTGACAGCGTAGAATGGCCCCTTCGGACACCATCCGCTTGGCCAATTCAATCGCAACGCTGCAGCGGACATCATCCGTGTTCGCCTTGAAAGCAAGGCCCAACTGACCGACCTTTTTGTCCTTCATCACCCAAAGGGAACTGCGCAGTTTTTTAAGGAATCTTTCCGGAATGGATGCATTGATCTTTTCCACTTCCCTCATCAATCCGAAATCCACTCCTAACTCCTCCGCAATCCGGATAAACGCACTCACATCTTTCGGAAAACAGGATCCTCCATATCCCAATCCGGCATTCAGAAAAGCCCGCCCGATTCTTGCGTCCGAACCCATTCCTTCCGCCACCTGCGTCACGTTCGCTTGGCTGGCCTCACACACCGCCGCCACAAGATTGATATAGGTGATCTTCAAGGCCAGAAAGCTATTCGCTGCATGCTTGATCAATTCCGCACTGTTCAAGTCGGTGATCATGATCGGCGCCTTAAAGGGTTCGTAGATTGCCTTCATCGCGGCTACGGGTCTCTCCGAAGCGACTCCAATAACAATTCGGTCGGGTTTTTGGAGATCCGCAACGGCACTGCCTTCTCGAAGAAACTCAGGATTGCTGACGACGTCAAATTCCACCCCTTTACGGCTGTAACGTCGGATCGTTTCGGTGACATGCTCGCCGGTTTTCACGGGCACTGTGCTTTTGTCGACGATGATTCGATATCCGGGCAATACCTCGGCAATTTCTCGCGCAACATGCTCCACGTAACTGAGATCGACCGATCCATCCTCCTGGGGAGGGGTAGGAACTGCAATGAAGATGACTTCAGAATCTGCCACGGCTTCTTTTGTTGAGACCGTAAACGAAAGACGCTTGAGCTGGACATTTCTCCGGATCAACTCCTCCAATCCAGGCTCATAAATGGGAATCCGTCCTGCCTGTAGTTCCTTGACCTTGGCCTGATTGTTGTCAACGCAGATGACAGTGTGTCCCGCCTCGGCCAAGCACGTTCCCGTAACCAACCCGACATAGCCAGAACCGATGATCGATAATTTCATCCAATGAACTCTAGAGGAAGTCGGCCCACCCCTGCTAGGGGGAACTCAGTCCCGCCGTTTGCTGGCTTCCGCCTAGACCCACTCCCGAACTGGATGGATTCTGGTTGAACCCCAAGGGGAGGTCAGGAAACGCCTTCAGAGTCAGGGTGGCCAGAGCTACAAACTCCGAAGGTGACCCGTTGTTCTGCCGATTCCCTAATTGCGCTCCCAATATCCGCGCTCCGATATCCCGATAGATACCCAGATTCACCTGCTGCAAAAGAGAAGGACTGACCGAATAGGTCACTCCTGCATTGGCAAACCAGCTTTCGTTTAACCGATAGCTCGCCGACCCGTTGATCAAGCTGGTTTGTGCCGCGTCAGTGGTAGTCACATCCGTATTATTCAAGGCGTCATAATAGTTGAAGCCGTCCAAATAAGAATAACCCAATCCGATCTCCAATGCGGGAACCACCTGCCATCGACTCCCGAGGTTTAAAGAGTTGAATCCGTTTCCGCTGATCGCCGTCGTGGCCCCCACCGTCCCCGTCCACCACGGCACGGGCATAAAATTCAACACATTATACAACTCTGGAATGGAAGACGAAACCGTCTCGGGCGCCTGAACCGTGCTGAAGTTTAAACTGGTTAAGTCCGGTCGGATCGGCTGGTAGTCGGTATAGACTTTCCAATTCGCCAACTCGTAAGGCGTTCCATCTCGCTTCGTGACAACTCGGTTCATCATTCCAGGTCGGACGATTAGCAATTTGTCGATTGAATCGATTGAGTTGTACAGGGAGGAGTTAAGGGGACGAGATTCGGTCGTATTAATCCGATTGTCATATCCCGCAAATTCTGTCGGCCGAACATTCGGCTGGGGAACGTAACTCGCCTGGAGAAACGGCTCAAAAACATGCCGAACACCATCGATGGCCCACGCTTTATTTTTAACATCATTCCATGTCGCATAGGCTTTGGTAGATGCATCCAAACCAAAATTAAACACGTATCGAAAAAGAGAGGTGTCGGTCAGGGATTCATTGTTACCAATATCATAACCCGAGCCTGAGGCAGTATTTTGCGCTACCCCATTTGTAGTTAAGTTGCTGCGAGTATAGACTGTCCCACGTATCCCTGCCCGAGGCGTGAAATTCAGCCAGTTAAAATATTGCCTAGGGTAAAGCAACTGATGGTAGGTGTCGTATCGCAAGGCTGAGTAGTCGGTTTGATTGGCGACTTGATTCCACTGAGTCCCCAAATTATCCACGCTCGACTCTCCCTCGTACGCCAAGCCAGGGTTCCCATCTGGATTCTTCAGAAGATCCTCCCGATCATAAGTTCCTGGAATATATTGCCGCTTAAATTCGATTTTTGCAGACGGCTTTTGCTGTTGAGTTTGAAAGAGATTGTTGATTTGAGTCCGGGCATTCGCTGTGACCGTGAAATTAGGATCTTGATACATCACATCCGCAAATGTGTTGGGTTGCTGGTCCCGGATGTACTCCTCGGCAAAAAAGTCCTGAGTTACATATGCATCACTTAACACATTAATTTTGGAACGGGAACTCAATGCGGGGGCATCAAAAGCGGGGGCACGATCTGCATCCACCGGATTTCCACCCTTCATGATTGTGGTGTTATGTTTATAAGGAAAATAGTAACGCCCCCGGGGCGGCAACCCGTTCGTCGGACGTTCCGCCGTATCGTCGTAAATCTGGTACCCACGATCGTTAATATACCAACCTCGCAACGCAACCTCGGTCAGTGGATGATCCGAATTTTTCCCGGGGGTAATGTAGGTCGCCTCCGCGCCTCCAGCCCAACCTCGTCTCCCATAATTTGCAACTGTTACCCCACCCTTAAGCTTATCGGTCACCGCAAACCTATAAGTACCTATGACGTATGTCCCTAATCGAGAGACCGAACCAAAGCTAATATCAGGAGAGTCTCCCATATCCCTCTCGTAAAGAGCGAGATAAGGAAAGTAGAAAAAGGGGACGTCCCCGAAATAACCAACAGAATTTTCCACTATCGTTTTGTCTCCAGGATAAATAGAAACCGAAGAAGCCTTCGTTTTCCAACCAGGGGTCTCCCGGTTGTCCGTTGAGTAATCGCCCCCCGCAATTTCGTAATGGCCCAACTCGGGACTATCGATCGATTCCCCTTCGACCATCATCTTTCCATCGAGGAAACGAAACTTCTCCGATAACATCTTTTTCGTACGGAAATTATAAGTCAGCAAATCCCCCCGATAAATCTGTCCCAACATATACAGTCGGACATTTCCCTTGGCTGTCGCTTCCTTGCTCTGCGGATTAAAATGAACCTCATCGGCCATCAAAACATCCCCCCCATACGTCACCACCACATTGTCTTTTGCATAGTAAATACCACCCTCATACCGATTCGCCCCATCCGAAGTAATCTGCAAGGGCGGTTCTACCGACTCAGGTGCCTCCTGCGTTTGTGCCCAACCCGCACCCAAGGACGCGAAGGTCATTAAGCCACACAAAAGAGCCCTCCATGAATCGTTTATTTGCATAGGATTACGTAAAAAGTTCTAGCGAATCTAATCCCCCTGCCTAGTCAAATCCTCACCTTGGCTATAGGAGCGATCTTTAGGATTTAAGTATCTATTTATAAGCTACTTAAGGCTCCAATCCAACATTCTTTCAATTGGTGCTCTTGCCCTCTGAATTACCTCTGAACTCAAGACAAGCTCGGGCGACATCTTCTCCAAGGCCCCGAAAGCCTTCTCCAGCGTGTTCATCTTCATATAACGACACTCACCGCACGCGCAACGCTCGGTCGGACCAGCGATAAATTCACGATCAGGCATCTCCCTCCTTAAACGGTGCAACATTCCTTCCTCCGTCACCACAATGAAGGAGCGGGCGGATGAATCGCGGCAATAAGTGACCATTTTCTCTGTCGAACAAACCTCATCCGCCAAAGCCCTCACCGCGCGAGTGCACTCTGGGTGAGCCACCACCTGTGCCTCAGGATGTTCACGTCGAATCCGATCGATCGAAGCCGCAGTAAACTCCATATGCACATAACAATCCCCGTCCCAGAGTCTCATCTTTCTTCCCGTTTTCTGCATGACCCAATCTCCCAGATTTCGATCCGGTAAAAAAAGGACCTCCCGATCTTCCGGAACCCTTCGGACAATCTTCTCCGCATTCCCCGAAGTGCAGATCACATCGCTCTGGGCCTTCACCGCCGCCGTGCAGTTCACATACGAAACCACGTAAAGTCCGGGATGCTTCTCCAGGTAAGCCCGAAGCTCCTCCGCAGGACACGAATCCGCCAAGGAACACCCTGCATTTAGGTCAGGCATGAGAACTTTCTTCTCGGGATTTACAATCTTTGCCGTTTCCGCCATGAAATGAACCCCACAAAAAAGAATACAATCCCCTTTTGCTTTTTGGGCTTCATAACTCAACCCCAACGAATCCCCCACGTAATCTGCCACCTCTTGAATCTCCTTCGGTTGATAATTATGCGCCAAAACCACTGCATCTCTCTCTTTCTTCAAATCGAGAAACTTTTTCTGCAAAGGACTCATCCCAATACCTTGCCCCAAAACCCAATCCCGGACAAACCACCACGACTCATTTTCGCCCCTCCCTAATTCCGAAGCTGACAAAAGCCAATCTCTCCCCTTAAGTCCTATCCATGGACGAAGCTCGCACAGGCCTAGGCCTTCTCTTTCTTCTCGCCGCTTTTGCTCTTTGCGGCGGAATCGTCATCTGGCTCATTATTTCGGAGGGGATTCGCCACAATCATGCTTCCCCGCAAGATACCCCGACAGACCACCACTAGAACCCGCAAGGTTTGGTTGTTGGGCAATAGAACTGATCGCACCAAGCACTTACTCGAATGGGCTTGTCAGGAGTAGCTTTATAAGTTCTTAAATTGCTAAAAATCAATGGTTTGCATTTATCAAGAAAACCCGCTTTACACATAAAATAACGTTTTTACATATAAAATTTAATTGACCCCATATCACCTACTTGTAGTGTCAACCCAACACAAGGAGTAGTATGAAATGCCCAAAATGTAATGTTGAAGAAGATAAAGTGATCGATTCACGCCCTTGGAAAGACGGCGCCGTCGTCCGTCGTCGCAGGGAGTGCCTCTCCTGCAACTACCGCTTTACCACCTACGAAGAAATTGAGCGTGAAGATCTTCGTGCCGTCAAACGGGATGGTCGTTATGAACCGTTTGACCGTCGCAAGCTCGTTCTTGGCTTCCAAAAAGCATGCGAAAAACGCCCCGTCAGCCCAGAACTTATCGAAAAAACCGTCGATAAGGTTATGGAAGAACTCGAACAAAAGTACGGGCGGGAAATCCCTACCACCGCCATCGGCGAGAAAATCATGGATTGCCTCAAGAAAATGGACGACGTTGCCTATGTACGCTTCGCATCCGTCTACCGGCAATTCCGCGATGCACGTGATTTTGTCAGCGAAGTCAAAAATCTCGGTGCCCGCTAAAAAATCCATCCCCCACGCTCTTCCCCTCGTGGTGATCCCCGGGGGCTCACCTGCACGCCTCAGCGAGAACTGGCTCGTCCTCTCGATCGAAAAAGCTGCCAGCCAAGCCGGCCACCTTGCTTGGCCCCTTGCGCCCGAAGTCGCCCAGGCCGTTCTTCACTATCTCCGACACGACTTCCTGCGCCCGAAAATCGAACGCGAAACCCTCGAACTCATCCTCCGACGTTCTCTCACCGGAATCGGTTGCCCCGCCATCGCCCGACATTTCGAACTCGTATCTTTCGCCCCCTCCATCAACCTCGCCACCCTCGCCCAACAAGCCCCCCTCGAAATTCTATTCTTCCAACAGCTCTCCTCCCTCGTGGACGAAAAAGTCTCCTCCCTCGCCTCGGCCCTTCGCCTAGAAGGCCTCCGCTCCTGCGTCCTCGCTCTCACAGGTTCCGCGTCATGGCGCACCTCCTGCCAACGCCTGAGTGACGAAATTGTCCACTTCATCCGCGCCCGTGCCCGCACTCTCAGCCCCTCCCTTCTCGAACTCACCATCTGGTAACCCCCATGCCCAAAACGATCTTCGAAAAGATCGTCGACCGGGAGGCTCAGGCCGACATCCTCTACGAAGACGATCACGTCCTTGCCTTCCGCGATATCGCACCCCAGGCCCCTACCCACATCCTTCTCATCCCCAAAAAACATCACGCTCGCCACGGTGCCGTCCCCGCCGAAGACTACACGATCTTTGCCCATCTTTTCGCCGCCGCGCAACGTGTCGCCCGGCAATGCCAACTCGAAAAAACAGGATACCGACTCGTCATCAACAACGGACCCGATGGAGGAGAAACGGTTCCTCACCTCCACCTTCACCTTCTCGGTGGCCGACCGCTTGCCTGGCCCCCAGGCTAACCCCCAACTACAAATCCTTCTGGAGAATTTTCGAATTCCGACCGCTCGCCTCATACGAGGCCTTTCGGTCCGGCGGCAATACCTCGATCGTTCCCTCCGTAAACCCTCCCTTGCTCTGCAAATAATTAAACGCCTGGGTCGACAAAGCCAAAAGCTTCTTCATTCCCATCTCTTTGGCCCGGTTTTCTGCATACAACATCAGCTTCCTTCCAATACCACTGTTCTCATGTCCAGAAGCCACAAATAAACAACCCATCTCCGCCACCTTTCCCTCCAGCGGATGCACCGCAACACACCCCACCATATTTCCATCGATCTCAAAAACATTGTAATCCCCGATCGCCGCCGCCACTTCCGTCCGTGTCCGCTTCGCCAACTCCTCCGCCGCAACCGAACTCCCAATCAACCGCATGATCGACCGCACATCCTTCTTCAACGCCTTCCGAATCTCGGTGTACTCATCCGCATAAACCATCGTCCCCACTCCCTCACTCGAGAACAATTCCTCCAATAAAGCATCATCCGCCAAACCATCCAAAATATGGGCCCGACTCACCCCCTCCTTACAAGCCCGCAACCCATGTTCCAACTTCGATGCAATCTCCCCACTTAACTCTCCTCTCTTTTTCTTCAACCAATCGGTCGCCTCCTCCACCGAAAGTTGTGCCGGTTTCTTTCCATTCATCGGTAAAGACCCACTCCCCGTCAGGAAAATCAGCTTCTCCGCCTTCAAGGCCTCCGCCACCTCCAATGCCACCCCGTCTGAATTCACCCGATACGTCCTCCCGTCCCCATCGACCCCCATCGGAGGAATCACCGGAATAATTCCATTTTCCAGCAAGGTCTCCAAAAACTTTGTGTCCACCCTCTCCACCCGACCCGTCCACTGCTGATCCACCCCGCCCAAAATCCCTGCTGGATGTGCAATCACTGCGTTTGTCACTGCCCCCCGCAAATCTGCATCCGCCAGATTTTGTAAAATATCGTGACTGTAAGAATTCGCCGCCCTCTCCGCCACTCTCAGGGTCGCCTCATCCGTGACCCCTAGACCATCCAAATTCGAAACCTTCACCTTCATCTCCCCTGCAATTTTTTTGATCCGGGCACTCGCCCCGTGGACCAAAACAACCCGAATGTTCAAACTCCGCAACACCGAGATATCGAGAAATAGACTCGCTGCCCTCTCATCCTCGAGCACCGCGCTATCGACACTGAGGACGAAAAGCTTGTCTCGAAAACTGGGGATATAAGTCAGAATTCCCCGTAAATCGGATGCCTTCATTCTGATTTTTTACCATCTTCCCCCGTTGGGAACAAACTTAAGTCGTCGGACAACTTCCCTTCAAAAAAGCCAGATTCTCCCGATCTTCCCGCTCCCCAGGCGGCAACTCCCCAATCCGCGGAATCCCCCTCCAAATTTCCTCCCGAAGAAATGCTCGCAAAGCCGGCCCTCCAATCTTTCCATGCCCCAAATGTTCATGACGATCCACCCCGGACCCACAATCGGTCTTCGAATCATTCGCATGAATCACTAATATATTCTCTCTTCCAATCTCCCGCACAATTTCCTTAAGCAACTTCCCCCTACCGTCCTCCGTCCGTAAATCATACCCCGCCGCAAAAGCATGCGCCGTGTCGAGACATGCCGCCCTTCGATTCGTCGGAAGGCCGTGCACCAACTCTCCCCACTCCTTGAAATCCCGGGCCAATGCCGTTCCTTGCCCCGCCGAATTCTCCAAAGCCAACCTAACCTTCCGGGTTTCCGATATCTTCAATGCTTCCCGAAACCCCTCCACCGCCCGTTTCCGTGCCACCTCTGGTTCTTCCTCCCCCCGACTCCCACAATGCACCACCACCCCTTCCAACCCTAACTTCTCTGCACGCCCAATCTCCTCCGCCAAGGCCCGAATCGATTTTTTTCGAATTTCTCCCCCCCAGCGACGTTGATCAAATAACCCGCATGCGAACAAACCCACAAATCGTTTACCTTTTTTCCCTTTCGAAAGATTTCCCTCTCCTCTTCCAATAATCTTGGCATCTCCCATCGTCGATTACTCTTCACGAAAACCTGCGCTGCCGTCTCCCCCATCCCCTTTGCCCTCGCCAACATCTCTGCCCACCCTCCCGCCACAGAAGTATGTAACCCCCAGCGAGTCACCCCCACACCTCCCTTCACTTCTCTTCTGTACCCCGCAATTTCCATACAGGGTTTTTCAGGGATCCACTCCCCTCATACTGAAACATTTGACTCACTAAAAAAAAAGGAACCCCCGCCGGCCCCCGTAGATTTTGTCTCATTACAAAATCTTCCAGCTGATCATCCACCATGTTGTACACGCCCTGCCCCGTCGTCACCACCAGCGTCGATTCAATATTCAGCTTCTTCACCACTAACTTTCCTTTAGCCAATTCGAAATCCATGTCCGCATTTTGATCAGTCAATCCCACCCACTCCGCGGGTGCATTCATCGCCGATGCAAACGCTCCCATCCCCGGTAAAACCCCCTCGTCCACCATCAGACGCCCCGACCCGTTCCAATCCCGCCAGCTTCCTGTTGGACCGTTGAGCTCGATTTTGCCGCTGAATTTTCCTTCATACCCCTCAAAATCAAAGTACGTTTTGACCAGTTTAGCGAAATCGACCCCTTTTATTTTTCGTATATCCGTGACCTGCCTCTTTTCTTTTCCATCCACTTCGACCCGCACTTCCACCTGCCCACCCAACACTCGCGCTGGTCGCTCCTTCTGTGTCTGTACAATCACCTTTCTCCCCACCACCTCAACCAGCATATCCATTTCAGTGAATTCCAAGGGTCGCCCAGCCACCCCATATCTCATTCCTTCCGGAGCCAAAATTGTCGCTTTGAGGTTGGACCGCCCTTCTCCCTCCAAATCCACTTCCCCCTGCAAAACCACTGTCGGTCTCCCATGAAATTCATACGGAAGCATCGTCTTTCGAAACTTTTCGCCAAACACCGTCGAAAACTCCCGAATTGGAAGGGTCGAACGAGTTCCCAAAAACTTCACTTTCTCCGGTTGAAACCCATACACAAAATCCCCCGTGCCCTCCCCGCCCGACGACTTCACCTTCAGATCGTTCACTACTAATTCGCCCCCAGCCCAAACCACTTTTCCCGTAAGTTCATCCATTTTGACTCCTTTATAAGCCAAATCCTGCGCCTCCACTTTTCCTTCCACCCGAATCAGATCCGGCTTCCATCCCGCCCCAGAAACTTGGGCCGTAATTTTTGGGGGAATCGGTAACTCCAGACTTTTCCAAAAGGGCAGCGCCCCTGAGCCGAACCACGGAACTAACCCTCCCAAATCCAAATCACTTCGTATATTGCCCTTTAAATCTGCTTTCCCATCAAAACTCAGTTGGAAATCCAATCCTCCCTCCAACCCCTCGATTTTCAAACCCTGCACCATCCACTTTTTCCCATTCGTCACCCAAGGGAAAAATAGGCTGCGATACGACGTCTTCCCCGATTGAAACTCCCCAACCCGCAAGCGCCCCATCCATAGGAAAGCTCGGTCCTCCTTCCAGCCAAACTCCACCTGCCCCCACAACTCAGGAGGCTGGGCACTCTTCCATTCCCGCAACCCCAGCGTCATCCCGCCACCCACCGAAGCAAATTGCCTCAAATCCGCATCCGAATGATACTCGATTTCTCCCCGACCCAGATTGAAGTTCGCCCAGCCACTCGCTCCGATCTCCCCCTTTCCCAATCCAATCTGAAAATGCTCCAACCGTAACCCTCCATCCCCCACCGTCGCCCGGACATCGATCTGCCTTACCTCCACCCCTCGCCACACATTTCCTTGCCCCGTTACTAAAATCTCCGCTTTGCCCGTCTCGATTTGCCCCACCTCCACATCAAAATCCACCTGAATCCTTGGTGCCGGACCCCCCAAATCCTTCAGCTCTTTCTCCACATCCCGCCATATTTTCGCAAAAAACTCGTTCGGAGGTGCCACCTCGCGCCCCACCTCCATCCCCACCCGCCCCTGCAGATTCAGATCAAAACCCAAAATCTGCCCTCGCCCCCGCTTCAACCGGATCTCCTTCGGGCGAAACTCCATCACCGCCTCAACCCTTCGAGCTGTCATCTCAACTCCCTCCCCCAAAGGCCAGGCCACATCCGCATCCCGCAATTGCGCTCCCGAGATCATCGGCTCCCCTTCTCGCCACCCTAACCAGTTCAGATTCAGCTCCACCCGACCCAACCGCAACTGTTCGATTTTCCTCCGCCCATCCCGATAGACCACCAGATCCCTCGCCACCAACCCGCCCCAAGGATCCATCGTCACCTTGCCCATATCCACTTGCAGACCTCGCAAGGCGAACTCTTGCATCAAAAGATCCTTCACCCCGCGCGGCACCCCAACCACCCGCCCCCACACCGCCACCACCACAAACAGCACCCCCAGTATCCCACCCGCCCGCTGCAGCCACCGCAAGGCCGACCCCGTTGTCGGGGGCCGGATCCGCTCCCGAATTTCACGGAAAATTGGGGTGTTCATCTTTTCCGATCATCGCTAGGATTTTCTACTCTAGAATCCAAAAATTGCTTTATGTCTGATAACCGAATGGAAAAAATCGTGGCTCTCTGCAAACGCAGGGGGTTTATCTTCCCCTCTTCCGAAATCTATGGGGGCCTGAACGGCGCCTGGGACTACGGCCCTCTCGGAGTTGCTCTCAAACGGAACCTGAAAGACAACTGGTGGAAAGCCATGACCCAGCAGCGCGACGATATCGTCGGCATGGATGGCGCAATCCTGATGAGTCGCTCCGTCTGGAAAGCCAGCGGCCACGAAGCCACTTTCACCGATCCTATGGTCGATTGCAAAACCTGCAAGGGACGCTTTCGCGCCGATCAGGTCACCGCCACCCCCTGCCCACAAAAACCAAGTAAAATGGTGAATGCCTGTGGTGGGGAACTCACCGAACCCCGGCAGTTCAACCTCATGTTCAAAACGTACGTCGGCCCCGTCGAGGATGAGCGAAATCTCACCTACCTCCGACCCGAAACAGCCCAAGCCATGTTCGTCCAATTCAAAAACATCCTCGAAGTATCGAGAAAGAAGCTCCCCTTTGGAATCGCCCAGATCGGAAAAGCTTTCCGCAACGAGATTAACCCTCGTAACTTCACCTTCCGATCCCGCGAATTCGAGCAGATGGAGGTTGAATTTTTTGTGCCCCCTGCAGATGGGAAAAAATGGCTGGATCAATGGCTTGCCGACCGCCTTGCCTGGTACGAATCGATCGGCATCCCCCGCAGCAAAATCACCATCCTCGATGTCCCGGAAAAAGACCGAGCTTTCTACTCCCAAGGCACCTACGACCTTCTCTATGCCTTCCCGTTCGGCACCGAGGAACTCGAGGGAATCGCGTACCGAACCGATTACGATCTCAAGCAACACCAGGAAGCCAGTGGCAAACCACTCGAGTATTTCGATGAGGAAACTCGGGAGAAATTCATTCCCCACGTCGTCGAACCCAGTGCTGGAGTGGATCGCACCACCCTTGCTCTCCTCTGTGAAGCCTACGACGAAGAAGAAGTCACCGATGAAAAAGGGGGCAAGGAAACGCGAGTCGTCCTCCGCTTTCACCCCCGAATGGCCCCTATCAAGGCAGGAATCTTTCCTCTTCTTAAAAACAAACCCGAGCTTGTCGAGAAAGCTCGCTCTTTAACCCAACAGCTCCGCCAACACTTCGCCGTGTTTTATGATGAGTCGGGGGCCATCGGCCGACGCTATCGTCGCCAGGACGAGGTCGGCACCCCCTTCGGCATCACCATCGACTTCGAAACACTCGAAGGTGCAAAAGAGGGGCCTCTCGCAGGTCATAAAGATACCGTCACCCTCCGGCACCGCGATTCAATGAAGCAGGAACGCATTGCCATCGCTGACCTTCTTCCGCGCCTTCAGGCTGCTTTGGCCTAACGCCATGGCGCGACGTCGCCCCTCCCGCTCCCTCCTGCCCCGGGCCTTTGCCCATCTCGATCTTTCCCGTCAGCATCGCCTCGGAGCACCCGAAATCATCTACGGAGCGGGAAAAACTGTTCCCCAAATCTCAGCCATCATCCGACGCCTCCGCTCGGCCCGACAATCCGTCCTCGCCACTCGGATTGACTCTACGAAAGCCCGACACCTCCGTCGCCTTTTTCCCCAAGCGAAATATCACCCCGCCGCCCGAACCTTCACCCTTACACCCGCCCGCAGAGCCAAATCTTTCCAACCTTCCCTCCATGTCGCCATCTGTGCAGCAGGAACCTCCGATCACCCCGTTGCAGAAGAAGCCTATGTCACCCTTGAATTTCTTGGGCACCGCCCCACCCGATTCTATGACATCGGTGTTGCAGGCCTGCACAGAACCCTTCGACATCTCGATGCCCTCCGCGACTACCACGCCTTGATTGTTGTCGCCGGAATGGAAGCTGCCCTCCCTAGCGTTCTGGGCGGACTTATCCGCTCCCCCCTCATTGCCGTCCCCACATCCGTAGGTTACGGAGCCCACCTTAAGGGAATCACCGCATTTCTTGGAATGCTCAACTCCTGCGCCCCCGGGATTACCGTAGTCAATATCGATAACGGCTTCGGCGCTGCCTACTCCGTCCATCGCATCGCGCTCACCAAAAGCGGTTCCGACTTCAACCCCAGATCGCCCTCTGCCTAAACGTAAAATCCCCCCTTCCGTCCAGCCCGCTTCCCGAGCAGAATCCCACTTGTGCCCACGATTCTTTTGGCTCAAGAGGATCCCGATGCCGCTGCCCAGCTGACCGCACTTCTCGGTGAATTTTTCCCCACCGCCCAAATTCAACCCTTGTACGATTTTCCATCCCTCACGAACACTCTCTCTTCTGTCGGCCACGCCTCTTTGCTTCTGACCGATATCTTCTGGTCCCAAACGGATCAATCTGGCCCGCTTCTTCTTCTTGCAGAGTCATACCCCGAAATCCCTGTCGGCATCATCAGCCGATACGACCTCACTCATACTCTTCCCCTAGGATTTCCCATTCCTTGCCTCAAAGCAGACGATCATCTTCCCCTCTCCATGGCGGAATTGATGGAAGACTTTTCCGGTCGAACCTTCGGACCCTATACCCTCCTTTCTCCCGCCGGGCCCCACCCCCTGGGTCGCCTCTACTGGGCCAAACACCAACAACTCGAACGACAAGTCCAACTCCTTATTCCCCCCGTTGGCTCTTCCGTATTCTCCAAAACCATTCGCAACTATGCCCGCCTCAATCATCCCTCCGTTTACTCTCTCTATGAATCCGTCCCCTCAGGCGACCGCATCTTCGTCGCTCTAGAACCTGTTCTTCATCCCTCGCTTCTTCATCTACAAAACCAAAACTCTTCCATCGAACTGATCTCAGGTGCCCGTCTTGCCAACAGCCTCGCATCCGTTCTCTCTGAAATGGAATCCTCCTCCATTCCAGCCCGACTCCTCGGGCCCTACGATTACACACTTTCGCCCTCCGGCACCCCCCGACTTAGAAACCCTGCCATCGCTCCGGGTGCACCCGAGGCCTCGCTCCTAGAAAACACATCCCAACTTGCATCACTCCTCGAGGCTCTGATACCAGAAACTCCAACTTCAACTGAACTCCTACAGATTCTCAAAAATCCAGGAACCTCTGCCTTCGACCTCCTTCGCCGTACCCGCGATTTCGAACGCCAACTCGCTGACGTTCAGGATGTCCATGTTCGGAATGAAGAAATCGAAGCTGCGCAAAAAATGATTCGTGCCCGAATGATTCGTCGTTGGACAATCGCCGTCGGCTCCCTTGCTGCCCTTCTTTTTTTCGCCATCGCCACCTGGATTATTTATGACCGTCTTTTCCTAGATCTCCCCGGAAAGTTGGGCGACGAAGAAATCCTTGTTCCCGCTGGGCGACTGACTCTGCCCGACTCCACGATTAATGTGGCTGCCTTTCACCTCGATCGCCATGAAGTCACCATCGGTCAATATGAGCAGTTCCTTTCCGCCCTGGGCTCCGAGCAAAACTGGAAAACATTTCTCCCTCCTTCCACCGCCTCGAGTAAATCAAAACCTTCAGATCTGGAACCGGTCGGATGGAAGGACATGCTCACCCGTGCCCGCAAAGGGGACAAGTACAACAATCAAATCCGTATCACAAGGGATACACCCGTATTTTCCGTCGATTACCCCAGCGCCTACGCCTATGCGAAATGGAAAAACCGCCGCCTTCCCTCGAAAACCGAATGGCTCCGAGCCGCCTCCGGAAATGAAATGCGCCCCTACCCTTGGGGATCCGACCCGAAAGCCCCCGGTATCAACCTCGGCACCAGTATTCCAAAAAATACAGCCCTCGAGACCTACACCCATATTCTCCCCACAGAATCGAATCCTGCCGATATCGGACCCTTCCAACATTACGACCTCGGAGGGAATTTGAGTGAATGGATCGCCTCACCTAATCCCATCACACCCTCTTTTATCGGGGGCAACTTTCAAGATACCTATCCCGTTTCCAACCTCAAAGCCACCCGTACCGCTCCCACACCCGCAGGATACCCATTCATCGGCTTTCGCACCGCCCGCTGAGTTTCGCATTTCCACCTCACATCAAACATCACACCTATATAGAATCAAAGGCTGCTGAGTAGCCTCTTTAGTTCCTCTCCCGTTGTAACCGGCAACCGACACTTTTCCCCTTCACACAGATAAGCTGTTCCCTCTCTCGTATTCCTCGCTAAGCCCCGAACAAATTCACTCGGATGATCCTGCTCTGCACCCGTAATCAACAGATCCGGTCGATAAACTCTACCCGCCACATCGAGAAACTTTTTCCGCCCCTCCCCCGCTAAAACCAATCTTGCCGGCAACTCACTCGCTCGCTGCAAGGCCAACAACCCATGAGGCACAGCTTGCGGCAACCTCCTCATTCTCTCCGCCAACCAGTCCAATATCCGCTTGGCCGCATCAGCCCACTTCGCCTGATCCGTCAATCGCCCCAACTCTGCCAAAGCCAACGCCGCCACCGCATTCCCACTGGGCTCCGCACCATCATAGTCATCCTTCATTCTAGCCATCAGGGTTTCGTCTGCGCTCGCCCACAAGCCACCCCCGCTTCTGTCCTCAAACTTCTCCAGCATCTTCCCCGCCAACTCCACAGCTCGTCTCAGGTATTCCGCTTTTAATGTCACCTGATGCAGATCAATCAACGCCTGCAATACCCCCGCATAATCCTCCAACAGATGGGCATCATCTTTTTTTCCGTTTCGCCAACGATGCATCGGTGTCCCATCTTTTCGTAAAAGATTCTTTTCCAAGAAAACCCATATTTCCTCCGCCCTTTTTGCATAATGGATTCCTTCGCCCCACCTCGCCGCCTTCGCATATCCGGAAATCGCCAAAGCATTCCAAGATGCCAATACCTTATCATCTTTCCCAGGTCGCACTCTTCCCTCTCGTTTCCTCTCCAGCTTCTGCCGTAACCCCTCCAAAACTCTCCTCTCTTCCTCGCTCGGTAATCTTTTCTGAGCCAAAACATTCCATCCATGGACCGGGTGATGCGGATCGATGAAGTTCCCTGCCTCCGTCACGCCCCATATTTCCTCCGCCAACCTCATCTCTTCCCCTTCCGCTATCTCCATCACCTCCTTCTTGGTCCACACATAAAACTTACCCTCCACCCCTTCACTATCCGCATCCTCAGCCGACCCTAACCCTCCTCCCTCCACCCGCAGATCCCTCCATAGATACTGGTCGATCCCCGATACCACCTCCTCCGTCCACTTTTCCCCCAACGCCACCCCCAGCTCCGCATACCAACCCATCAACTGGGCATTGTCGTAGAGCATCTTCTCGAAATGAGGCACCGCCCACTCCCCGTCCACTGCATATCGATGAAAACCTCCTCCGATCTGATCATAAATCCCCCCTGCTCTCATCGCCCGACCCGTGTGCCTCATCATTTCCAGAAGCTTCCCATCCTTCTCCGCAAAAGATCGCCGCAACAGGAAGAGAGGTTGGCTGGGCCTGGGAAATTTGGGCGCTCCTCCAAACCCCCCGTTCTTCCGATCATACTCCAAGGCCATTTCATCCGTTCCCGAACACAAAATCTTATCCAAATCCGCGATTGGTTCCCCACCCGTTCCTTCCCCCAAAGCCCGCACCCGACTCGCTAATTCTTCCGCCCAAGCCATTACTTCCCCACCCCTCTCTTTCCAAGCTGATGAAATCTGTCGTAACGCATCCAGAAACCCCGGCCTCCCATGTGCACTGATTGGAGGGAAATAGGTGCCCCCATAAAACGGCTTCCCCTCCGGAGTCACCCAGACCGACAACGGCCACCCTCCTTGCCCCGTCATCGCTTGGACCGCCGTCATGTACACCCGATCCACATCCGGCCTCTCTTCCCGATCTACTTTCACAGGAATAAAATCCCGATTCAGGACCTCAGCCACTGCTTCGCTCTCAAACGATTCCCTTTCCATCACATGACACCAGTGACACGTCGAATACCCGATGCTGAGAAAAACAGGCTTATTCTCCGCCTTTGCCTTCCTCCATACCAATTCCCCCCACGGCATCCAATCCACTGGATTATGGGCGTGCTGCAACAAGTAGGGACTCACCTCCCCAGCCAACGCATTCGTCTTCTTCACCCACACACCCTAGACCCACTCTTCACTCGTCGCACACCTCTAGCTTTTGGAGTCTTGATGTCTTTAGGAAACCTCAATGACAGTAAACGGGACGCTGAATCTAAATTCAGCCTAGCGTTGTCTGACCGCCCGCACCCTCAACAATGATTCGGATCTACTATTACTTAGTGACCCTAAAGCGCAGGAACTTCCTGAGCCCACCATATTCGATTGTGCCAGTAAGGTTAGGCGCAAACACCTCGGTAGCATGCCAGCTATCGTCGACTCCGGAGAGATCTGTTGTCCACTCCACATAGAACCTGAGACTCAAATCGTCTGTCCTAGCGGTGGCCGCAAGAGTCATCCCATTACTATCCGCGCTTAGGACAGGCACGGCAGGGAAGGGTGCGTTTGGACCGTTCTGACCCAA
>Ga0114967_10000993_pt1 | contig 23754 bp, 26 predicted proteins | sample M_130628_MF_Meta_FD_92639 | JGI IMG/M metagenome (GOLD analysis project Ga0114967, IMG submission 92639) | Freshwater microbial communities from Lake Montjoie, Canada to study carbon cycling - M_130628_MF_MetaG | ecosystem: Environmental > Aquatic > Freshwater > Lake | place: Lake Montjoie...
GAGAGGAGCCCTCCGTGTTGAAGGGTGTAAAACTTGCCTCCGTCCTAGCTGTAGCGTCATTGGCGCTAGCGGCTTGTGGATCGAGTAGCGATACCGCTGAAAGCGCAGCGCCAGCTGCAGCTTCAGGTGTCAAGGTTGGAATGGCGTATGACCAAGACGGCAAGGGTGACGGATCGTTTAACGATGCTGCATTTGCTGGTCTATCAAAAGCGCAAACTGATCTTGGTGTTGAAATCAAGGAAGTTAACTCAGGCGCAGGTGCAACAGACGCAGCTCGCGAAGAACTTTTGACTCTTCTAGCTGAGGGTGGATACAACCCTGTTATTGCTGTTGGATTCGCATACAGCACTGCACTTGCTGCAGTTGCTCCAAAGTTCCCAGAAACTACATTCGCAATTGTTGACTCCGTTGTGGATTCACCAAACGTTGGATCATTGATCTTTGCTGCAGAGCAGGGTTCATACCTAACAGGTGTAATTGCAGCCTCCGCATCAAAGTCAGGTCACATTGGCTTCATCGGTGGTATGGAAATCGATCTAATCAAGGCTTTTGAAGCTGGTTACAACGAAGGTGCACGTTCAGTTAATCCTGACATCATCATCGATTCCAAGTACATGGGCCCTGCTGGCGACAACACTGCATGGAACGTGCCAGAAAAGGCAAAGACTGCAACTGACGGCATGATCGCTAATGGCGCAGATGTTATCTATGCAGCTGCTGGTGGTTCCGGTCTTGGAATGTTCCAGTCCGTTAAGGCCGCAGGCGCAGGTTACTGGGCAATCGGCGTTGACTCCGATCAGTACACCGTGCCAGCACTTGCTGAATACAAGGATTTCATTTTGACATCCATGTTGAAGCGTGTTGACGTAGCTGTATACGACGTTATTGCTGGTGTGGTTAATGGTGCTCCACTTGTTGGAATCAATAACTTTGACCTAAGCAAAGAAGGCGTTGGTTACTCCAGCTCTAACTCTGCCGTTGCTGAATACGCTGCTGCCGCTGACGCTGCTGCCGCAAAGATTGCATCAGGCGAAGTTGTTGTTGGTACCACAGTTAAATAACAACTAATCAGATTGGGGCTCGGGTGGATTTATTTCCACCCGAGCCCCACTTTTTATTTGGCTAGGTCGTAAGTTTGGGTAGTAGAAATTCATTAGTTGAAGGGCCTGGTTTCAAGATATGAGCGAAAGTTCAATAGCCGTAGAACTGCAGGGAATCTGGAAACGTTTTCCTGGAGTCATCGCAAATAGCAACATCAACTTGAAAGTTACTGCAGGGAGCGTTCATGCAATTGTTGGCGAAAATGGTGCTGGCAAATCAACTTTGATGAAAATTCTTTATGGCATGCAAAAAGCTGACGAGGGAAGCATCACAATTAATGGCTCACCGCTAGTTTTTAATTCGCCCGCCGACGCAATTGCTGCAGGTATCGGCATGGTGCATCAGCATTTTATGCTCGCAGATAACTTTACAGTTTTGGAAAACATTATTTTAGGCAGCGAGCCAAAATCTGGTGGCAAATTAGACTTTGCAAAAGCTCGTGAAATCATTTCAGATATTGCTAATGAAAATGGTTTGGCTGTAGATCCCGACGTATTAGTTAGCAAACTAGGTGTTGGTGATCGGCAACGCATTGAGATTCTTAAGGTTCTCTATCGAGGCGCAAGAATCTTAATTCTTGATGAACCAACTGCAGTACTTGTCCCACACGAAGTAGAAGAATTATTCAATACACTTCGCGACTTAAAGAAACAAGGATTCACTGTTATTTTCATCAGCCACAAACTTGATGAGGTTCTTTCAATCGCGGACGAAATAACCGTGATTCGCCAAGGAACGACTGTCGGAAGAGTAAATCCCCATGCCGAGAAAGTATCGGCGCGCGATCTTGCCGAAATGATGGTTGGTTCGCAATTGCCAACTCCACAGTCTGTCGGTAACACAATCCAAGATCAGGTAGTTCTTACGGTTGAAAATCTCAGGGTTATTGCTACTGGTGGGAAAGCAGTTGTCGATGGCGTCTCCTTTAAAATCCGAGCTGGTGAAATTTTAGGAATCGCTGGCGTAGAAGGAAACGGACAAGCTGGGATACTTGATGCCCTTATGGGTATTGCATCATCGACCGGAGAAGTAACTTTTCAGGACGAGGCCATAAGTAAGAAATCGACGCGTCACAGGCGCGATCTAGGAATTGGATTTATTCCGGAAGATCGCCAACGTCAAGCCCTGTTGCTTGAGGCACCACTGTGGGAAAATCGGATGCTTGGACATCAAACGAAAGCACCAAATGCAAAGGGTTTTTGGCTGAATCCACGAGGCGCAAAAGCCGATACCAAGCGCATTGTTGCTGAATATGATGTGCGCACCCCGAGCATTGATGTAAATGCTAGTGCGCTATCCGGTGGCAATCAGCAGAAATTAATCGTTGGTCGAGAAATGTCTGACAACCCAAAACTATTAATTGCAGCCCACCCAACTCGCGGTGTCGACGTAGGTGCACAGGCAGCAATATGGGATCACGTTCGTAACGCACGCCAAGCTGGCTTGGCCGTGTTGTTAATCTCTGCGGATCTTGATGAACTGATTGGATTAAGTGATTCCATAAAAGTTTTACTGAGAGGAAAATTTGTTGCAGATGCCGATCCCGCAACAGTTACTCCACAAGAGCTAGGTACCGCTATGACTGGTGCTGGAAAGGCAGCGTAATGAATTTTCGTAGAATCGGAACAAGTTTAATTGCACCAGCAGTCGGACTTTTCATATCTCTCGCAGCAACTGCGCTAATTCTGATTGCCATTGGCGCGAATGTAATAACTATTTTTTCATCAATGTGGACTTACGGAACTTCACCCCGGGCAATGACTTTAATGCTGAATTTAGCAACTGTCTATTTCTTGAGTGCGTTAGCTGTTTCAATCGGATTTAAGATGAATCTTTTTAACATTGGTGTTAATGGGCAGTATATTTTAGGTTCACTTGCAGCAGCGGTGGTTGCGAGCAACTTACAACTTCCAAAAGTATTATCAATTACTCTGACAATCCTGACCGCGATGTTAGTTGGCGCTGCATGGGCAGGGATTGCTGCTTGGCTTAAGGTTGCGCGGGGTGTAAGTGAAGTTATTTCCACGATCATGTTGAACTTCATCGCAATCGGAATCATTAGCTACTTAATTGTAAGAACGAGCATTGGCACAGAAACTGGCGTAAACATTCGTGGAACCAAGTTAATTCCAGAATCGGGTATGTTGCGAGGTAATGCATTTATCGATCCAGAAACAAAAGTGTATGGATTTTTCATCATTTCTATTTTTGTCGGTATCGCTTATTGGTTTTTACTGAATAGAACTAGGTTTGGTTTTGACCTAAGAGCAACAGGTAAGTCTGCGACTGCAGCTCGAACCAGTGGTGTGCAATCCACACGCATGATTGTCACGGCTATGTTGCTTTCTGGAGCGATCGCGGGATTAGTCGGGCTTCCATATCTACTTGGTCAGACCGGTTCGTACAATTTACAATTCCCAACCGAATGGGGATTCATTGGTATCGCAATTGCACTCTTAGGGCGAAACAATCCTCTCGGTATTGCCGTCGGTGCAATCTTTGTGGCGTTTCTAGATGTTTCAAGTGGACAACTAGTTTTAGAGGGAGTGCCACGAGAAATCTCCACAATCATGCAGGGGCTAATTGTCATAGTTGTCGTTATCTCCTATGAAGTAGTTCGTCGAAATCAAGTTAAGAGTGAGCAGCGAAGTGTTGCTCGTGCACTTGCAAAACAGGAGGTGTCAGCATGACTTACCTAAAGTCGCGTCGTTTTATTGGAGCAGCTTTTACAGCGATCACCATGCTTTCCATCACTCGTACCATTACCAGTAATGGCGATTTAACTAGCACGGTAACAATTGCCCAGGCGCTTGTTTTTGCTTCACCAATTGCGCTCGCTGGACTTGCTGGAATCTGGGCCGAGCGCGCAGGTGTTATCAACATTGGTCTAGAGGGAATGATGATCCTTGGCACATTCGGTGCAGGCTGGGCTGGTTGGCAATGGGGCGCTTGGGCAGGAGTTCTGGCTGGAATAGTTTTTGGCGCAATCGGCGGCCTGTTGCTCGCTGTTGCCACAGTTACTTACGGTGTGGACCAAATTATTGCTGGAACTGCAATCAACTTGTTAGCACTTGGCACAACTAAGTTCCTGGCCATCTTGCTCTTTACTAATGCGCCAGGCGGTGGTCAAGCACAATCACCACCCATCAAGGGTGAGATACCCGTTTTCACTTTGGAATCGATTGTTACCCCACTGACAGCTCTGCATGAAAAAGGAATTTTCTTCGTGAGCGACTTAGCGGGCTTGGTCGCAGGACTGTTCTACAACATGTCGCTGTTAACAATAATCACGGTTTTGCTTTTCATAATGACAAGCTACCTACTTTGGAAAACTGCATTCGGTCTTCGGTTGCGTAGTGCCGGCGAGAATCCATGGGCAGCCGATTCACTTGGCGTGAAAGTTGTGCAATACAAGTACGCCGCAGTTGTGTTCTCCGGAATGCTTGCTGGTCTTGGCGGTGCCTATCTATCTATTGCGTCAACAATTTATCGAAATGGTAATACCGCTGGCCGTGGTTACATCGGTTTAGCCACGATGATCTTCGGTGACTGGCGTCCTGGTGGAACGGCAGCTGGCGCTTTGATGTTTGGATACATCGATACTTTGCGGCTAATTGATACTGGGAATCAAAACGTTAAAGGTTTAATTCTGCTTGGCGCCATTATTTTGCTTGCTATTGGCGCTTGGATGTTGCGAAGTGCTAAACGTAATGCTGCAATTGGATTCTTGCTGCTCGCGTCAGTAATGGTTGGTGCGTATTTCTCTGCTACGTCCTTCCCACCTGAGGTAGCACAGGTTGCGCCTTACATAACAACCTTGTTAGTACTGGCAACTGCGTCTCAAAATTTGCGACCGCCAGCAGCTGATGGAATTCCATACCGTAAGGGAGAAGACCACTAGTGGAAATCGATTGGGAGGAACTGCGCGCAGCCGCAAGTAGCGCGATGTCTAACGCTTATGCGCCATACTCAAACTTTCCTGTCGGAGTTGCTGGCTTAGTTGATGACGGTCGCATTGTTACAGGGTGCAATGTGGAAAATGCTTCCTACGGTGTTGCGCTTTGTGCCGAGTGTGGACTTATCTCAAGCTTGATCGCAACTGGTGGTGGCAGGTTAGTCGCCGTGGCTTGTGTTGATCGGCATGGAAATTCATTGATGCCGTGTGGTCGATGTCGGCAATTGCTTTGGGAGCATGGTGGCCCTAATTGCTTACTTGATTCAGTTAGTGGAATTAAATCTATGACTGAGATTTTGCCAGACGCCTTTGGTGCTCACGATTTAACAGATCGGCTTTAAGTAATACCCTTATTACATGAGCACTGAGCCGTTTGCCGCAGTAGAAATAATTGCAATCAAGCGAGATAAGCACGAATTAACAGATCAACAAATTGATTGGTTCGTTGGCGCTTATGTTCGTAACATCATTGCCGAGGAACAAATGTCGGCTATGGCAATGGCGATTTTGCTAAACGGAATGAATCGACGCGAGGTTGTGCGTTGGACTAAGGCCTACATTGATTCTGGCGAGACTATGAATTGGTCACAGCTTGGACTCCCCACTGCGGATAAACATTCAACTGGAGGGGTTGGCGACAAAATCACTTTGCCATTGGCACCACTAGTGGCTGCTTGTGGTGTCAGCGTGCCACAACTTTCTGGAAGAGGTTTGGGCCACACTGGTGGCACACTCGACAAACTTGAAGCAATTCCTGGTTGGCGAGCCAGTCTTACCAATACCGAAATGTTTGAGGTTTTAAAAGAAACTGGTGCCGTGATTTGCGCAGCCAGCCAAACATTGGCGCCAGCTGATCGTCGAATTTATGCATTGCGAGATGTAACGGGAACGGTGGAATCGATTCCACTAATTTCTGCCTCCATTATGAGCAAGAAAATTGCTGAAGGTACTGGCGCGCTAGTTCTTGATGTAAAAGTTGGCTCCGGCGCATTCATGAAAACTGTTGAACAGGCTCGTGAGCTCGCAACAACCATGGTTGCGATTGGAAACGATGCAGGCGTTACAACTCGAGCTTTGTTAACTGCAATGGATGTGCCCCTTGGTCGAACTGCTGGTAACGCCTTGGAAGTTCAAGAATCATTAGACGTTCTCGCCGGTGGCGGGCCATCGGATGTGGTTGAACTGACACTTACGTTAGCGCGCGAAATGTTAGATACCTCAGGTGGCACAGGAACTAAAGATCCTGCAGTTGCTTTAACTGATGGATCTGCGATGGATGTTTGGCGGGCGATGATCAGCGCCCAAGGTGGGGACAATTCTGCTGCGCTACCAAAGGCAAAGGAAACTCATGATGTCATAGCCCAAAGTGGCGGTTATTTAACCAAACTTGATGCACTTGCGGTTGGCGTCGCTAGTTGGCGACTCGGCGCTGGTCGGGCACGCAAAGAAGATGTGGTGCAAGCTGGCGCTGGAATCCAGTGGCATGTTGGCCACGGTGAGGCTGTTGTCAAAGGTCAGAAGTTATTTACGCTACACACTGATGAACCTGCTCGGTTTGAATCAGCTCTGGAAGTTTTAACCGCTGGTTATGAAGTTGGCACTCAACAAGAGATCTCAGAACGACTACCGTTAGTAATCGACCGCATCGTCTAAAAATTAGAGTTCGGCGAAATTTTCGCAAAGTAACTTTGCCGAAGTATGGCCGGGGAAAAGGTATTATTTATCTATGCCTCAGTTAATTAGTGAACCAACAATGATTCCAGTGCCTGGTGGCAAGTCGATTGCTGAATATATTGGTCGGGTAAAGACTGGCGACAATGACGTATCGGTTGCCGTGATGCATGCGCCGGCTGGTTGGTCTGAGCCTGCCCAGGTTCCAGAATTTGATGAATTCACGATTGTGATTACCGGTTCAATTGATGTTGAACACAACGGTGTAACTATCAACGTGGGTGCTGGGCAAGCACTGATAACCCGCGCTGGTGAGAAAGTTCGTTACTTGACCCGCGAAGATGCACACTATGTGGCAATCTGCCTGCCAGCATTCTCTCCTGAACTTGTGAATCGAGATGAGATTTGATGATTTCCGCTGCTGTAATTAAAGCCGTTCCTAAAGTTGTACTGCATGATCACCTAGATGGTGGTTTACGAATTAGCACTATTTTGGAATTGGCAAAAAAGCACGGCTATAACGCTTTGCCCTATGACAATGAATCTGAACTTACTAACTGGTTTCATGCTGCAGTGCTAGGTTCGCTGGACGTTTACTTAGAAACATTCGCTCATACTGTCGGCGTAATGCAAACTCCAGATGCGTTACAACGAGTTGCAAGTGAGTGCGCACAAGACTTAGCAGCTGATGGTGTGGTGTTTGCCGAAATTCGTTTTGCACCAGAATTGCACACCGCAAAAGGATTAAGTTACCGCGAAGTAATCGACAATGTCTTACTTGGATTCTCGCAAGGTGAGGCTGCCGCTAAAGCAGCTGGAAACAACATCAAAATTGGTGCTTTGCTAACTGCAATGCGCATGGCTGATGTCTCACTTGAAATTGCGAAACTAGTAGTTGAATATCGTGATCGCGGTGTAGTTGGTTTTGATATTGCTGGAAAAGAAAAAGGCTACCCACCCACGGAACACATTGAGGCTTTCCAATACTTACAACGCAATAATGCGCATTTCACAATTCATGCTGGCGAGGCATTTGGTTTGAAAAGTATTTGGGAAGCGATCCAATTTTGTGGCGCAGAGCGACTTGGACATGGCGTACGAATAATTGATGACATCACGGTAAATGCTGATGGCACTGTAACTCTAGGTGACTTGGCTGCATATGTGAGAGATCGTCGAATTCCACTGGAGCTTTGTCCAAAGTCCAATGTGGACACTGGCGCAGCAGCCAGTATCGCTGAGCATCCAATTGGTTTATTACGCAAATTAAATTTTCGAGTAACGCTCAACACAGACAATCGATTGATGTCAAATACTTCGATGTCTGCGGAAATGACTTCACTTGTAGAAGCCTTTGATTATTCACTACGCGATCTCGAGTGGATGACCGTAAATGCCATGAAGAGTTCGTTTTTGCCTTTTAACGAACGTTTAGACATTATCAATCAAATCATCAAGCCTGGATATGCTCGTCTTCGCGAACAAGTAGGTGCTTAGTAACTTCCTGTCGCAGCAACTCCATCAAGAATTGCGCGTGATCCAGATAGTCCGAGTCTGGTAGCTCCAGCAGCGATTAACTCTTGTGCAAAATCTGCGGTCTTAATTCCACCCGATGCTTTGATTCCAAGGCGCCCACCAACAGTTTCCTGCATAACTTTGATGGCTCGCACATCTGCGCCGCCCGCTGGATGAAATCCAGTTGCGGTCTTTACGAAATCCGCTCCTGCTGCTTCGCATCGTCGACAGGCTTCTGCAATTTGTTCATCAGTTAATGCTGCGGTTTCTAAAATAACTTTCAAAACTTTCCCCATGGTGGCTGCTCTAACTGCTGCAACATCACTTTCGATGTAATCCCAGTCGCCCATAATCGCTCTACCCAGATCGATAACCATGTCGACTTCGTCTGCGCCTTGTTGCACTGAAAGCTTTGCTTCGGCTGCTTTGACGTTGGATTCATGTTTACCGCTAGGGAAGCCACACACTGTTGCCACTTTTACGCCATTTGAAACATTTGCTACGGCAGTTGCTACAAAAGTTGGTGAGACACAAACTGAGTAAGTTCCAAGTTCAGCTGCTTCAGCGCACAGAGCAATTACATCTGCGACGGTTGCTTCAGGCTTCAATAAGGTGTGGTCGATCATTTGCGCAAGTTGACTGCGTTCCATTAGTTGCCCCCATTAAGCAGCGGCGCTGCATCTTTTACTAAAGCTTCCAATGCTTTCTCAGAAATTTTCCTTGCAATTAACAAATCGTTATTCCGAACTACGACCTCTAGGTAACACTTTATCTTTGGTTCTGTACCACTGGGTCTAATGATTGCTCGAGCCTTTTCAACTTCACTATTGCCTGACAAATGTATAACTATTGCATCAGTAGCTGGCAAGTTACCAAAACCCAGGTCAAGATCATCAATTCTGCTTACTGCCATCCCACCTAGAAGTTTCGGCGGAGAAGTTCGCAGGCCCGACATAACCGAACCAACCTGCGCTGTTTCAGTTACCCGAACCACAACTTGATCAGTTGCATGATGCCCGTGATTGAGTGCCAGCTCGTCCAGAATGTCCCAAGGAGTTCTATTTGATTGGGCAAGAAATGCCATCATCTCCACAAACATCGCAGCAGCCGAAATCCCATCCTTATCTTTAACATTTTGCGGATCCACGCAATACCCGAGTGCTTCCTCATAACCGAATGACAAGTTTGGAACGCGGGAAACCCATTTGAATCCGGTTAGTGTGGCTTCGTAATTTATGTCAGCCCGTTTTGCAATTTGTTCCAGCAGCATCGAGGACACGATGGAATTGGCAAAAGTACCCTTTATTTTCTGGTCACTGTTTCGTTCAATAATCCACCAAGCCAGAAGGCAGCCAATTTGATCTCCCCGCAATGCCAGCCAATTGTTATCAATTGTTGGAAGCGCGATTGCTAATCGATCGGCGTCTGGATCATTTGCAATTAATACATCAGCACCTGATTTAATGGCCAGTGCTACGGCAAGATCAAGGGCGCCCTTTTCTTCCGGGTTCGGAAATGCCACAGTAGGAAACGCTGGATCTGGATCCCGCTGTTCATCAACTGCTATTGGTTCGGCCAATCCCGCTGCAAAGAAAGTCTGCTTTAGTGTTTGCCAACCAACGCCATGCATGGCGGTATAGACACTTTTGACTTCACTGCGTTGCGCAGTTGTCGTTGGCCCACCAGTAATCAAATGTGTGATGGCTTCGATGTAGGACTTCGTGATAGTTTCCGAAAGAGTCTCGTTCTCATTAGATAGCTTTACTTCCCGCACATCAACTACAGATCTAACATGATTTGAAATCTCGGTATCCACTGGTGAGACTATCTGTCGGCCGTCACCTAGGTAAACTTTGTAACCGTTGTCCTGTGCAGGATTATGGCTTGCCGTAACCATCACTGCGGCGCACGCGCCTAGCTGTGAAATTGAAAATGCAAGAACTGGCGTTGGAACAACATGACTAAAAATAATTGGCTTGAGTCCAGCACCAGCCATAACTTGCGCAGTGTCATTTGCAAAAACGTCGCTGTTGTAGCGCGCATCAAAGCCAATAACTATTGGTTGTCCGACTTCGCCGCTGGCAACTAAATACTTTGCTAGTCCCGCAGCCGCTTGCAGAACCGTCACACGATTCATTCGATTAGGCCCAGGGCCAAGAGGTCCGCGTAAGCCAGCAGTTCCAAATTCCAGTGGCGCAAAAAAGGCATCTTCGAGTTCTTTGAGCGCATTCACATCCGTGCTCGCATTAGTAACGAGTTTTGTGAGTTGATGACGGGTGACGGGATCAGGATCTTGCGCAAGCCAAGAATTAACCTGCGCTAACAATCCACTGGATATGCTCACTGCACCAGCGTAAAGCCCAGGTTGTTGAAGTTAGACTTGACCATGAACCTGCCACTACTTTCAATTTTCGGATCAAGTGTCTTGGCAAGCTTGGCAGTATTTCAAACTTGATTAGCTAGGAAGAATCTCTAACACGTCAGTTCGAATATTTTCTGGGGTGGTATTTGGGCTGTAGCGCTTAATGGATTTGCCATCAGGTGAAATTAGGAACTTGGTAAAGTTCCACTTAACTGTGCCGCCAAGCAAACTCTTCGAATTTTCCTTCAAGAATTTAAATATGGGATGAGCATTCTTGCCATTTACATTAACTTTTTGCGACAGAGGGAAATCTACTCCAAAATTCACTTTGCAGAATTCATCAATTTCCTGATCATTACCAGGTTCCTGATGAGCAAACTGATCACATGGGAAACCAAGCACAATCAAACCTTGTTCCCGAAACTCTTCATTGAGTTTTTGCAAACCTTCATACTGCGGTGTAAAACCGCATTTGCTAGCAGTGTTTACAATCAAAATTGGCTTACCCGAATAGTCGGCGAGTGAGACAAGATTGCCCCGGTTATCGGTGAATTCTAGATCGTAGATGGACGTGGATTTAGGCATAACCTAATCGTCCACTCATTTTATGCTCGTGGCAAGTGCAGATTCTGTGCCGTTAAAACCTAATTGATAGTTATGGTTGGAACATGGAAACTTTGGTGATGAACATGCGTTGGGCTGGCTATTTGCTAATTGCGATTGGACTAATTAATTGGCGTTATCAAAATTCATTCATCGTAGGTGCGCCACTTTGGATGTTTGGACTAGTGCTAATTATCGGTACTTACATTGCTGCTGTTAAAAAACTATTAGTTACTAAATTGGGCGCTGCACTAGTAGTCCTCATGATCATCGCTTTACTTGTTATGGCCTTCATCGCCTGAGGTGTCAGTGCGTCAAAGATCCTTGAAATACCTAGTGTTTGGATGTCTCAGGTAGAATTGAGTTGAGTTGCTACCGGTAATTTCCGACATTTAGTGAATAACCAAGGAGTCACGATGGGTTTGCTTGAGAACCTTGAACAACGCTTGGATCGAATCGTAAATGGCTCATTTTCAAAGGCCTTCAAGTCCGAAGTGCAGCCAGTAGAACTTGGCGCGGCATTACAGCAGGAAATCGACAATCGAGCTGAAACTGTAACTGGGCAGACTGTGGTTCCCAATATTTTTATCATTGAACTTGGCTCCGTTGATTATGATCGCCTAACCCCATATTTTGAAACCCTTTGTGCGGAACTTACTGCCTTGGCAGACCAATACAGCAATGAACAGCGCTACACGACTGTTGACTCGTCCCACATCACATTTGACCTTGATTCAGTTTTAGAGACAGGTGTATTTCGAATCCGCAGCGCGGCGGCCGCAAAGCCGCATGACGCACCTGAGGCCGTGTCTTTGAATCCAGACATAACGCCGCAAGTTCCTATGTCTAGCTTTGCAATGGCCGCGAGTCCATATTTAGTTTCAATAAGTGGCGAAGAATTCAAAATCACAAAATCTGTTTCAAATGTTGGGCGTGGTGATGGAGCCGACATTCAAATTGATGACGCAAGTGTGAGCAGGTTACATTGCGCAATTGTTCTCGGATCTGATGTCGTCGTTAGAGATTTAGGTTCAACAAATGGCACTTTAGTCGATGGCATTCGCGCCACAGAAACAGTCGTGCGTGATGGATCAATAATTAAAATTGGAAACATAACCCTTACTTATAAGAGTCAGTGACTGTCACATGTCTGAATTATTGCTGAGTATTTTGCGAATTAGTTTTCTAGTAGCACTTTGGTGGTTTGTGCTCACTGTTGTGTCAGTGCTACGTCGAGATCTGCAGGCACCACGTGATGCGAAGCCACTTACTCCTGCACGCTCAACAAATCAACCAAGCCAACGTCCGACTCTTCGCTCTCGGAAAACCTCGACCAAACTCGTTATCGTGGAAGGCGCATTAACTGGAACCGTGCTGCCACTTGGTACATCACCGATTTTAATTGGGCGGGCACCAGATTCCACCATTGTGTTAGAAGACGATTTCGTGAGTGCGCGACATGCCCAATTAACTCCAAATGGAAATCATTGGATCGTTGAAGACTTAGGTTCCACAAATGGTACTTGGATTGATCGCACTCGAATTTCAGCGCCAACGGTATTAAGGCCTGGCACTCAGCTACGTATTGGTCGAACCAGCATGGAACTCGGCACATGAGTGGTTTAAGTCTGCGATTCGCTGCCCGCTCAGAAATCGGTCGCGTGCGTCGCAATAATGAAGATGCGGGCTATGCAGCAACTGATCTATTGGTGGTAGCAGATGGCATGGGTGGGCATGAGGCAGGGGAACTCGCCAGCGCAGCTACGATTGCCGCAATTGTTTCAGCAGCTGCAAAATCCGCTGGGGCAGACGAAGTTTTAACTCAACTTGCGGAAGCTGTTATTACTTCTGGTGAATACATCGCTGATGTTGTTGCTGCAAATCGCGATCTTGCAGGAATGGGAACCACTATGACTGTGGTTGCACTTCGGGAAGACCGAATTGCTATGGCGCATGTTGGCGACTCGCGTGCCTATTTGTTTCGCGGGAATGAATTACAGCAGATGACTAAGGATCACACGTTCGTACAAACTTTGGTTGATTCCGGTGAAATTACTCCGGCACAGGCTGCGGTTCACCCCAAGCGAAACCTTATGATGCGCGCTATCGATGGAATTCATGCTGTTGAAGTTGACTTGTCAGTGCGAGAAACTTGGGCAGGTGATCGCTATCTACTTTGCAGTGACGGATTATGTGGCGTTATTGATTCCAAGACAATTGCCCAATGTCTGTCAGTAAAAGATTTAACTCACGCTGTCACGTTGTTAATTGATGCGGCTATGTCGGCGGGAGCCCCCGACAACATAACTGTGGTCGTAGCTGATGTTGTCAATGGCAGTATCGAAGTAGATCCGGTATTGATTGGTTCTGCCGCTGATGCAGGTAATCAGTCAAGATTGCCAGCAGTAGATTTTCCAGAAGAAGGAGATTCACCAAAACCTACTTCTTTGTCACTTTCAGTTAGTCAGAAAGGTCGTTGGCTAGTTCCTGTCTTTACAACCCTCGGCATAATCACAATTTTTATTGCCGGGACATTGTGGTGGCTTTCAAATCAATGGTTTGTTGGCGTTTACACCCAGAACAAAGTAGTTGCGATCTTTCAAGGCATTCCTGCTGGTGGCATGTATCGACTTGTTGAAGTTTCCACTTTGTCGGTTTCGAAATTACCAGAATATGAATTTGGGCAGGTTTACCAGACTTTCGAATCTCCAAATCTATTAGCTGCCCAAGCGGCTGTGGCCAGACTCCAAAAAAGTGCTGACTCTTGCGAGTTAATTCCAAGTTCACCGGGGTGCCCCGAGGTGACACCATGAGTACGAACTTGATCCGCTATCGCGTTTCAACTCGTCGCTCGGCCGAACTTGCGTTAATAATTGGTGCTTGGCTAATTGGGGTTTTTGCCTGGATTTTGGTGGATGCATCAACATCTGCCTCTTCCTTGGGTGGTTGGACCTCGCTAGTTAGCGCGGGTGTTTTGTTGCTCATAACTCATGGGGTTGTTAGATGGCAGGCACCATACGCCGATCCACTTTTGTTACCAAGTGTCGCGGCATTAAACATGCTGGGCCTGGCAATGATTCACCGACTTGATGCGGCGGCGGCACAGCGCGCTGCAAGTAACGGTAGTCCGCCTCCTAATCCAGATGTTTATCTACAGTTGACATGGATGTTAGTTGGACTAATTGCTTTCATAGTTGTTCTTACCTTCGTGAACGACCATAGAAGATTGCAGAAATTTACTTTCACGGCTGGCTTTGCCGGAATCGTGTTTTTGTTTTTACCACTTCTTCCCGTTATTGGTAACGAAGTGAATGGTGCGCAACTTTGGATTAGTGTTCTTGGTTTAACTTTTCAGCCTGGTGAGTTAGCAAAAGTTGCGCTTACTCTATTCTTCGCTGGGTTCTTGGTTGGTCGTCGTCATTCGCTAGCTCTTGTTCAAAAAAAGATCTTTGGTATTGGAATCCCGCGCGGCAAAGATGTTGGACCGTTATTCCTAGTTTGGTTAGTTGCACTTTTAGTTTTGATATTAGAACGCGATCTGGGTACTTCGCTTTTACTTTTTGGTCTATTTACGGTGATGCTCTATGTCGCAACGGGTCGCCGTTCTTGGGTTGTAATCGGTGCTTTGCTTTTAGCTCTTGGTGGAGCTTTGGCCTATCGACTTTTCGGCCATGTGCAAATTCGATTTGATGTCTGGCTGCGGCCATTTGATGATGCCAACGGAAATGGTTATCAGATTACCCAATCACTTTATGGCTTGGCCAATGGTGGAATTTTTGGAACCGGTTGGGGTCAGGGCTACCCACAACTTGTGCCATTTGCAAAAACTGACTTTATAACTTCGGCTCTCGGGGAAGAACTAGGGCTGATGGGGCTAATTGCAATCTTGTTACTTTTTGCAATTATTGTTGAGCGTGGTGCTCGCGCCGCAGTTGCAACACGTGATCCATTCGGAAATCTATTCGCAATCGGGCTCACAACCGTTATCGGACTTCAAACTTTTATAGTTATCGGTGGCGTCACCCGACTGGTGCCGCTGACCGGGTTAACAACACCGTTTTTGTCTTATGGCGGATCTTCGTTGGTAGCAAACTACATAATCATTGGGATTCTGATTCGAATTTCAAATGCTGCTCGCGCACCAGAAATATCTGATGCTCAATTGGTTTTACGACAAATTGTTGATACCAAATGATTAGGCAAATAAATCGCGTTACTGCCGTGATTATCTTTTTACTGCTCGCACTGATTGTCAACATTTCTTATATCCAAGTTTTTAATGCTCGCGAATTGCGTGGGCAGCCTGGCAATCAACGTGTGATCCTAACTGAGTATTCGCGCGAACGTGGTCCTATTTTGCTTGGGTCGCAATCTATTGCCGAATCAACCCCGACACTCGACGCACTCAAGTACCTAAGAAGTTATCCAGACGAATCAATCTTTGCGCCGATAACAGGTTTTTATTCAGTTCTGTACGGCGCAACAGGGATCGAAGACGAATCAAATGATGTTTTAGCTGGCAATGACAGTCGCTTCTTTGTGGATCGGCTTCAACAACTTTTTGCTAATCGTGAACCAAAGGGTGGCGCTGTTCGATTAACTATTGATCCAGCAGCCCAAACTGCTGCCATGAAGGCGCTTAATGGAAGAACGGGCGCAGTAGTTGCAATTGATCCAACAACTGGCGCGATCTTAGCGCTAGCCAGCTCACCATCTTTTGATCCAAATTTGTTATCAAGTCATGATGCCGCCGAAATCCAAATGAATTATGAAGAACTAGATGCCGATCCCGAGCAACCGATGCTAAATCGTCCTTTAGCTATGACTTTGCCCCCCGGATCAACATTCAAGTTAGTAACTGCTGCTGCTGCTTTGGAGTCTGGGCGTTACAACGCAGCAACACAACTTCCTGGTCCTAAAGAAATTAACTTGCCAGGTACAGATGTTCAACTCGGGAACTGGAATGACAAATCATGTGGCCCCGATGACATAACCACATTGCAGCAGGCTTTAGAAATCTCTTGCAATACTGCGTTTGCTTGGCTGGGTATGGAGATTGGTGCCAACGCGATTAGTGATCAAGCTAAGAAATTTGGCTTTGAGTCACAATTTGATGTTCCTACGTCAGCAGCAATTAGTCGCTTTCCCATTGATCCAAATCAACCACAAACTGCCATGAGCGCAATTGGACAATTTGATGTCCGGGCAAGCGCACTGCAAATGGCGCTAGTTGCTGCGGGAATAGCAAATGACGGAGTAGTCATGAAGCCATACTTAGTCAGCCAGTTACTCGGAACAGATTTAACGGTACTTCAAAGCACTAATCCAGTTGCATTTGGTCGAGCGATGAAATCCGAAAATGCAAAAATTTTGCGGGATATGATGGTTGGTGTGGTTGAAAATGGCACTGCCTCTAGGGCTAGAATTTCTGGAATTGCTGTTGGTGGTAAAACGGGAACGGCAGAAAATGTTCCAGGTGACCCTGCGCATGCTTGGTTTGTTGGCATAGCACCCGCTGAAGGAGCCAAAATTGCTATCGCAGTTGTGCTACAAAATGGTGGTGGCGCTACAGAAGTAAGTGGCAATGCGCTAGCAGCGCCAATTGCTACCGCCGTGATGCGAGCCATACTAAAACAATAGGTAAGAATAGACTCACAATGCGATTTGATTTATGTACAGGAGATCTTAAGTGAGCACCTTCACTCAACTCGGTGATCGTTATACCGTTGGCCAAGTTATCGGTCGTGGCGGCATGGCGGAGGTTTATGAAGGAACAGATCGAAGGTTAAATCGCAAAGTTGCCATTAAAGTACTGCGTCCGGACTTAGCTCAAGACCCCTTGTTTCAAGAGCGCTTCCGCCGCGAAGCGCGGTCCGCTGCTGGACTTAACCATCCAAACATTGTGGCCATTTACGATACCGGTGAAGATTTAATTGATGACGGTTTAACTCAAGTCAATGTTCCATTCATTGTTATGGAATTTGTCGACGGCGTGACGTTGCGTCAAATGCTCACCAATGGACCACGTATTTTACCAGAGCGCGCACTTGAAGTCGTCGCTGGTGTACTAGCTGCCTTGGATTATTCACATCGCCATGGCATTGTGCATCGAGACATTAAGCCTGCCAACATTATGATCAACGCATTTGGTGACGCGAAAGTGATGGATTTTGGAATCGCCCGAGCTATGAGTGATGCCGCAACATCTGTAACCGCTACCAGCGCCGTTATGGGTACCGCGCAATACCTATCTCCAGAGCAAGCGCGTGGCGAGATTGTTGACGCCAGAAGTGATATCTATTCCACTGGTTGCGTACTTTATGAATTGCTTGTTGGTAAACCACCTTTTAATGGTGACTCGCCAGTTTCGATTGCCTATCAGCATGTTAATGAGCCAGCAAAAGCTCCGTCATCAATCGATCCATCCATTCCTTCCACACTTGATGCGATTTCATTATCGGCATTGGCTAAAGATCCAAACGCAAGATACCAAAGCGCAGCTGATATGCGCTCCGATGTAGAACGAGCAATTGCAGGTATGCCTATTACCGCGCGTACGCCGATAACTATGAATCAAGATCCAGCCAATTATGCAACGACTGCGCTGCCAGTATTTCAATCTGGTGGCGTTCAACTTCCGACTAAGCCAAAAAAGAATGCAAGTGGAATTAAATGGGTAGCTGTTTCTGCGGCAACAATTTTTGCCGCTGTATCTCTATTTTTTATCGGTGGTCAGCTCTTTCCTGCAGGTGCCAACACTGTGACGGTACCTAATCTAAAAGGCAAGAGCGTTGATGAAGCCAGCGCTGCTTTAGTAAATGTGGGATTGATCCTTGGCGAGCAGACGCCACAAGCAGATAATGATGTACCGAAAGGTCAGATAATCGGCCAAGATCCGGCATCTGGGGAATTGCTCGAGGTGGGACAGGCCGTCAATGTCATTGTCTCAGCTGGTAAAAATCAAACTGGTGTTCCAGATCTAGTTGGGCTCATATCTCTTGAGGCTGCGAAAATCGAGCTCGAGAAAGTGAAACTTGTTTTGGGAAGAGTCACTCCAATTGAAAGTGACAAGCCTTCCGGCACCGTCATAGAACAAGATATAGCACCCAACACCGTAGTTGACATAGGAACTTTGGTTAGCATCACAGTTTCAAATGGTAAGGCGCCAGTTCCAAGTGTTGTGGGGTTGAGCGAGACGGATGCTCGCAACGCCTTGATTAATGCCGGTTTCTTAGTGCAAGTAGTCATGCAAGAAAACGGCGCAGTTGCACCTGGAACTGTATTTGCCCAAGCTCCAGCTGCAGGCGAGTTAACACTCGAGGGGACTACAGTAACCATTACAGTTGCTGGGGCGCAGTCTCTCATAATTTGCCCTAATGGAACTACGATTCCAACGGGCCAGATTTGTCCGACTCCGTCGCCGACGCCAACCCCGACGCCAACCCCGACGCCAACCCCGACGTAGACCGTTTAAGTCACCATCACGGCACCATAGCGGTTCAAAAATTCATCTAGACTTGCGTTCGTGACGCGCATTCTAGTTATTGATAACTACGACAGTTTCGTTTTCAACATAGTTCAGTACTTGGCCCAGCTTGGGGCCAAAGTTGATGTTAAGCGAAACGACGAAGTTAGTGTTGCGCAGGCTCAGGAATACGATGGAATATTGCTCTCTCCTGGTCCAGGTGCGCCAAGTGATGCTGGCATTTGTAACGACATCGTCCGAGAACTCGGTGGCGTAGTTCCCATTTTTGGGGTGTGCTTAGGTCATCAAGTGATTGCTGAAGTGTTTGGTGCCACCGTTTCGCAAGCACCTGAATTACTTCACGGAAAAACTTCGCAAGTGTTTCACACAAATCAAGGCGTACTAGCGAACTTGCCTTCACCATTTGTAGCCACGCGTTACCACTCACTTGCAGTAGAACGAGAGAGCGTTCCCGCGATTCTAGAAATTACCAGCGAGACTGATTCGGGAGTTGTAATGTCACTTCGGCATCGTGAATTGGACATCGAAGGTGTGCAATTTCATCCTGAATCGGTATTAACCCAAGGCGGACACAAAATGCTAGCTGAGTGGTTAGTTCGTTGTGGTGACTTAAGCGCTCGAGAACTTGCTGAAGGATTACAACCAGTAATTCCAAACTAGGAATCTTGGAATTTACTATTGTTCGATTGAGCCTTTCCAGGCCGGGATGGTTACTTCATTAATTATCGATATATCCAAACCCAAGTTAAATCGATCTACGTATTCGCGATAAAGCAAAACTCCGGGTTCGCTGTTTAAGGCTTGTTGCAGATCTGAAATATTTCCTACCGCAGTAACAACAAACGGTGGGCTGTAAACCCGCCCCTGTAATGACAAGGTATTGCCGACACATCGAATTGCAGAGGTGCTAATGACGCGTTGGTCCATAACTTGAATTGCAGTGGCGCCACCTCGCCACATTGCATTTACTACCGCTTGCACATCTTGTTGGTGAACCACCAGATCATCTGGGGAAATTCCTGAAGCGATAGGAGCTCCAAGTTCACGAGGCGCATCATTTAAAGATATTTTTAAGGCTGATCCAGTGACTGGGGTTAATCCAGTGATTTGCTCCAAAGCGACAATTTGTGAACTCAGGACTGGATCGACATTGACTAAGGACAGCTCATTTACTTCGCGGGATAGAGTGTCCACCTCGCCCTGCAGCACGGCAACTTTGTTAGCTCGATCTAAAACTAAACTGCGAAGGTCTTCCAGGCCGCCCGTTCGAATATCTGTACCATTTGCTGTTATTCCGCTGGCTACAAAAAGGAAGCCCGCGAGCGCTGCAGAGCTCGTGACAAAAATTGATTTAGCGCGACGGGATAATCCTCCGCTTGGGTTATCCACAGGATATCCACTGCTGGGGAGAAATTACATCCATGTTGTTTACCGCCAGCGAGTGGCAAGCGCAAATCCAACACCGATAAATCCAAATCCCACAATTATGTTGTTCAGATTGCCCAAATCAGACATTATTGGGACTTGCGTACCAATTAAGTAGAACACCACGATCCACAGCAGACCCAAAATAAACATGGTAACCATGGTTGGGACTAGCCAAACTGGATTTCCGACCTTGAAGGATTCTGGCACCTTTGCAGGCGGCGGGGTGTAATCGGGTTCCTTGGACTTGCGCGACTTTGACTTAGGCATGGTTAAACCTTACCTGTATTTTCTGTTGACTTCGCAAATGCTTGGCCCATGCAAATTGCAATGTAGGCACGCCAATTTTTAGTTGCTAAATTACTCGCGCGAATGTAGCAAAAATCAGCAATGCCAAAATTGCACTAGTTCCTAGAGTGTGGGTTCGATCTCGCTTTAGCCGGGTACCTTTGGTAAATATGTAGGCAACGCCAGCGCCTACCAATGCTCCGCCAAAATGAGCGCGCCAATCAATACCAGGTTGAACGAAGCCGATTACCACGTTGATACCTAGCAAAATCAATAGTTGAGAAACGTCAGCATTTAGTTGGCGGCCAATGACAATGGTGGCCGTAATCATTCCAAAAATTGCGCCGCTGGCACCTACTGAAACCGTGTTGATTGGTGAGAACCAGTACGAAGCAACACTGCCACCCAAGGCAGCTAAGAAATACAGCGCACCGAAGCGCACATATCCCAAGGTTCGCTCGAGTTGTGGACCGAGCCAATAAAGCGCATACATGTTAAAGAGCAAGTGCAATATGCTGCCATGCAACAAGGTGGAGGTTATCAAGCGCCACCACTCACCCTGAGAAATTGCGATTGGAATCATGCCAAAACTAAATGCAAATCCTGCGACACCACCTAGTAAAAGTTCGAGCGCAAAAATGCTGACACAAGTAATCAAGATCCATCGAGTGACTTTTGGCACCGTGTTGAACGACCCACCAAAACGATTTTTTGGAACTGCTACTCGCCCTGCTGCCACACACTCTGGACACTGAAAACCAACAGGTGCACTGATCATGCAATCTGGGCAAATTTTCCGATCACACCTACCGCATGAAACATATGCTTCACTGTCGGTATGACGGTAACAAGTATTAGTCACACTTAATCTCGGGAAACTGTAACGCTCTCGATAACGACATCGCTAACCGGTCGATCCGCCTGCCCCGTTGGAACACCGGCAATTACATCAACAACATCGCGGCTCGCTTGATCAGCCACTTCTCCAAAAATTGTGTGTTTGAAATTAAGCCAACCAGTTGCTGCCACTGTGATAAAGAACTGGGAACCATTGGTGTTTGGTCCCGAATTGGCCATAGCTAACAAGTAGGGGCGATCAAAAACTAATTCTGGGTGCGGTTCGTCTTCAAAGCGAAAACCTGGTCCACCAGTTCCCTGACCAAGCGGGTCGCCGCCTTGAATCATGAACCCAGGAATAATGCGGTGAAAAATCGTGCCATCATAAAGCGGACTTATTCCAGTCACACCTGTTGCCGGGTGTGTCCATTCGTGAGTACCCTCTGCAAGTCCAAGAATTTTGTTTGCAGTTTTAGGTGCATGATTATCAAAAATATTAATGTTGATATCACCGTGATTTGTATGGAAAGTCATAGTTGAGGTCATGGGCATAATTCTTGCACACGATTACAAATCTTGCTCAGCCCGTGACGAAGTGTTTCCGTGCAAAACAAAATTGCCCACGATTTCTCGCGAGCACTTTTGCATAATTACTATTACTTTTTGCTTGCTCTTACATCGAGCGCAACTTTTGCCAAGACATCTGAATGTAAGCGGACAGTTACTTCATGACGCCCAGCAGTCTTAATTGGAGCAGCCAGAATTATCTTTCGCTTATCTACATCTACAACGCGTATTGAGGATGCGATGTCGCCAACTGTGATTGATCCAAACAAGCGGCCTTCGCTACCAGCACGTGCTGAAATCACGATTGGAGCCGCTTCTAAAGCAGCCTTGATTTCTAATGCGTGATCTAGGTCGCGAACCGAACGCTTGTTACGTGCGCGCTTAATTTGGGTAACCTGCTTCTCACCGCCACGAGTCCACTGTGTTGCGAGCCCCTGCGGAACTAGAAAGTTGCGACCAAAGCCAGACTTCACGTCAACTACATCTCCAGCTGCGCCAAGTCCAGAGACTTCCTGAGTCAAAATTAGTTTCATATGTTAACTCTCCTTATCGCGCTGTAGAGGTGTAAGGCAACAGTGCAATTTCGCGCGCATTCTTAACTGCGTTGGCAATATCGCGCTGGTGCTGGGTGCAGTTACCTGTGATGCGGCGAGCCCGAATCTTGCCGCGATCAGAAATGAACTTTCGTAGCGTTGGAATATCTTTGTAATCGATTGCAGAAGCATCTTTGCGACAAAACGCACAGACCTTCGGCTTAAATTTCTTAATTGGTGGCTTAGCCATTGTGGTGCTCCTTAGGAAGCCCGGTTCAATCCGGAATGGTAGTTCAACAAATGTTGAGGTGGATGGATGAGTTATTTATTAAAAAGGTGGTTCATCACCAGAGGGAGCGGATGCAGCCCATGGATCATCAGATGGCGCAGCTGATGCGTTGCCGGCGCCACTGTAACCACTATCGCCTTTTGTAACACGATTGACTTTTGCGGTGGCATTTTTTAGAGCTGGACCAACGTCGTCAACTTCCATTTCAACCACAGTGCGCTTTTCGCCTTCTTTGGTTTCATATGAACGTTGTTTTAGCCGGCCAGTAACAAGAACTCGGGTTCCTTTAGTAAGGGACTCCGCAACATTCTCGGCATACTGACGCCAAACACTGCAACGAAGAAACAGCGTGTCGCCGTCTTTCCATTCATTCGATGTTTTATCAAGGATTCGTGTTGTTGAAGCAACAGTAAATGAGGCAACAGCTAAGCCATTAGGGGTAAAACGCAACTCAGGGTCACTTGTTAGGTTTCCAATTACGGTTACAGTTACATCGCCTTGTGCCATGACTTACCTCTATTTCACATCGAGACGCATGACTTTAGTGCGAAGCACTGATTCATTGAGTCCCAATTGACGATCTAATTCGGCAACTGCTGCAGGTGAGCAATTGACGTCAAGTAGGGCGTATATGCCTTCGCCCTTTTTGTTGATTTCGTACGCCATACGGCGACGACCCCAGATATCGACTTTGCCAACTGTTCCGCCTTCGGTCTTGATTACGTTTAAAAACGCATCAAGTGATGGTGCAACCGTTCGCTCTTCGAGCTCGGGATCTAGGATTACGACTACTTCGTAGTGACGCATTTGTGATACCCACCTCCTGTGGACTAATCGGCCACGGTCTTTCCGTGGCAGGAGGGATCAAGAACTTTCATTCTAGGGTAATTTCTAATACGCAAATTACCTCGTCCACAACTAGATCAACCATCACTCGGTCCCTTAATTTAGTTAGGCAAGTACCCTTGAATTATGGGAAATCTAGCGATTGGTGCGCATGTTGGCGGCGATGATCCAATTGCTGAGGCCAGCGCACTTGGCCTTGCTCATGCTCAAATCTTCTTAGCTGACCCCCAGGGCTGGAAGGGTTCTGTTTTCCCGCATCCAGAAGGTGCCCAGGGA
>Ga0114967_10000997_pt1 | contig 23694 bp, 18 predicted proteins | sample M_130628_MF_Meta_FD_92639 | JGI IMG/M metagenome (GOLD analysis project Ga0114967, IMG submission 92639) | Freshwater microbial communities from Lake Montjoie, Canada to study carbon cycling - M_130628_MF_MetaG | ecosystem: Environmental > Aquatic > Freshwater > Lake | place: Lake Montjoie...
GAATCCTACGGGGTTGGTTACTTTCACACACATCTAAAGGGAAAACAACCCTACGCATGGTCTGAAAAACACAAGGCCGAAATACGTATCGTACCTGGCCATTGGCGTATGTAGAAAAATTGTAGTCTTTTTTATGATTTAATATTTTTGTGATTTTTTTTATTATATTGTTATATCATTTGTATCAATCTAATCAAAGTCATTATGAGTGGTTTCTACAGCGAGTCCAGCATTCGATGCGGGAAACTCCTCAATCCCTCGTCTAGCGATTTGTGCATAACTGGTGACAGGCGTGGGAGAGGGAAAGGTGTTAATGGTCGTCGGCGTGAGATAGTCTCCTGATCGGATATTGAATCCACCTGTCGCCGTAAGTTCCACCGTCGCTCTTGTTCTGACAGGCTGCACAGAAGGTGAAATATCCTTGTAATGAAGCACAAACAAGATTCTGGGCACGTCCTGATTGTTGAGAAAGGTCCTAACATCGTGCCATGTCATACGACGTCCCTGAGGCTTCAAAGATGTCTTGTACAACTCCTGCATCTCGTGAAGCAAAGGACGATACTTGCGAGGAGCCTGGTTGAGTTGTAATGTGTGAAGGATGAAGACATCCTTGTAGAATCCAAATATCTCATTGCTACATCGCTTCCACTGCTCCAAGAGCGCATTCGCAGCGGTCTTCTCCTCAGGATAGATGCGTAGATAATCCGGCAACTTATCGATTTTCCAATGGCAAAGCCATACAAACTCCAAATTGGCTGTATCTCCACGAAGTTGTCGGATCGAATTGTAATGACTCGTACGAACCTTGTATCGAGTGTTTGTATCCTTATCCAACACAACAACACCCTGGAAGGGCATGGTTCCCGCCGTACTTGCCACCTTGGCGAGCAGGGCTCTACTAAGTCCCACCTCACCCTGGGATCGCCATACATCACACGCATTGGGAAGCCCCCGTGATGCATCCCTGAGAGGACTATGATCCGCAGGAGGAGCAGGAATCTCCAACAGTCCATCTGCTCCAATCATCACTGTTTGAACAAGGCGTAACTGAGGTCTGGTCGTAGGCACCACAATACGATTTTCCGGATGCTGAAGCACATAGGAACACGACATCCCGTCCTTAATTTGATCCTCAAGAAGAACCATAGGAACCGCCTCTTCCACCATTTCTGCGAACGTCTTCTTGCTGTAATATGTATTGTTCGCAGGCATATGAGTGCGAGTATGAAGCACGACCTTGTTGTCATATTTACAACGGAAGGCACCAATCAAAGTTCCATCGTAAAACTCCGAAATCGTGTAAGAATCGAGTTCAGCCGGATCGGAAAGTGCAGGCAAATGCTCTCCATCCACACTCTTAGGAGGCGTGATGCTGACAGGGAGATTGGTCTCCGTATCCCACACAATGGATCGAAAGGTGCGCACAAGGCTATGGCTCATACGACTCTTGGTCTTGTCGTAATGAATCAGAGCATAATGCGAATCGACCCTGCGCACAATGAGACCCAACTCGGTCTTCAAGTACACCGACAACTGATCCCACGTGGGATAGCTGATACGAAGCGCAGAGAAAGTAGAATCTTGGAATGTTGTAAGATTTGAAACAGTTGACATCTGGTAAGATTAATAAGATATGAACGAAGGAGGATGCTTCCTTTGTTCAAACCGGTTGGCTCTTCAATTTTTCGCATCATCTAATGGAAGACCGCATGCAATTTTTCCGCCATCACAGCACCCAATTTACGCTTTCCCAACGGCAACGCTGCAAGTTCTTCCTTGGTCAACGCATACAACGCAGGAAAGGAGGACTTACAATGTGTGGCAATGGCTTCTACAGCGACGGTTCCCAAGCCTGGTACCACACGTAATAAGGACCGAAATACGCGATCCGGCGTTGAATTATCAGCCTTCTTCACATGAATCGCCTCCGTGTACACATTTGCCGCAGCAGCTGTTGTCGTTGCTAATCCTGTACGAAACACCATCGGATCCGTCTGTAAGGATTTGACAATCGACGCAATGTAAGCCGCCGAATCTTGTATGGAAGTTGTGTAAAAAACTGGAATCGTGTACCGTAATTGTAAACGAGTCACAGAAGTTCGTAAATCCTTTTGTGTAAATCGTCCTTGACACCAGCCCCTTGCAGGAATGCTTGACACCTCCAACAGGTATCCAATCGCTGTTCCTGTTCCTCGTTGGGCTAGGAGTCTGGCCCGTTGTTCTCTGTACCGTCCATCTGTATGACTTGACCCCAAATCGTCGGCGGATTTGCGCTCCAAGACGCAGGTCATTTGTTCAGATCCACTTAGATCCGTGGTAATAGCAATATCCCCCAAATCAAGCGCTTTTAACTCCACAACAACGCCACTCATATCCGGCAAGGCTGTTAACACACCGAACAGAGCGGTTTCCCGCATATCGATATAGACCTTCATTACAGGTTTTGTATAGAAGTGGTTTAGACTACACTTGGACCGCGGTACAGGATGCAAAGGAAAAGTCTCCCGACCCATTGGGTGGAACACCAACTCGATTTCGCAGAGTCTTTGGTGCAACGGATACACATACATTCTATATAAATATTGTTCGAGTCGCATACATACCGTTGTTCACCCTATGCTTCTGACAGAACACTATAACATTATACCATCTCGGCATCTTTGCTGACGTATTTTATACCAATCTTACACCAACCCAATAATTGGGCTATTGAATCAGCGCTGCTGATTGAATAGTCACCTTTTGAACAGAAAATTGAGTCCATGTACAAATTCCAACCCAACTGTATACACAATGGAATCTCGAGCGAGCACAAAGGAAGAACCCAAGATCTACAATCCGTGGAATTTAAACAACCGGCTTATACCGGATGGCGAGATTCTTCGCATCTTACGCCAATTCGGTTGCACGGACCGACCCAAGAATTGGGATCTCTTTCGACAAGCCTGTGTTCATTCGTCGTATGTAGACAGGCCTGAAGGTCCCTCCGTAGCCCAAGCAGGTGAACCTGTCATTGTCGCGGAACGACCCGCCGAGTGTATGCCACTCTGTAAAGAAGATAACGAAGCCATTGAATTTGTAGGCGATTCTTTGCTTGGATGTGTTATTGCGTTGTACCTTCACGAGCGTTATCCCGATCAAGATGAAGGCTTTCTTACACGACTACGCACTCGACTTGTAAATAACAAACAACTTGGAGAACTCGCTGCAAAAATCGGCTTTCCTCAATGGCTGATTCTTAGCCGACACGTGGAAGATGTCTGCAATGGACGTCGCAATCTTCGAATCATGGGTTCGATGTTGGAAGCCTGGGTGGGCGCTATGTATTTGGATTTGTCCGAAACAAATTCTGGATTGGCCTTTATGCGGATCAAACAGTGGCTCATCAATCTGTATGAATCGCAAGTCGATTTCGCGGCTCTGATCTCAGATGATAATAACTTCAAAGATCAGTTGCTCAAGCACTATCAGGCGACATATCATACGCCGCCCAAATACAAGGAAGTCCGAGTGGAAGGACCGCTTCACGATCGCACCTTTACAATGGGAGTCTTAGCACCGGATGGATCCGTTGTGGCTGTTTCCACTGCTCGAAACAAGAAGGTGGCCGAACAAGAGGCCAGTCGTAAAGCCTTAATTAAACTGGGCGTCCTTGAAGAATGATTTGGATTGAAGTTACCGTTTGTACTGTGTTGGCTGCGCATGCTTTGTTGCGATTGCCGCTATGGCTGCTAGATGCGTGGCATTTGTTAATGTGTTGACTGTGGTGCCTGTAGTTGTTGCGATAGGAACAATGGTGTTTGTTGCTGTATTCGCAGTTGGTGGCTTCCCTACAGTCAGTGTCAGTGACTGGGGAACTTCGTCTGTCTTTTCTGCCTTTTCTGTCTTTTCTGCCTTTTCTGTTTTTTCTGTTATTTCTATCTTTTGCACCGAGTCACGATTGACCTGTGCCTTTTGAGGGGCTCTTACATTTGATTTTGAGACTGCTGAAAATCCTGGCATACTGCTTGTTTGAGAGGCATCATCCACCTTTGCCTCCATTACAGTCATTTCGTGTTTTGCAATATCCATAATCGTATGTGCCAAATTGGTCGCATCCAAATTTACATTTCCAGCACTCCCTGCCAATTCCTTTTTCGCCTTGGCCACACACCATTCCGGAACATCTGGTCTCGCTTTCAACAAATCCAAATATTTGAGTTTATTCTTTGTGATGACGTACAAAGCGTCATGACGCAACTCGACGGGTAGTTGAAGTTCCGACGCAATGGCCGATCCAAAGGTCACCCAATCCTGTCGCAGCCGTATACATTCTTCTAACCTTTCTTGAATATGAAAGATTTTAATGTATCCTGTCACACAGGCTGTTGTAAAAGTCATAAAGGTAAAAAGTCCATTAAAAATCATATTAAGTTCAGAATCAAAGGACATCGTAAATCGCGCTGTGCTAATTGTGCCTGCTGCTGTCGAAAGAACTAATCCCCACACGAGATTAGTTTGTATAATAGTTTGATAGTACTTTGCTGTATAGGACAGAATCTGCATGTTGTGAGCAGCAATGGTAATCCAATCTGACAGGGTTGTCATGTTTGCCTTCGTCCAATTACTTCCATAACTCCGTTGTAAATCTTGTTGCACTGTTGTACCTTGGGGAGATGCTGTATCACCCATTACTATAGCAATTTGTTTAAAATTTAGACCGTGGACATTGCTCGGAACCTTGCTGAACCTTTTCCCTTGACGGAAGTAGATGGCTACCCTTGAGAAACCAACAAATAGCAGTGCTGTTGAGGCCCCAGCCTTGCCAGCATCAGCCTTAGAACAAGAGGCTACAGCACTGTCGGCCTCAGCCTTAGAACAAGAGGCGCCAGCACTGTCGGCCCCAATCTCGACGACAATCGCAGAATCCAAAGAGGATTTGCACCCCCCTCCGAACTTAGCCGATATAGTAGTTCCGATTCACACGAAAGGTCCTCCTAAATGGAAACGACCACTAGCCGATGCTTCGAAAATTACAGTTACAGAAGGACCTCCAGGCGTTGCCGAATTATTTGAAAGCATGGTTGCGGTGGGTTCTACAGATATGGGATCAACAGGCGTGACACTTGGTCCTGCACCCAAAACCAAACGTCGTCCTTTCGCTGAAGGCAAAGAAGGCGAAGTAGCAGAAGGCACTGAAGTCATCGAAACCAAGAAGCGTGCTGCTCCCGGTGCTGTGACGCTTCCTAGTGATTTGTCCGAAGAGATCAAACCGCTAGCAGAACGTATTGTGGAGGCAATGACAGCCGACACAGTCAAGATCTCCCCGCCAGGATTTGTACCCAGCGATCGTAAGGCCTTTGGACAGTTTGTCATTCAAACCTTTCGATCCTCCTATCAACTCCCTAAGCCTAGTTCCATTCCTAATCCCAATGCGTGTGCAGATCTCGAAAAAGCCAGTGCAACCGAACAACGCATGTTTCAATACCAAGAATTTGTGCGCGATTATGTCCAACGAGCGTCTCCCTACAGAGGTGTTCTAGTATATCACGGTCTCGGTGCAGGCAAAACCTGTACCTCCATTGCATCGATGGAAGCCTTATACAATGCTGGACAAAAACCCGTGTACGTCTTTACCCCCGCGTCCCTCAGCACAAGTTACAAGGAAGAAATCATGAAGTGCGGTCCCTTCATCTTTCGTACCAAAAATCACTGGACCTTCGTTCCTATCCCATCCTTGAAGAAACCCACAGATGCTTCCGAAATGTTACTCAAAGTCCTCGGTGTTCCCCTCAAGAGCGTGCTTAAGATGAAGGGAGGTTGGTTGCCCGATCCTGCTCGTGCGCCCAACTTTGACGGATTGAAACCCGACGAGAAGAAGCAAATCCAAGAACAAATTCTGGCGCATATCGACAGCAAACTCGAGTTCATTCACTACAACGGCATCAAATCCGATACGGTCAAACAGTGGGCCTGTGCGAAGAAACGTCCTGCTGCTGTAGAAGCATCTGCTTCTTCTGCCTCTTCTGCCTCATCCGAAACCGATGAAGATATCTGGCTTCGCAAATTCGACGGTGCAACCGTCGTGATCGACGAAGTTCACAACATGGTACGCAGTATCAACAACAGTGACCTCGAACGAATGTATGAAGATGAACCTCGTACCATGCCTCAATACAACCCGAAACATTGTAACTCCGCCGTCAAATATCCCAAATCCTATCTCTTATACAGACTTCTGGCAAATGCTGTAGGATGTAAGATTATTGCTTTATCGGCTACACCGATTATCAACTTCCCACAGGAACTCGGTATCCTCGCCAACATGTTGGCCGGTGATCGCCGTATGGTGGAATTCAAGATTCCTGTGCTATCTGTACCCGCCGAAGTAAAGAAATCGCTTGAAAGTCATCCTGAAATTGACTTCCTCGAGTTTGCTCCCAATGTCAGTACACGCACTAGTACTGTTCGCATTACCCCTATTCCCAGCGGCTTCCGCAAGTTAAACGACAAGGCCGGACAATTCCGTGGATTTACACGCGATCTCGGTATGGAAGCCTCCAAACCCGAAATCCTAAGAGAACGTCACTTGGCCACCTGGTTGTCTAAGATTACACCCGTGTTCGATACGGCCAAACTCGGTATCACTGCCATCAAATATTCAAGCGTGACTCGTCTTCCAGACACAGAAAAGGCCTTTCGCGACATGTTTATTGATACGGAGAAGGTGACGGTGAAACAAGCCCTGATTCCTTCCTTATCGGCTCGTCTCTCTGGCCTCATCAGTTTTTACAAGGGTGCAAAAGCGGATTTAATGGCCAAGGTAACGGAGGACACGGTGGTGCGTGTACAAATGAGCGACCACCAACTCAATGTGTATTCTGAACAGAGAAAAGAGGAGATCGACAAGGAACTCAAGGATAAGAAGAAGAAGACACAATCGGCCTATCAAATGGCGACCTCCTCGCAAAGCAACACCTTCAAGATCTTCAGTCGCGCTGTCTGTAACTTTGCCTTCCCCTCCGACATTGAACGTCCTATTCCTCGCGATTACGCGGATTTATTGAAGTTAATTGATGAGAAGGCGGGACCTCCTAAGGAAGAGATTACAGCAGAACGTGTGGTCGAAATCGATGAAGCGGAAGAAGCGCGACTTGCAGAAGAGGAAGCGGTTGCAGCAAGAGAGGAAGATGAAGTGGGTGCAGGACCTCCAGTGGAAGATACAGAAGCGGCTGTACCTTCATCGTCATCTTCGTCATCTTCGTCTTCTTCTTCTTCATCGGTAACAGCAGCAGGAACAACAGGAACAGCAGGAGAGAAAGCAATAGCAGTGGCTCCAACCGAAACAAAGGAAGTCGCCGCCAGCAGTTACGAAGCCGCCATTGAACAAGTCTTACGCAAGTTAAAGGCCCGTCGCAATGAGTTCTTTACGACCGAAACCCTTCCTCGTTATTCTCCCAAGTTTCAAGCCGCCCTCGATCGTATTGCAAAATCAGAAGGACCCGTGCTTGTGTACTCCAACTTCAAGAAACTCGAAGGTGTCGGTCTCTTTGGCGTCTGTCTTGAAACCCAGCAAAACTATGTGCGTCTTGATATTGTACAAAATGCGGCCGGGGCTTGGACACTCTCGCCCGAAACTCTTGCCGGAAAATCCGATGTAAAGCGATACATTTCCTACACCGGTGATGATGCGAGTAAGAAGCGTAAGATTCTTCTCGCGATCTTCAACGGCCGTTGGGACCGCGTACCCGGCGATCTTGCTACACAACTCAAATCCATCGCAAAGTCCGATACAAACTTACACGGTGAAATTGTAAAAACCCTGATTATCACTCAAACGGGTGCCGAAGGGTTGAACTTGGTGAATGTGCGTCAAGTTCATTTAATGGAGCCCTTCTGGAACTATGTGCGATTGGAACAGGTGAAAGGTCGTGCAGTCCGTATTTGCTCCCATTCACGGCTACCACCATCTGAACGTAATGTGGCAATTTACACCTATGTCACCTCCTTCTCCCAATCGCAACTTCGTTCAGGAAAGGTGGACGATCGTTTTGTAAGATTCGATAACAGTTTAACAACGGACGAAGACATGTTGCGCATTTCCAACAAGAAGAAGGAATTGGCAGACAGTTTGTTAGCCGTTATGAAGTCTGCTGCGGTGGATTGTAAGTTGAATGAGGCTGAACACGGAACCTTGAGTTGTTACACTGTCCCTACACCTTCTATGGCTGCTAGTTTCCATCCTATTGTGGAAATTGACTTGGAAGATAAGGCGTCGGTTGTGCAGGCGAGTTCTGCATCTCGGCCTTTTACTTCTGCGACTGTTGCGAAACCACCTACAGTACCAACAAAGGAGACAAAAGAACCGTCGTCTTCCTTTTCTTCTTCTTCGTCTTCTTCGTCATCAGCAGTAGCAGCACCAGCAAAGTTGACGCGCGAACCGTCATCGTCCTGGTCTCAAATAAATTCTTCGTCTTCTTCGTCATCTTCTTCTTCGTCATCAGCAGCAAGGCCCAGTTCCTCTGCTTTTTCGAGTATTCCTGAAGACAATGACTTTCCTCCCTACGATCCATCTCTGTATGACCAGGGTCCACAAAGACCATCATCATCCTCATCATCGTCATCCTCATCATCGTCATCCTCATCCTCATCAGCGACCTCATCCAAGTATGATGACTAAATTTGCTATGTGTGTGTAACACACTATACAAATTGAATATTTACAAGTATTCGTACATCAGATTCGCAATCTGTGCATTCGCTGCCATATAAAAGGGATCCGCCGAATACACGGTGGCTTGACCCACGGGTCTCTTCGTCGGTTGGGCCAAGGTTGCCTTATTACCATCAACAGATACATTCACAACAGAGTTTCGACATTCAATCACCACCTTCGAGGTTCTCCCCATTTGGCAACCCGCCACATCAATACCCCAATTTCCATTTGTTTGATCTCCTATACGCACATGAAGTGTTAATCCACCTGGGAAAAACCATATTCCAGGAGCACGATCCCCTGGATTACAACAGTCCTTCCCTGAAACTGTAAAGTGTAAGATAGAGCCCCAGTTTCCGACAAGTCCTTTCGGTGTTATGTTGAACGAAAGACGGTAATTCTCTGCCACCTTGATGTTTCCAATAACCGCACCCTGTCGTGGAACGACTGTGGAAGGAAGATTGGCTCGTTGTGTAAACTTGGGCAAAGGATCCTTTGTAAACCCATCATACTGATCATTGAACCGCATGTCTGGGTTCAAGGGACCCTTCTTAAAGCATCCTCCACCCCCATTTTTCGCATAACTAAACCCAGCACAATCCGGATTCTTGGTACAATCCGCCTTTGTCTCTTCAATTCCCTTGTTTGCAAAACACCCTATGTTCACATCCGACTCAGGGTACCTACCTAATGATTTCACATAACCTGTGGGATTGGGATGCTGAGGTGTTGTAAATCCTTCCACGACCTTGATCGTCTTTTTATAAGCACCAGACCCCGTTGCACCCACAAGAATATTCTTGTTAATTCCTACGTAATTGATTCGTGGTTGATTTGGAATTTCGGACCATTTGTTGAATACATCCAATCCGTACAACTTTCCATTTGTAGAAATAGCAGCCACCTTGAACCCATCCTTGCTGACGGCAAGTTGTTTCAGTTGTGTTCCTGGAGGATTTGCGATATTCTCCCAAGTATTTCGTCCTTCTCGCCAGATGAACAAAGACTGATCCGTTCCAACTACATAGATATCATCGCCCGTTTTGCCAAGTGAAATTCCTACTGCTGCTCCTGGAAGTTTTTTAAACAGTCCTGGTTTTCCACGATAAATCTCGCGAGCGCGATTTACAAAGCCAATCGTTCCATCGTCCGCAATCGATGCAGTTGTCACAGGAGGACCCACGGTCTTCACAGAGGCCCAACGTTTATTAGCATCTAGCATATATAATATTCCATTGTTTCCTACGCTCACAGCCTTTGTGGCCGATGCACAATCCACCATCATCTTGAAGGGTGCTGTTCTGTCTGCACTCGTTGTCGCGCCTTTGATCATACCTGTAGATCCATCCGACCCTGAATACCAAACTGCATCATCCACACCCACACCAATCGTAGTGGCTTTTGCAGACACTGACTCCCATCCACCCACATTTACAGAAGGAAGACTCATCGTCGTAGGATTTCCATTCATATCCAAGGGTTGAAAGGTTGCATCTTGCGCAAAGATAGGACTTCCATCATTTCCGTGAGAAAATAACTTGAAACCGGCATGTCGTAAATATTTACGAGCATCTGTGGCAGACTGAAAACTTACCTTCTTAGGATCCGCTAAGCCAGGAACAATGCGAAAGGAACTGTTTGGATTTTGGGAACTCGCCGACGCAGTAACAAGAGACCCGTTTGATTGTGTTGTCATAACTGTGCCAGGAAGCGCTTGAGGCGCAATTTGAATCGTGCCTGGTTCAAGCCCTGGAATTACGGTAAGACTACTTCCTGTTGATTTTCCGACCACTATCATGGTCTGTGCATTTGCTCCCATCGAACGCATCAGATAATTCGGATAGTTATGTGATTGAAGCATAAAGACTTGTTGCTGTTGGGAAGCGAATCCTTCCATAACAAATCCTTCTGCTACTGCTGGCTGAATCCACGAGGTGTCGCAAGTGGATCCAGCGGGGCGAGAGACCTTGATTCCCAAACAATCCTTCACCGCCTTATCGGCCACAGTACCATCCGTAGATGCCATTCGGTTGTAAAGTGCTGTGTACATAGTTCGAACATCCGACATCTTCTTCCCCAAGGAATCCGCATTCGCTTCATCCTGCGTCTTAGGATATTCGGCTCCCGCTGCTTGGCATCCCGCCTTGCGAAATTCTTGCTGCATACACGGCACCTTAAATGGTCCCACAGCATTCGTATCTGTGGAACAAATGTCAAACAAGGTTCCAGAAGCCACTAAGCCCGCCGCCGCCTTAATTTGTGTATTGGCTCCTGACACCTGTGCTTTTACAACAGCCGAACACTGATTCAATGCCGTGATCCGACTAATATTGTAAGGAGTTGTCGGAAGAATGTAACCCGCTTGCGTTAAGATTCTGAACGCCTCCGTTTGAGTCTCTGATAACTTTCCTGTAGGATTATTGACACGGGCGATAAAGGCTCCTGCTGTACTCATTCCAGCCTGAACGGCCTGTTGTATTATGCAGTTTGCAGACAGAGGTCCAGATGATGCGCACACGTTTGGACTGGCTCCACTCGCTCCTCCTGCGCCGGCTCCTGCTGGAAGGGAGGAACCAGTGTCATCCGAGGGAACAGCACAGAGCGCTGCTGATTTAACAGGCATAGACGCACAATTCCCGCCGTTTGAATCATTGGGATACCTTACTGCTCCTGAACTTGTGATAGGAACTCCACGTCCAAGATCCGGACAAAATCCGCACTTGCCAGTAAAATCAGCCCCATCCACATTCTCACAGGACGTCAACTTTGCGCACTGTTTGATATCCTCCATTTCGATCGCCACCTGCATATCCCAAATCCATTGTCCCTCATTGCCTGCTGCAAAGATGGGACCACGAGAGGTACCAATCGCCCCCTTCGACTGTTGCGCAGGATCCGCACGAAACACCCACCCACACCCCACACGAGACATTCCACGGTCAGGGAGGTTACGAGGATCTGTCACACCCGCACAAAACTGTTCATCTTGGGACTGAAAGATACCCTCGGGGTCTTCTTGAAACAGGGGTGAATAACCCGCACTAGGATTTTTGGCTTCGTATAAATCTGTTTGTTCCAACGCCTTATTTAATTGGGTTGGATTAAGAACAAGACCCTTGTTTGTAAATACCCCGTTGGGCATCGTCTGTGAAAACACCGATTCTTCTTTCGTGGCCTGAGCAACATATTGAGATACGCTAAACCCTTCCTTCATATTATGCACGATCAACGCGATCGCGCAAATGACCACTAGTCCAAGAGCCAGCATTACTGCGTAGTTCATCTCTAATCTTTGACAATGAATTTTCAAAACACATTGTTAAATACTTCCGCGGATCTATTATTTATGATGAGCACGACGAGTCGGGAGTCTTAGTGACACCATAGCACTGTTGTAATGCCTTTGCCTGCTGTTGTGTATTTACATCATCTTTATCTCCATTTCCTGACGTATAATTTGCCGTCTTGTATATCTGATTGTAATAATCCTGAGCCTGTGGTACAGATTTTACGAGTTTATTCACTTCTGAAATAGCACCGTAGTTCAAAGCCCCCTGTGAATTTTTCGGAGCAAGGATTCCCTTCGAATTACACGCATTAAACGGCGTCGCTTGTCTTGCTTCGGGAGTTCCCTCGCCATCACGCAACCCACTGTAACGATCTTGTATCGACTGGTACGTATTGTACAATTTCGTCTTGCGTGAACGATCTTCATTTCCTCGATCCCTGGAATTCCCTGTGTTCAACCACAAGTAGTTCAAACAGTCGGCGTCGATTGGTGCTTTCTTTGGCACAATGGACAAAAATCCAGCATCACTTTCATTGATATCTTCACAAGGAGATCCAATATCAAATCCAAACATCTTTTGACTTGCGTCATTAATTTGTGCCATGGTTTGTTTGACACCACTGTTATTCTTGCCCGTTGTTGCAATGGTGTACAAACTATCCAGGTAATCAGAAATATCGTCCACAGATTGATCCACGCCATTACGTTTATTGAGATTCGTCAATCCAGATTTCGCCAGTTTGCCGTTGACAGGATCCCCGCCCACTCCCTGCATCAAATTGATCAAACAGGCTTGACTATACTTTCCAGGGGTCTGTCCTGCCGCCATACAAGGACCCACCTGAAGCGCAGCGGCAGTCGATGCTAATCCAATCAAGGGAGCACCACCTGCAGCACCATTGTCCTGAGTGTAATAGGGATTGGAGTAAAATCCAGGAACAAAGGACATAAAGCCTGCCACCTCGTGCTGTTGCTTATTATTCCAGACCCAAATGGCATTTCCACTGATGTTGGAAGCGCTCGACGCCACCATCTGTTTGCCACCTGCCTTGGACCCAAATTTACGAAGCAATTTGGTTCCTTGCGTGGTTGTACCATTTGTTACAGTTGCTGTGACTGACCGATTAAATTCAACCCGTCTTGTGGCGGATCCTTCCATTTCCCACTGTGCCAGAAATCCCCTACGTGATTCCCCCTGATATACAGCAACATCGTCTTGCTCCACAAGCACATACAGGCTTGTTCCTTCGGTGACATTCTGTAAAACAATTCGTCCTTCTGCACCGTCGGACGCTGTTGCCTGTCCGAGGGGCGATGTTGTAAAGTACACACCGTAAGACGAAATCTGATTCGCCCAGGATGTATTACGTTTCATTGACAACGAATTTAAGTCCGCTTGGGAAGAAGTGTCCATACGACTGTTGCCAGAAAAAGAAGAGTCTTCGTAGGATAGGATCTTGGCGCCTGGTCCCACTTGAATGGATTGAACACTATCATTTGGCACACCCAAATTCGGATAATTATATGAACCAGCACCGCGCATAGCAGATTGTCCTTCAAAATTTACATCTGTAAATAGTTGTACAACGGGCCACACAGGAGCAGTGGCCGCAAACACAGCGACCTTTGTTGTCACACCATTTGGAGCAGCAAATCGAAGCGTCGCGTTAAATTTCTTCCCTTTCGCCGGTTCATGGATGAAGGTGTTGTTACCCGTAGCCTTAATACATTTATCTGCACCGGGACTTGTAAAATCTGTAACCTCTCTGCACGCCTGTCGATTTGCCTCACGCTTACAGGTGTCTCGGTCCGTGAAGAACATTTGATTGCCATTCAAAGGGTTACACTGTCCAAGTGTAGGAACATAGGGACGATGAGCCGCATCCAAATCGGCTCGATCATCAGGGTTCAAGTATAACCCGCCTATATAGTTGCTTACGTTCCCTGTGTAATCCTTGCCTCCGCGGATGCACACACCACATTCTGCATACTCGGGAGTTCCCAACGAATCACATGACGAAGTTCCCGTGAGTTTCGCACATTTTTTGGCCGCTTCAATACTAGCACTTTTCAAGGGAAGTTGCAGATTTGTAGGCGTAAGCACAGACTGCTGTTTACTATAATTTCCACCGGGCGCCATCGAAGACGTCACCGTTGCCTTTTGAATGAGCGCTGTACCAGCGGCTACATCTTGCGGAGCATTCGACTGAACAAAGTTCGGGCGCATTATATCCGTATGCGCTCCAAACTTGTTAAAGACCGACGCACCATACTGTGTCGACACCGCCCAATCCTGAAGACCCGCTTGCGATGTGTCCGCAAAGCCCTCGGGTTTCGGAGCCTTTTCCTTCAGAAAGACAAACACGATCGCTAACACCAACAACACCATCAACACGATGAATACCGTTTTCATCCTCTATTATGAAGGCCCTAAATTGCTGCGGCTTCGCCCCAAGTTAGGTTCTTTTTGAAATTCATGTTTACACATTATCTGGGCGGATGTTGGAACCAGAATCCATATCCCTTGTAATAATGCGTAACACAATGTGTGTTTGGCGACTCACATTCAGGAGAGCAGCACCTGTCAAGGAGGTGCTAGCATTGAGTTGTGTGGCCAAAAGATTGTCCTGTGTGGTATTCCCTCCAAAATTGCTGCGCGCAATGGTCCCAGTAGTAGGGTTAACAAAACGATTACGCAAGATAATACAATTCGCATAACCTGCATTGTTTGCGTTAAGTGTCAAATTCGTGCCATCCGCCACCCCTACAGCCACGACATACTGCTCAGCATTAATGAAGGACTCAAAGTCAACAAAGGTTGTTTCCAACACACTTCCTCCTCTGGGTATGGAAACACCTTGTATCGATAAGGTATCACCTTCTCCTACAGCACTGAATAAGAAGTAGGTGCTGGTTTGAAGGAAGATGTAATCACTTGTCGAATTACCATAATTTGTAGCGGCTGAACCTGATCCAAAGGCTGTAAGAGTGCGACCAAAGCAAATCTGGTTAATCTGAAGTACATCACTGCTATCCGAAAGCAGCGACTGATCGTGACGTTCCAAGCGAATCGACAACTTTTGTAAGGTGGCCAACGGCGTTGGCGTGTACACCTTCTGACACTTCAAGAACTTGGGAATCAAACCTGCATAACCTGATTTAGTTGCAGGCTGATTCACATTTGCCGAAGTACTGTAGGCCTGAGGACTCACAAGATCCGAGGACCACGTTGTATCATATTGAACAATCGCAAAAGTATTGTCCTCCATAGGATTCGTGCTGAACCCGTTGTTATTGAGTTCTGCTATACGAACAGCAGCAAAGGGTAACGAAAAAACGTTGACCACACGGCCTGTGTCAAAGGTATTCGAAGCCGTCTTTCGGATGATGGCCGTGTAAGACTCAATGGGTACAATCGCCTTTACGAATTCAATACGCTGAATATTACGGAATCGTTCCTGAATCGCCGTGTTGTAACCATATCCAATCTTCTTGCTTCCTGTATTGAACAAGACAGAGAAGTTGTAACGGTTCTCGGATGTGTTACGAGACCAATCACGATCTGCACTCGTGATGAAAATGTTATATTCCATTTCCCTGTACTTGACGACATCCTCTTGCTTGATGATGTACTCTTGAGGCCTAGGTGCAAGTAAAGGAGGAGGGGGAGTCGCTTGAGACGGAATCAAGGAAAGGGGTTCATCTCGTATTTCCAAACGGGGTTCATCATTAACGGTGTTCTCCGCTGTAGGACCGGGAGATCCAAACACACTTCCTAGGCGATTTGTTGTCGAAGCGGTGGCAGCAGTCGCTGTCCCCGTTGCTATACCCATCGCCCTTGCTTGATCCTCGCGTGCCTTCTGCTCCCGTTGCATCAAAGCCACCGGATCTTCCAACTTTGCCGCCGATCGATCTGTAGGTCGGAAATCTGGCAAAGGGGGAACCGGCATAGAAGGAGGTGTTCGATCCGCCATCATCGCCTCATAACGTTGATTCGTATCCTGAAACAACTGTGCGTATTCATCAGGTTTTATCAGTGCTCCCACAGTTGTTGCCTGTGGAACTGTGTCCGCCTTCTTCAGCCAAGCATCAACCGACGCTGTCGTCTCCTTCACCACATCTCGATTCAAGGACGCCACAGGTTGTGCTGTTCCCTTGGCTCGTGCAATTTCGGTCATATAATGCTGAACCGTTTTCTGAATGCGTTGATCCAGTCGGTCTGGAATTGTAGAAACACGCAACTGTTGCGTGTACTTTTGCTTCAGAAACCCGACAATCGTCTGGTAATTCGGTCCATTCAAAAAAGGATTCGGTCCGGACATGCCTCTATTGTTAAGCGTTGATTGGTATTTTTAGGCCACTACGCCAGACGCAACTTCTGTAAAATCGGAAGTGCCTTCTCAATCGCCTCACGACGCGGTGTTTCCTCCGCAAACAGCACATCACGAAAGGTATTCATCACAGCATCATTGACAATGTCATCGCACACTTCCTTGAAAGGTCGTCCCCCCAACATGTTCAAAATCATATACATACAATACGTTCCGCATTCCGAATGACTTCGTTGATGCCGAATGTCATTGTAATACACGTTCGTACATCCTTGGTCTTGACACCGTTGTAAAAAATCCCGTATCTCCTTTTCCGGTTTGTATCCGTAAGAGTCGTAATAGTATGCAGACTTTTTGGGAATATCCACAAAGGCTGCGACCCAGTGGGATCCGGGCTTGTCGTGCGGATCCAAATTAAAGATAACGCCTATCTTGTTCTTTCCCTTCTTCGAGGACTGCGCAAGATTGAGTTTACACATCTCATTGCTTACACACTGTCCCCATTCAGGAATTGTCTTGTCAAAATCAATCGGTACAGCACCGAGAAATGCAAAGTCGGGAACTGCTTCTTCGTATTGTTTCATCACCTTCTCAATGTTCTCGGTGTCCAACCACTGTTTTGGATCCTTGTCCCATTCAGCAGGTCGATCGGGCTTAAAGTATTTTGTCAATTCCTCCTTTGGCACGTGGAGTTTCTTAGCAGCACAGTATTCCGTATCGCATTTATACTTTTCTGCCATTGCTGCTCGTAACTTTCGCCACAAAGCCGCCGGATTTCGTCGCGTTCCTTTCGTAGAAATCTTGTTCTTGTGCGTTTTGTTCCATGTCTGTGCGAGACGACGTATCGACGCCGCAGGCAGGCAGGTACCATCCCCTGATTTTGCACCCTTCAAGCGACCCGGTGCACATTGGTACAGAGAATCCATCTTACTCTAGGTGTATAAAAAAGAATTACGATCAATAGGATGAATCGACAAGAACATAAGACTGCCGACCCCATTCCAACCGGAATGTTTACACGATTTTACATTCCCTTTATTCTTAGTTTACTGGTTCTTACAGGAATTTTCGTTATTCTTACGATTCCTCCCGGTATTTCGGGTACACATGGAAGCGTGCTTCGACGATCTCCTAGCACAATATCAGGACTTCGTTCGTCCTAGGACTTGCCTATGCTATTTTTAAATCCGCATAGGACTAATAGAGATGAATGCAATCAGGTCACGTGCCCAAGCGGTGAGCACCGCTGTGACAGGAAGTCATGTCGCTCAGGCGGCTCTTACAGAGATCAATTCCACTTCCACAATGGGTCTTATTCTGTTCGCAGCAGTCCCCATGATTCTGGGACTCTGTACAATGTCCTATGTGGCAAAACGAGATTCTATTCAAAATAGCAATGTGCTTCAACTTGTTATAGCCTTTAGTGTATTAGTGGGGACATTTTTATTTGGAATCGCGGTCACGTTCTACAAGGGAAACGAAAGTGGACTTAGTTATTTCATTTTAGCCATCTGTATGCTCTGTTTTGCGCTTATTGTGGGAAATGGAGGAATTGCCGTTTTGCTAACAGATGCTTATAACACGAGTGGTCAATGGATTAAGAAGGGGAGTCAATAAAAAGGTGAATGAATAAGTAGAGATGATTCTTGAAATTGGGTTGGTGGTTACGATCATTGTTATGATCTCGCTCTTTGCAAACTTATCCGGCGTCGATTCCAAGGATTATAGTCTTTTAACAATGGTCTTTGGCTTCAGCGTCTTTGTAGCCATCACATGCTACTTCCTTGCGCTCACCTACTTTTCCTCTAGACCCGGCGATCTCATTTGGTTTCTCACATTCTTCGTATTAGTGGTGCTTCTTCCTATGTGTTTGTGTTCCACGGCAATTAGTGCTGTAAATGTAAGTAATTTGCGTCAGGCTGTAGCTACTGCTGGTAATTGAGAATAGATATCCCACCGTTAGGTGGGATATGTTCGCAATAACACAGCAGTACACCATAGCCACTGCTGGTGTTTAAATATTAAATCCACGAAGTGGGTTCTTTATTTTACCACACAGTAGTGCACCATAGCTACTGCTGGTGCGTAAAATCCCACTTTTAGACCTATATTCTTCCAAAAGAGTACTGGTCTAAACTGTTTAACGTCAAACAATTGTAAATGGAACGTCTTGCTGTTCCCTGGTTATTTCTAGGACCCGCCGGATCCGGCAAAACACAACAAGTGCGGAAATGGATCGGTGATGCGCACGGATCGCCCATCGAATCACCCCTTGAAATGAGAACGCTCACTGTCGGCGATGGATATGAAGCCCGCGTGTACACCAGTCCTCATCATTTCGAAATTGATATTCCCAATCTATCCATGCAGGACAAACAGATCATTGGCGAACTTCTTACCACCTTCTTCTCCTCCACAGATGTCTTTAACTCCTTAAGAGCCTCCTCACGTAAACTGGTCGTCCTTCGTCGCGCTCATTCGCTCTCGCTTCCCGCTGCTGTAAGAGTCCGTGCGATTCTCCAACAGTATGTGTTCCCTCCCGAGGCTACCGGTATGCTTTGGATTACAGCACGCGAAATGACGGGACCTCTTCTTCTTCTAGCAGACGGGTTCTGCACACAACGAGTTCCTCGTCTCTCCTTTTCTGACTGGTGTATAAAGTCTCCAGATCAAACAGTGTTTCATAATCAAGCCACATACGAAGCCTGCGAAGGACGTGTAGACCGACTCAAAGCCCTTCATACCTTTTTTCCTACAGCCACCACGAACTTTCCTCGTAGAATTCAAGACTATTACGATGAGTTAATACGACTTATTATTCGTAATGCGAGATCTGGTGCTGCTCCTACACTCAATGTTGTGAATTGGTTACGTGCGTCGGTCTATCAAATGCTTTCGTTCTGTCAAACCGGTCCTGACATCGTCGATTGTTGTGCCGCTGCTGTTCAGAGACAATTCGACTTATTAGAACCTCACGTCTTCTGGAAGGCGATGGAATCGTTTACAACGGCAGAACCTCACACCTCCTATCGAACTCCGCTCTCTCTTGAAATGGTGCTTCTCAATTTATTCGAATGCATTCGAGAACATTCAACGGTTGTTCCACTTTCGGCAGTTTCCACAATCAGCACGGTGCCTGTGAGCACCACAGTGAAACGAGTCGTACGTCGTCGAACCACCAAAAAATTGAGTCCTGACCCTGTGGCCTGAAAAAGAACACAAATACGTAATGGGTGTAATTGGATTCTTAGGGTGGTTGTCTTGGGTAAATCCAGACACCCTCAATCGTGGACCCCCATGGGCGAAATACAAAGGACAGAAAATCGGGATTGACATTCTCGGCTTTCTTTACAAAGCAAAATCACGTCGTCAATCGACAATGCTCTATGTTGCGCGATTAGTTGCCGCGTGTCGTCGTCACGGCATCATTCCCGTTCCCATCTTTGATGGTCGGCCTCCTTCAGCAAAACTACCTCTTATCGAGGAACGGGCTCACGTACGCCAAGATGCTGAAGAACGCAAGACAGTGTTGGAACATGATCTTCAAACGGTGACCATGTCCGAAGAGCAACGAAATCGTGTTGTGACGGAAGTCAACCGACTCAACGTCGCCTCTATTTACCTCACCGGTGAAGAACGTGAACTTATCAAACAATTGTTCTATGTGTGTGGAATTCGGCCTCTCAACGCCTGTGGAGAAGCCGATCCCGTTCTAGCCTATCTATCAAAATCCGGCGACATCGCCGCTGTCATTAGCAATGATATGGATCTTCTTGCACGAGGAGTGGAAACCCTTCTCGTGCCAGAAGCCTACGCGCTTCCAGGAGATGAAAGCGGGTGGACAATGTATTCACTCAGCGCTGTCTGCAAAAAGTCAGAACTCTCCTATGATCAACTTGTGGACATGTGTGTCCTCATGGGATGCGACTATACCCACGGAGGTGTTCGCGTTCCATACAAAACTGCTTACTGGTTAATCAAACATCACGGAACCTTACATCGTGTTCTTTCAGAACGTAGCATCACAGATACCCACATGTACGAGGATGCCGTAAGGATTCTAAAAGGTCACGAGGACACGCCTGAAATGTTGATGAATGAACGCCAATGGCAAAAGTGGGTCTCCCCTCCGTGCGACGTGGAACTCGACATTCTGTACTCTTTGAGACCCACCATCTTAAAATCACTGTCCCATTCGGACTTTCAACTTCTACACTACGGGGCTTTCACCGCAAAGACAGAGGATCCAGTGCCTCCTGTTCCCCCACCGATGCCCGCTGTGCGCAACACCATCCAAAATGTTCCCACGGACAGCAGAAACAGAATTAGAAACAGAATTGCCGATAGGAGGATATAAGGAAAAATTCGATTGATGATGTGATTTATCACAGGGTCAAGGACAGCCTGTATTTTTGACTGAGCATCGGGTGTCCTCAGAACGCTCATAATCTTTTCCATCAAGTGTGTTGTTACATCATTAGTGGCTTCAGAATAACGGTCTCTTTCTACACGTTCGGTCATTAGTGTGGATTGCGGAGTTTTTTTTGTTTGCTTATCGCAGTCCTCAGAAACCCATGTTCGCTGCACCCGAATCACAGCCCACAAGTGAAGGACCCCGGTATTATGTAGCCCTCACAAATGCCCGGACTCTTCCTAATCGATTAAGGTTTACAACCAGCCTGATTCCCGATTTAGACATCAACGCGCCACTCGATGAGATCAAAGCAGAGATCCTAAAGGACCTGGTCCACAACAAACAACTGTTCAAACATCCCCCGACCATGTCATCCCTTGTAGCGTTATCACCCCCGTGGGGTGTTGTCCTGGACGGTGAAGTGAAACGATGGAGTCCCACAACCACCTTTCGAAACATAGATGCCATGGCTGCCATTCCCGACTCCTCCTACGTGAATCTTGTATTGGAAGGCCTCTATGTCTCCCGGTCTCGCATCTCCCCCGTCTTTTCCATTAAGTTTGTATCTGTAATCCCGGTGACCCCTGTTGCGCAGGAGATCGAGTTCGACTTTGATGATGCAGGGAGTCTTGAAGAGGTGTCCGACATTCCCGAAGAGGGAGGGGCCAATGTCGTGCTCCTAACCGACCCGGCCATTAGGCGGAAGGCCAAGGCAGATGCCAAGCGATCCATCAAGGAGGCCTTTGTAATCGCCGACGCCGCGCACGAGGCCGCCGCCCAACGAGCCCATGCCTTCCTGGACGAATATGATCTCTCCGACAATGAATCTGGATTCTCTGAGTGGCTGACCGAGGATGAAGATGAAAACGAAGACGAGTTGCCATAAAAAAAAACCGTCTAGAGCAGAATAGATAGAGCATGTCCTCCACACCCTCATTTGGCACCGTAATCGGTTTTGTGGCTGTATTCGTCATTTTGTGTGTTGCTATTTTTGGTGGACCTGCCATCATAAAGACTATCCAAGGCTTTGAGAACAACAATAACAACAGTGGTCCTGCTGCCAGCATGGACATGAACACTGGTAATAACTCTGCTCCTATGCCTATGCCTGCCCCTCCTGCACCTGCTATGAATAACATGAACATGAATAATAACAGCGAAAATAACAGCAATAACAGTGGTAACAACAATGAGGGCTTTGCGAATGCTGATGCTTCCGATGCCAACATTGGCGGCCCTGCTTCCATGCCCTTCGCTGCTGCTAACAAGCCCACCAACTGCTACCCCAAGATCCAGCTCAACCCCACAGAGCTGCTTCCCAGTGATCCTAACTCCAAGTGGGAGCAGGTGAACCCCCAGGGTGCCGGTGACATTGCCGGTAAGAACTACCTCAATGCAGGTGCTCTTATTGGTGTCAACACTGTTGGCCAGAGTCTCCGCAATGCCTCCTACGATCTCCGATCTGAGCCTGCAAATCCCCAGGTCGCCGTGTCTCCTTGGTTCAACAGCACCATTGAACCCGACACCAATCGTAAGACCTTTGAAATTGCTTAAATAGTATAACATAGTTCTACAAGTCGCTTGTTTTTAATAAGTGACTTGTCTAAGTCTAATCCTTTTTTACATCTATCTATAGCAGAATAGATACGAATGAAGGACATACTCACTCTTGTTCTCATTGTCGGATTAATCGGCCTTGGAATATATTTAGTCAAACCTAATCTATACAAGCAAATAGCAGGTTTTGCAAATCCCAACACAGATCCTACCTATGCTATGGGTGTATCCGGTCCTCCCGGTGCCTCTGGTGCATCTTCTATGGGACAATCTCCCATTGCTCCCAATCTCCCAGACAATGCCATGCCTCCCGTGGTCAATCTGGAACACTACGGAGGTACGGACCAACAGACAAACGCTCCCAACATTCCTCTCCATCCTACCGTCACAGTTCCTACACAAACGAAGGCTTCTCCCTCTTCCAGTTCTGGAGATCTGCTCCCCCATGATCCTGATGCTGCTTGGGCTGCACAAAACCCCTCAGGAGTTGGCATGGCTGCAGGGAAAAACTACCTAAACGCCGGTGCCTTAATCGGCGTCGACACCGTCGGACAAAGAAGCAGTTCTTCCATTGATCTGCGTTCGGAACCCGCCAATCCTCAAGTGGCTGTCACTTCTTGGTTCTCTACAGCAGTTCATCCTAGTTCTCACGTCATCTTTCCCTAGACGTCTAAATTCTTCAAACTTGTTAGAATCATGTTTAAAAGAATTACAAACACATTTACACGAAAATCACCTATATCTTCCACTCCATCCCTTCTTACAACAAAAACAAATGCCACTTTGGCTGCTCCACTTCCCCCAAAACATCATTCATCGGTGCTGAATACTCTCAAAGTAGTGCCTATGAATGATCCCACCAATCGTCGCAATTCGACTGCGTCCGTAAGTACAACCGCAAGTGATCCTCGCAGTCGCGCTAGTTCCTTTGCCTCTACAGCACAAGAAAATCTGATCCAAAACCGTTTGAACCATCCCTTGAATGTTGCTAGCCAAGAAGAACAACGCCGTGCGAATGAGGAAGCGAGAAACATCGCAGCCCATGAAACACGAATCAAACAGTGGGCTCGAAACAATCGAGTTGCAACCATGAAACGACAAGGGCGAGGAACCAATTCTGCAACTCTCATGGGTCTTCCTCATCGCAGCAATATGCCGCCCACTCCTGTTGCAAATGTTGCTAAAAACTGGTCCGCTGTTGAGCCAATTCCCATCATTAGAAAGAAAAAACCAGGTACACGTCGCAACAATCGCACTAGAAAGAATCGCCGTAACTGAAACTATCGTGCTAGAATAGGATGGATGACTCGGTAATGCCTTGGATCTTTGTGATCATCGTGATCATAGTCGCCTACGTCTTCATGACGTACAAACATTCCAACTATCCAGTTGCGTATGTCAAAAGCGA
>Ga0114967_10000999_pt1 | contig 23685 bp, 7 predicted proteins | sample M_130628_MF_Meta_FD_92639 | JGI IMG/M metagenome (GOLD analysis project Ga0114967, IMG submission 92639) | Freshwater microbial communities from Lake Montjoie, Canada to study carbon cycling - M_130628_MF_MetaG | ecosystem: Environmental > Aquatic > Freshwater > Lake | place: Lake Montjoie...
ACCGGCATTGCTGGCCTCGACCACCGCATCGCTGCTGTTGTCGACGAGGTACAGGTCATCACCTGCACCGCCGATCAGAGTATCGATACCCGAACCGCCATCCAGAACGTTGTTGCCTGCGTTACCGGTGATCTGGTTGGCTTCGGCAGTACCCGTGCCGTTGATATTAGCGATGCCTGTGAGCAACAGGTTCTCGACATTGACGGTCAGCGAGTAGCTGATTGAAGCCATGACCGCATCCAGCCCGGAGTCGGCCGATTCGATCACCAGGTCGCCGATGTTGTCGATCACATAGGTGTCATCACCGGCGCCACCGGTAAGCGTGTCCGCGCCAGCACCGCCGTCCAGCACATTATTGCCGCTGTTGCCGATTAGGTTGTTCGCCAGCGCATTGCCGGCGCCATTGATGTTGGCAGATCCCAGCAACTGCAAGATCTCGAGGTTATCGCCGAGCGTAAAGGTGGCCGTCGATTTGACCGTATCGTTGCCCTCGTTCAGGGCCTCGATCACTACGTCGGTGCTGACATCGACAAAATAGATGTCATCACCCTTACCACCGGCCATCGTGTCGTTACCGGCGCCACCGTCCAGACTGTTGTTGCCATCGTTACCGGTCAATGTGTTGGCCAGCTCGTTACCGGTCGCATTGATGCTACCCGTGCCGGTCAGCGTCAGGTTTTCAACGTTGGCCGTCAGCGTATAGCTGATCGACGCTTTGACCAGATCCGTGCCTTCGTTCAACTGTTCTGTGACGACATCACCGGCGTCATCGATCACATAGGTGTCGGTACCAGCTCCGCCTATCAAGGTGTCGGCACCGGTTCCACCATCCAGCCTGTTGTTGCCGCTGTTGCCGGTCAGCACGTTGGCCAGTGTGTTGCCTGTTGCATCAATGGCAGCGGCTCCGGTCAAGGTCAGATTTTCGACGTTGGCCGATAGCGTATAGCTGACGCTGGCCTGCACGGTGTCTGACCCTTCATTGGACAGTTCGACCACTACGTCGCCTCTGTTGTCGACCAAGTAACGGTCATCGCCCGTACCACCAGTCAGCGTGTCTGCGCCTGCGCCGCCGTCCAAGGTGTCGTTGCCGGCATTGCCCAACAGCTGGTTGGCGCCGCTGTTGCCGGTCAGCAGGTTGGCCAATTCGTTGCCGGTGCCGGTCAGCCCGGCGCTGCCGGTCAGCTGCAGGTTTTCAAGGTTTGCGCCCAAGGTGTAGTTGATGCCGGCTTGGACGGTATCTGTACCTTGGCTCGCAGACTCCACGACGGTGTCGCCGCTGTTGTCCACGACATAAGTGTCGTTGCCATCGCCACCGGTCATCGTATCGGCGCCGGCGCCACCATCCAGACTGTTGTTGCCTGCATTACCGGTCAGGGTGTTGGCCAGGGTGTTACCCGTGCCGTTGACGTTGGCCGTGCCGGTCAGCTGCAGATTTTCGATGTTGTCACCGAGCATAAAGCTGGCCGAGGCTTGAACCGTATCGGTGCCCTCACCGGCCAGTTCGGTGACGACATCGAGGCTGCTATCGACGATATAAACGTCGTCACTTTTGCCGCCAGCCATCGTATCGTTGCCGGTACCGCCATCAATGATATTGACGCCATCGTTACCGGTGATGACGTTGGCCAAACTGTTACCGGTCGCATTCAGATTCGCCGAACCCGTCAATAACAGGTTTTCAAGGTTCAGGCCCAGCGTGTAGCTGATGGCGCTGCGCACTGTGTCCGTACCGGCGTTCAGGGCCTCATAGACCACATCGCCTGTGTCATCGACCACATAGGTGTCATCGCCCAGACCACCGGCCATCGCGTCGGCGCCGGTACTACCATCCAGCACGTTGTTGCCGCTGTTGCCAGTCAGACTGTTGGCCAAGGCGTTACCGGTTGCGTTGATCGCTGCAGATCCGGTCAGCGTCAGGTTTTCAAGGTTGACACCCAGTGTCCAGGTGATTGTGGACTCGACGGAGTCGTTGCCTTCGTTGACCAGTTCGGTGATGACGTCACCGGTGTTATCCACCACATAGGTGTCATCGCCTGTGCCGCCGATCAGGGTGTCGGCGCCTGCGCCACCGTCCAGCTTATTGTTGCTGGTGTTACCGGTGATGCTGTTGTTGCCGTTGTCGCCTGTGCCATTGATAGCCGCAGTACCCAACAGAACCAGGTTCTCGATGTTGCCGCCCAGCACATAGCTAGCGGAGGTGCGGACCGTGTCGTTACCCTCACCAGCGTTTTCGGTGATCACATCATTTGGATCGTCGATGACATAGGTGTCATCGCCCTTACCGCCGATCAAGGTATCGGCGCCTGCGCCGCCATCGATCCAGTTGTTGAAGTCGTTACCGGTGATGACGTTGGCCAGAGTATTGCCTGTGCCGTTGATATTGGCCGAGCCGGTCAGCACCAGGTTTTCGAGGTTCGCACCCAGCCCCCAGTTGAGCGAGGCCCGCACAGTGTCGGTGCCGCTATTGACGTCTTCGGTGACTACATCGGCAGCGTTATCCACCACATAGGTGTCGTTACCCGCGCCGCCTATCAGGGTGTCGGCACCGGTGCCGCCGTCCAAGGTGTCGTTGCCGTCCAGACCCGTCAACACGTTGTTGGCTGAGTTGCCGGTCAGTACGTTATCGAGCGTGTTACCTGTGCCGTTGATGGCCTCGCTGCCGGTCAGCGTCAGGTTTTCAACGTTAGTGGTCAGGGTATAGGTGATTGAGGATTGCACGGTATCGGTGCCGCCTGCGGACTGCTCCACAACCACGTCGCCTGCGTTATCCACGATATACACATCGTTACCGGTGCCGCCGACCATCGAATCGAGGCCCGTACCGCCGTCCAGTGTGTCGTTACCGCGACCGCCGTTCAGCGTATCGTTGCCGGCGCCGCCGTTGAGAGTGCCACCCAGCAGAGCGCCGATTGTCGGTGCCGCTACAACATAAGAGTGGTCAACTGGCAGCAACGCTTGTGTGCCCCACTTCCAGGCCAGATAGCCCTCGACCAGCTGACGATCAGCCGTGGTTAGCGTGCTGGTCGTGACTAGCACTTCGTTGATGTCACCGGAGTAGTACCAGCTGTCACCGTTACCGCGACCCGCACTGCCACCTAAGAACAGGTTGCCGTTGAAATTGATCGGGGTGCTCAACACCTCAACGATGTGGGCCGCGTTATTCAGGGTGCTATAAACTGAGGCGCGCGTAGTCCAACCCGCCGCAACGCCATCACGCCAGAACGAGCCCGCTGTGGGGTTGTTCACACCACCGACCATGCCGACGTATGCGCCGGCGATATCGGTATTACCGTCGCCACCGTTGGCAATAAGCACCCAACCGGATGCGCCGTTGTTTGTGCCCATAGGCATGTAGTTGCCGTCTGTCGTGCGCTGCACCCAGAACAGGTTGTTGGTGCTTCCGGTCAGCGAAGGCATCGTCGCGCTGAGCAAATCGTTGTAACCGTCAAAGCGGATGACCGGCAGACCGTTCTGCGCATCCAGCACCATCAGCGGTCGCAAGTCGACGGTCGCCTGGGTCGCATTACGGCCATTGCCGCTCTTGTCGACCCACGTGGTCAACACGCCATTGACCAGGCCGGCCTCTGCTGCGCCGGCCTGTATGCCATTGCCGTCGATGTCGGCAGCGTCCAGCCACAACGCCTTGTTAGCCAGGTCAGTGGGCGTCCACAGCTGGGACAGGGTCAGGATGTCGTCGCCGTCTCCGCCATTGAGGGTACTGCCACCACCGGCTGTCAGCTTATCGTTACCGGCCTCACCGTTCAGTGTGCTGTTATCGCCGGCGAGCAAGGTGTCGGTACCATTGCCACCCCAAAGCGTCGCGTTAGTCGAGAGGCCAGAAGCCGTGCCGGCCTTCAAAGTGTCGTTACCCTCGCCACCGTACAAGGTGTCGGCACCGCCGTTGCCGGTCAGGATGTCATCACCCCCGTTGCCGGTTAGCACATTGGCTGCCGAATTACCGGTGATGGTGTTGGCGCCGTCACCGCCTGTGGCATTGACCGCAGCCGTACCCGTCAGCGTTATGTTTTCGACATACCCGGTCGAGGTGTCAACGTTGCCCGTGGACTGGACAGTGTCGGTACCCTCGTTGTTGTTCTCGACGATGGTGTCACCCGCACCAAGAACATAAGTGTCATCGCCGGTGCCGCCCACTAAAGTGTCAAAGCCGTCGCCGCCGATCAGCGTGTCATTACCCGCGCCACCGTCGAGGCGATCGCCGACCGTGTCTGTTGCAGTGGCGGAGCCATAACTGAAGTTGGCCGTCGGGATGACAGCGTAGGTGGCTGACCCGGGTGTTAACCAAGACAGTTGGGCCGTGGCGTTTCCGCCGCCGTCATACATTTCTAGCCGGATGCTGTGCGTTCCAGCCGACAACGTAATAGGCAGGCTGTTGCCGGTGCCGTTGGTGTTGAGAATGTTCTGACCATCGATGGTCAGATAGCCCTGGTCGTCAGAGGCCAGCTTAAACGTGTAAGTGCCGGCGGTCGTGATGGTCAAATTGCCGGTCCAGCGTGCCGAGAAATTGTCAGCGACGACCAGCGGGTCCGGGCTGCCGGTGCCCCAAGTGAAGTTGACCTGCGCATCCTGGCGCGTCAGCACCGGGTTGCCGGCGCGGCCGGTGTTGTTGAAATACTCGGCATACAAGCCGCTGAGAACGACAGTGCCGGACTGACCGGCAGAGATCAGTCGATCGTTGCCATCACCGCCGGTCAGGGTGTCAGCACCGCCGCCACCGTACAGGGTGTCGTTGCCGGCACCGCCATCCAGGGTGTCGTTGCCGGCATTACCTGTGATGACGTTGTTTAGGGCATTGCCGGTATTGCTGTGGGCATTGCCGTTGGTAAAGGTCAGGTTTTCGATCGTGCTGCTGGTCCCAAACGAGGACCAACTGTCCAGCGTGGTCTCGACAGTGTCCGTGCCACTACCCCCGGTGACGACATCGCCCGAGTTGTCGACCACAAAAGTATCGTTGCCGCCGCTACCGATCATCGTGTCGGCGCCGATACCGCCGTCCAGTCGGTTGCTGCCGCCGTTGCCAGTGATGGTGTTGTTGAGCGAGTTGCCAAAGCCGTTGACGGTAGCCATCAGCGTCAGATTCTCTACGAAATCCGGCAACCGGTAATCGACATAGGCTTGGACCAAGTCGGTACCACCGGTGCTGGTCTCGACTACCGTGGTCACCACGTTATAGATCACATAAGTGTCGTTACCATCCAAGCCCGTCAATGTGGTCGGATTACCTGCGCCACCCCAAGTCCATCGATTGTTACCGATCAGCGTGTCGGCATTGGCACTACCTATGCCGCTGACGGCAAAGGTGGAGGACAGATCAAGTGTTTCGACATTGGACGGCAGTGTCACCGTGATCGCGGAGCCGCTGTTGTCACGCTGTATCCACAGCGTATCGGTACCTTCAACCGTTCCGTTGTTTTCGGTGATCGTGAAGGTCGGCAGCGCGCCGCCGGACAGGTCATAAATCCTATAGGTGTCGTTGCCGGTACCACCGATGAACACGAAGCCACCACCCTCGCGGTTGGCTGTGAACGTGTTGTCGCTGCTGTTGCCGGTTGCGGTGAACGTGCCCGTGGTACCGGTACCGGTGAATGTCAGAGATTCCAGACCGGCGCTGAGCGTGTAACTCGTGTTGGTAACAACCGTATCTGCACCACCGGCGTCATTAATAATGTCACCCACATTCTCAACGAAGTAGGTGTCGTTGCCGGTGCCGCCCACCATCGAGTCGGCGCCTGCTCCGCCGTCAAAGGTGTCATTGCCGCCGCTGCCGATCAAGGTGTCATTGCCATCAAGGCCCGACAGGTAGTTGCTGCCGCTATTGCCTGTGATGACATTGGCCAATTCATTGCCGGTACCGATAATGTTGCCTGTACCGGTGAGCGTCAGGTTCTCAATGTTGGCCGACAAGCCGTAGTTGATTGACGCCGACACGAGGTCTGTACCCTGATTGGCCAACTCGATGACTTGGTCACCCGCGGTGTCGACCACATACGAGTCGTTGTTTGCACCACCGGCCAGCCAGTCAGCACCGGCGCCACCAGTGAGTGTGTCGTCACCATCGCCGCCATACAGCGCATCAAACCGGTCACCACCGGTTAGCAAATCATTACCAGCGCCGCCAAAGACCACGGCATCGACCTTGCCGCTACCGCGTAACGCAGCCGCGCCATAACTGACTGTCAACGTATTGTTAGCGTTGGTGCCGAAGAGGATCTGCGCTTGCGTCCACGTCGAGTCCCACGCCACCGTGCCCAAAGGCCCGGCACTTGAAACTGCTGGCGCCGCGCCATTGATGGCCCACTTGGCCTGCAGATAAGACTCGACTGCACTGCGTTCCGCGTCTGTCAGGGTGCGGTTATAGGCGATGACTTCAGACACCGTGCCCTTGCTGTACTCGCCAGAGTAAAAGCCGCCCAGCTGGAGCTTGCCAGGGTTGCCCGTGTATTGACTGCCGGTGTCTGAGGGCAACAGAACGCCGTTGTTGTACAGCGCACCGGTGTAGGTCGTTCCGGTGCCAGTCACATTGGCCGTACCCACTGCCGAATACAGTGTCGCTTTGTTGGCCGTGACCGGACTGCCGCCGAGATTGATCCAGTTTTCAGCATATAGGCGGTCCTGACCCCCGCCATACCAGCCCGCAAACCAGTTGTTAGTGCTAGACGATAACAACCGGCCGTTTTGTACACCGGTCAGCGAACCGACGATGAAGATGGTGTAGGTCTGATTGAAACCGATGTTCGAGGTCAGGAAGTCGTTGCCGTCAAAGGTGACCGATGGCAGGCCGTTGACTGTCGACAACTTTAATGTGGGGCTGAAACTGCCCGCCGCTTGCGTGAAGTTGTTGCCGGCGCCGCTTTTGTCGACCCAGACCGATAAGTTGGCCGTACCCGCCGTCACATTAGCTGTGCCGCTGATCAAGCCGGTTTCGCTCAAGCCCGACAAGACACCGTTGCCGTTGAGGTCAGTGGCATCGAGCCAGGTTGCCAAGCCCGACATCAGCGGAGGACCTGAAGTCGTGGGGTCAGCCACGCGACCCCACTGATCGGTCAAGTTGGCGAGATTGGGAAGGACCAGCGCATTGCTGTCGATGGCCAAGGACGCGCCGCCACCAATGGCCGTAAACAACTTGGCAGCTGCGCCACTGCTCAGCGTCGTACTACCAGCCGACGACACACTGGCGACGTTGTTGTAGTCCGCCGTGTCCAGCAGAACGATGTCACGCCCGGCTACACCGTTTGCCCCGGCGGTGCCGTCCGCAACGATCTCGAAGCGGTTACCCTGCGTATTGCCGTTGCCGACAAACCCAGTGGTGTCGAGATTGACCTTGCTTATGGATAGCACTTCAGCCGTTGAACCGCTGATGTCCAGTTGCTCCAGACCCTGCGTTTTGGCAGTAATCTGAGACAGGTTGGACAGCCCGAGGCTATCGGCTTTGAGTACGTCAAAGTTGGCGCCGCCATCCAAAGAGGCGAAATTCAGATCGGGCAGCACAAACGTGTCGTTACCAGCCAGGCCGCTGAGCGTGTCAGCGCCACCGTTGCCGGTGATCAGGTTGTTGCCGTCGTTACCCGTCAGGATGTTTGCGCTGCTGGTACCGGTTGCGTTGATGTGATCTGAACCCGTCAAAATCAGGTTCTCGAAGGTGTTGGTCAACGTCCAGGTCACAGACGAGCGCACTGTGTCATTGCCCTGATCAGCCAACTCGTCAATCACATCATTAACGCTGTCTACAACATACGTGTCATCACTCAGGCCACCGGTGATGGTGTCATCACCGGCTCCGCCGTCCAGCCAATTGTTGCCGCTGTTACCGGTGATGATGTTGGCCAAGTCATTGCCGGTGCCGCTGATATTGCCGGTGCCGGTCAACTCAAGCTGTTCGATGTTGGCGCTGAGTACATAGCTGGCGCTGGCGCGGACGATATCGTAACCAGCGTGAGCAGCCTCGAACACCACGTCCAATGACGAGTCGACAACGTAAATGTCGTCACCGCCATAGCCGGTCAGCGTATCGTTTCCGGAACCACCGTTCAGTACGTTCGCACCACTTGTACCCAAAATCCGGTTAGCCAGTTCGTTGCCGGTGCCATTGAGGTCCGCAGTGCCGGTCAGAATCAGATTCTCGACGTTGCTGGTCAGCGCATAAGAGATGCTGCTGCGTACGGTGTCGTTACCCTCAGCGGCAATCTCGGTGACGACGTCCCCGGCATCATCGACTACGTACTGATCATCCCCCTGACCACCAGTCAGGGTATCGGCACCCAGACCGCCATCTATGACGTTGTTGCCGCTGTTTCCGGTAATGGTATTGGCAAGCTCGTTACCGGTCGCGTTGATGTCACCGCTACCCAGCAGGTTGAGCACCTCGACATTGGCCGACATGACCCAGGAGGCTGTCGACTTGACGACATCACGGCCAGTACCCACACCTGACAACTCGATCACCTGATCCAGGGAGTCGTCAAGCTGATAGGTGTCATCACCCGAGCCGCCGGTCAGGGTGTCAACCCCTGCACCGCCATCCAAGAGATTGTTGGCGCTGTTGCCCCGAATGTCATTGGCCAGCGCGTTGCCGGTGCCGGAGACATTGTCGGCCCCGGTCAACAGCAGATTTTCAACATTGTCGCCCAAGGCGTAGCTCAACTGGGTCTGGACAGTGTCAGTTCCCGCGTCTGCACCTTCTGTAACGGTGTCCATGGCGCTATCGACGACATACCAGTCGTTGCCCTCGCCACCGGCCATCGCATCCGCACCGAGTCCGCCATCCAGCCGGTTGTCGCCACTGTTGCCGGTGAGCTGGTTGTCCAGTTCATTACCCGTGGCATTGATATTGTCAATGCCGGTGAGAATCAGATTTTCAACCTGATTGGAGAGTGCATAGGTCACCGACGCCTTGACGGTATCTGCCGTCCCCTCCAGCGACAGTTCAACGACCACATCACCCACGTTATCGACAATGTAGGTGTCGCTGCCGGCGCCGCCAGACAGGGTATCGGCGCCTTCACGGCCATCTAGGATGTTGCTGCCGGCATTGCCGCGCAGGATGTTGTCGATATCGCTGCCGGTCCCGTTGATGCTGGACACGCCCGTCAGCGTCAGATCCTCTACGTTCGGGCCCACTTGGTAACTGATGCTGGCTTTGACCAGGTCGCGGCCCTCATTGACACCTTCAGAGACGACGTCATTGATGTCATCCACAAGGTAGGTGTCGTTGCCCAGGCCGCCGGCCATGGTATCGGCACCCATGCCACCGTCGAGCACGTTGTTGCCGTCGTTACCGATCAGCTGGTTGTTGTCTTCGTTACCGGTCCCTGAAAGGTTGTCTGTACCCGTCAGCTCAAGGTTTTCCACACCTGCCAATATGGTGTAGTTAACACTGCTGCGAACCAGATCGGTGCCTTCGCCCGAGTTTTCCTGAACTACCATACGGCTGTCGTTGACGATGAACGTATCATTGCCGTAACCGCCAATCAGCGTATCGGCGCCCCCACCACCATTGATGAGGTTGTTGCCTGAAGTGCCCACGATCCGGTTGTCCTGGGCATTGCCGGTAGCCGACAGGTTGCCCGTCCCCTGCAACTCCAGATTTTCAACGTAGGAACCCAGCGCGTAGCTGACTTCCGAGCGGACGGTGTCAGTGCCGCCACCATCCTGCTCGATGACGACGTCGCCTGAGTTGTTGACGTAGTAGACGTCATCGCTACCCAGACCTGTCATGGTGTCCGCGCCACCGCCACCGTCGATCCGGTTGGCCCCACTGTTACCGGTAATGTTGTTACCGATTTCGTTGCCGGTAGCGTTCAAATCACTGGTGCCGGTCAGCACCAGCCGCTCCACCGCAGCGCCCAGCCGGTAGCTGACAGTGCTGTAAACGGTATCGTTGCCCTCGCCGTCTACTTCAGTGACGACGTCATTGATGTTGTCAACGTAGTAGGTGTCATCGCCCGAACCGCCAATTAAGGTATCGGCACCAAGCTTTCCATCCAACACGTTGCTGCCGGCGTTGCCTCGTAGCAGATTATCAGCGCTGTTACCCGTGCCGCTCAAATCCTCAAGACCGGTAAGCTCAAGATTCTCGAAGTTCTCTGCCAACGTCCATGACATGTTGGTGCGCACGGTATCGATGCCGGCGTCTGCCACCTCAATCATGACGTCGCCCGGATTGTCTATGACATAGGTGTCATTGCCCTGTCCGCCGACCAGCGTATCCACGCCGGCTGCTCCATCCAGAACGTTGTTGCCATCGTTACCGGTGAGCAGGTTGGCGGATGAGTTTCCCTTGGCGTTGATGTCTGAGGCGCCAATCAACGTCAGCGACTCCAAGCCCTCACTCAGCGTGTAACTGGCGTTTGCAATGACCGTGTCGATACCGCTACTGATCGAAGTGCTCTCGACAATGACGTCGCCGGTGTTATCGACGTAGTAGGTATCATTACCTGACCCGCCGGTCATCGTATCGGCGCCGATACCACCATTGAGTATGTTGTTTCCGGATGTGCCGATAATGGCGTTATTCAGCTCGTTACCGGTACCGCTGACATTGTCAGACCCGGTCAGGATAAGGTTTTCAACATTCTTGCCCAAACTGTAAGACAGGTTGGTGATCACCGTGTCGGTGCCGGCATTGGCGTTCTCAGTGACGACGTCACCGATGTTGTCCACGTAATAGGTGTCGTTACCGGCACCGCCAGCCATGGTGTCAGCGCCTTCACCACCATTTAGGATATTACGACCCGCATTGCCGGTCAGCGCATTGTTCAGCTCATTGCCTATGGCATCAATGTTGGCTGATCCGGTCAGCAGCAGGTTCTCAAGGTTGTCGCCCAGCGTATAGCTGATAGACGCACGTACGGTATCGCGTCCTTCACCCGAATTCTCAATGACGACATCAACGATGTTGTCGACGACGTACGTGTCGTCGCCCGCACCACCGATGATCGTATCGGCACCTGCGCCACCGTCCAGACGATTCGAGCCACTGTTACCCGTGATCAGATTGGCCAACGAATTACCCGTGCCGCTGATATTTGCGGAACCTATCAGCGTCAGGGTTTCAATGTTGGTCGACAGCGTATAGGTCGCGCTGGCAAACACAGTGTCTGCGCCCTCTCCCGAGAGTTCGGTGATGACGTCAGCGATGTTATCCACGTAGTAGGTGTCGTCACCCAAGCCACCCACCAGCGTGTCCCCACCCGCGCCACCATCCAGGGTGTTGTTACCGGCGTTACCGGTGATCAGATTGTTGTCGGTGTTACCGGTGCCGCGCAGATCTGCAATCCCGGTCAGCTCCAGATCTTCAAAGTTGTCGGTCAAGGTGTAGTTAACGGACGCACGCACGAGGTCATTTCCCTCGCCGGGCTGTTCGATCACCACATCGCCGATGTTGTCGACGATGTAAGTGTCGTTGCCATCACCGCCGGACATCGTGTCCGCGCCCTGACCACCGTCGATGATGTTGTCACCGATGTTGCCGGTGATGACGTTGGATAGCACGTTACCAGTAGCGTTAATACTGCTGTTGCCAAGTAAAGCCAGTTTCTCAACATTGGAAGTCAGCGTGTAACTGACTCGCGTCATGACGGTGTCTGTACCCTCACCGCCGGCCTCAATGACGAGGTCAGACGAGCTGTCCACGTAATAGGTGTCATCGCCGGCGCCGCCAGCCAGGGTGTCCGCACCGGCTCCGCCGTCCAGCACGTTGTTGCCATCATTGCCGAGTAGGCTGTTGGCCAGCGCGTTGCCCGTTCCGCTGATGTCGGCATTGCCGATCAGCACGAGATTTTCAACGTTGTCACTCAGCGCATAGCTGACCGAGGCTTTAACCAGGTCTGTGCCTTCACCCGGTAATTCGACGACCCGGTCGCCGATATTGTCGACAAGGTAGGTGTCGTCACCGGCACCACCGATCAGCGTATCGGCACCCAAGCCACCATCAAGCGTGTTGTTGCCGTAGTTGCCGGTCAACTGATTGGTCAGTACGTTGCCGGTGCCCGTGAGGTTGTCGTAGCCAGCGAGCTCAAGGTTCTCGAGGTTGGCCCCGAGTGCAAAGCTGACCGATGAGCGCACCGTATCGGTGCCAGCGCCTGCGGCTTCAATGACCACATCACCGAGGCTGTCGACGACATAGGTATCATCGCCGGCGCCGCCCGACATCGTATCTGCACCCAGGGCGCCATCGATCAGGTTGGCACCGTCATTGCCATTGATGATGTTGTTTTGCGCATTACCCGTGGCATTGATGTCCGCGCCCCCGTTCAGGTCCAGGTTCTCAAGGGTGCTGGCCAGCGCATAGCTGACCGACGAGCGCACCAGGTCTGTACCTTCGCCGGCCATCTCGATGACCACATCTCCGACGTTATCGACGATATAGGTATCGTTGCCTGTGCCACCGGCCATCGTGTCTGCGCCGGCACCACCGTCCAGAACGTTGTTACCGGCATTACCGATGAGGTAATTGGCGAGCGAATTGCCGCTGGCGTTGATGTTGCCGTAACCGGTCAGGGTCAGGTTTTCAAGGTTGGCACCCAGCGTATAGCTGATCGATGCAAGCACCGTGTCCAGGCCGGCCCCCAGCTCTTCAGTCACCTGATCGCGGATGTCCTCGACTACATAGGTGTCATCGCCGTAGCCGCCGGACATCGTATCGCCGCCCAGGCCACCATCCAAGGTGTTGTTGCCTGCGTTGCCCTCGATGACGTTGGCCAAGGCATTGCCGGTCGCATCAATATTGCCCGACCCGGTCAGGGTCAGGTTTTCAAGATTAGAGCCTAGCGTGTAGCTGAGGCTGGAGCGGACCAGGTCTGTGCCTTCGCCGGCATTTTCGGTGACCACGTCGCGGCTGTTGTCGACGACATAGATGTCATCACCCAAACCGCCGATCATCGTATCGGCGCCCAAACCACCGTCCAGCAGATTGTCACCGTCGTTACCGACGAGGCGATTGGCCAGCTCGTTACCGCTGCCTGCCGTGTTGCCGAAACCGGTCAGAGTCAGGTTTTCAATATTGGCTGCCAGCGCAAAGCTGACACCCGATAGCACGATGTCCACGCCTTCATTGGAGGCCTCAACGACGACGTCACGAATGTTGTCGACGATATAGGTGTCGTTGCCGGCACCACCGGACAGCGTGTCAGTGCCGCTGCGACCGTCCAGTACGTTGTCGCCATCATTGCCGAGCAGGACGTTATCCGCAGAGTTGCCCGTGCCGCTCAGGTTGGCGCTGCCGGTCAGCGTCAGGTTCTCAAGGTTTGCACCCAGCGTGTAGTCGATGGATGAGCGCACGGTATCAAGTCCCTGCGCTTCCAACTCGGTGACCACATCGCCGACGTTATCGACCACATAGGTATCGTCGCCTGCACCGCCGGCCATGGAGTCTGCACCACTGGCACCGTCCAGCACGTTATTGCCGCTGTTGCCAAGCAGGATATTGGCCAAGGTGTTACCGGTGGCGTTGGTGTTGCCGGTACCGGTCAAGGTCAGGTTTTCAAGGTTCTGACCCAGCGTAAAGCTGACATCGGCATAGACCAGATCGGTGCCTTCACCATAGGCCTCGATGACCTGATCACCGACGTTATCGACGATATAAGTATCATTGCCAGCTCCGCCGGACATCGTGTCGGCACCCGCACCACCGTCAATCAAGTTGTCACCGCTGTTGCCGATGATCACGTTCGACAGATCGTTGCCGGTGGCGCTCAACGGACCGCTGCCGGTCAAGGTCAGGTTGTCGACATTCGCGGTCAGCTTGTAGCTGATGCTGGAGATGACGGTGTCGACACCCGAGCCTTCGTCTTCAATGACGAGGTCACCGCGGTTATCGACAAGATATGTGTCGTCGCCACTACCGCCGGCCATCGTGTCAGCACCGGCACCACCGTCTAAAACGTTGTTACCGCTGTTGCCGCGGATGTCATTGGCCAACTGGTTACCGGTGGCGTTGATATCAGCCGTACCTGTCAGCTGCAGATTTTCAACGTTGGCCGTCAGCGCATAGCTGATTGACGACTGCACCAGGTCAGTGCCCTCGTCAGCAGATTCGATAACAAGATCACCGGCGTTATCGACCACGTACTGATCGTTGCCGGCACCGCCGAGCAGTGTATCGGCGCCGGCGGCACCATCTAAGGTGTCGTCGCCCGCGCCGCCTTCCAGGCGATTGGCGACCATCGAACCCGTCAGACTGTCGGACTGATCCGAGCCGATCAGGTTCTCGATATCGCTCAGCGTATCGCCTTGCGCATCGCTACCGGCGCCCTTGCCGGTCAACAGGCTGACACTGACCGCACCTTTCGCCGCTGCATAACTGGCCGTATCGATACCGGCACCACCGATCAGCGCATCAGCACCCGTGCCTCCGACCAGCAGGTCATTACCCAGCCCGCCATCGAGTACGTTGTTACCGGTATCGCCGGTCAGCTGGTCGTCGAATGATGAGCCGCTGAGGTTTTCGATGGAATCGAAGCTATCGCCGGCCGCTTCACCGCGATTGGTGGCAGGCGCAGCAAGGCTGACAGTGACTGCATTGCTGGCGTCGGCATAGCTTGCCGTGTCTGTGCCGGAACCACCTGAAAGCGTATCTGCACCGGCCATGCCTTGCAGTGTGTCATCGCCATCACCACCCAGCAGCGCGTTAGCACGCGCATCACCAGTCAGAATGTCTGCATAGTTCGACCCGCGCAGATTCTCAAAATTGAGCAAGACATCGCCTGCCGCATCACCCAACCAGCCGGAACCTAGCGCCAGACTGGCATAGACACTGCTACCCGCAAATTCATAGGAGGCGGTATCTATGCCCTCTCCGCCATCGAGAAGATCTGCGCCAGCCCGACCTTCAACGAGGTCTGCACCCTGGCCGCCGAGCAGTGTATTGCTGACGCTGCTGCCTATCAGCACGTCATCGCCAGCCGTGCCTTGCAAGGCTTCTATGGTGGATAGTTTGTCACCTTCAGCATCGCCTCCCAGACCCAGTCCGGTGGTCAGGTTGACGTTGACGGCATTGGCAGATGCGCCATACAGCGCCCAGTCATAGCCTTCACCACCAGATAAGACATCTGCGCCTGCACCACCGACGAGCGTGTCGTTGCCGCCGCCACCTTGCAGGATGTTGACTCCGGCATCACCGACCAACAGATCGTCGTAAGCCGAGCCGCTCAGGTTCTCGATGCCGGAATAGCTATCACCCGCGGCATCACCCGCGTTCGCCGCTTGATCAACCAGACTGGCGACAACCGCCGAGGTCGCACCGCGATAACTCGCCGTGTCGTTGCCTGCGCCGCCTATTAAGGTATCGCCGTCCGCGCCACCTTCTAAGGTGTCATCACCCAAACCGCCTTCCAGACGATTGGCTGCAGCGGTGCCGATCAAACTGTCATTGCTGAAACCGCCGGTGACATCTTCAATGCCCAACAGCACATCACCCTGCGCTTCACCACCGACACCGGTGCCGCGCACCAGATCAACCGTGACACCCTCTGTGTCACTCGTATAAAGCAAGAGATCGCGACCCTCGCCACCGTCAATGACATCAGCACCCGTGCCACCCATCAGGGTGTCATCACCGCTGCCACCTAGCAGTGTGTCATCGCCACCGGCACCGGTCAGCACATCGTTGCCGGCGTTGCCTTGCAATTCGTTGGCATAGCTGTCGCCGGTCAGCTTGTCATTGCCACTGCCGCCCCAGACGCCTTCGATGCCTTCCAGCGTATCGCCGGTGGCTTCGCCGCCTTCTGCATTGCCACTGGCCAGGCTGACAGTCACACCAGAGCTGTCATTGACATAGCTGGCGATGTCGAAGCCGGTGCCGCCCAGCAATTTGTCCGCACCTGCTCCACCCGACAGCGTGTCATTGCCACGGCCACCATCTAGGGTATTGGTGCCGGCATCGCCGCTGAATGAGTCGGCATAGCGACTGCCGATCAGGTTTTCCACATTGGCATAGCGATCACCCTCGGCGTCGCCCCGCGTCCCGCCAATATCAAGGCTCGCTGTTACGCCGGTGGAGGCATCGCTGTAACTAACAGTGTCTATGCCCTCGCCACCATCCATCGAATCGGAGCCCACGCCACCGAGCAGCGTGTCGTCACCGCCGCCACCGATCAGGGTGTCGTCGCCGGGATTGCCAATGAGCAGGTTTGCTTTGGCGTCGCCAATCAAACGATCTGAAAACTCTGAACCTTCGAGGTTCTCGATGCTGTTGTAGGTGTCACCAGCGGCCTCGCCGGTATTGACAGAGCCATCAGCCAGGCTTGCGACCACGCCAGAGCGGGCCTCCAGATAGCTCGCCGTATCGATACCCTCGCCACCGCTTAGCGAGTCGGCGCCGCCGCCGCCTTCCAGCCAGTCGTTGCCGGCTCCGCCATCCAAGCTGTTTGCAACCGCATCACCACTGATCTGGTCTGCATAACGCGAGCCGATGATGTTTTCGATCTCAGCGAGCTTGTCGCCCTCGGCGTCACCGCCGTGGCCCACACTGCTGTCGAGTCCGATGTCGATGGCGGCACCAGAGTCCGCATAGGAAATCGTATCGTTACCCGTGCCACCCGTCAGGGTGTCAGCGCCGGCACCACCGATCAGCGTGTCATTGCCGGCGCCTGCACTGAGCAGGTTGTCCTTGGCATCGCCTGTGAGCTTGTCATCTTTGGCCGAGCCGATGATCGCTTCGATACCACTGAGTTGGTCGCCCTCGGCATCGCCGCCACTACCGCTGCCTGTCACCAAGCTGACGCTGACGCCACCCGTCGAAGCAGAATAGTCAGCCGTATCGAAACCATCGCCACCTATTAAAGTGTCTGCGCCGCCGCGACCTTCGAGCAGATCATCGCCAGCCTGGCCGTCCAGCAGGTTGGCCTCGCTGGTGCCGCGTAGTACATCCGCAAACTGCGAGCCGACCAGCCCTTCTATGCTGGTGAGTTTGTCACCTTCGGCATCACCGCCCGAGGCCGTACCCGCAGCCAGGTCAATGGTCACACCTGCAACAGAATCGGCATAGCCAGCGATATCCCGACCAGTGCCGCCGATCAGTTCATCAGCACCGGCACCGCCGATCAACGTATCGTTACCTGCACCGCCGTCCAGCTTGTCGTTTCCTGCCTCGCCATAGACCAAGTCATGGCCTACGCCAGCGTCGACCGTATCGTTACCCGCACCGGCATGGATGACGTCCCCCAAGCCATAGGCTGCAAAGGCGACGCCTACCTTTCCGGAGGCCGAATAAGCCATGTCTGCCGCACTGTGCACATCGCGAACAATGGCTGGCAGGGTCAGGTTGCCCTCAATGTCGCCGGTAGGCACTGTGCCCTTGGCATCAATCGAGATATCAAAAGTTTTGTCTCCAGCGCCACTGCCATCTGCCACCACGGGATACTGGACAGTCAGCACAACTTTGTTGCCGCTCAAAAGATCCGGCGTCAACTCAACCTGCCAGTCCGTGCCGACCTGTGTCGCGCCGAGGATCTTCCATTCGGCCGGCAAACCGTGGATCAAAATTGAAGTCAGCGTGAGGTCCGACTTGGCACCCAACTGCAGCGTAAGGACGCGTGCAAAGCCGCTGCCCAATTTGCTGGCGTCATCACCGGTGATGACGTCGACACCGGAAGTGCCGGTGATCAGTTCGGACTCTGCCTGTGCAGCCGGCGATGGATCGCTCGCAGAGCGCGCGCTGCCACCGGTGCCCATGATCGTGGTCTTGCCATCCGCGGTGCTGCTGCTCTGGCCTGCAACGTTGGTCCAGGTAGCCTGAATGCTGATGGTCTCGGGCGGCGGCGGGGGTGGCGGCGGCGGGCCGGGCGTCGCAGGCGTAGACGGTGTGCCTGCTTCAACACGCGGTGTCGCGATAGCAGGCGTTGCATCGCTCTTGAAATTGTTGACTGCCGCCTTGACCGACAGATCAGCTGTCACGATACCGGCCAACGATGGGGCCTTGGGCGTGCTGGCGGCCTCATCTGCAGGTGCTGTATCGGTCACTGCATCGGTCTGACTGACTGGCTTTTTGAGGGGATCACCCTCACCTTGTGTCAACGCGACTTCGGCGGCGACCTTTGCGATGGTCACTTCACCGGCTTGATTCAATAGGTCCGCGCCAGAACTGGCCGCATCGGCAAACTCAATCTTCAGGTTCGGCTGCGTCATCGCATGCAGACCGAAGTTCTGCAACACGTGCTGCGTGCCATCACGCATCACCAACACAAGGTCGGTGCCCACCACGGACAACTGGCTGACATCTGCCTTTTTAAGGGCAAGTTTCAGCGTACCGGTATCGGGGACGGTGTGAACATTAGGCAGAGCCATAGTGTTGATCAGCCTTGGGCAGAGTTGCGGAACATCACCGGGGATGGTCACGCAAACTGGGCCTGCTAGACCTTGCGACGGATCACACAATTCACAATGTGTAAAATATCTAAGGTGAACGGCACAAAGCCGATCGGCGCACTGTTTTGGCAACGCCGCACCATGAATTGCCGCATGCCCGCCCTATTTTGGGCTTGGCCCTTCGGGCCATCTGTCAGCCTGGGATCAGGTCATATTCCCGCATCAACTGGGTGATAATCAGGTCAAAAAACGGTAGCGCTGACGGTATCTGGTTGGCAGGTGAAATCACCGTCCAGTTGCAACCGGCCGCATCACGCCCCGGCAGTGCGACGGGCTGTGGCACCGCCGAACTCTGATACAGCGAATAGGGGCCGCGAGCCCGCTCCCGCACACGGCGGTCAAGCTCGGCTTGCAACTGCTGCTGGGTCAGGGGCTTTTTGAACATGCTGTTCCAGGGCATTGCCACGGGGCGCGTGGCCTGTGAAACAACAATGCAGGAAGCGGGCCAATCTGGGTGGTGGCCCGGGACGCCTGTACGGCCTCACCCTCGAATACGTCTTAGGTGGTGCCCCGGGACGCCTTTATGGCCTCACCCTCGAATGCGTCTTAGGTGGTGCCCCGGGCAGGAGTTGAACCTGCGACCCCTCGCTTAGGAGGCGAGTGCTCTATCCACTGAGCTACCGAGGCTGCAATAACCGTTTACGCAGCGGCATAACACGGCAATGATACCTGCCACCATGACCCTGTCAGCACTGTTAGGCGTTTTCATCGGTGCCGGCTTGGGCGCCTGCCTTCGCTATGCGCTCGGTCTGGCCCTCAACCCGGTGTTTCCGGCGGTGCCGCTGGGCACTTTGAGCTCCAACCTGCTGGGCGCCTATCTGGCGGGCATTATCGCCACTGCGCTGCTGCTGCGGGCCGACCTGCCGGACGCTTACCGGCTGTTTGCGATCACCGGTTTCATGGGCGGATTGACGACTTTCAGCAGTTTTTCACTGGAGATCATGGCCCTATTTCAACAAGGGCGCCTGGCGCTGGCGATGGGCGCCACAGCCGCCCACCTGCTCGGGTCACTGTTGCTGGTGTGGCTGGGCGCCTGCACGGCGCGCAGCCTGTTCAGCTGAGTTCAGCGCGCCGGCAGGGGCCAAGGTCCGACAACCACGCCCCACGGACTTTCACCCACAGCGATGCGTGATTTGACCTGCAAGCTGGCGACATCAATCGCGCTGACATCGTTGCTGGACCCGTTGGCCGTATAAAGGGTGCTGCCATCCGGGCTCAAGGCAATGCCCCAAGGCCGGGCGCCCACTTTGACCTCACCCACCGGTTTGCCAGTCGCCGTGTCGATGACGACCACCAATCCGCTGCGGCCTGCGGCTACATACAACTTGCTGCCGTTGGCCGAGGCCACAGAACCCACCGGACGTACCAGCATGCCTTCGAGTTTAATCTGGCTGGTCACCGCAAACCGCCGGGTGTCGACCACGTATATCGTGGCGGCGTTCTCGCAGCTGATATAAGCATGGCTGCCGTCCGCCGAAAATGCCGTAAAACGCGGTCTTTCACCGACTTTAATAACTGCCGACAGCTTGCGTGTCGCAATGTCAATCACAGCCACTTGGTGATCCTCTTCGGAGGTCACATAAACCTGGCGGCCATCCGGGCTCACGGTGACCCCCTCCGGCTCACCACCCACGCGCAAAGCGGACAGCTGTTTACCACTGGCCGCGTCTAAGATGATGGCCTGACCGGTATCTTCGCTGGCCACAAACAGTTGCCGGCCGTCGTGACTGACCCCAACTTGCTCAGGGTCAGAAACACCGCGGATGAGCCGGGTCAACGTCAGCGTCTGCAGGTCCAGCACACCGATGCCATCGGCGCTTTTATCGGCCGCCGGCAATTTGCTCTCGTCAACGCCGGGGCCGGCAGCCGGAGAACCACTCAGTGCGACATACAAATAGCGACCGTCTGGCGACAGTTGCAGTCCACGCGGCCGCTTGCCGAGCGGCACGGTCGCCACCAAGGTGCCGGATCCGCCGTCGATAACGCTGAGGGTGCCCGAACGCTCGTTAGTGGCATAAACGCGGTAGCTTGCCTGCTCGGCAGCCTGCGCCCAAGCGACAGCCCCCAAGCTGGTCACTAATCCGAAGAATGCGCCGAAAATCTGCGATTTTGCCGACATAAATAGCTTAACTCCTGAAAAATTAGCGCAATAAGGGCGCTACAGAAACTCCGGCCGCAACCTGACTGCTCGCAGCGAAAGCCAGCTCGGGCAGCGCGGATGCCGCCACTGGCAGGCGCACCGCCGCCAGCGCATCGAGCAGCCTAGGATTCAATTGATCAAGTTTAGGCCTGATTTGCGTCGTGAGGTCGATGGCCCCGTCAAACTTGCCCTGCCCGGCGACCTGCCAGGCGGCGAATAATTCGCGTTGCACCACTTTGGAGGCCTCGATCTGGGCCGCAAAAAACCGCGCGACAGCATCCGCATCGAGTCCGCGCTGCACGGCCTGCTCGCGCACAGATCGCAGCAGCGCCTGCTCACGCGGCAGGTCTTCGATGGCGCCACCGGTGTTCCACTTGTACCGGGCAACATCAGGCATAAGCGCCAAACGTTCATCAATCAGCCTCAGCAGCTGCCGCACGGCGCCTGTCTGCTCGATCGCCGGCCGCCAGTCGTAGGCCAGCCAATGCTGCAAGCGGGCGTCTGCCTCGCCCCGGCGGAGAGAGCCTGCCAGCCAGCGCTGCACCGCCGGCAACAGCGACGAACCGGCGGGCAACCAGTAGGCCTTGGCCGTCCGGTCAAACGGTTGCTCAGGATGCACAGCGCACAGACCCGGGCGCAGGCGCTGCTGCAGCCGCGCCTCGATGGCGTCGGTCACCATAACATCGGCCCTATTTTCAATAATTTCATCGAAAATAGTCACATTATCGGCGAAAATGCGCAGATTGGTGCGGGCCAAATGCTCGCGCGCAAAACGTTCGTTAGTACCGCCCGGGTTGACTATCAGCCGCACGTCTTGCCGGTTGATCTGCTCAACAGACTGGAATTTCGCCACCTCATCGCAGCGCACCACCGGGGTTTTGCCATCTTGCAAATAGGCGGCTGTGAACAGGCCTTGGGTCGCGCGCCGGGCGTTGACCGAAATGCCACCCATGGCGATATCAAACCGACCCGCGGCCATATCTGCTGCGAGGGTTCCCCATGTGGTCGGCACAAACACCACCTGACGGTGCAAGACCGTGGCCAACGCCCGGGCTTGATCGATATCCGAGCCTAGGTACTGACCCGTCTGCGACTCGATAAAACTGAACGGCGGATAATCACCTGTGGTACCGACACGAAGGTCAGGGAGAGCCGCCTCGGCCGCCAGAGGCAGCCAGCAGAGCAGCACCGCAAGTAGCCCAACACGCTGTTTCAATATCGCCCCCATAAAGCCATCTTGTCCGTGTGATCTGCCACGCAGATCACATGTGCAGGGCAGCGCTGCGCCTATAGTGTTCATGCTCTGCCGGGTAGACTTGCGGACCCCGCCGCCGCCGCCCCTATCGCAGCGCCGGAATATCATGATCGCCCGAACCGCCAGCATTGCCAAATCACCTCAGCAGGGCTTCTCGCTCATCGAGTTGATTGTGGCCATCGCAATCGTCGGCATCCTGACCAGCTTGGCCGTACCGAGTTACCGTGACTCGATGCGCCGCGGCTATGTCGAGGAGGCCACCGCCTTGCTGGCCAGCGGTCGCATCGCAGTCGAACAGTACTACCTCGACAACCGCACCTATGTGGGTGTGCCCTGCCCCGCAGGCAGCAGCCACTTCACCATCAGTTGTGAGGCCGACGCCACCACCTATACGCTGACTGCAACAGGTAGCGGCAGTGTTGCGGGCTTTGTCTATACGCTGAACGAACGAGATGCACGCACGACTGACGGCTCCTGGGGCAGCGGCACATGCTGGATACTGCGCCATGGAGACACCTGCCCATGAGCGCCCACCGCGGCTTTACGCTCATCGAATTGCTGGTGACGCTCGCCATAGCAGCCATCCTGGCGTCGCTGGCTGTGCCTACTTTTCACACCATGCTGGTTAATGCACGGCTTAAGACCGCCGCCGAATCGTTGCAGAATGGAATTTCGCTGGCGCGCGCTCAAGCGGTGCAACTCAACACACTGGTCGAGCTGACCTTAACCGACACCGGCGGATGGACCATAGCCAGAGCGGACAGCAACACCGACTTTCTCCAGAAGTCGACTAACCGAGAACGCGCAGAAGGTCTGTTGGTGACGGTTACACCAGACGGCGCAAACAAGGTCACTTTCACGGCCTTGGGCCAAGTGCTGGCGCAAAACGTCACGGGTGATGCTTTAGACCCTATCAATACCGTGGACATCACCGCAGCCACAGCCACCGACTTGGCCAACACGAACATCAAACCGTTGCGTATCCAGATGCAAAATTCCGGCGCATCGCGCTTATGTGACCCAGCTGCCACCAGCAGCAGCCCCAAGGCTTGCCTGTAGTGCGCGGCGCACGGCGTAATCAGCAGCAAGGCACCACCTTGGTCGAGGTTCTGGTCTCATTGGTGCTGTTTGCCGTGGCCATCGTGGGTTTGCTGCGCACGCTGGGTACGGCCATGCGCGACTCAGGTGAGATTGAGTACCGCACCATAGCCGCGAACCTCGCCAGTGCCCGACTCGGCACCATGTGGATAGACCGCGCCAACCTCGCCAGCTATGCCGAAATCGACACTGAACTGCCAGACTTACCCAACGGCACGCGCACGGTAACGGTCGCTGGCAGCGTGGTGTCGATTACCATCAACTGGCAAGTGCCTGGCAGCGATTCGCAGCGCAACTACACCACCACAGCAACTTTAGCGGTCAACAACTGATGTTGCGCCAGCGCGGATTTTCCTTGGTCGAAATGATGGTGGCCACAGCGCTTGCGCTGCTGACTGGCCTGGCGGTGCTGCAAGTGCTATCGAACTATCAGGCGCGCCAGCAGACCACCAGTGGGCGCAATGACTCGCAAATCAGTGCAGCCATCGGCTTGTACCAGCTCGAGCGCGAGATCCGCATGGCCGGCGCGGGGCTGATAACCAGCCAAGGTTTTATCTGCAACGTCGGCATTAACACCTACAACGGCGCAACAGTCAGCAACGGTGCACCATTGCATCCGTTGCGCATCACGGACGGTGGCAGCAACCCCGATATGATCGATGTCATACGCAGCAACGCCCGGACCGGTGCTGCACCGGCCACAGTGCTGCAGATCATGGCGGCAACCACAACCAAGATACTGGTCGATACGACGACCGGGCTGATCGCCGGCGATTTATATGTGGTGGGCAATAACGATGGCAGTAAGGTC
>Ga0114967_10001001_pt1 | contig 23634 bp, 19 predicted proteins | sample M_130628_MF_Meta_FD_92639 | JGI IMG/M metagenome (GOLD analysis project Ga0114967, IMG submission 92639) | Freshwater microbial communities from Lake Montjoie, Canada to study carbon cycling - M_130628_MF_MetaG | ecosystem: Environmental > Aquatic > Freshwater > Lake | place: Lake Montjoie...
CCATAGAACGGATAGAGGTCTTGGTCGCTGCCGATCTCAATATTCACGACAGCAAGGCGAAATTCTCCTTGTGCAATGCGCGCTGTGAGGTCATCTGCAGAGAGCTACGTTACCGTCGTCTCAATCCCGAAGCTATTCCAGGCGGCGGCTGCCTGTGCAGCAATCGCCGCATCCGCGGGGAATGCCATCGCGGGGAGGGAGAGGATCTCAAGTCGCGCTGGCTTCTTCGACGGGAAATACCAGACGCCGTTTGCGATTGTCCATTTGGCTCGTTTCAACTTCGCGGTGGCAAACGCAGTGCCCGTCGATAGCTCTTTCGTGCTTGTCCAGGCCCACGAGCCAGGAGGCACAGGCGTACGTGCAACGACGCCACCGTAGGTGTCCACGATAGCCGCGGGGTCGAGGAGGGCGGCGAGCGCGACACGGATATTTGGATCTCGGAGCACCTCGCCCGGGCGCAGGTTGGTGGCGATTCCCGTGAAGACCGTCGAGCCTAAGTCAATGAGTCGCCCCCTCGTGCCAACAGACTCCGTTGCAGCCGCGTGCTCAATGCCAGCGAGAAGGTCGAGGGATCCACCGTTCCATGCACCGAGCGCTGCTCCAGCATCGCCAAAGAATCGGAGCCCGATCGCCGTCACCTCTTGTCCTGTCCCTGTGCTGCGCTCAATGATTGCCGTGTCAGAAGCAAGGAGCAGATCCGTACGACGGCTGAGCGAGGCGGCATTCTGCGCGAGCGCGTCAATCGTGAAGGGGCCAGTCCCGTGCGGCGGCTCACTCAGGGCCGTCGTGAGGACGTCGCTCGCGGCGAGACCGCTGTAGATGTGCGCAGGAAGAAGCGGCAGCGTTGCAAACATTGCGGGAAGGTTCGCAAGTGCGCGGGGGCTCCGCGCGATCAACGCACCGTCGCGCTCGCCGGCCTCAACGGTGATCGAGTTCCAATAGCCGCCGGCGGTGTTCAGCTCGCTCGCGACTCCTACCGTGACGAGAACGTCGTTGATGCTGACCGGGGTCCCGTCGTCCCATCTTGCTGCGGGGTCGAGCGTAAAGATCCATGCCTTTCCGCTGTCAAACGACGACCACTCGGTCGCCAGATCCGGCGTTGCCCAGTTGCGCTCATTGAGACGAGTGAGACCGCGATACGTGAGGGCGACAAGCGCGCGGTCGGCGCCAGTCTCTGCGAAGAGTGGGTAGGGCGAGCGTGGGAGACCGAGTACCCCTTCGATCAGGGCACCGTCGCCAGTTGGGAGGGTGACGCCCGGCCCAAGGTCGATGCTCCCACCGGAGCCGCCGAAGATTCCGAGTTGTATGCCACCTGTGACCAGCGTGGCGACAAGCAGGAGCGCGGTGATGATCCGCCGTGCGCTTGGGAGCGTGCGCTCTGCCATGAAACTACGCCACCCTGGTGGCTAGTTTGTCTGGAGGTAGCCGACCAGCGAGAAGGCGACGAAGAGGACGATCAGGAGCCCTGTGAAGCGAAGCAGCTGCTGCTCCACGCCTCGGCGCGAGCGGTAGACGCTTGAGTCTCCGCCAAACGCCGAACTCAGTCCAACGCCGCGAGCCTGCATGAGGATCGCAATGATGAGGAAGATGCAGACAATAATCTGGCCGACTGCGAGGACTGGGTTCATGGCTCCTCCTACTACTTCTTCTGTGCGCCCAGTCTACCACTGCTGTCGGCGGCCTCAGCGAGGAGCGAGTGCCCGGTCATGGATGCGGGCGGAGCCATCCCCACAAGGGTGCAGAGGGTGGGGGCGATATCGCGGAGCTCTCCGTCATGCAGGCGGCGACCGCGGACCGCCTCGCCAGCAATAAGGAGCGGTACGTCGTTGAGCGTGTGGCTCGTCTTCGGGCTGCCGTCGGGGGCGCACATCGCCTCGGCGTTACCGTGATCGCCAGTGATGAAGAGGAGTGTGCCCGGTGCGGCAGCGCAGGCATCGGCGATCCGCCCGATTGCGAGGTCTGCCGCCTCGCAGGCGATGGTCGCTGCTGCAAGGTTCCCCGTATGCCCCACCATGTCGGGGCTCGCAATGTTCGCGACAATGAGTGCTTCATCACCAGCAGTGACGGCCGCACAGACAGCATCGGCGATCTCGCTGGTGCGCATGGCGGGATCCAGATCGTAGGTCGCGACCCTCGAGCTCGGAATAAGGAGGCGACGCTCGCCAGAGAATGGCCCCTCGCGGCGCCCATTAAAGAAGTAGGTCACATGCGCGTACTTCTCGGTCTCAGCTACGTGGAACTGCCGCAGCCCTGCCGCTTCGTAGACTGCTGCGAGTGACGGGACAATAAGTGGAGGAAAGAGTGGCGGCGGCCCGTCGGTTTCCGTGTACTGCGTCATCCCCCAGAGCTGAACTGGCAGCGAGGTCGGGCGAGGCGAATCCGTAAACTCTGCAGCACCCAGCGCTCGTGCAAGTTGACGCGCGCGATCTGCTCGATAATTGCAATGAATGACGACGTCATTCGGTTGCACTACCTCACCGCTCCCCCACGAGCCAATCACGGTTGGCTGAATAAACTCATCACTCTCTCCGCGGGCGTAGGCCTCCATAACTGCGGCTCCTGCGGTGGCTGCGCGCTCCCCTATGCCGATGGCGATTGCGGCCACCGCTCGTGCCGTGCGCTCCCAGTGCGTATCCCGATCCATCGCGTAGTAGCGACCGGTCACCGTGACGATCCGTGCACGTGGTGCAACTCGTGCAAGTCCAGCTTCGAACTCTGCTAAATAGCTGACGGCGGAGCGTGGCGGAGTGTCTCGCCCATCAAGGATGAGGTGCACACGCACGGATTCAATACCCGCAACTTCTGCTGCGGAGGCGAGCGCCAGTGCATGTCGATCGTGCCCATGCACGCCACCTGGTCCAAGGAGGGCGATGAGGTGGAGGTGGTTCCCCCGTGCAGCGTTGAGTGCGGCCTTTACGTTTGGCATTTCGATGAATGAGCCGTCGGCAATCGCAGCGTCAATCCGTGGAAGATCCTGCGGCACGTGCTGGCCAGATCCGATGTTCAGATGGCCTACCTCGCTGTTGCCCATCTGGCCAACCGGTAGGCCGACTGCAGCGCCGCTCGCCTTCAGGCGTGCGTGCGGCCATGACTCGCTGAGCCTTCTCCAGGCAGGCATCCGAGCCGCTGCAACTGCATCGCTCGGATCACCGGCACCAATGCCGAATCCGTCGACGACAAGGAGGACGGCCGTAGGGGGCACGCCGTACCCTCTCAGCGACGTGGCATCGTTGCGGCACCGACGATATCAAGCAACTCACGTGGGTCGAGAGATGCTCCACCAACGAGCAGGCCGCTCAATGCGCCGTCTGCCTGCCCACGTGTCTCGTCGCACCAGCTCGCTGCGTTTCCCGCATCCACACTCCCGCCATAGAGCACAGGGATAGCAAGCCCATTGCCAGCACCCTGGATGCCGCGTGCGACCGCCATCGCATCCATCGGTGTTGCGGGCGTATGACTGCCGATCGCCCAGAGCGGCTCGTAGGCAACGACGAGACCAGCGGCTACGAGGCGATCGAGTGGCCATCCTGCCGCCGCCGCCTGCGCAATGGCGCGCTCAAACTGCGCTACCACCTCAGGGACGCGCGCCTCTGTGGCTGCAGACTGCGTTGCATCCCCAACGCAAAGGATGGGCCGCAGCCCCGCGGCAGCAGCATGCGCGATCTTCCGACCAATGCTGCTATCGGTATCCCCGGCAGCCCTGCGTTCAGAGTGGCCAATGATCACGCTCGCTGCGATGCCGACGAGATTGGCTGCGACAAGCTCTCCCGTGTGTGCTCCGATGCCCTCAGCAGAGCAATCTTGTGCCGCCACCTCGATGGCCAGGTTTCCATATTCGCGCTGGAGCAACGAGGCAACCGGCACAAGGCCAACCGCACTCGGGGCAAGGACGAGTGTTGGGGTGTCGATGCCGTTGAATGCAGATAGTCCTCGTTCGAGTGCGATCTGCGCGATTGATCGTGCGCGCTCGACCTCTTCACCGGGCGAGAGATTCGCCTTCCAGTTTGCGATGATGAGTGGCTGCTGCATGTCTCCTCGGTTCATAGCCATATCATCGCAGAGTTTCTTCTTTCAGCACACGTGCTGCAGCCTCGATCGCCGCAAGGGCCCGCTGCACCGACGAGCGTGAGAGCCCAGTTGCCTCCGCAAGTTCACTGAGGCTTGCGTCCGGCTCCCCCATCCGCGCGATGGCAACCCGACCAACGGCTCCTCCCTCGTCAATAGCTCCAGCCTTGAGCAGCCGCCGTGCAGCAGTCGCTTGGCGAAGGCCGGCATCAATCGTGCGGCGAAGATTCGCGGTGTCTGCATTCACCACGCGATTCAGGCTGTTGCGCATCTGTCGCCCCACCCCACGCGCCTCAAGGGCGCTGAGTGCGGCTCCGCCGCCTAGGCTCCGCAGGAGATGGAGTACGGCCTCCTCCCCCTTCCACACGAACACGGTGCGCCCGCGGCGTTCGCGCTGGATCGCGCTCAGCGACTCCCGGCGCAAGATTGTCGCAACAAAGCGCGCCTCTGCAGGGAGGAGCACCAACTCAAGATGTGCACGGCCGGCCGCAAGCGAGAGAGATCCGCGCGCGAGGAGTCGCCCGCGTAGATAGGCACGCCTGCAGTGTTGCCCTGCGTCTGGTGTTGCAGCAGTGCGCGCACTGGCAAGGCTGCGGGCAGCGGCGCTCGCGCCAGCAACCTCATGTGCCTCTTCATCGAGCCGAGTGGTTAGGAGGTGGATCGTTCGGACAGCTCCGATATTCTCGCGGCGTCCGGGGTCTGCAAGCGCGGCAAGCTCTATCCGTTGACAGCAGCGTCGCTCAGGGATAAGCGCCGCAAGCTCATGGCGAATCGCGTCGACGAGATCCGACTCGCTCCGACTCACGTGCCCTATCGATGCGACCGGCGTCGTAACGACGGTGCCACGTTCATGACGGCTCGTGCGAGGAGATTGGAATCGTGGAGGTGGGGCCGCAACCGTGAGACAACATCGCGCGTATAGATCGGCGGGTCACCTGCTCGTTCACCCTGCGCGCGCGGTGTGAGGTGCGGCACGATCGGGGTCCCGGTTGCGGTGGAGCGATTCTTTGTGCTGACAGACGTAGCAAGGATCCCGTCGACAAGTCCTGCACCACCATGCATCTCGAGCGCAGTCAGGTGCGCGCGCAAGTCCATCCCTTCCGTCTCACCCTCTTGCTCATCAACATTTGCGATCCAGAGGAGCGGTGCGGTGCGCTCGCTAAGTGCCTGACGAATGCCAGGCACGAGGAGATGTGGAATGAGCGAGGTGTAGAGGCTGCCGGGTCCAAGGATGATCAGCTCTGCGCGTGCGAGCGCCTGGAGGGCCGCCTGCGTTGCGGTGGGGCTCGCTGGAAGCAGCTCGACACGTGCGATACCGCGCGTTCGCGCCAGGCGCGCCTGTCCGTCAACGACCGCTCCCTCTCGAGTGTGTCCACGCAGTTGAAGACCGACCTCGGTTGCAGGCACAACGCGACCGCGCACGTGCAGGATGCGATGGACACGGTCGATTCCCCGCTCAAGGCTTCCACCCTCCTCTGCAATCGCGCCAGCGATGAGGAGATTGCCGATCGGGTGCCCCCGTGTTGCTCCCCCCTCGGCAGGGAGGCGGTGCTGGAGCAAGGCACCGGCCGTGGACTCTGCATCTGCGAGAGCGATCAAGCAGTTGCGGAGGTCGCCGACAGGCGGAATGCCAAGGCTGTCGCGCAGGACGCCCGATGAGCCGCCATCATCTGCCATCGAGACGATCGCAGTGAGGCTCGTCGTCTGCTGCTTCAGTCCCCGCAAGACCGTAGCGAGACCGGTGCCACCACCAAGCACAACAACGCGCAGGCCTTGCCGCTGACGGCGACGCTGCTCAAGGAGTTCAATGAGCGAGGCCCCCTCGCCAGCATCGCGATACGGGATGAGGGTTGCCCGCGCCAGCCCAAGTGCAGCAATAAACGTGAGGAGTGTGCCACCTGCCAGCAGCGCACCGCCAGCAAGCATGGCGTCGACGCTGAGGGTTGCAAGGAGCGGCGATAGGTCAACAAGGGTCGGGAATGAGACGACGCCACCCGCAGCAATACTCAGGGCACCAAGAGCGAGGAGGAGGATCCACCGCTTCACTCCGATCCCTGGGCGAAGCCATGAGAGGAGGCGCATCTAGATCCTCCCGATGTCGCGATGCTCGACGCTCGCCTGCGCACCACCAGGCAACTGCGCGAGATGCTCACGGATCAGTTCGGCAATGACGACCGAGCGATGTCGCCCGCCTGTGCAGCCGACCGCGATCGTCAGTCGAGCACGGCCATCACGTAAGTAGGCTGCGAGGTTCTTCGTGAAGAACTCCTCCATCGACGCGGCGATCTGCGCGCCAGCTGGATCTGCGAGAACATAGGCACGGATCTCTGCTGCACGACCATCGAGTGGGCGGAGTACGTCAACCCAGTGCGGGTTTGCAGCTGAACGAACATCAAAAACTAGGTCGGCTTCGAGTGGCAGGCCATACTTGTACCCAAACGAGAGGATTCGGATCGTGATCCCCTGCTCTGCCTCTGACGCCTCTCGAACAAGGAGGTCGCGTAGCTCACGACTACTGATATCACTCGTATCGATCTGCAGATCGGCCGACTCACGCATGCTACTGAGGATCCCCCGCTCTTCGCTAATTGCTTCCGCAACTGAGCGTGGCGACTGCGCATCGCCACCGAAGGGGTGTCGATGTCGTGTCTCACTGAAGCGGCGAATGAGCACATCGTCGCGTGAGTCAAGGAAGATCATCCGCGTCTCTACCCCGTTCGCGCGAGCAACGGCCCGCACCTCATCGACTGCAGCATGAGGATCACCATCCCGTGCATCGATAACCAGACAGGTGCGTGGGAAGCGCACTGGGTTGCCAACAATTTTCGCGGCAAGAGCGGGGAGCAGATCGTGCGGCAAGTTGTCGATCGTCCGAAAGCCAATGTCCTCGAGGGACTTTGTCGCCGTGGTCTTACCCGCACCCGAGAGGCCCGCGAGGATCACGATCCGCTGTGGCGTACTGCCCATCATCGACCTCCGGCGCGGATCAACACGATGGAGAGCTCATAGAGTCCATAGAGCGTGAGGGCGAGGACGATTGGGCTCACGAGGTCCGTGCCAGGGGTGCCCACTGCGCTCGCAATAACGATGACCACGAGCGCCGTGCGACGCATCGAGCCCAGCTTGGCAGAGGTGATGACGCCCACCTTCGCCAAGAAGACGAGGAGGATTGGATACTCTGCGGCGAGACCAAAGATGAGTACAAGTGAGCCAACAAATCCAAAGTATCGATCAGCGGCGATGAGAGGAACGAGGTCAGAGGTACCAAACGAGAGGAGGAAGCCGACGGCAAACGGCAAGATAAACCACGCAACGGCTGCCCCGAGTGCAAAGAGCAGGAGCGCAAGCGGGAGCCATGGACCCGCAGCGCGGCGCTCCGCAGGTGTCAGCGCCGGTCGCACAAATGCCCACGCCTGCCAGAGCCAGATCGGCATTGCAAGGACGACCCCACCAATCAGGCTTAGTTGCATACGAATGCCGAAGGCATCACCGACACCACTGAAGTAGAGCTTTGCGCCGTCGAGTGGCGCACGCAGCGCAAAGATGATCTGATCGCACCACGCAAAGGCGATGAGTGCGCCAATGAGAACCGCGGCGAGTGAGATCCCAACGCGGCGACGGAGCTCGCGGAGATGATCAAAAAGCGGCGCGACGCCAGGCTCGCTTGCGGTTGCCCGGGCAGCCATACGCCGATGCTCCTGCTGCTTGCCGCCTTACGCCTTGCGCTTCGGTCGGCGCGCTGGGCTCTTGCGCTGGCGCGGTGCGGCTGGAGTCGCTGCGGTGCTGGAAGCCTCGCGGAACTCGCGGAGCGAGCGACCAACTGCCTTACCAATCTCGGGAAGCTTCCCTGGCCCGAATACGAGCAGGACAACGGCAAGGATCAGAATCAATTCAGGAAATCCAACGTTTGGCATCTGGCGCTCCTTGTGCTTCGATGAAGGGCAACGCCCCTAGGGGTTGAGTATAGCGAGCCGACTCCCCCACTCCGCAGCACGTTCGGCAAGGTGCGCGCCAGGGTCGCGTGCCGCCTCGGCACCTCCGGTGATCCCTCGCCCGATATTCACGAGGAGCCCCCGCGCGGGACTCGACGCAGCTGCGCCTCGCGTGACGCCGCCGTCCTGCGCCACAGCGGGAAGATCCCCACCCTGCGCACCCACGCCTGGAATGAGGAATGGGAGCTCGCCTGCACGTGCGCGGATCAGGGCAAGGTGGCCACCAGCCGACGCCCCCACAACGAGCCCGAGGCGACCCTCGGCAGCTTCAGGGCGCGCAGCGACGGAGGCTGCAACACGGAGATAGAGGGCCTCCTCCTGCGCTGCGCCAGAGGCGACGACGCGCAGGTCTTGGAACTCGCCAGCATCTGCGTTCGATGTTCGAGCAAGCACGTAGACAAAACGAGTCGTGTCTTCGAGGAGCGGCAGGAGCGCATCGAGTCCGAGATACGGATTCGCCGTTACGGCATCAGCGCCAAGGTGTTGGTAGAGGGCCGTTGCGTGTGCCGCAACGGTTGCGCCGATGTCACCACGCTTCGCATCAACGATGAGTGCCGTATCAGACGGGATGAATGCGCGCACCTGCTCAGCTACACGCACGCCATCGGCACCATACGCCTCAAAGTACGCGAGGTTGAGCTTATACGCGGCAGCATGGTCTCGCGTCGACTCAACGAGGAGGCGGACCCACGCCGCAAGGCCAGCGAGATCACGCGAAAATTGTTGTGGCAGCAATTCGGGTACCGGGTCAATCCCAACGCACAGCGTCGTGCCGACACGCTGCGAGGCGCTCTCAATAAGCCGTAGGTATTGGTGCATCACTACGGGCTTGGCGAAACAGCGGGAGCGAGGCCGGACGCTGCGCGCGAACCCCATGCCGGTCGTACCCCTGGGTCTACCGGATCGCGCAAGACGCGAACAGATGCCGCAATGGTCGGCACGCCACCCGCCGTACTCACGCTCGCGATCTCGAGTGCGGCACGGCTCCCGAGTGGGACGAGGAAGGCGAGACTCGTGCCATCCGGTGACCAGGCTGGAGACCACGAACGGCCGTTGCGCGTCACCTCTGCAACGACGTTTCCACTAAGCGCATCAAGAATGACGACATCGGTGCCCTTCGTCGTGAGGCGGGTTGCGGCAATCCAGCGTCCATCAGGGCTCGGTGCGGGCTCGATGAATCCCCGACCGCTGAAGAGACGGGTCGTCGTGTTTGCAACGTCGTAGGCAACGATGCGGGAGACAGAGTCTTTTGCCCCAGAGCCGTTCTGTACGTAGTAGAGCTGCGTCTCAGCACTATTCCAGGCTGGGTCCTGTTGGCCAAAAGGTGCATAGTCGGGGAATCCAGGGGCAAGGACACGGCCACTCGGCTGGAGGTAGCGAATGATCACATCACTGCCGATATCGCCAGAGCCGCTCAGCCCGCGATAGTCAGTGGAGAGATAGATCGAGCCGCCAGGTCCCGGCGCAGGATCAAAGATAAACGCGCTGTTCGTGAGCGAGCCACCCTGAGAGACAAGGCCATCAAGCAGCGACTCTTCAGCGCCACCACCGACTGCGATCTGGAACAGCGTCGGCACGCGCATCTTGAGGTCGGTCGTGCTTCCATCGTAGTTTCTCCGTGTTCCAGTCTCGTCGCGCTGGCGAATAAAGTAGAGCCAATCACCCGCGCGGCTCCACGCAATCTCGCCATCGGTCGTCCCACGTGTGAGTTGTACGATCTGGTCACCCGTGACGCCCCACACCGCACCGTCACGAACGATTGCAATCGTGCCACTAATGGTAACTCCCTCACGAACCGCGCCTCCAGGATCAGGACTTGCGCTGCTTGTTGACGTGAGCGACATGCCATAGAGCGTTGTCGCAGCTGCCGCAATCAGAAGGAGCACTGCGACGAGCGGCGCGAAGAACGGTCCGCGTCCACGCCAACTTGGGCGACCCGGTGTAAGCGGGCGCGTGGTGGGCAGATTGATCGAACGTGCCGTGTGGAACGGGCGAGGTGCCTGCCGGTCATTGCGGCGTCGTGGCTGGAGCGAACGCGGATTGCTCATGGCGCAACGATAGCGGGTCGGAGGTCAACGACCTGAATCTCGACCTTCGCACTTCCACGATACGTGCGCTGGCTAATCCGCACGACGAGATCCACGAGGCTCCCCGTCAGCTGCTCGGCGTCGGGTCTGCCGAAGGCGATCCCCTCAGCAGTCTGTCCATCGACACGAACGCTCACGCGTGCATGCCGACCATCGCCAACTAAGCGCACGCCCGCAAGCGTGACGTTGCGCAAGAGGAAGAGTGGGTCGGGATTGCCGATGCCCGTTGGGGCGAGCGCATCAACCAGAAGCGCCAGATCGGCAAGCGTGCGGCTGCCGGCAGGCGGCTCCAAGTCTACGACGAGCTCGGGGGCTTGCACGGTTGACTGCGCAGCAAACTGTGCTGAGATCGCGAGGAGGACCGCGTTCCAGTCGCCTGCGTGGAACGAACAGCCGCCCGCACCGTCGTGTCCACCATGACGAAGGAGTGGCGCACCCGACGCTGCCAGGGCCCGCGCGACCGAATAGCCCTTCGGAGCGCGGATTGAGCAGCGCACCTCTGACGGTACACCAAGATCTTCTCCGAGTGCGGTCTCATGGCCAACCAGCACTGGGCGACCGAACTCTTCGACGAGCCGTCCTGCCACCAGGCCGAGCACGCCAGGAGACCACGGTCCGCGAATCGCGACGAGACCATCAGCAATAAACGCGCGCTCCTGATCAAACGACGCGCCATCGAGTCCGAGCAGCCCTCGCGCCTCGGCAAGCGCGTCACGCATGATCTCCTTCCGTTGCACGTTTGCCTCTTCGAGCTGCTCCGCATATGCGGCTGCCTCTGCGCCGCTCTCAGCAGTCAACAGATCGAGCGCGGGTCGCGCGTCGCCAATACGGCCGGCTGCATTGATGCGCGGCGACAGAGTGAAGCCCACCACATCGACGCGATGCGGCCCCTCTGCTGCCGCCCGTGCGAGTAGCGCGGTGATGCCTGCTGGGGCTGCTCCGGGCGTATTCAGTACGCGGAGTGCTGAGCGCACGATCGTCCTGAACTCATCGGCAACTGGAACCATGTCGGCGATCCCGCCGATCATGGCGAGGACAGAGAGCTCGCCGAGGATCCTCCGTCGCTCTGGGTGGTCGGCGAGGAGCCCCTGGGCAATCTTGAATGCGAGGCCGCTCCCAGCGAGGTGCGGGAAGGGGTAAGTAGAGTCTGCACGGTGTGGATTCACGAGCCAATCCGCTGGCGCTGGTCGCGCTGGGACCGCATGGTGGTCGATGATCCCCACAGCAATTCCCGCAGCATGCGCCTCTTCCACTCGCTCAACGTCGCCGGTCCCACAGTCGACCGCAAGGAGAAGCTCGACGCCATCTTCCTGGGCGGCCGCCAGAGCTCCAACAGGAATCCCATGCCCATCTGCTGCGCGCTGGGGGATGTAGCCCTCAGCGATGGCGCCCGCCTCCCGCAGGGCTCGAATCATGATCGCAGCACCCGTTAAACCGTCTGCATCAAAGTCGCCAACGACGAGGACTGGCTCGCCTGCCTCGCCCGCCTCCTTCAGTCGCGCGATGAGGCCAGCTGCATCTGGAAGGAGCATCGGGTCATGGAGCGTCCGATCACGTACATCGAGGAAGCGAGCGATCGCCTCTGGATGTGCAATGTTGCGGCGCGCGAGAAGCGCGAGCAGCATCGGCTGGAGTCGCACAGGGAGCGCAACATCTCCAGGGAGAACAGCGTGCACCGGATCCGGAGCATCGGTGAAGCTTGGCCCATCAAGCAGGCGCCAATTACGGAGCGTGCGGTCGGCGGATAGCCCACCAGCACTCATGTAGATCGTGCCGTCAGGCGGTTCGTGCTCGTGCGGCAGAAGCCTTACGGGCCTGTGCGCGTTCCTCCCACCAGACGAGGAGCGGACTCGCGTTGAAGATCGATGAGTACGTGCCAGAGAGAATGCCGATAAAGAGCGCCAAGACGAACGTACGGATCGAGCCACCAGCGAAGACAAGCAGGGCCAGGAGTGTGATCAGTACCGTCGCGGTGGTGTTGAACGATCGGCCAAGCGTTTGAACGATCGAGTGGTTGACGATATCGCCGAATGGTGCACCCGCATGTCGAACGAGGTTCTCACGAATGCGGTCGAAGACGACGATCGTGTCGTGCACCGAGAAGCCGATGATCGTGAGCATTGCGGTCACAAAGAGTGCGTCAATCTCAAGGCCGGCTACGGTGCCAGCGATGGCAAAGAACCCAAGGGTGACGATCACGTCGTGCAACAGCGCGACAAGCGCAGCCATGCCGAAGCGCAGGTTCCGGAAGCGGTAGGTCATCCAGAGCAGGATCCCGATGGAGCCGAGTACCACGAGGAGTGCGGCCTGCTGCGTCAGATCCTTGCTCACGACGGGCCCGACCGTTGAGACAGATCCCTCCTCTGCAATGGGCCCGATCGCGGTGACAACCGCGGTACGAATCTTCGCGAGCTCTTGCCCAGCCGTAGGGCTGCCCGTGCTGCCGTCCTGTAGATCGAGCGGCTTCGTCTTCACGATAAGGAATCCGGATGCGACCTCGGTCACGATCGCCTCTGGGTGGCCGGCACTCGCGACGGCAAGGCGAACCGTCTCAGTTGCAGCTGGCGTCTCTGGACGGAACTCCCATGCCGTTCCACCCGTGAAGTCGATTGCAAAGCGCAGGCCGACCTGCCCCCCACTCAGCGGCGTGGCGAGAAGAAAGAAGAGGCCAGGAATAGTGACGAGCAGGGAGAAGAGGAAGAACCAGCGCTTCCGAGCAATGATCTTATCCACGTTGTGACCCCTCAAGCGCCGCTGGGATATCACCTGCAGAAATGCCGTAGAGGTATGGCGACGCAAATCGGTCGCGCTTGATGACGGTACGCAGGATCAGGCGCGTGACGGTAATCGCGGTAAACATTGAGCAGACCACGCCAATGATCAAGACCAACGCGAATCCTTTGATCGTCGAGGAGCCGAAGTAGAAGAGGATGAATGCGGTGATGAGGCTCGACACGTTCGAATCCAGGATTGAGTTCCAGGCGCGGCTAAAGCCCGCCTCAACAGCAGGGCCCACGCGCTTCCCAACGCGGAGCTCCTCCTTGGTGCGCTCGAAGATCAGGATGTTCGCGTCGACCGCCATACCGATCGACAGCACGAACCCTGCAATTCCTGCAAGCGTCAAGGTAACGGGGACCACCCGGAAGATCGCGAGCACGAGCACCATGTAGAAGAGAAGTGCAATGTTCGCAACGCCACCAGCAAGGCGGTAGTGCAGGAGCATGAACAAGAAGACAAGCACGATTCCCACGAGACCGGCGAAGATCGCCTGCGTGAGGAAGGCGGCACCGAGTGTGGCCTTCACCGAGGTGACGCCGATCTCTGAAATTGGGAATGGGAGTGAGCCGAACTTGAGGATCGTGACGAGATTCGTCGCCTCGTCAAGCGGGAAGCCCGAGGCACCGCCGCCGCTGATCTGCGCTTCGCCACCGGTAATTGCCGACTGGATGTACGGCGCCGACACAACCGTGCCGTCGAGCGAGATGACGAAATAGGATCCGAGGTTTGCCTTGGTCCATGTCGCAAAGAGCCCGGCACCTTCGCTCTTGAGCGTAAAGGCGACCACGCGACGACCGGTTGAATCGGTTGCGACATTGGAGCTCGCAATCTGGTCGCCCGAGAAGAGTGGTTTCAGTTTCGTGTCGGTCAGTTTCGTGCCGGCAGTGGGCACAGCAGAGACGCCAGTCGTTGTCTGGCCGCTTGCGAGATCAACGTAGCCGTACGTATCGCGTGGGAGCGGAATCAGATCGAGTCGCCCCGTTGTGCCGAGCAGCGCACGGATTGCATCTGGGTCGCTCACGCCAGGGAGCTCGACAACGATGCGGTCGCTCCCCTGGGTTTGTACGAGTGGCTCGGCGACGCCAGTTGTGTTGACGCGGCGCTCGATGATGTCGCGGATCGTCGCCACATCGGCCGCGGTCGCTACCTGGTCGCCAACCTTCTGCACCTGGTACTCAACACGGAGGCCGCCACGGAGGTCGAGGCCGAGCTTGGTCTCGATGGGTCGCGTGGTGCCACCTGCAGCAGGAAGCTTCAGGTTTGGGAGTAGGTCAATAGCCAGGGCAAGCAGCCCGACGGCAAGGATGAGGAACGGGGTGGCCCTACGCATTGCGTGAATCCTAGCAGGGGGCGGCGAACCCTCGCCCCGACCTACTCCGCTGCGAGCGTGGCAACGATCCGAGCGGCAAGCGCCGGCCCAATCCCGGGGAGAGCAGCGAGCTCCTCAACACTCGCGGCAGCGATCCCAGCAGCCGAGCCGAATCGACGAAGGAGCGCCTTCCGCCTCGTAGCCCCCAGGCCAGGAATCTCATCAAGGCGACTCACCGTTGCCGCCTTGCTCCTCAGCGTCCGGTGGTAGCCGATCGAGAACCGGTGCGCCTCATCACGCAACCGCTGAAGCAGTCGCAAGCCTGGATCACTCGCCGACAAGAGGATTGGCGTGCGTGCACCAGCAGGCCAGAGCTCCTCGCGTTGCTTTGCAAGGCCGAAGAGCGGGATGTGCACGCCCGCCTCTGCGAGGGCGGCTGCGGCGGCTGCAACCTGGCCCTGGCCTCCGTCGATGATGAGGAGGTCTGGCAGTGCCCACGCCTCTGCCTCTGCCTCGCCAGCGCGCGATCCACTCGCAGCGGCACGCGCAAATCGACGCGTTAACACCTCCCGATGCGCGGCAAAGTCATCTTGGCCAAGGACCCCCTTTACGCGAAAACGTCGGTACTCTTTTGGCGCAAGGCGCCCATCTACCGCAACGGTCAGTGCAGCAACGGTAAATGCACCCTGGATGGTCGAGACGTCGGTGCACTCAATGCGCATGGGGATCTGCTCAAGTCCAAGGCCGGCAACGAGTGAGGCGAGTGCCGTCTCCGCACGCTCTCGATCGGCATCCTCCTCGGCCTCATTTTTGGCAAGCCACTCGCTTGCATTGCGCTCGGCAAGCCGCAAGAGTCGTGCGCGGTCGCCGCGCTTCGGCAAGCGAAAGTCCACACTCGAGCCACGACGAGAGGTGAGGAACTCCGCAACCTCTGGGTCATCGATCGGTAGAGCGGTCGCGATCGATGGTGGAATCTCTCCTGCACGCGCATAGTATTGCGCGGCGAATGCGGCGAGAATCTCTGCGTCATCAGCACCGCGCGCATCCATTCGGTGGACATCGCGCCCGACGAGTGCTGAGTCTCGAATTTGAAAGCAGGCTACCGCCGTCCGCTCTCCGCGGCGTGGCCCCGCGACAATATCCTCGTCTGGTCGGCCAGCAGGTGGAACCCGCTGCGCCTCAAACGAGGTCTCAAGCGCCAAAACGGTGTCGCGGATCCGTGCTGCGTCTTCAAAGGCTTCGCGCTCGCTCGCAGCAACCATGCGCTCCTTGAGCGCAGTGATGGCACGCGATGAGCGACCGGAAAGGAAGAGCTCGAGACTCGCGATCTCGGCGCTGTACTCGTCTACCGCTACGTTGCCCAGGCACGGGCCCTGGCAGCGCTTCAGGTGAAAGAGAAGGCAGGGGCGCTGCAGTGCCTGCTCCCCTGGCGTGATGGCGATCTCGCAGGTGCGGAATACGAAGAGTCGGCGAATTGCCGTCATGGCCGTATTCACCGATCCGGGAGATGCGTATGGGCCGAAGTAGCGCGAGCCATCGCGCACGATGCGGCGGGTGCGCTCAATGCGCGGGTATGGATCGTTCGTCACGCGAATATACGGATACGATCGATCATCGCGAAGTCGGATATTAAAACGTGGCAGATGCTTCCGAATCAAGTTCGCCTCGAGGACGAGTGCCTCTTTCGGTGAGTCGGTAACCGTCCATTCAATGGCGGTAACGGCGGCGATCTCATCGCGCATCCGATGTGCTCCAGGCTCGCCCTTCGCCTGCCAATAGCTCCGCACGCGCTGCTTCAGGCGCGTTGCCTTTCCAACATAGATAACGCGACCAGACGCATCCGAGAAGAGGTAGACGCCGGGTGCGTCTGGGAGGGCGCTCAGTGCGGCCGCGACCGCCTCTGGCGGTGCTGGCTGAACAACGCTGCGCTTAGTGCTCATCGGCAACCGAGACTCGACCGCGCAGCGCCGACCGACGATTCAAGATCCGCAACACCAGATCGAGTGCCTCACGGAGTTCCGTGACTGCTGCCGCGTCGACCACATCGGCAAGTCCGTCGCCCGGGCCCAGAGCGGCACGAATGGCGACAGCACTCCGCCGGAGCGTCTCTCCCCGTGCGTCGCGAAGGTCGGCAGCGAGCGCGCGATAGGGAGCGAAGCGTGCACGCTGGGCAGCATCGACTAATTGATCAAGCGCCTGCTCGAGGAGTTGTGCGGCGTGGAGACCCGCACGATCAAGGGCATGGTCCGCGTGTCGGGGAAGTTCGCGCTCTGCCACGCTCACTCCAACGAGTGGATCGGATCGCCGCGTAGTGCTAGCGCGAGGTAGCGCCCTGTATGGCTGCGCTTCACCTTCGCAACCTGCTCTGGGGTGCCCTCTGCCAGAAGTTCGCCACCGCGGCTTCCACCTTCGGGACCAAGGTCGATCACCCAGTCGGCCGTCTTGATCACGTCGAGATTGTGCTCGATCACCACAACGCTATTGCCCGCATCAACGAGTCGATGGAGCACGTGGAGGAGTCGCTCCACATCGGCGAAGTGCAGCCCCGTTGTTGGCTCGTCGAGGATATACATCGTCCGTCCCGTTGAGCGGCGTGCAAGCTCCGTTGCAAGCTTGATGCGCTGAGCCTCGCCACCCGATAGGGTGGTTGCAGGCTGCCCGAGGCGCAGATAGCCGAGCCCAACCTCGCTCAGTGTCTGAAGGCGATTGCGAATCGCGGGTACCGCTGCAAAGCGCTCTAGTGCGTCTTCCACTTGCAACTCCAGCACATCGGCGATCGTCATCCCCTTCCAGGTCACCTCAAGCGCCTCGCGGTTGTAGCGCTTCCCCTGGCAGGTTTCGCACGGCACGTACACGTCGGGGAGGAACTGCATCTCAATCTGAAGGATCCCGTCGCCCGAGCAGGTTTCACAGCGACCACCCTTGACGTTGAACGAGAAGCGGCCCGCGGAGTAGCCGCGGAGACGCGCCTCTTGCGTTGCTGCAAAGAGCTCGCGAATCGGCGTGAAGAGGCCGACATACGTTGCAGGGTTCGATCGCGGCGTGCGGCCGATCGGGCTCTGGTCGATCTCGATTGCCTTATCGATCTGGTCGAGCCCTGTCACACGCTCATGGGCGCCTGGCCGCTCCTTCGCCCCATGGAGTCGACGAGCAAGTGCTCGTTGCAAGATGTCGGTGACGAGCGTGCTCTTGCCACTCCCCGAGACACCTGTGACGGCGACAAACTTGCCGAGGGGGAACTCCACATCGAGGTTCTTAAGGTTGTGCTCGCTCGCCCCCTTCACCACAACCGATTTTCCGCTCCCAGATCGGCGCGTCTTCGGCACCGGAACGGCCCGATCGCCGCGCAAGAAGGCACCGGTGATCGACTCCTTGGCGGCGAGGAGTTGCTTGAACGTGCCGTTCGAGATCACGCGTCCGCCATGTTCTCCTGCGCCTGGGCCAATGTCGACGACCCAGTCGGCTGTGCGAATCGTCTCCTCGTCGTGCTCAACGACGAGGACGGTGTTACCCAGGTCACGGAGCCGCACAAGCGTTTCAATCAGTCGTGCATTGTCTCGCTGGTGTAAGCCGATCGATGGTTCGTCGAGGATGTAGAGCACACCAACCAGCCGCGATCCAATCTGTGTCGCGAGACGAATGCGTTGCGCCTCGCCACCAGAGAGCGTCGTGGCGGCGCGGTCTACTGTGAGGTAGTCGAGCCCAACATCCACCAGGAAGCCGGCTCGCTCTGAAATCTCCTTGATGATTGCCTTGGCGATCGTTCGCTCGCGATCGGGCAGATGGGATGCGAGCGAGTCGATCCAGGCGGTAAGGTCGCCGATCGGGAGAGCTGCAACCTGCGCAATGTTCTCTCCTGCAACGCGAACGGCAAGGATCTCCGGCTTAAGGCGTCGACCCTTACAAGATGGACACGGCCGAGAGACCATGTAGCGCTCAATCTCGCTGCGCACGAGCTCTGAGTCTGTCTCGCGGTGCCGTCGCTCGAGATTCGCGACGACACCCTCGAATGCCGCCTTGTAGGTGTTGGAGTAGTTGCGATTTTCGTAGGTGACGGTGAACCGCTCCTCGCGCTCTGCACCGAGGAGATACTCCTGCGCCGCAGAGGGAAGCTCACCGATCGGCGTCTTCGGGTTCCATCGCTTCGCCTTCATTGCAGCAACGACCACCTTCAGGTACCAGCTCCCCTCTGGTGAGCGCGACCACGGGATAAGGCCGCCATCGGTCACCGACTTCTCTGGGTCGATCACGCGCTCTGGATCAACCTCAAGGCGGAAGCCGAGCCCCGTGCACTCCGGACATGCACCATGCGGCGAGTTGAAGCTGAACGAACGCGGCTGCAGATCATCGATCACGGTGCCGTCGTAGGGGCAGCCGAGCTTCTCGCTAAAGAGTCGCTCCTCAAAGACCGGCTTGCCCTCTTCGGCCGCCGAGGCAACGATCACGAGCCCATCGCCGAGCTTCATCGCTGTCTCCACGGAGTCGGCAAGGCGGCTGCGATCGGGCGGCGGTAGCTTCGCCCCCTTCTCATCAACAGGGTGGCGCACGATGAAGCGATCGACGATCACCTCGATGCTGTGCTTGCGCTTCTTGTCGAGTTTCGGTGCATCATCAAGATCGTGCTGCACGCCGTTTACCCGAACGCGACTAAATCCCGCCTTACGCGCTGCTTGATAGAACGTCTCTCCCTCACCCTTACGGTCACGGAGGACTGGGCCGAGCACGAGCAACCGCGTGCCGTCCGGGAGCTTGAGGATCTCGTCAACGATATGGTCGAGTGAGACTCGACTGATCGGGCGATCGCACACGGGACAGTGCGGCGTCCCAGCGCGGGCATACAAGAGCCTCAGGTGATCCCAGATCTCCGTGATGGTGCCGACGGTTGAGCGCGGGTTGCGCGACGATCCCTTCTGGTCAATGGAGATCGCTGGTGAGAGTCCGTCGATAGAGTCGACATCGGGCTTCTCCATCTGCCCGAGGAACTGGCGTGCGTATGCGGAGAGACTTTCGACGTAGCGGCGTTGACCTTCGGCGTAGATCGTGTCGAACGCGAGGCTCGACTTTCCCGAGCCAGAGATCCCCGTCACCACGACAAGCTGGTCTCGTGGGATCTCGAGATCAATGCCCTTCAGGTTATGCTCGCGCGCACCGCGAATCACAATCTTGTCTTGACCCACTAGCCCCTCCGCTTCGGCCGCTCGCCACGCCGCTTAATGACGTTTGGCGTCACGCTTGGATCCCATGTGTTCCGTCGCGGGGGCTGTGGCGCTCCTGCGCCCGCCTCACCGCTACTCACTGGAAGAGTATCCGAACCCTCGTCGTGCTCGTCGCGCAGGCCGGGGAGCCAGTCGGCAGCTGAATCGAGCGCTGGGGCCACGACGGTACGGCTCACCTGCCCAGGCACACGCTTCGGCGGAGCGGGCGGGGCAACCCCCCGCTCCCCCATTCGCTCCACAGCCGTCGCGGCACGTTCGGCAAGGCGCTGGATCACTGCCGACTGGTCTTCGCCGAGCACGCCGCGACGCAGGGTGCGCAACTCATCGCGCAGTGCTGCAGCTCGTTCAAACTCAAGCTCTTTCGCTGCGAGTCGCATCTGTGCTTCGAGTTGCTTCACGAGCTTCTCGATCTCGCCTCGGCCGATCTCGCTGAGCTCCCCGCCGCGCCCACCTGCGTACGTATCTGCCTTCTCAGCGACCGCCTTGAGCCGATCGTTCAGATCACGGATCGGCTTTGAAATCGTGGTTGCAACGATGCCGTGTGCGGCGTTCCAGCGCTCTTGGATCCCGCGACGGCGATCCGTTTCGGAGATCGCCACGCGCATCGACTCTGTCATCTTGTCGGCGTAGAAAACCACCTCACCGCCGATGTTTCGTGCGGCACGTCCGACCGTCTGAATCAGTGCCCAAGCACTGCGCAGGAAGCCTTCTTTATCTGCATCGAGGATCGCGACGAGTGTGACCTCAGGGAGGTCAATCCCCTCTCGCAAGAGGTTGATCCCAACGATCACGTCGAAGACACCAAGGCGCAGGTCGCGCAAGATTTCAATCCGCTCGAGCGTATCGATCTCGCTGTGGAGGTAGCGCACCCGCACGCCCGCCTCCTCCAGATACGAGGCAAGCTCTTCCGCCATGCGCTTTGTGAGGGTTGTCACGATCACGCGCTCCTTACGTGTGATTCGTTCTTGAATGCGTCGCATGAGGTCATCGATCTGCCCTGTAGTTGGCACGACAGTAATCTTTGGATCAACCACGCCGGTTGGGCGGATGAGTTGCTCTACGACCTTATCGGCATGCGTGAGCTCGTAGCTCCCCGGGGTTGCAGACACATAGATCGCCTGGCGCACGCTCGCCTCAAACTCTTCGAAGGTGAGTGGGCGATTGTCCAAGGCGCTCGGCAGCCGAAAGCCAAAGTCGACGAGGATCTCTTTCCGCGAGCGATCATTCTTGTACATGCCGACAACCTGCGGAATACTCATGTGGCTCTCGTCTACGACGAGGAGCCAGTCGGCCGGGAAATAGTCGAGCAGGGTCCAGGGCCGCGAGCCAGGCTCGCGGCGACTCAGGTGGCGCGAATAGTTCTCGATGCCGGAGCAGAAGCCGACCTCACGCATCATCTCTAGATCAAAGGTCGTGCGCTGGCGCAGGCGGGCTGCTTCAAGGATCTTCCCCGACTGCTCAAGCTCCTTACAGCGAGATTCCATCTCTGCCTCAATGTCCCGAGTTGCCTCTTTGAGTTTTTCCGTGGGTGTCACATAGTGCGTTGCCGGGTAGATCACCATCTCACCACGGTCGGCAAGGATCTCGCCGGTGAGCGGATCAACCTCGGAGATGCGCTCTACCTCATCGCCGAAAAACTCGAGCCGCAGGATCGTCTCTTCGCCGGCTGGCTGCACCTCGAGCGTGTCGCCGCGGACGCGAAACTTCGCTCGGCCGAGCGTCGCATCATTGCGTTGATACTGCAGATCGACAAGGTGGCGCAGGATCGAATCGCGACGGTACTTGCCGTTCTTCCTGACGCGAAGGACCGTTGCGCCGTAATCGACCGGCGCACCGAGCCCATAGATGCAGGAGACCGAGGCAACGATGATCGCGTCGCGACGCTCAAAGAGTGCCTTGGTCGCGGCATGGCGCAGCTGGTCGATCTCATCATTGCGACTCGAATCCTTCTCAATGTAGGTGTCAGAGCGTGGGAGATACGCCTCTGGTTGGTAGTAGTCGAAGTACGAGACAAAGTACTCCACAGCGTTATCGGGGAAGAACTCCTTCAGCTCGGCGTAGAGCTGTGCCGCGAGCGTCTTATTGTGCGCGAGCACCAGCGTTGGGCGCTGGACACGCTGGATGACATTGGCGATGGTGAACGTCTTCCCGGTTCCCGTTGCGCCGAGAAGGACCTGGTGGTGGAGGCCGGCGGTGAGCCCAGCAACAAGGCCCTCGATAGCAGTCGGCTGGTCGCCTGTTGGCTGGAAGTCGGAGCGCAGGGTGAACGGGAGGCCCGCGCTCGGCACCCCCTCAGACGGTTGGATCGGCTCTCTCTCCATCCTGTGAGCATAGGGCGGCGATCGCCTCAGCTGCTGCCGCCGCAACATGTGCAGGGGATCCCGAGCCATCGATGTGAACCGGACTTGCTGCACGGAGCGCAGCTAGGTGCATGGCCTGTGCGGCATCGCGCTCGACCGCATCGTGCAGCGACGCGCCGCGTGCCACTGCGCGTGCAAGGCGCTCCTCGCTCGGCAGGTCAACGAGCAGGCATGCATCAAGGAGCGGCTCGAGTGGGGATCCGATAAGGGCGATCGCCTCGACGAGGAGGACGCGCGCGCCATTCGCGGTCGCGGCAGCGATACGCCCCCGAAGCTCTTCGGCTACGAGTGGCCACTGAAGCGCCTCGAGCTGCGTGAGGAGCGCTGGCGTAGCAAATGCAGCACGAGCGAGACGTGTGCGGTCGAGCGAACCATCTGCGCGCACAGCAGCTGGATAGAGTGCAGCAATCTTTGACCGGAGTGGCTCTTGTGCCGCAGCCTCTCGCACGTAGGCATCGGCACTCATGCCCTCTACGCGGCCACCGATGCGCTGTGCAAGTGTTCCGTCACGCATCAGTGTTTCGACGAGCGTGCTCTTCCCCGCGGCAGCTCCGCCGCCGATGCCGATCACTCGAACCCGTGTGGCACTCATTGAGCAATCTCTCCCTCTAACGCGAGCCAGGCCTCTTCTGCGAGCTCAAGTGCCGCAGTGACATCGGCGAGTTCGGCACTTACCCCAGCCAGTGCGGTGTAGGAGGAGAGTACCGCTGGATCTGTCAGCGAACCCTCGAGAACGGCCTTGCGCTGACGATGGAGGTCGAGGTCACCCTCAATTGCGGCTCGGCGTCGGCGTGCCTGCTCTTTGCTTAGACCGCGCGCGTGCGTCGCTGCGGGCTTCCGCGTCGCGGGGCGCTTTGCTACCGGAGTAGTGCGTGGCGAATCGACCTTGGCCTCTTCATGATCGCCAAGCCGAATCCCCAGTGCGCGATCCTCCTCCGCCGCGCTCCAGCCAGCCGCCACTGCCTTGCGCCACGCCGCATAGCCGCCATCAAATCGCACAACACGTCCAGCATCTACCACCCAGAGTCCCGTACAGATGCGCTCCAACATTCTCCGATCGTGGCTCACCAAGAGGAGCGTGCGCTCACCTTCGAGGAGGAATCGCTCAAGTGATTCACATGCGTCCACATCGAGATGGTTCGTCGGCTCGTCAAGGAGGAGAAGATTTGCGGGCAAGAGGCCAAGGATCGCAAGTTCGAGGCGGCTGCGCTCGCCACCGGAGAGCACTGCCACCTCCTTTGTCACCTCATCACCGCGAAAGAGGAACCGCGCAAGGTGCGCGCGTGCCTGTGCCTGCTCTACTGGAACCACGGCACGGAGCGCCTCGAGGACTGTCGCGCCATGAAGGCCGGCCGCGCGGACCTGCGCAAGATAGCCAGGGACCACTCCAGCACTGATATCGAGACTGCCACCGAGCGTAGGGATAATCCCCGCCACACTCTTCAGGAGTGTGGTCTTCCCGGCGCCATTCATTCCGACAATGCCAATTCGCTCTCCTCTACTGAGGAGGAGGCTTCGTGCTTCGGCGATCGGCACACGTTGGGGCTCACCGTAGCCGACGACCGCATGACGCACCCGCACCACCTCGGCTGGGCCGCGGCTGGCACCCGTTGTTGCAATGTGCATCGTTGCCGCGCGACGCTGCGCTACTGGTGGCTCGATTGCAGCAAGGCGGCGCTCATGCTCATGCATCTTTGCGTATTTTCGATGACTCCGATACGTCTGGATCAGCTCTTTCTCGCGTGCAATTGCCTTTGTCCGCTCCGCTGCGTCACGCTCCCCACCTTCGTCTACGGCTTCGCGCTGGCGCGCATAGTCGCTGTACCC
>Ga0114967_10001005_pt1 | contig 23576 bp, 19 predicted proteins | sample M_130628_MF_Meta_FD_92639 | JGI IMG/M metagenome (GOLD analysis project Ga0114967, IMG submission 92639) | Freshwater microbial communities from Lake Montjoie, Canada to study carbon cycling - M_130628_MF_MetaG | ecosystem: Environmental > Aquatic > Freshwater > Lake | place: Lake Montjoie...
CGCTTGCATTTTTTACGGCGGAGTACCGAGAGCATCCTGAACTTTTCGGCATCATTTTCTACTTCACACTGGGTAATCTTCCGCTGCTCTGGATGTGCCTTCTCGCGTCGATGGACATTCATCGTTCCCACCCTTTCCGCAGATTCAAGCACGCACTCGATTTTCAACTCCTCTGGGTTTCCGGCCGTCTTGGTGGGAAATCACTTCTTCTTTCGGAGAATGAAGTCACAGCAAAAAGTACGATTCCACTGTCCAGCTATCCCGCTGAAGGTTTGCTCAATGTGGCTGCCTTGGGTTGGGAAAATGTCCCAGTCCGTATCTGCCTCGATATCGAGGGGACAGTGAGTTTTATATTCAAACAACTATCTTTACCACAAAGGCGTACGTTGGTGGAGCATATCTACTGCCAGCCCGGACAATGGAAGGCGAAGCGAAAATCAGACGCTCGTGCCATTTTCGAATATCTCCGAGCCGGATTGCGCATGTACCCGTTGGCGGAATCGGTTTGAAAGCGAGATACTCATGAGCAAAACAGCCTGTCTTGCATGTCTAATTATCGGTGCGCCTTGGCTTTCAGCGCTTGAGCCCGTGGATCGTTTTCCGTGCGTGCTTCCATGGGACGATGCCTCGGATTCCTCGACGAATCTTAGCTCTTGGCTGGATAAACCCGCAGGACGAGACGGGTTTGTTTCCATCAAAAACGGACACCTTTTTGCCAATGGAAAGCGGTTGCGCCTCTTCGGTGTGAATCTGGCTTTCGCTGCAAATTTTCCCACGCACGCCGACTCGCAAAAGATCGCTGCGCGCATGGCGAAGTTCGGAATCAACTGCGTGCGTTTTCACCATCTGGATATGCAGTCTGCGCCAGGAGGGATTTGGAAAGCCGACATGAGGAGCCTCGATCCGGGACAATTAGACAAGCTGGATTACTTCATGGCAGAGCTCAAAAAGAATGGAATTTACACAGACCTGAACCTCCATGTTTCTCGCACTTACCCAGACCGCTCAGCGAATGAAAAGGTCGGGAATCCACCGTTTGACGCGGGAGTGGATAATTTTTGTGCAGCGATGATCGGATTTCAGAAGGAATATGCCCGCGCCCTATTGACTCACTTCAATCCCTATACGAAGGCCTCCTACAATTCGGAGTCTGCAATCGCACTGATCGAGATTAACAACGAAAACTCACTGCTGACTGCGTGGCACTACGGCACTTTGGATCATATTGCAGTGCCTTACCGCACAGAGTTATCGCTACTTTGGAAAAAATGGCTGGCTGAGAAGCTTACGTCGAAGAAAGAGCTCGCTGCCTTATTTAGCGAGGGAACAAGGGCTGCTGGTGCGCAGTTGTTGCCAAAATCTGGTTGGACGTTTGAACAGCACGGGACGGCGCTGACGCAAGGCGAAGCAACGGATGGTTCGCTCACATTCACCGTCAAAAAGCCCGGAAGCGAAGCTTGGCATGGACAATTTTTCTGTCCACTTCCTGCCGTTCAACCCAAAGAGCGTTATGCTTTTTCGTTCCGCGCTCGGGCAAGTAAGGCGACGAGTGCGGAGGTTGTTGTGATGCAGTCGTGCGAACCGTGGAAAGTACTTGCCCGCCGGAGTGTGGAGTTTGTAACCGAATGGTCGGATGTAACGGTGCATTTAACACCGGAGACGGCTGAATCGAGTGTGCGCGTTGGGATTACAGGATTCGGGCTGGAAACGCAAAAAGTCGAATGTAAGGACCTTTCATTCAGAGCGGCTGCGTTGAGTGGCGAGATTCCTGAAACTGCCATCACTCGTGCCCAATACGATGGTCTGAGCGATGCGCTTCAGCGTGAATGGTACGCATTCTTGTGGACGTTGGAGCAACGGTATTGGTCGGATATGCGGACTTTTCTGAAAGACGAATTAAAGGTCCGCAGCCCTTTGGTGGGTACCCAATTGGGTTGGTCGCCGTTCCCCATTCAACGCCAATTCGACGTCATTGACTCGCACGCTTACTGGCAGCATCCCGACTTTTCCACTAACGGCTGGAACGAGGCGGTTTGGACAGTCAAAAATATCCCGATGGCAGGGCGGCCCGACGGAGGCATTCTGCCAGATCTCGCCACTCAACGTGTTTCCGATAAGCCGTTCATTTGTACGGAATACAGTCATCCGGCTCCGAACGAGTTCTCCGCCGAAGCGTTCCCTTTGCTGTGCGCGTTTGCCGCCCGACAGGACTGGGACGGAGTGTTTGCATTTGCGTATTCGCATCGCGGCGACGACTGGAATAAGGGGGCGATAGCGGGCTTCTTCGACATCGACCAGCACCCGGTCAAAATGGCGACGTTGCCCGCGAGTCTCGCCCTGTTTATGCGCGGCGATGTGCAACCGGTCGCTGATGCAGTCAAGGCGACGTTCACCCTCGATGCCGCGATGGAAATTGCGCGTACCCACGGACCGCTGATTGACGCGACACATGGGGGCGTCGACCGGCGAACTGCCATGTCCCGGCGCCTATCGGTGGAAGTCGGATCACTGACAGCCTTAGCGCAGACAGTCGGCTTGAACCCAAGGAGTGAAGCACCAAACTCTCCGGACAAAACGACTCAAACGGATCCGTTTTTTAAGATTGAGACACCTGATTCAGTAGCGCTTGTCGGCTTCACTCGTGGGATGACTTTTGACTTTGGGGGCGTTCGCATCGAACCCAAAAGCGAGTGGTCATGTATCCAGATGACTTTGGAGCCAAAAGCGTTGGCGGTGGATCCTTCCTTGATAAGTTCAAATGAAAAAGGGGCGTTTGCCTTTCCAAAACGGGGGAGCACATCGTCGAGAAAGCTGCTGATCACCGCCACTGGTCGCGCCGAAAACACCGATATGCGTTGGACAAGCCCGGCCCATGAAAGCGTAGGAAAGGCTTGGGGACGCGCACCCTCGCTCGTCGAAGGTGTGCGCGCGACAATTTCGCTACCGACCAACGCCGCTCGGTTTCGCGTTTGGGCCCTGGATGAAAGGGGAATTCGGCGCACAGAAATCATCTTGCGGGACGGCATCCTAGAGTTAGATCCCAAACACCGCGCCCTTTGGTACGAAGTGCTCGCAGAGTAACGTACCGCCTCGTTGCTTTCGCGTAGGGTCGTTTCGTTCAAATGTTCAGTTTTGCGGTGCGCAAGCGCATCGTGCTGAGCTACATCGCCGAAATGAATAACGCGCTGGAATTCTTAATTTCCGCGCTATTTGCGTTCTTTGTGGTTAAAAACTAAGCCTTTGAGCCGATTCGAAAATCCAATGCCTCCAAGTTCCGAAGTGCAACCAAGAGCCTGCGGAGTGAAATAAATTGCGACACTAACAGGTTTGCCCCTCAGTGCTTTCGATAGAGTGCCTCGGATAGAGTTTTCAGGCCACGCACGAGTAGTCCCTGAGCTTTTTGGAGCTTTTTGAGGGCGCATTTCTTTGCATACTGCTTTTCAGGATTTGCAAGGATTCGCAAGGATTCGAAGTGGATCGCTTTTCTCATTGATGCTCTGCTTTCCACTTTGGCGTTTCTCTCCATAGTCCTTTTTGGCCTCCCTCTTTAATTTACAAAATACCCTCCATGCAGACCTCTTTCCGCCACCTTCATTTCATCGGGATTTGCGGCACGGCCATGGGCGCTGTGGCTGCAGCCCTCAGGGACCAAGGCTTTGTGGTTACCGGTTCGGATTCAGGTGTGTATCCGCCCATGAGTACATTTCTGACTGAGCGCGGCATTACTCTGGCCTCGGGTTACTCGGCCGAGAACATTCCGGATACCGCTGATCTGATTGTCGTGGGTAACGCCATTTCCCGAGGCAACCCAGAGCTGGAGGCAGTCCTCAACCGTCGCCTGCGCTATATTTCGTTGCCCGAAGCACTTCGCAGCTTTTTCCTAAGCGGCCGCAGTAATGCAGTCATCACTGGCACCCATGGAAAAACCACGACCACTTCGCTGCTCACCTGGATTTTGCAGTGCGCGGGTCTCGCACCCGCTTATCTAATCGGGGGGATCGCCCGCAACCTCGGCCAAGGTTGCTCCTTGCACGAAAGTCGCTATGTCGTTTTGGAGGGAGACGAGTACGACACCGCCTTCTTTGACAAGCGGTCGAAATTTTTGCATTACCTCCCTGAGTTGGTCGTGATCAACAACTTGGAATTCGACCACGCCGACATCTTTAGCAGTTTGGACGAAATCAAAACCAGCTTCCGTCGCTTGGTGTTGTTGGTACCCCAAAACGGAGTCCTCTTGGTGAATGCCGATGATGCCAACGCGCTGGAAGTCACCTCCGCTGCCCGTTGCCCCGTACTCACCGTTGGTTTTTCCAATGCCGCGACACATCGTATTCATACTCTTCGCTACGGAAATGGGGTGTCCTTTAGTTTGATGAATCTGGAGTTTGAGCTGCAAATTCCCGGTGAGTTCAACGTGCGTAATGCCGCGATGGCCATCGTCGCCGCACAGTTCTACGGGGTGCCCTCCGAGACCATCCAGGCGGCCGTGGCCAGTTTTGAGGGCGTCGCCCGCAGACAGGAGGTTCGCGGCACGGTACGAGGAATTACAGTGATCGACGATTTTGGGCATCATCCTACCGCCATGCGTCTTACGTTGGACGCGTTACGTCATCAGTACCCCGGACGAAAGCTGTGGGCGGTTTTCGAACCGCGTTCCAATACAACTCGCCGAGCGGTATTTCAGCACGACTTGCCAGAGGCGCTGGGGCATGCTGACGGCGTCATCCTTGCTCAGGTCGCCCGCTTGGATCAGTTGCAACCAGAGGACCGGTTGAATCCACAAAAAGTTGTCGCTGATATTGTTGCCAAAAAAATACCAGCGTTTTATGAGGTGGGCGTGCCGGAAATTTTAGAGCGCCTTCGTGAGTCCGTGGGGGAGGGGGATGTGATCGTTATTTTCTCAAATGGAGGCTTTGATAACATTCACGAGCGTCTGCTCGCCGCGTTGGCGTAAACTCTCTTCTGATCGCGGTATTGATGCATTTTTACCTTCTGCTCGGCGATTTTTCCGTGCATCTGAAAGCTTATGAACAAAAGTCCCGTTGTGTTGGTGATTCGTGATGGCTGGGGAATTCAACCCGGCGGCCGTGCGATGGCGCAGGTCAATGGAGACGCTACGCTGCTAGCTCGTACGCCCTTCCACGATGAAATTTATGCACGCTACCCTCATTCGACGCTCTCTGCCAGCGGCGAGGACGTGGGTTTGCCGCATGGGCAAATGGGCAATTCCGAAGTGGGCCATCTCAATTTGGGCGCGGGAAGGGTCGTGTATCAGGATTTGACGCGGATTAATCTGTGTATTCGCGAAGGGCGTTTAGCTGGGAACGCGGTGCTGCAGGAAACGTTTGCCGCGGCGAAAGGCAAGCGCTTGCACTTCCTTGGTTTGGTTTCTGACGGCGGTGTGCACAGCCACTGGGAGCATTTGGTGGCCTTAGCGCAGGTTGCAAAGGCGTCTGGAGTGGAGGATATTCTCGTGCACGCGATCACGGATGGCCGGGACACTTCGCCAACGGGGGGCGCTGGATATTTAACGCAGCTTGCTGAGGGGCTTGCGCCAACGGGAGCCCAGATTGCGACAGTGGTCGGGCGGTACTTTGCGATGGATCGCGACAAGCGCTGGGAGCGCAATAAACTGGCGTGGGACGCTATTGTTTTGGGCAGGGGACAGCGTGCGCAAAAAGCCGCGCCTGAGGAGTTACGTGCTCGGTACGCGTTAGGGGAGACGGACGAGTTTCTCAAACCCTTAATTCTCTCGCATCCCGACGAACAGCGCGTTCGTGACGGAGACGTGGTGTTTTTCTTTAACTTCCGTGCCGATCGCACACGGCAACTCTCAGTGGCATTCTTGGACGCAGACTTCGCGGGATTTGACAGGGAGGTGTGGGCGAAGGTGCATTATGTAACTCTCACTGAGTACGATCGCACCTACGGCGTGCCTGTGATTTTTCCCCCGCAGAGTTTAACAAATATTCTTGGTGAGGTGGTCAGTCGCGCCGGTCTCAAGCAACTGCGTATTGCAGAAACGGAGAAATATCCGCATGTGACGTACTTTTTCAATGGAGGGGTAGAGCAGCAGTTTGAAGGAGAGGACAGGGTAATCGTGCCCTCGCCAAAGGATGTTGCGACATACGATTTGAAGCCGGAAATGAGTGCGGGAGAAGTCACCAGAGAAGTGACTGAACGGCTTGGGCAGTATGATTTGGTGATCTTGAATTTCGCCAATCCTGACATGGTGGGACATACAGGGGTTTTGGAGGCCGGGATAAAGGCGGTGGAGACCATTGACGACTGCGTGCGGGCGGTGGTGGAGAAGACACTCTCATTCGGTGGGCGCCTGCTGATCACAGCAGACCACGGTAACTGTGAGCAGATGCTCAACCCCGACGGTTCGCCACACACGGCGCACACCACAAACTTAGTGCATTTAGTGTACGTCGGGGCCGATGCGGCGCACATGGCCTGTAAGGATGGCATCCTGGCGGACGTCTCACCTACTTTGTTGCACCTTCTGGGGGTTGCTCAACCGACGGAGATGACGGGTCACAATTTGGTTGTGGCAAAATAGCGATGAGCCAGCCCAACTAGGGTGGTTTCGCGGGCAGGGGTCTGAAGTAGTCGAAGAAGGGCACAAAAAAACGATCGCCTCGTGAAGAGACGATCGTTTTTAAAACTGCTACGAAAAACGCAGCGCTTAGACGGCGTGTTTAGCCTCGGCGGTGGCCGCAACGATGCGGTCATTCTTGGCGCGGCGCACGGCACGTTTCTTTTTGTTATCTTTACCTTTATTGTGTCCCATGAGGATAGAGACAACGAGATGGAGGCTTATGCCAAGTCAAATCTTGTCTAAAGCGTGCTTCTCAGGAATCGGAATCCGCATGAAAAATAGGAGTTTCTGCCTTACAACACACTCGCGCGCATCGTTTTGAATTCAGGCCTAAAGGAAAATGGCCCAAGTGAAGTGATATTGGTCTTTTTTGAGATGGATGATTTTTTTGTCACTTATCTACCTTTGAAGCTGACTTTTGTTTCCGGCGCGGAGATTGAAGAGTGTGCTTGAACTCCAGAATATCGCGCTTCAGATAGGTCCTGAGGACGCCCCTGTTTATTTGCTCCAGGACGTGAGCCTGCGTGTGGAGGGGGGCGGTCTTTTGGTCGCGGTTTTAGGGCCGTCCGGTTGCGGTAAAAGCACACTCATGAAAGTGGTTGCCGGACTTAAAGAGGCGACCGCTGGGAGCGTCCTTTGGGAGGGGCGTAATCTGGCTGAAGAAGGCGATTTTGAACCCCATGAGGTGGGCTATGTGCCTCAGTTTAGCATCGCCCATGAGCGTTTGGAGGTGTGGGAGTGCATCGAAGACGCAGTGCGGCTGCGCTGCGGAGGTTTGAGTCAGACGGAAGTCAATGAGCGGGTGGATGTTATTTTGGAGGAGGTCGGTATGGCGAGCATTGCAGAAAAGCGGGTGGAAGTGCTCTCGGGGGGACAAAGGCGGCGTCTCGCTTTGGGGATGGAGTTGGTGAGCTCGCCGCGTGTGCTTTTGTGCGATGAAGTCACCAGTGGGTTGGATCCGAAGGCGGAAGACGAGATAACGGGGTTGCTGCGTAGTGCGGCGGACAAAGGGCGGACGGTGTTGAACATTACCCACAGTTTAAAACACTTAAAATCTCACGATTCTGTGGTGGTGCTGGTTCAGGGTTTTCTTGCATACCACGCATCTCCAGCTTACCTGCTGCATTACTTCGGAATTAATCATCAGGAGGACCTTTACCCGGCACTGGCTCAGCGCACGCCTGAGGATTGGGGGAAGTCCTGGCAGAAGCATAAGACTTCTTACGAAAAGTTGCCGGTGGGCGGTGCCGCGCCGAGTGTCTCGCCAATTGCCGAGAGCGAGAAGGTCGTCGAGCGAGAGCATCGCAGCGCAGGGTTTGCGACGCAACTGGGAGTGGTGTTGTCGCGGCGCTGGAAGCTATTTTGGCGGGATCGCGGCCAAGTGAGGTTGCAGTTGGCGCTGATGCTGGGATTCCCGTGTTTGGTGGTGGTGTTTGCGCTCAACGGCCTGCCGGCGCTCCGAGCGGTGGCGGAGTTGCCGGAGGATCCGCTCAAGCAGATGGTGAGCGATTTTTCTGCGAAGCTGGAGTACTTGCGGGTGGGGGGAATGGTGTCCGGGCTGATTATGTTCCAAGTGGTTTTGCTGGCGCTGATGGGCGCAAATAACGCGGCTCGAGAGATTGCTGGGGAACGTCTAATTCTGGAAAAAGAGAAGTTTTCGGGGCTTACTCCGCTGGCTTATATTGTTTCAAAGGTGGCGTTTTTATCGGTGCTCGTGGCGGTGCAAAGCGTTTGGATGTCGCTTTTCGTGCACTTGGTGGTGCAGATGCCCGGCAGCTTGCTCTCTCAAACGCTGCTGCTAGTTTTGGTGAATGCGGCTATGACGGCGGTTTCTCTGGGAATTTCCGGCGTGATGGCAACAGCGGAACAGAGTTCGTTGGTATCGGTGTATTTGGTGGGGTTCCAGTTGCCGCTTTCAGGTGCGGTGTTGGCGTTGCCTGAGTGGCTGGGCGTGGTGACGCGTCCCTTGATTGCGTCTTATTGGGGGTGGGCTGGTTTTCTGCAAACGCTCTCGGATACTCGCTTTTACACGGCGGTGCAGGCGATGACGCAGACGCCTCTGGCCTCGGCGCAGATGGTGGTTGGGGTGCTGCTTTGCCAGGCTTTACTGGGAGTGTCCTTGGCGTATTGGGGGTGCAAGGGGGGGCGCTGGGAATGAGTATTTCGGAAGCTGCAGATACAGCAGAAGCAATTACCGCCGCAAGCGGAAGTAACTTGGCCCTTGCGTTACGCGTATTGCCCCAAGGACGCCGCAAAGATATGCGTATCTTTTACGCGTTCTGCAGACAAGTGGATGACCTTGCAGATGAACCGGGCTTGCCGCTGGAGGAGCGCAGGGCGGGGCTGCGGGCCTGGAGGGAGGCGTTGCTTCGTGCAAATGCTCTTCCGGGCGAGCCGCACGTTGCATCCGCTTTGCGCCGCGTATTTGCGAGGCATTCTGTCCCGCTGGAATGGGCTCTGGAGGTGGTTCGCGGTTGCGAGATGGACTTGGAGGGAACGCGCTACCGCACGTGGGAGGAGTTGCGGGGCTATTGTTATTGTGTGGCGAGTGCAGTGGGGTTGGTAAGCGCTCGTATTTTTGGTGGAACGGGCTGTGAGCGGTACGCCGAGGAATTGGGGCTTGCTCTGCAAATCACCAACATTTTGCGCGACTCTGCGGAGGACTTTGCGGTTTCGGGGCGGGTCTACTTCCCGGCGGATGAATTGGCCCAGTTTGGGGTGGAGCCGGGGGAGTGGGTAAGCGGGGAGCCTAAGGGGTGGAAGGCGTTGATGGCGTTTCAGGTGGGCCGTGCCAGAGAGCATTACGCGGCAGCCACAGCGGCGCTTCCGGTCTCGGAGCGGCGAGTGATGGTGGCTGCTGAGATCATGCGAAAAGTGTATGGAACTTTGCTGGATCGCATGGAAGGTGATGGCTTTCAGGTCTGGAAACAGGCTTACCGCCTCAGCCGGAGACGGAAGGTTTGGCTTGCAGTATCGGTATTTGCGAAAACTTTGCTCAGCCGCTGATCTGTGATTTTTATTCCCAACGGATTGCCGAAACGCAATTCTGTGTAATACTCACAATACCTATGAATCTGATGAATCGTCTTGCCCCGACTTTCGTGATCAAGAGACCGATGCGACTAGTAAAGATGCGCTTTTTCCAATCATTAGCGCTGACCTTGGTTGCCACGATATTCACCGGATGCGAGACCCCTGGGGATTCTGCTTTGGCGGGAGCTGGGGCGGGAGCCGCTGCGGGTGCCTTGTTGAAGGGCACGGGGAGAGGAGCGTTGCAGGGTGCGGCCATAGGAGGCGTTGGCGGGTATGCGCTTGGTAAGTACGCGGAAGGCGAGCGTGCGAGGGGCTACGTAGCGGGGCAGAATTCTGCGGGCTATGCACCCCCTGCACCACAGGTTTACGTCCAGCAGCAGCCAGTCTATGTGCCGCCGCCTGAGCCACGCTACGCAGAGTATCCCCAACACCGGCATCATCATTCCATCCCGATGGGGCGCTATAGCGGACGTTATGGTTACGTTTACTCCCCGTACTCTGGGGAGTTAGTGAATGTGCGTGGAATTCCGCATGGGGCGGAGGTTCGGGACCCGTCCAGTGGCCGTATTTTCACTAACCCGTGAACTGGTTTGGAGTGGAGGTCCCTCGCGCAACTCGGGGGTGAGACTTTGTATTTGAGCGCCAGGTCCACTCAGTGGCAGTTATAACAGCCTCCCTAGGAAGGTGTTTTGTGCCTAAATCAACTTTCAGAAAAGCGTTTAAAGACGTTTGCCAGTGGGTTTGAGTCGTGTTTGTCACCGTTTCACCCCTTTTTTAAAGCGGAGGTAGGGGAGCTCGCTAAAAAAACCGATGACAAATTCCATCAAACTGAAGCATTCTCTCACACAGACATGTCCAAGCGCAGTCAACTTTTCCTGCTCCCCCTCTCTGAGGGACAGCCGCCCCGAGGCGCTTTTGTGTTCGGGCTGATATTGTTCACATTGTACTCCCCCTTTTCGTGGATTCTCTTGCGGGAGGGGCCTTGGGACGAGCGGCGTTTGCTCCTACTAAAATCCTGGCCAACGCTACCGGGATTTTTAGTGCGCTCCTTGGTGTTCTTGGAGGGGCAACCTGAGTGGTTAAGTTATTCAATAATGGGCTTAGTCACATTGCTTGCGTTCATCGTTCTATGGCATTTAGGGCGGTCGAGTTATTTTGGACTATTACTCGCTTTCTTCGTCGCCGCTCTTTTCTCGTCTTGGAACTCGTGGATGGCGTTTCAAGCGTATTTGGGTTGAGTTACGCAAGGCGTTAAGCTTTCGAGAGTTCGCCGAGTTTTAATTGCTAATCTTAATGCATTTTCCGCCTCTGGACTTCTCCAAAATCCGCACGTTTCCAGTCGCGGAGCGTTCCAATAAAGTCGCGGTGGAAGCTTTTGCGCGACCGCATGTGCGAGGTAGAAGCTTTACGGAGTTTTTTAACGCCCTTCCCTCGTTTTTGGCCGTGCAGGATTTGCGAGCCGTGGCGCAGGCCATTGCGGAGGCGGTGCAGTCGGGGCGGCCTGTGCTGCTTATGATGGGCGCACATCCCATTAAGGTCGGGCTTAACCCGTTAATTGTGGACGCAATGAAGCGCGGGATTTTCTCTGCAGTGGCCTTCAACGGGGCGGGAGCCATTCATGATTTTGAGCTCTGCTTTCAGGGTGAAACCAGTGAGGACGTCCAGCGCGGCCTCAACGACGGCTCCTTTGGAATGGCGCATGAAACTGGAGCATTAATGAACGAGGCTTTTCGTCAGGGCGCCTCAGCGGACACAGGGGCAGGGCGGGCGTTGGGGCTTGCCACGTCGGGCTTTCCCAACCGCCATCTCTCTGTCCTAGCCACGGGTGCAGATTTTAACATTCCCGTGACGGTGCATATTGCCGTGGGAACTGACATTATTCATCAACATCCGTCCTGTGATGGGGCGGCACTGGGCGCCACCAGTTACAGAGATTTTCAGACTTTCGCTGCCGTTTGCGCGCAGTTGGAGGGGGGCGTAGTTTTAAATGTGGGCAGCGCGGTCATCATGCCTGAAGTTTTCCTCAAAGCTCTAACCGTTGCGCGCAATCTTGGTCATCAGGTGGAGAAGTTTACGACGGCGACCTTCGATATGACCCGGCATTACCGACCATCAGAAAATGTGCAGCGCCGCCCGACTGCTCTCGGCGGGAAGGGCTATTACTTGGTGGGGCATCATGAAATCAATCTTCCACTGCTACTTGCTGCGGTGACTGAGGCACTTTAAGAGACGTTATGAATCGCTCCCGCGTGAACCAACTCCTGCCCTCAAACACTCGGATTCTCGTCGTCGGTGAAATGATTCTCGACGAGTTTATCTGGGGTAAAGTTTCGCGGATTTCTCCAGAGGCTCCTGTGCCTGTTTTAGAGGTGGTGGAGGAAAGTTTCCATGCGGGAGGCGCCGCGAATGTGGCTCGAAATCTGCGCGAATTCATTGAGAATGTGCAGATGTTGGGGCCTACGGGTACGGGGGAGGATGCGCAACGGTTGCGCGGATTGCTTTTGGAGCGCGGCATTGAATTGCAGGAAGTGCTTCATGACCCGTTGTACCAGACGATTCGCAAGACTCGTATCGTCGCGAGGACCCAGCAATTGGTGCGCGTCGACCGCGAAAAAAAGCGTTCGCTAGGGGAGGAGACTCGAGAGCGGGCGATTCGGCACTTTTGCAGTCTGCTCCCTAATCTCAGCGCCGTGATTTTGGAGGACTACGACAAGGGATTGTTTGACCAGACCTTTGCCGATGCATTGGTTGGTGCCGCGAGGGCTGCTGGTGTGCCTGTTCTAGTGGACCCGAAACCCTCCAATCCGGTGCAATGGAAAGGGATCACTGGAATTACCCCGAATCGTTCGGAAGCGTTTAAAGCGGCTGGCATTTCTTGGAGCGAGCCTGTGGATCCCCCGCTTGAAGACTCTGCATTGATGGCAGTGGGGGCCCAACTTTTGGAAAATTGCGAGTGTGTTTTCGTTTTGATAACCCTTAGTGAGCAAGGGATGATGTTGTTCCAACATGAGTCTCCGCCGTACCACATTCCGACTAGAGCTCAGGAAGTTTTTGACGTTTCTGGGGCGGGGGACACGTCCATAGCGGTTTTTACCGCGGCTCTCGCAGGTGGTGCATCACCCGTGGAGGCCGCGGAAATTAGCAATCACGCCGCGGCGATCGTCGTGGGTAAACTCGGTACAGCGACTGTGACCCGCGCAGAACTACTCGCCAGTTTCCCTGAGGTGTAGCGCGAATATTTCAAGTTTTGTGGCACATCTTTTAACCAGCGAGGTGCAGTTTGAAGGCGTTAATCCAACTCCTGCCGTGTTCATCGACAGGGACGGCACTTTGATGGAGGAAGTTCACTACTGTAACGACCCGTCGCAAGTGAGCCTTTTGCCGGGGGTTGTCGGGGGATTGATGGCTTTGCGGCTAGCCGGTTTTCGTACGATTTTGGTCACAAATCAGAGTGGGTTGGCGCGCGGGTTAATATCACTTGAGCAATACGAGCGCGTGCATGCGCGGTTGTTGGAGTTGCTTGGCGGCGCACTGCTTGATGCCACTTACATGTGTGGGGATTCTCCTGAGGCGCCCTCACTGAGGCGCAAGCCCGCGCCGGGAATGTTACTGGAGGCTGCTGCGGAATGGAATTTGGACTTATCCCGTTCGTGGATGATTGGCGACAAGGCGATAGACATCGCCTGTGGCAACCAAGTGGGAGTCTCTGGAATACTCGTGCTTACCGGTCACGGCCGTCAGCAGGACGCCACTGGTGCGAGTCACATTGCGGAGAATTTTGCTCAGGCAGTGTGCTGGTTGCTAGGGGAAGGGGCGATGTCCAATTCCTGAGCGTTTCTACCGCACAAATAGCCGTCTGATACGATCTTGTCTTGAGGAGGCGTCGCACGACGAGCGGATCATGACGGGAGGAACTAATCTGGCAGGCACACATCGTGAGACGCAGCATCCGCTGCTCTCCTCGCAGCCCATTGATTCGAAGACAAAGGCCGCTTGCTACAGGTTGTTACTCGTCGATGATCATCCGCTTTTTCGCCTCGGGTTACGCGCTCTTTTGAGCCGGAATGCCAAGCTTCAGGTGGTAGCGGAATGCGGCGATGCTCTAAGTGCCGTGGAGTGCCTCCGCCTGCACACTCCCGACGCCGTGATCTTGGACATAACGCTTCCAGGGGGGATGGATGGGTTGGAGCTTATAAAAAACATGAAGGCGACGCAGCCTAGCGTGTCTATCCTAGTTTTGAGCGTGCACGATGAAAACTTGTACGCCTTTAGAGCCCTAAGTGCGGGTGCACGAGGTTACCTCATGAAGGACGCTGCCACCTCGAATCTTGAGCGCGCGCTCAACACAATGCGAGACGGTGAAATCGCTGTGAGCCCGCAAGTCGCCCAGCGGTTGGTTCGCCGCGCAGTGGAGGGACGTCTCGCTTTTCAGGATCCGGCTGCGGCTCTCTCCGACAGGGAGTTGGAGGTCTTATTTCGGATCGGCAGAGGACAGTCGTCCTGTGAGATAGGCAGCGCACTGAATATTTCGGTCAAAACAGTCGAAAGCCACAGGGCAAATTTGCGCAGGAAGTTATCTCTTAAAACTGGTGCCGAACTTCTGCGCTACGCGGTGGCTTGGAGGCATGCGGAAGGGCATCCGGAGCGGGTTTGAGCGACGAGGCTATAGCCTTCTTAAAGTTTTGCATAAAATGCATAGAAAAATGGTTTATGTGCAAAATTGAAAGCTCTGGGATAATTGCATTTCCGCGAGTGCTAATCCCTTTGTTGTGGATCTCTTGTTGGGCTCTTTGAGGTCAGAATTCAGATGTCCAAATCTTCACCAAGCTTTTCGTTCATTTTCCTCAAACCTTTTGCATTTTTGTTCCGTAGCCAAAGGTGTGAACGCACCTCAAACTAATCACTCACCCGCAGCGATGATCCCCGGCTTGGTCTCGGATGCAAATGTCGGTGGCCCTTCCCAATGGCTTAAACGCCCGATAAAAAAAACAACTGAAAAGCCGTTGGCGTGGCCACCCGTGGACGGCGCGGCTTTGAGGGCTGGGAAAGGGGAGCTTGAATTGCAGGCCCGATGGTTTGCGGGCGAGTTTGGGAGAGTTTTTCAGAGTACAGCAGGCGAACACATTCAAATTGTTCAGTTTGGAATTTGGAACCGAGTCGCTGGGCCGGATTTTGTAGAGGCGGCAATCCGTATTGACGGGGGCCCGCCGATGCGTGGCGCTATAGAGCTTGATCCGGACGTTCGTGATTGGGAGCGGCATGGGCATGCCGTGAACCCTGAGTACGAGGGGGTGGTACTCCATGTGTTTTCACATTGCGGTGAGGAGCGCTTCTTTTCGCGGACTCTCGGTCATCGTTTTGTTCCGCAGGCTCAACTTTTCTCTAAGGGTTCTCTGGGCGGCGTTTTCGGTCCGGACATTCCTGTGGCCACTCCTGGACGCTGTTCGCGAACATTGGAGAGCTTGCCCCTGTCCAGTCTCGCCGAGGTCTTGCGGACGGCGGCTCGTGTGCGTTTTGATCGGAAGGCGGGAAATTTGGCTCGCACCGGTGAGGCGCATGGAGAAGCAGAGGCACTCTACCAGGCGTTGGCGAGTGGGTTGGGTTACCCTGGGAACCAGCTGGCATTTAGACTGTTGGCACAAAGGCTTCCCTTGAAACGGCTTTTTGAGGAGCCGGATGCGGCCGAGGCGCTGCTTTTTGGAGTGGCCGGAATGCTTCCAGGGCCTGATCTCGGGGGGCTCTCTGGGGAGGCGCTGAGTTATGTCAGGGCGTTGTGGGAGCGATGGTGGCCTCAGCGAGCCTCTCTCAATGCTCTGCAAATTCCCACGGGGGCATGGTCTATGAGTGGGCAGCGGCCAGCCAACCATCCATTGCGACGGCTTGGGGCGCTTGCTGTGTTAGTCAAACACTGGCGGGCGCTGAGGCGGTTGGTTCTTGCTCAGGATTGGAGGCGATTACGGGTGGTGTTGGGGCGCATCAAGCATCCATTCTGGAGCTCACATTACACGTTTGCCGCAAAACGTTCGGCCAAGCCCATCGCTTTATTAGGAGAAGAGCGGCTGGATGAGTTGTTAATCAACGTGTTTCTTCCCTTTGTGGCGGGTTGGGACGCTCTTCTTAAAATGCATGCCCCTGAACGCAACAGGCGATCTCGAATTGCTGCGACTCGTCTTTTGGCGCGCCGCCAAGATGCGTGGCATCTTTTGGGTTCGGCGGTTCACCAGCAGGGGTTACTTCAATTGTACGAAGACTTTTGCAGTCGGGACGCTAGCAATTGCGAAAGTTGTCCTTTTCCAGAGCAGGTGGCGCATTGGCATGGCGCTTGAGCAATGTGCGGCTCGGATTTTCAGAATCGTGCAACCAAGGCGTTTAACCTCGCCACGGCGGGGGTACAAAGCGCAGGAGGTAAGTACAGGTGCAGCCTAAAATTGAGTAAAAATTGAGCAAAAGTGGGCGAAACCAAAAATGGTGCTTTTGTTTTGGAGGAAAGGTTTTCTTTTGTATGGGGAATGAGTTCTGATCGGCATGCTACCCTTCGACAAGTGGTCCACGAGGTTGTGGATCAAACCCCCGTATTTGACATTCACACCCACCTATTTGATCCAGCTTTTGGGAGCTTGGTTTTATGGGGTATCGATGAGCTCCTAACCTATCACTATCTCATCGCGGAGGCATTTCGCTGCAATCGTGAGCCTGCAGAGCATTTTTGGAGGTTGGACAAGTCCGCCCAGGCGGAGTGGATCTGGAGGCAGTTGTTTTTGGAGCGTTCTCCGATTTCTGAATCTTGCCGTGGGGTACTCACAACCTTGCAGTTGCTAGGTTTGGACGTCCGGCAGCGGGATTTGCCTGCATTGCGTCAACACTTTCTCAAATGGACTCCTGAAACCTACACAGACCGAATCTTGGAAATTTCCCGCGTTCGGAAAGTGTGCATGACCAATCTGCCGTTTGACGATGAGGAGCGACCGGTTTGGGAGCGGGGCTTTCAGCGGCATCCCGCTTTTGTGTCGGCACTTCGCTTAGATCCGCTACTTTTGGATTGGGAAAAAACGGCGGGGCAGTTGCATCATTGGGGCTACGAGGTGCGGGCGGATCTTACTGGGCAAACTTTTGGGGAGGTGCGCCGCTTTCTGTCTGATTGGACCCAGAAGATGGATTCTCAGTACTGCATGGTATCACTCCCTCCTGAATGGCGGTTTTCCGACAATACTGTAACCAACCGTCTCATAGAGGAGGCGGTGCTTCCGTTTGGCCGCGATCACGGGCAGGCTTTTGCGATGATGATTGGGGTGCGTAGGGGCGTTAACCCGCAGTTGCGCATGGCGGGGGACAGCTTGGCTCCGACCGACGTGCCTTCCGTTGAGGCGTTGTGTGCAGCGTTTCCTGAAAATAGGTTTATTTGCACGATGCTTGCTCGAGAAAATCAACATGCACTGTGCGTCGCATCGCGTAAGTTTCGCAATCTTCATATCTTTGGATGCTGGTGGTTTTTGAACAACCCCTCGCTAATCGAAGAAATCACCAGAATGCGTATTGAGTTGTTGGGGATCGGTGTCACCCCTCAGCACAGTGACTGCCGTGTGTTGGATCAGTTGGCTTATAAGTGGCATCACTCTCGGCCTATTTTAGCGGAGGTGCTGGAGGAAAAGTACGCAGACCTCTCCGACACGGGGTGGCATGTGACACGTTCCGAGGTAGAACGTGACGTCCATGCATTGTTGGGCGGAGCTTTCGAGAGCTTCATAAAGCATTGAGGATCTGCCGGCTTTTCCCCTCATGTTTCCTGCTGTTTTAACGACGATTCTGTTTTCGGTATCAATCTTATTTGCCTCAAAGTCGGCCCGCTTGGTGGGGCCGATGCAGGCAAATGTCTCCAGACTACTGCTGGCGATGTTGCTCTTAGGGATCTGGGCGCATGGTTGGGGCATCGGCATGAGCGGGGTCGGTTTGCCATGGTTTCTGTTGAGTGGGCTCATCGGTTTTGGGTTGGGAGATATCTGTATGTTCGGGGCTCTCTCCCATATCGGTCCCCGGCTCACCATCTTGTTGACTCAGTGTTTGGCTGCGCCGATCGCAACCGTTGGGGAGTATCTCCTTTTGGGAACCCGCCCCTCTGCTGGCGAGTTGCTTTTGGGGGGAATCATTCTTCTCGGCGTGGGGATCGCTCTGGCACCGGACAAGCATTGGGAAGGGGATGCCTCCAGATTCCGTTTTGGCGTTCTTTTAGGAATTGGTTCGGCGTTTGGGCAGGCTTTCGGTGCGGTTTTTTCTCGGCGCGGGTATGCGGCATGCCAGGCTATTCATGTCTCAATTGATGGCGGGACCGTGGCGTATCAGCGCATTAGCGCAGGAGTGCTTACCACCCTGCTTTTTTGGGGGGTCCTCATTGCACTGGGGAAGTCCAGAGAAGTCCGTCATTCGCAAAAAGTCTGGTCGGCTTCGGCCGGCTATATTGTGTTCAATGCACTTGCCGGTCCAACCCTGGGAGTGGCCTGTTTTCAATGGGCTCTCATGGTTGCCCCAAGTGTGCAGGTCTTGCCTATTGTCGCGACAGCCCCCTTGCTCACAATGGCCCTAGCGTGGGGAATTGAGGGTGCCCAACCCACTCGACGGACGATGATCGGTGCCACGGTAGCCGTGATGGGTACGGCGGGTTTAGCTTGGATGCAGTCTAAATAACTCCTTTACAGGTGCCTCGGGATGGGCCCCTAACTCGTGAGCTAAGGGTTATCTTTATTATCAAGTGCCACGAGCATACGCTTGACTGTGGTGCCTGCCGTTCCTCGACTTAAAAGCATCTTGCTGATCGCCCGAGATCCCCATTCGATGATTTCGATTTCCTCCGTTCGCACACCCCATTGCCTCATCATCGATTCATTGGGCATGTATAAATCGATGGTCTTTTTTCCAATAAGCGCGGAGCCGTAATCTTCAATGACATAGATTCGGCCTGTGGAAACGAGGCGGAAGCGGGTTCCCACCGGCATCCAGCTCCAGTCTGCGGCTGCAGAGTCCGTTTCGCTGCCGAAGCGTAGTCTCGTACCTATAGCGTTGCGTGAGCCACCGGCCTCAGTGTGGGTGTAGGCAGTGGTGCGAACTTGCATCTTGAGTGGTGCGGCGCTCGGGGTAGTAGTGGGGATTTCCGCGCAACTGGTTAGAAAAACGTTCGCTCCACAAAGAAGAAGCACCCTCGAGACATAGAGGGCTAAGCGTGGAATATTCATAGTATCGCTTTTCTTGGGAGGACAACCTCGTGGGGATCTTGTGGGGGTGCCCACAACCCTGAGTGGCCGGTCTTTGCGGCTCATTGAACCCGCTTTGAATACCAGAATTCAAGCCATGAGCAATTCGCAAATCATTGAGGCGGCGCTCTCATGGAGAGTAATCGCGCTGGACTCCGCGATTTTATTGAACTTTTTCAGCCGCCGCAATGTCGAAAATAAGTGAAGCTCAGCGGGTTTCCTTGGACGTCTCGGCTCAGAGACTGTCGCCATGGCCTCGTGTGTTTACGTTTCTATTCAGATGACGCAGATGGATGATCCGCTCAAAATTGCTCTAGGGGAATCTCTACTCCAGCTTCCCCAACTTTCTTCGCCTACAGTGGCCACTCAAAGAGGGGTCTCTTCGGGCGAGTGGAGTGCATTGGACGCCTATTTGAGGGAGCTTCGGAATGATTCGCTTTACCCAAAACTAAGCCATGAGGAGGCTTTGGCTCTTGGCAGCGCTGCTTTTGCCGGAGACCGCACTGCGATTGATTCTTTGGTGAGGGGGCACTTGCGTTTGGTTGTCAAAATCGCTCGTCAGTATATTGGCTTTGGGTTGGCGATATCTGATTTGGTTGCAGAAGGAAATTTGGGCTTATTGAGGGCGGCCGAAATGTACAATCCAAATTTTGGCACTCGTTTTTCGACTTATGCCACGGTGTGGATCCGCCAGCGGATACATCGTGCCATAACGGCGCAGGCGCGCGTGGTACGGATTCCTGTTTGGCGATCGCAGCGGTTACGGAAGTGGTGCCGCGTGGAGGAGGAGCTTTCACTACAACTTGGTAGGCCGGCCAAAGAGGAAGAGGTCGCCGGAAAACTTGGAATGGAGCTTGATGCGCTATGGGAGTTGCAGGGCGATCGTATTGAGGTAATCTCGATGGACGCTTCTACTTACGGGAATGAAGAGGATGGGAAAACTTTCGCTGAGTGTTTGGTTGACGACGCTGTTCAGCATCCAGCGGAGCGTTTGGGAAATGAAGAGTTGCGGGAGGAGATTTTGGCGTGTCTTGCGGATTTGGACGATAGAGAGATTCAAGTGTTGGCGCTTAAATTTGGCCTGAGTACCGCTAACGCGACCTCTTTCAGAGAGCTAGGGCGCAGATTGGGCGTAAGTCACGAGTGGGTGCGCCGGATTGCGGAACTTGCACTTGTGAAAGTGCGTCGTGCATTTTCTGAGTCGGCCCGATGGACACTGTCAGAGAGGTTGGAGCGGATACATTCGGCTACGGTTCGTGTGTGTGATGCGGGATCTATGTGCTAGCAGCGTTCAAAGATTGAGTGTTGAAAAATCAGTTTTCAGCGGGCATCGCTCCTCGGAAAAATATTTGCTGATACGGTTCACGGCTTTTGGTGCTGGGTATTTTATGCGTTGCTCTGGGTGGCTTCAGTTGAACGGAATAATAATTTGGTGAGATGAAAGGGTTTTATATGCGTTGGTCTTTTCCCATTGCCCGATTAACCGGGATTCAGATTCGGTTGCACCTGACGTTCTTCATTTTTCTGGGTTGGATAGGATTAAGTCACGGGCGGGAAGGTGGCTGGCCTGGGGCTCTGGGCGGTTTAGCGCTAGTCGGGCTAGTCTTTTCTTGTATTTTACTTCACGAGCTTGGCCATGCATGGGCGGCACGTTGCTTTGGTATTGCGACGCCCGACATCACTTTGACTCCGATTGGCGGGGTGGCGCGGTTGGAGAGAATTCCAGAGCGTCCCCGAGAGGAGAGTATAGTGGCACTTGCTGGTCCTCTAGTGAGTGCGTTGTTGGCTCTCGGTTTTGGTCTGGCTTGCGGCTTTGAGTTTCGAGCGATAGAGGGAGATGTTCAGGGCTGGAGTGGCATGGTCGCCTCTCTATTTAGTATCAACACGGCTTTGCTGGCTTTCAATATGCTACCAGTGTTTCCGATGGATGGAGGTCGCGTGTTGCGGGCTCTGCTAGCGATGTGGCTGCGATATGAGCGCGCCACATCGATTGCGGCAGGTATCGGACAAACATTGGCAGTTTTTCTGGGGTTGGCAGCGCTTTTAGTCCCAGCACCGTTTTTGTTGTTTATCGCCGTGTTTGTCTTCCTCGGTGCGGGAAGTGAATCGGCGCAGGTACGGGTGCGGGAGGCGGCTCGCGGGTTAAGGGTGGGAGACGCGATGGTCACGAGTTTCGTGCGTCTTCCTGCGCAAGCTGTGCTCGCAGACGCCTCCTACCTTTTACTGCACGCGGCGCAGCACACATTTCCCTTAATGGACGAAGAGGGTGGTTTGGTTGGGATTTTGGATCGCAACAATTTGATCGCGGGATTACATGAGGCTGGGCCAAGCGGCAATGCGCTGGATTATGCTCGGCGAGAACTACCTTTTGTGGAACCGACACTTTTGTTGACGCAGGCTTTTGGTTTAATGGAGAGTTCGGGAAGTTCTTCGCTTGCTGTAGTCAACGGAAGGGGCGATCTCGTGGGGTTGTGCACTCAGGAGAGTTTGAGCGAGCTTTTGAACTTGCCCAAAAAGGACGCCTAAAGGAGCCCTGAAAACGGCGAGGCTCAAACTTGGCCTGTTCATCAGGTTTGTCCTCGAGCGCTTCGAACTCCTGAAGTTTATCTGGAAGGATTTTCAACCACAAAGAGTGCAAAGAACGCGTTTGAATTCGTAATTTTCGGGATTCCTGTGTTCTTTGCGCTTCACGAGGAGGTGCTTGTTCCAATTGGACCTCTTTTGAAGCATTGTCAAAATGACAAATTCGCTGCGGATTGCATCTCCTGAAGTTGTGTTTTAGGCAGCTGCATTTAGATTTAGGAAAGATGGTGGAGAAAATTTTAACGACATTGCAGTCGTTGCCGGTTTGGTCCGGCGGGACTAGTTTGGAGATATTAAGCCTATTTTTAGGGATGTTGATCCTGTCGCAACTCATTCTCCTGCCGGTTTGGCCCTTCGTGGTTTTTGCAGGATTTCAGTTCGGTTTTTGGGCTGGGGCGGGCCTTTTATTGGGAGCGAAAATGGTGAGTGCTCTGTTGAACTTTACGCTCAGTCGTTGGGTGATTAGAGACTGGGTTCAGCGGGTTGCTGGGAGGCAGGTTTTGTTCAGTAGCATGAATGAGGCGCTGGAGCAGGATGGCCTTCGCATGGCCATTTTGTTACGGTTTTGCCCGGTCCCATTTGCTTTGGGAAATTACGCCTATGGTTTAAGCGTGTTGCCTTTAAAAGAGTTTGCGATGGCTACGTTTGTGACAATTTTTCCCACGACTCTTATTTTTGCAGGGGTGGGCGCCTCGTTGAAGTCAGAGCTCGATGTGGCGCAGTTGGGTGGCGCTGGGGGCACTCACAATCGTTGGGAAACTTGGTTGTTGGGTGTTGGCCTTTTGGCTTCCTTCGTCGTGGTAAGGCGAGTTTCAAAAATCGCGATGAAAAAAGTCAAAAGTCGCGGAGTGGTATGGGATAAGCCGGTGGATGCGTCGTCTCACTCAGGTTGAGTTTTCTGAGGGGATCGGCCGTCTACTCAACGAGTAAAGCGATTGCGGAGGTGGGCAAGATAAGGTGCGGGATCCAAGGGGGCACCGGTAGCCTCGGTTATGAGTTCTGCAGGAAGGAGTGTGCTGCCTTTGGCGTGAACTCTTTTTCTGAGCCATTGAAGTAGCGGTTGGTAGTTGGCCGCCTTTATCCCGCTGGTCACGGACTTGTCTTTTTGTGCCGCTTGAAACAATTGGGCGGCGTTGAGATTCCCCAGTGTGTAGGTGGCGAAGTAGCCGAGGCCGCCCATGCTCCAGTGAATATCTTGAAGGCAGCCATGAGCGTCATCGGGAGGGTTTTTCCCGAAAAGCTCTGTAAATGCGTTGTTCCAAGCGGTTGGAATCGAGTCGATCTCAAGGGAACCATTCAAAAGGCTGCGCTCCAATTCGAAGCGCAGAAGAATGTGCATGTCGTAGGTTGCCTCATCGGCTTCGACACGAATGAATGAAAATTCTGAGCGATGAATGGCTTGTAAAAAATCTGCCAGCTCGATTTTGCGGAGGTTTGGAAACAATTGGGCGGCGCGAGGAAGCCATTTTTCCCAGAAAACTTCTGAACGTCCCACGTGGTTTTCCCAGAGACGGGATTGGGATTCATGAATGCCTAGCGAAACGGCAGTGCCCGAGGGGAGACCGAAATCAGGGTTGGGAAGTCCTTGTTCATAAAGGCCGTGGCCGGCCTCGTGCAGAACGCCGAAAAGCGAGGAGGTGAAATCGGCTTGGTCGTACCGAGTGGTTAGACGGACGTCGTTTGGACCGAGGGTTGTACAAAAGGGATGCGTGGTGGTGTCAATGCGGCCGCTTTGAAAGTCGAAGCCGATGCTTTCCGCGACTTCCTGGTTGAGCTGCTGCTGTTTGGCGATGGGGTAATTTCCCCGTAATATATCTACCGGAATCGAGCGACTGCGTTCTGTGGCCTGTTTGGCTATCGAAACGAGCTTGGGCTTGAGCTTTCCGAAAAGCTCTGCGATGGCATGCGTGGTCGCGCCTCGCTCATATCCCAAGAGTAACGCGTCATAAGGCTCATCTTTGAAGCCCCATAAAGTGGCTTTGCGGCGGGCGATTTGTACAATTTTGGCGAAGTGTCCGGCGAACAGGGAATAGTCGGACCGCTTGCGTGCCTCGGCCCAAGCGTGTTTAGCGTGGGTGGTGACGTCACTTTCTTCTGCGACCAATGTGGTGGGA
>Ga0114967_10001006_pt1 | contig 23562 bp, 25 predicted proteins | sample M_130628_MF_Meta_FD_92639 | JGI IMG/M metagenome (GOLD analysis project Ga0114967, IMG submission 92639) | Freshwater microbial communities from Lake Montjoie, Canada to study carbon cycling - M_130628_MF_MetaG | ecosystem: Environmental > Aquatic > Freshwater > Lake | place: Lake Montjoie...
CGGTGTCATTCTCGGTACAGACTCTGGAGTATTGCCGTCAACAGCCATGCTGACTGCGTTGAAAGCAACTCTTAACGCAAATTCGGCCATCACCTTTGTCTCCCTCGGCGACCTATTGAACACTATGACCCATGAAGTCAAAGATGGCTCGCGGCTCACCCTAGAACTTGCACAAGATGCGGACGTTCCTTCAGTCGGTCATCAACTTTTTACGCAAACTCAGGAACGAGTTGACGCCTACACCTCGATGCTGACCCCTGGTGATCCGCAAGCAGCACAATGGAAAGACTTGCTCAGCGTTATGCCGGCGCGCACTCTCAGTAGCGCACAGCAACAGTCGTATGTCGACGCTATTTGGTTGCAAACTTTTCTCTTAGGAGAAGCCATCTCCACCCCAACCTCAACCACCTTCACCCTTGGTGGCCGAGAAAGTTCGCTACGGATCTCATTGCGCAACGACAATGACTACGACGTGCGAGTGCGAGTACGACTCACGAGTTCAAAACTTGCCTTCTTCGCTGCGGAGCAAGTTGTGTTGCTGCCCGCTGGGATGACGACATCAATTGAGGTGCCGGTCGTGGCAAAGAGCAACGGAAGTTTTCCTGTCAGTCTGCAATTATTCAGCCCTAGCGGGAATGTGGCGGTTGGTCGCTCCATCACCTTGACGGCGCGAGTCAATGCGCTTGCAGGATTAGGTCAGTTAGTGACAGGTTTCGCGCTCCTACTTTTGATCATTTGGTGGGTATTTCACCTGCGTAGAGCCTCGCGACGAAAGCGAAATCTCACACCCTCCGCCTAACACCGCGACTCATACTGAGACTGCGTCAGCGGACTAATCTCTCCATGTGACCTCCTCCGTACGAATTATTACCGACAGTGCCTGTGACTTACCCGACGCTCTCGTGCAACAACTTGGTATCGAAGTTGTTCCCCTCTTTATTCGTTTCGGTGACGATGAACTGATTGATCGTGAGCAACTCACAACGAGTCAGTTCTGGGAGCGATGCTCTACCGAGTCTGACTTACCAACAACTGCTGCCCCTTCGCCTGGACGCTTCAAGGAATCAATTGAACGACTGAGAAGCGAGGGCGCTACTGGAGTTGTGATCATCAACTTGTCATCGGCAATGTCTGGGACGATGCAAAGCGCTGAGGTCGCCGCTGCAGAGTTAAAAGAATCTCTTGACATCCGTGTCGTTGATAGTCGGACGGTCACGATGGGACTCGGCTCAATCGTGATCGCCTGTGCCCGTGCGGCTCAAGGTGGCGCCACGATCGACGAAGTTGAGGCCATGGCTCGCGATCTTGCAAGCCGTAGCAAGGTGTGGGGAGCACTGGACACCCTCGAAAACCTCCGCAAAGGCGGTCGGATCGGAGGGGCCAAAGCAATGCTGGGGTCGGTGCTCTCAGTGAAACCCATCATTGAGGTGCGCGATGGCAGCGTCCAAGAGGGTGGCAAAGTCCGCACTCGCTCAAAGGCGCTGACTTTTCTTGTTGACAAAGTTCGTGAAGCAATGATTCACCCCGGAATCAGTCAGTTGTCGGTTCTCACCGCCGCAAGTTCAGATGTTGATGCGTTCATGGCTCAACTGAAGACCGTCTATGAAGGTGAAATCATCATCGGTGAAATTGGTGCGGTCGTTGGTTCCCATGCTGGACGCGGAACTATCGGCGTCGCCTACTTCGAAAACCCATAGCAATGCTGTCATCGTGCTGAGATCTTGCTTGATCTTGGTATTACCTTGAGGGACTGGTCGTGAGAACTATCGTTACCTGTCAAGTATGTCTTCGTCCTCCCATCCCTCAAGCCCGCAACCTGGAACTGTTCTCGCGGGTCGCTATCGCCTTGAGGAAATTCGTGCTCACGGTGGCATGGCCGATGTGTGGCGGGCCACCGATTTGCAACTTGGTCGTATTGTCGCCGTCAAGCTTCTGAAGCCTCATTTAGCCAATGAATCAACGCTTTCTCAGCGTTTTCGTCGAGAAGCAATTGCTGCGGCAAAGTTAGATCACAGCAGCATCGTGACTGTTCATGATGCGATCGAAGATGACGGTCGCTTAGCAGTCATCATGGCCTTCATTGACGGGCGGTCCCTTCGCGAAGAACTCGATCATGACCAAACATTGAGTGTCAGCAAGGTCTTACATATTGGCCTCTATGTACTCGCTGCTCTGAACGCTGCCCATCAGCAAGACCTCATTCACCGCGATGTCAAGCCAGGGAACATTCTCATCAGTAAACGAAATGAAGTGTTACTCACCGATTTCGGGATTGCAAAAATTTTGGACGGTGATGAAGATCTGACGAGTGAAAACATCATGATGGGCACGGCGAAGTACCTCTCGCCTGAACAAGTCCGCGGCGATCAATTGGATGGGCGCGCTGATCTGTACTCACTGGGGTTAGTGCTCTATGAATGTCTCGCTGGCAAAGTGCCCTTTGTCGGTAAAAATGACACAGACATCGCTCTCGCACGCTTGCATCGCGATCCCACCGACTTGTCGACCTTGCGACCTGATGTGGACCCGAGGGTGACCACAATCATTCACAAACTATTGGCCCGCGAGCCCGAAGATCGCTACGCCAATGCCCGAGAAGCCGGCGAAGCGATTCAAAAAGTCATCAATGCCCGCAAATCCCAACCTACGACGGGTGCACCTCGGGTCGAACGCGATCGCACGCCAACACCGGGCAAAGTGATTCGCCCGAAAAACCATACGCCGACGGGCACAATCCGCACACCAACCCCCAGTAACCCGCCTCGCTTGCCAAAAGATGAAAGATTGACCCCTCCACCAAGCCAGCAGAAGAAGTGGAGACCATCCCCTTTGTTGATCGGTGGCATCGTCGTCTCTGTGCTCCTGGCCTTGCTGATCATTCCTCAAATGCTTGATGGTGGTGACCCGAAAATAGTTGCCCCCGACACAACGTTGGCCAATGTGGTGACAAACACTGACCCGATCAAAATCACAGGGGTTCAGTCATTTGACCCCCAAGGTGATGATGGTGAAGAGAACCCCGCCCTGCTCACAAACATCACCGATGGTGACTTGAGCACCTCATGGTCCACTGATTGCTACCAATCTTCCACCTTTGGCAGTAAAAGTGGTGTCGGAGTAGTAGTGCAAATCAATGCTTCGGCGTTAGCCCAGCTACAGATTGGGATTCTCGGCAAGGATTGGAATGCCGAGGTTTACGCCGCAAACACGAATAGTGATGATGTAGAACTATGGGGATCGCCGATTTGGGAAGGGACTGACGAAAGTGGTTCCACGATCTCGGCTACATTCAGCACGCCGAACCAATATGCATTGGTCTATCTCAGAAAAGTTGGCGCCAGTGGCTTGTGTAGCGACAAAAATCCTTACAGAGGCGACATCAGTGAAATCAGCATCATCGACGCACCCTGAAAAAGAGGGTCATGGCACCCCTTGAACAATTATTGCGAGATAACTACTCGATGATGCGCGCCGTCTGTTGGCGGATTTTGAGCAACGAATCTGACGCAGATGACGCAACCCAAAACGCGATGATGGCGATAGTCAAAAACTTTTCTTCATTTGATGGGCGTTCTGCGTTTTCAACTTGGGCTTATCGCATCGCCACCAATGCCGCGTTGGACGAACTGCGACGACGACGCCGACGCCCACTCACACTGCTCAGCCAAGACAACGGCGAAACCTCGGATATTGCTGATCAGAGGTCCGAGGATCAATTTTCACACATTGATGCCCACGATGAACTCTCCTCTGCTTTGGCTCTCATCCCCGAGGAATACCGCGTTGCGCTGGTACTTCGCGATGTGGCCGACTTGGATTACGAAGAAATTAGCCACATCCTTGGTGTTCCCATTGGCACCGTACGGTCGCGTATCGCCCGCGGCCGAGCGCGGCTAGCGGAGATTCTTGGGAACCAAAACACCAGTGGTGAACGTCAAACACCCGGTAACGAAAGCCCTTCATGAACGACGACCTCAACACCATTGACCCCAACAGTTCGGAATACATTGACGGCCTCGCGAGTCTGTGTCTTGACGCAGAAATGACCCTTGACCAAGTTCCGCAAGAGTTCCGTTCGGCAGTGCAACAGCGAATGTCACAATTCGCTGAGCAACGCGGCCGCTTGCAGTCATCGGTTGTGGTTGTCAATCAGGCAACGGTCAAGGCAGCGGTGGAGGCAGTTTTCTCAAAACCACACGGGCAGGTGGTTGCTCTGCGGCGGCGACGTTTTGTTCTCTACATTGGGTCATTGGCTGCGGCGGCGGCCTGTGTGGCCATTGTCGGCATAGCGATCAATCAAAATTCGCCCTCTGAACAGGCTGACCAGTTTTCGTCAAAAGTCAGTCTTGTCAGTGACAGTCTTGCAAGCGACAATCTTGCAACAGACAACGCTGCGCCCGAGAGCGCTGCGCCAATGGCTGACGGGACGGCTCCAGAGGGCGCAGGTGTCGAAACAAAGGCTGACCCCTCATCGTTCAAGGTCATCAGTAATGAAGGCGAACTGAAAACATTGCTCGACGAATGGCTTGCGCCAGGCGCATTGCCCCCAACCGTCATGGACGCCCTGTGTGTAGATGATCTGCGACCAGCAGTTGCTGTCGGGTCGCCGATTTCCATATTTGCGGATCAACCAGCAGAAATTCACTTTGATGTGACCCAAGGAATTGCTGTTTATCGCCTCAGTGATTGCACTCTGCTGGCGACAACCGTGCCTTAACTCAGGTTCGTGGCTAACCTCAATCCCATGGCTGGCAACCCACTCACCGACCCAAATTGGGCTACGGAATTCACGCAGACGATTGTCGAGAGCATTGACAAGGTTCGCAATCGTACGACTAAGCCGATTGTGATGATCGCCCGCGGTTTGGTATTCGGATTATTGATTGCTTTCCTCGGAGTCATGGCCCTTGTATTACTTCTGGTTGGGCTTTCGCGGGGACTCATCAATCTTCTTGAGTGGCCTTTTGATCACGATTCAGCGGTATGGATGTCCCATCTCATCGTTGGTTCTTTATTAGTGCTCCTCGGCGCCATCTTGATGATCAAGCGCCAACGCAAGGAAGGCGTGTAAGTGTCCACTCATCACCATCTCATCATTATTGGTTCGGGTCCCGCTGGATTGACTGCGGCCATCTATGCCGCACGCGCCAACCTCGCCCCATTTGTTATTGAAGGTGAACCGAGCAGCACGAGCGATCAACCTGGTGGTCAACTGATGCTGACAACAGATGTTGAAAACTTTCCCGGATTTCCCGAAGGCATTATGGGTCCCGAATTAATGATGCGCTTTAGAGATCAGGCAGCGCGCTTTGGGGCCACATTTTTGTCGGGCAAGGCAACGTCGATTGAGTTCGGCGAACGCCCACTCAAAGTTCATGTTCGCGATGAAGTTTTCACAGCCGATTCAGTGATTATTTCCACTGGTGCGCAAAGTTTGATGCTTGGCCTAGAAGCCGAAGAACGCCTGATAGGACACGGTGTTTCAACCTGTGCAACATGTGACGGATTCTTTTTCCGAGGTAAGGAAATCGCTGTCGTTGGTGGCGGAGATTCCGCCATTGAGGAAGCAAACTTTCTCACAAAATTCGCTTCAAAAGTGACGCTCATTCACCGACGCGATTCGTTACGGGCAAGCAAAATTATGCAAGACCGAGCTCTCAATAATCCGAAGATTGAAATGTTGTGGAACACCGCCGTCACTGAAATTGTCGGCAAGGATCAACTTGAATCAATTTCATTGCAGAACACTGTGACCGCAGAGCGCAGCAGTTTGGCTGTGGCTGGATTGTTTATCGCCATCGGCCATCGCCCGAACACGGATGTTTTTAAAGGTGTGATCGACATGGAAGACAGTGGTTACCTCATCACTCGACCAGACAGCACATATACCAATATTCCCGGCGTCTTTGCCTGCGGAGATGTGAAAGATCACGTCTATCGTCAAGCCATTACCGCTGCTGGATCGGGATGTATGGCAGCCATTGACGCCGAGCGTTGGCTTGAACAGCAGCACTGAGCCAATCGCGGTAGGCTCTGTTCTCTCGCAACATCAATGAAAGGACGCGACATGGCCGAAGGCATCGTGACACTTACTTCTGGAACCTTTGATGAAACAGTTAACTCATCAACAACCCCTATCGTTGTTGACTTTTGGGCTGAATGGTGCGGACCGTGCAAGATGATCGCTCCCATCCTTGGTGAGATCGCTACTGAAAAAGCAGGGCAAGTCACCATCGCCAAACTCAATGTTGATGAGCATGGCGATATTGCGCAGCGTTATGGAGTGATGAGCATTCCTACATTGTTGGTGTTCAAAGACGGCGAAATCGTCAAGCGCCTCGTGGGTGCAAAAGGCAAAGGACAGCTTCTTTCGGAGCTGGAGGAATTTCTCGTCTGATGGCTCTAGCCCCCGGAGATTCGGGTGAGGCTGTTCGTCAACTACAACGGCGCCTCGGTGTTGCGGGCTATTTGCCAGCAAACATTGGGTTCGCTGATGTGTACTGCGCGCAGACGCAACAGGCTGTGAGTGATTTTCAAACAGAGAGCGGTCTTCCCGCAACTGGTCTGTGCGATGAAGATACGTGGACTGCTTTACTCGAAGCGTGGTGGAATCTAGGTGATCGGCCACTTGTGCTGCGTAGCCCACACTTACGAGGTGATGATGTCACAGAATTGCAAAGGATCTTGTCTCGCTTAGGTTTTGATTGTGGACGTATTGACGGAATTTTCGGTCAGAAACTTGATCGTGCATTAAATCACTTTCAATTAAATGCGGGCCTTGAAGTTGATGGCGTTTGTCATCAAGATACGATCACCGTTTTGCGGCGTCTTTCGCGCATGACTGGTGATGGTCCTGGTATCGCCTATGTTCGCGACGCCGAAGAGGCGCGTTACGGTCAGCCGTTAGTCGGGCGGCGCGTTGCCGTCGGCCAGTTTGGCGAATTTGATGAATTACGCCAAGCCCTCAACGGGGCATTGCGAGAACACGGAGCAATGCTCATTGACTTGCCTCACAGCGACTCAACGGAGCAAAGCCGAACCGCCAATCTCCTCGGAGCCGACGTGTACGTAGGTTTTGAATCTTCGCCCGAACGCGAATCGCGCATTTCTTATTATGCAGTGCCTTCTTTTGAATCTGCGGGTGGTCGTTCGTTGGCACAGTTAATGGAAAGACACTTGCGCGATGTGGTTCCACGAATCGCCGTCGAAGGCATGCGCTTACCGATTTTACGGGAAACAAAAATGCCAGCAGTTTTAGTGACCTTGGGCCCCGTGGAGATCATGCTTCCAAAAAGTGCCCGAATCGCCGAGGCAATTTTCTTAGCCTTGTCGGCCTGGGCGCCTTAAAAGCCCCTAAAAATAGGTATATCTCATAGTTATCCACAATCTTTTCCCCACCTTGTGCGAAACCTTCTCGCGTGACTAGAGGGTTATCCCCCGCACAAAAAGTCTCAACTGCTTGTTGAGACTTTTTCTTAATCTGAGGGTTGAACGCCCATCATTAAGTAGTACAAGCGCTCAAGATCCTCTAGACCTGCAAATTCGACAGTGATTGCGCCCTTCTTAGCGCTCATCTTGACCGACACCCGGGTATCGAGATATTCCGAAATTCTGCTTTCAAGTTCCAGAAGTCCGGCTGGAGGAAGTTTGCGAGGCTTAGTTTCGGTCTCCGTACCTGGAGTCCCCGTACCTCGCTTGTCGCGCTCCCCCTCATCAATGTCACCGCCGCGATCACGAATGGCTTCTTCCACCGCTCGAACTGACCACCCTTCGGTGACAGCTCGCCGTGCTAACTGTTCTTGGAATGCTCGATCCGGCGTTCCGAGAAGTGCTTTGGCGTGTCCGGCTGACAACTTGCCATCGGCTAAAAATGCCTGAATGGCTGCTGGGAGTCCAAGAAGTCGCAAGGAATTGGAAATTGAACTTCGGCTTTTGCCAACTCGCTTAGCCACTGCGTCGTGAGTCAAAGAAAAATCGTCAATCAATTGCTGATAGGCCGAGGCTTCCTCTAATGGGGCAAGGTCCTGTCGATGGAGGTTTTCTACCAGGGCCTGTTCAACCGATGACATATCGTCAGTGGTCTTCACAATCGCTGGGACGCTTGTCAGTCCCGCCCGCTTGGCTGCTCGGAGACGACGCTCACCAGCAATAAGTTGATATGAGCCGTCCGACAGTAGGCGCACTAGGAGTGGTTGGAGAACGCCAATCTCACGTATTGAGGCAGACAATTCAGTCAATGATTCCTCATCAAAATGGACTCGCGGTTGATTCGGGTTAGGAGATAGTTCCCCTATTGGGATGTCTACTAAACCAGTTTGAGCGTGAGCGCTACCTGAGCTTGGATCCCCGAACCCACTAGGGATCAGAGCATCGAGTCCTTTACCGAGTCCTGGGCGACGTGCCACCAGATACCTCCTTAGCCACTGAGCGATAGGCGATGCAGCCTTTTGACGATGGGTCGTACAGGTTGATGGGCTGATGATGACTTGGTGCCTCGGATAGCCGGACATCACGGGGGACCATGGTGTTACAGACTTTGTCACCGAAGTGCTCTCGCACTTGATCAACAACAGCCTTAGATAACCTGGTCCGAGCGTCGTACATCACACAAACAATGGTGCTCACCTGGAGTTCTTGGTTGAGGTTCTTCTTTACCTTGTCAACATTTCGCAAAAGTTGCCCTAACCCCTCAAGGGCGTAATATTCACATTGAATCGGTACCAGCACCTCACGAGCGGCCACGAGAGCATTCACTGTCAGGAGCCCGAGCGAGGGTGGACAGTCAATAATGATGTAGTCGTATCGATCAAGTTCCTGGTCAATTGCCCGCTTGAGGCGATGTTCACGGGCCATTTCGTTCACCAATTCAATTTCGGCCCCGGCTAGATCAAGGTTTGCTGGCGCCACGAATAGGTTCTTGACCGACGCTGGCTCAACGCAGTCCTCCATCGCCGCATCATTAAGAAGCACATCGTAAATTGAAGTTTCTATGCCCCGAGTTTCAATACCCACGCCCGAGGAGGCATTTCCTTGAGGATCAAGGTCAATCAGAAGGGTTCGATAACCCAATTCAGCCAAACAGGCCGACAAGTTGACCGATGTTGTGGTTTTGCCCACGCCACCCTTTTGATTGGCGACTGCAATCACTCGGGGGAGTGTGGGATGATGCGGGGAAATGGGAGATTCGGTCATAACGGGCTTTTCCTCAACACTCAAAGGACGATTAAGTAAATCGTACCTGAAGGATGTGATACCCGCAGGGATAGCCGATGTGTTCCACGTGGAACACTGACCAACTGTGGGCGGGGATTAGTTGTACATGTTCCACGTGGAACACTGTGTCTTGATCAGCACTAGGCCTTCACCAGCACGGCGACGCCGAGGCACACCTCTTGCAGGCTTAATCCGTGAAGGGCAACGGTCGGGTCAATCCACCGAGATCCATCCCCCTCTGGCGGTTCACTCACCACAAATAGCCCACCTGCAAGTAAAAGAGGGCCAGCATGCTCTGCTGTGTAGGACGGAGAGCCAAACCCACGAGATGTCACCGCCGCCCAGGTTCGACCCAGAAAACGAGTAGGGAGATCAGCCACATCGGCCTCAATAACCTCCACCTGAGCCTGAATCCCTAATCGTCCCACAAGGCGAACAAGCAGGTCGGTGCGCTTGGATCGACGATCAACCAGGGTCACCTGAATGTCGGGGCAAGCCAAGGCAATCACTAAACCCGGGTCACCGCCCCCAGAACCAAGATCAATCACGGTGTTGACCTTGCCGTTGAGGGCCTGAGCAAAGCCCATGGAATGATCAATCACCTGTTCAAGTGGTCTATTCCCCAACATGCCGATGCGCTGGGCATCGCCCAGCGCATCCAACAACTTCTTTCGATTTTCTGGACTTAGGGCAGGAACCGATGACATCAGCCCCACCTTACGCTCAGTGGACTATTCAGCAGCAGTTACTGCTGCGGGGGAGATCACAACACGTCGGTTGGGATCTTCGCCTTCAGAGTGAGTCGCAATATCCGTGCGTCCGGTCAATGCGTCGTGGACGATCTTGCGGTCGGGCGATGGCATCGCTTCCAGAGCACGTGCTGAACCACTGGCCACGACCTCATCAGCAACTTGGGTAACGAAGCGGCTCAACGCTTCTTTGCGCTTGGCCCGATAACCCCCGATATCAATGCGTAAACGAGTGTCATGATCGCCCATCCGCCGCTGACTCACAACGCGAGTGATGTCCTGAACTGCCTGCAAAGTGCTGCCACGTGGGCCAACCAGAAGACCGAGGTCGCTGCCGTTTAACTGAACTTCGATGTCGTTACCTTCAATATTCACCGCTGTTTCACCAGTGGCGCCCAAAGAGGCCGCTAAACCAATGAGGAATTTCTCGGCTTCTGCAGCTACCTGTGCTGGGTCGGCTGGGGGACCTTCTGGTCGTTCCCGGCGAGGACGATCATTGTTTTCGCTGCTATCGCTCATTTTCTTCTCCTGTTGACGTGGTTGTTTTGCACGAGGGGCACGAGGTGCTCCTTCCGCTGACGGGGTGTCATCCTTGCGTGGACGACGGTCACGGCGTTCGACTTTGGCCCGTGGAATACGTGGCTTGACTCGAGCACGAACTCGGGCCTCTCCTCGAGTGCGCCCGAATAGCCCCGCTTTAGGCTCTTCTAAGATTTCAAATTCGGCTTCTTCGTCTGCAACACCGAGACGATCGAGTGCAATGCTCTTAGCTTCTTCTATGGACTTACCGGTTGTTTCTACCCATTCCATGGGATTCCTGCTTTCTATTCTGACGTGAGATCGATTAAGTGGGGATTTACTCAGCCGCGTGGCGGCTTGGGGTGGCGTGACGCTCCCGAAGGTTTCGGACGATTAGGTGGAGTGGCCTTACCTTTAGCCGGAGTTGACCCACCCTTGGGCGGGGTGACCCGTTTGCTCACAATTGGCTTGGGGCCAGCGTTTGGTTGCTCCTTGGCTTTGGCGAGGTCTTTTTTCATTTGACCGAACATGCCGCCACCACCGCCACCAACATCATCCTTGGCTAATTCGCGGGCTTTGGCACCTGCAGCTTGGGCTTGACGACCAAGCGAATCATCTCCCTTGTAGAAGCGGCGAGTGATATACGACTGTTGGGCAATACGCACAATCGTCTGCGCAAAGTAGTAAATGACCAGCGCCACGGGGAAAAAGAATTGGAAGACACCGAAAAATACTGGCAGATACTGCATCAATTTCTGTTGCGAGGCCGACATCGTCGGGGACACCGTACGACTAGCGATCATGCGCTGTTGGACGAAATACAGACCCATCAAAGCCACAACTAGTAAGGCATAAATAACGCCCGTTGCGGCGTTTTCTTGAATTGCCTTCACTGGGGTGAGGGACAGATCGAGCCCAAGAGAACGCATTTCGGTCTTGCCTTGCAGACTTCTGTACAGTTCGCTCGTCTTAGAGAGATAATCAGGGGCAAAAGTACCGTCAGTGGCGTGGTTTCGGGTCAAACCACGAAGAACACGGAACATAATCAAGAAAATCGGCATCTGCGCCAAAAGTGGTAGGCACGAAGCCAACGGGTTGACCTTGTGCTCCTGATAGAGCTTCATCATTTCTTCGTTAAGTTTCTGGCGATCATTGCGATGTTGCTGTTGCAGCCGCTTCATTTCTGGCTGAACCTTCTGCATTTCCAACATCGACTTTGTGCTCTTCAGGGTGAGCGGGAAAATCAACATCATGATGACCACCGCGACTAGGGCAATAGCTGATGTGTAGTCGGATGTGAGGCTATAAAACTGAGTTAATAGCCAGGCTGCTGCTTGGAACATGTCACGACACCTTTCCGGTGGGCTGAATATGGTTTATCTGTGAACAGTGGGCATCATGTTGATGCCTAGGTTCTGGAACTGGGTCAAAGCCGGACTTACCAAATGGGCGGCAGCGAACGAGTCGACGGAGAGTCAACCATGAACCGCTACGCGCCCCATGAATGTCAATCGCCTCTTTAGCGTATTGCGAGCAACTGGGGGTGAAGCGACACGGTGAAGGACGACCTTCACGTGCTAGTTGGTACCAGTTTATGCCTTTTAACAGGTAAGATTTCATAACGGAATCACTTTTAAACACTCCATTTGCTGGCAAGACCATCAATTGCAGAGCGTAAGTCGGCCAAAGTAATCGACTCCGCCGGACGGGTTAACCCGATGAGATACAGACCAGGCCTCATTATTGGAGTTGCCTGACGCAGCACTTCACGTAACTGTCGGCGGACGCGATTGCGCTTCACTGCTGTTCCAGCAGTGCGTCCAATAGCGAAGGCCACATGGGGCCCATCAAGAGCAGAGTCCGACAACATCACGCACCAAACAACTCCACTACGAACTCGGACTCCTTGGCGACGTAATCGCGCAAATCCGGCTCGACCGTGAAGTCGTTTGATCAAGCCGACAGCTTCTTGCGGCCCTTCAGGCGACGGGCTTTCAAAACTGCTCGCCCGGCGCGAGTGGACATACGAGCGCGGAAGCCATGTTTGGCTGAACGGCGCTTCTGATTAGGTTGGTACGTACGCTTCATGCAAAATCCTCAATTCCTGGTGGCGCCCCATCCGGGCGAGAAACACCTGGTAGTGACTACTATTCAGCCTCCTTGGCAACCTTCGCTCCACGCAGGTGGAACGGAGCTCGTCAAGCGCTTATCGGCAGGCTACGGCCTAAAGGCCAATAGGGGCAACCCTGACACGCGAATCCCCTCTTTACGGATTATCCACAGCCTGCTAAGGTGTCCATTCCCTAACGCTTACTCTCTCGATCAACCCTCCTTGGTTGACCAATGAGGCAGGTCAGGGAAGTAAAATCACTCTGCTGTATTGTCCACAAGGTGTGGATTGATCTGTGGACAACATACCTATTTTTTGAAGGAGTAGCAGGTGGAACATATTGATGACTTGTGGATAGCGGTTTCACAACTGCTGCGCGCCCAAGTCTCGGACGCCGTCTGGTACTCCACATTCAATGACGTGCACTCGTTGCCCGACGATCAGAACACCTTGCGTTTGGCTGTTCCCAGTGGAACAGTACGCGACAAAATCACATCGCGTTATCTCCCGATTGTCCTCGATGCCCTGACCGAACTTGGTGCTGGTTCATTGAAACTGGTTGTCGATGTTGTGGCCCCCGACGAAATAGTTGCGGATTCCTCCTCCGACACGGATGTCACCCCGCGACAGAACACAAAAAATCCGTCAAAGGGTGCGTCGAAGAACTCGGAACCCACAATGACCAGTGTTGAAGAAATGGGTATCCGAGCTGGATTGAACCCGCGTTACACCTTTGAGACTTTCGTTAAAGGGGCATCCAACAGTTTCGCTTTGGCGGCAGCACAACGAGTTGCCGAAACCCCAGCGCGCTCATATAACCCACTCTTCGTCTATGGGTCCGCCGGGCTTGGTAAAACCCACCTTCTGCATGCCATCGGCCATTACGTACTCCAGAACTACAGCCACTACCAGGTGCGATACATCACTACGGAAACTTTCTTGAACGAGTACGTGGACGGAATTCGTAACAACACGATCGCCAATTTCAAGCGTCGCTATCGTGATATCGACGTCTTATTGATTGACGACATTCAGTTCATGGAGGCAAAAGAGGGGCTCCAGGAAGAGTTTTTCCACACCTTCAACACCCTTCACGGAGCAAACAAACAGATTGTTATTTCTTCCGACCGGGTCCCCGACGCCATACCAAACTTAGAGGACCGACTTATCGGCCGTTTCCGATGGGGCCTGATCACGGATGTTCAGCCCCCGGATCTAGAAACGCGACTAGCGATTTTACGCAATAAAGCAGAACGAGACGGCACCTTCGTGCCAGCAGACGTTCTTGAACACATTGCCTCGCGAGTCAGCACCAACATTCGTGAACTCGAGGGCGCCCTCATTCGAGTGAGTGCCTACTCAAGTTTGAATCGGGTTGACATGACAGTCGCGCAAGCTGAAAGGCTTCTCGAAGACCTCTTACCTAGTAGTTCTCCGAAAAACCGCACCGACGATGAACTACTCGCCGAAATCGCCCGATTTCTCGGGTTCACGGTTGAAGCATTACGCGGCAAGAGTCGCCAACGACCTCTAGTGTCGGCGCGGCAAGAGGCAATGTATGTCTTTCGCGAACTGACTGACCTCTCATATCCAGCCATTGCCCGACTCTTCGGCGGTCGTGACCACACCACCGTGATTCATGCCGTCGACAAAATCACGCGCTTGATGGTGGAACGCAACGAAACCTACGACCAGGTCACAAGTCTGGTCAAGACGCTGAAATTGGGCTGAGTCAATGTCTTCGCACTGTGGTATCAACAACATGTTCACAACCCATGTGAACGACGATGATCAGCATGTGGAAAACTCAAAGTTATCCACCACCCCACCCGTGGGTCATACTTTGAGTGTGCATACTTGTGGACAACTAGGCGCGGGCAAATACCTTGATCACGCTGGGCAAAGAAGTGCTTATCCACAATCCACAGCTCTTATTACTAGAACTATCTTAAATCATCATCAGACCGTGTTAACAAGTAGGGAGTCCCGCCGTGAAATTTCGCTGTGAAAAAGAAGTTTTAGCTGAAGCACTGGGTGCTGCGAGTCGAGCGGCAACAGGTCGCTCAACAAATCCAACAATGTCGTGTTTACGACTAGTTCTCGCTGGAGACCAACTGCGCATCACTGGAACTGACGGTGATTTAACAATTGATGCCAGCATCATCGTGGCTGGTTCAAAAGATGGAGTGGTTTTAGTACCTGCGAAATTAGTCAGCGACGTTGTCCGATCCTTGCAACCTGGCGCAGTGGAATTTGACTTAGGAGAAGACAACGTTGAGATTTCCGCCAACCGCGTGAACTTCACGGTCCCGATTGGCGCAGGAGATGATTTCCCAAAGTGGTCTGGCACTGTTGGCCAGGGCGCCTCAATGAGCGCCAAAGATTTTTCAGAAGCACTCCGTCAAGTAGTTCGATCCGCAAGTACTGATGACAGTCGTGGAGTATTCACTGGCGTTTTGCTCACTGGCGTTGCAGGAAAGTTGCGATTGGTCGCAACGGACTCTTACCGCATGTCTGTGCGCGACATCGTTACCGATGTTCTTGCTGATGGAACAAGCGTTGTCGTTCCAGCGCGAGCGCTAGGAGAATTGCAAAAATTGTTGGGGAATGCGGAGCAAGTGTCAATCAATATCACTGAAAATGACGCAACCTTTGAGATTGGGTCGGTGCGTTTAGTGACACGTTTGCTGACCGGGGCATTTGCTGATTATCAACGCCTTATCCCAGCGAATTTGCCGAATAAATTGGTGATCTCACGAGAAGCAATGATAGATGCAATTCGTCGAGTCAAACTTGTGGCCCGCGATCCGATTGGCACGCCACTACGTTTGGAAATCAAAGAAGACAGTGTGACTTTGCGAATGGTGACTCCAGATAATGGTGAAGCAGTTGAGCGACTCGACGCCGTTGTTCACGGAGCCGATATTGAAATTCGTTTTAACAACGAACTGTTAACTCAGGGATTAGATGCATCTGGTGCTGACGAAATCACTATTCAAACAAGCGAGCCTGGCAAACTGGCCTTAATTCGTGGTGTTGGTCAAGAAGATTTCACGTATTTGTTGATGCCTCTGAAGTCGTGACACCGAGATGATTGTCGAGCAACTTGAGCTCGTCGATTTTCGTAATTATCTCCACGCCTCATTTTCTTTAACACCAGGCGTGACGGCCATTGTGGGGCGAAACGCGCAAGGAAAGACCAACGTTGCAGAAGCCATGGCCTTTCTGGCCACGCTTGAAAGTTTTCGTCAGGCCCCTGTGGTGGCTCTAGTGCGTGAGGGGGCAGAACTCGCAACTATTCGTGCCATCGTCCGTCACAAAGATGGTCGGGAGATACAGATTGAGGTGCAGATTCAACGCCAGGGGCGCACTGTGGTGCAAGTCAACAAACAACGACTTGCGCGAACTCGCGATCTTTTAGGGATCTTGCGAGTCTCTGTGTTTTCTCCGGATGATCTTGAATTAGTGAAGGGTGCTCCTGGTGAGCGGCGACGCTTCATTGACGAAACCATGGTCAGTTTGGCCCTGAAAAATGATGCTCGGCGCATAGAACTAGATCGCATCTTGAAGCAACGAAACACGCTATTGCGACAGGCAAATGGTCGATTAACTCAGGATATTGAGTTCACACTTGATGTATGGGACGAAAAACTTGCTGCTGTCGGCGACGAGGTGGGTCACCAACGAGCCAGCGTTTTGGCACAACTGCAACCTCATGTCGAAGACGCCTATCAACATCTCGCTGGGGCGCCGTTGGCGGTGGGGATTCATTACGAGCCAGGTTGGCGGCGAACGGGTTTAGCTAATGCCCTCAAAGCGGCGCGTATGGATGATCTCCGCCGGGGTGTGTCAACTGTCGGTCCGCATCGCGATGACATTGACTTATTTTTGGGGACCCTTCCTTCCAGAACCCACGCAAGTCAGGGTGAAATGCGGTGTTTGGCGCTCTCATTACGACTTGGAGCCCACCAACTTGTGGCGCAGCAAACCGACATGACTCCCTTACTCGTTCTTGATGATGTTCTTTCTGAACTTGACCCGCAAAGATGTGCGGCCTTGCTCAGTCACCTGCCTCGTGGCCAAGTAGTGATTACGACGGCCAGTGTCCTTCCCGACACAGCCACACCAGAGAGAATTTTGCGGATTGAAGGGGGTCAAGTTGTCAGCGAATAATCCTGAACCCACACCCATTTCAAGCAGTATTGAAAAACTATTGAAGTCGCTCCGCGGCGGGGACCGACTGACCACCGTCACGGTTTTTAGTCGTTGGGAGGAACTGGTTGGAGAATCAGTTGCGAGCCATGTGCGACCCTTAAAATTGGATAACGCAACACTCATCGTTGAGGTTGATGAACCGATGTGGGCGACCCAGATGAAGTTCCTTGAAGCCGACGTACTGAAGCGCCTCAACGAGGGTGCCGCGAGGCCCATAAAAACCTTAGAGATACGGGTCAAAAAGCGTCGCTAGGTGCCTCTTTTTTGGAAGCCGAAAAGCCTTCATTTTTATAGTCAAAAAATAGTGTATTTACCCTGCATATAAGGCACACAAGGTCACCAAAATGGCGAGCCCCAGCGAGTAGGATTTGAGTGTTGTGTTGAGCCATTGTGTCGCCCCAAATTCCACCCCTGCGCACACAGTTGTGATGGCCTTCTAAACCCACTCAAAAAGGAACTCGTGTCCACCAAAAGCACCACCACCACAGCCGATTATGGCGCCAAAGATATCCAGGTTCTTGAGGGTCTTGACCCTGTCCGCAAACGACCCGGTATGTACATCGGATCGACTGGCCTCACAGGCTTACATCACCTCATTTGGGAAGTCGTTGACAACTCCGTTGACGAAGCCATGGCAGGTCACTGCACCACTATCAGCGTGACGCTTTTAGAAGGTGGTGGCTGCCGTGTTGAGGACAATGGTCGTGGCATTCCTGTTGATCCGTATCCCTCCGGTCCCCATAAAGGTAAAAGTGCTGCTGAGGTCGTGCTGACAGTGCTTCACGCCGGAGGAAAATTCGGCGGTGAGGGCTACAAAGTGTCAGGCGGACTTCACGGTGTGGGTGTTTCAGTTGTGAACGCACTGTCGGATCGCCTGAAGTTAGAGATTGACCGTGGCGGCAAGCGTTATGAACTTGAATTTCAAAATGGTGGAAAACTTAAGGGCAAGATTGAAATCACTGGTGACACGCCAGCTCGTGGTCGCAAAAACGGTACATCGGTCACCTTTTGGCCAGATGAAACCATTTTCGCTTCAGAAGGCACAGAGTTCGTTGCGCGCACAGTTCTTGAACGCCTACAAACGATGGCTTTTCTTAATCGCGGCTTAGAAATTGTTTTCAAGGATGAACGAGTCGGCAAAACCCAGAACGTCACCTTTCAATACAAGGGTGGGATTATTGACTTCGTTAAGCATCTCAATCAATCCAAGGATGCGTTGTTCACCAAGGTCGCCTACTACGAAGAAGAAGACGATGGGCAAATGTTGGACATCGCCATTCAGTGGAATACCGGATACCACGAAGGAATTCATGGGTACGCCAACGGAATCAGCACTGTTGAAGGCGGCATGCACGTCGAGGGTTTCAAAACAGCCTTAACCAGTGTCATCAATAAATACGCAAAAAACCGTGGGTTGCTTAAGGAAAAAGATGACAACTTTCTTGGCGAAGATATTCGTGAGGGAATCACGGCGATCATTTCGGTGAAATTAGGCGAACCCCAATTTGAGGGTCAGACCAAAGCCAAATTAGGCAACGTGTCAATGCGCTCCTTTGTGCAAAAAGTAACGAACGATCGACTGGCCGAGTGGTTAAATGAAAACCCAACTGAGGCAAACAAGATTATTAAAAAAGCCCAGTCGGCAGCGCAAGCACGACTGGCCGCAAAGAATGCGCGTAACGCAGTGCGCCGAAAAACTGCTCTTGCTGGCGCCGGTATGCCAGACAAATTAAAAGACTGCAGTAGTGGCAATCCATCTGAGAGTGAAATATTCATTGTTGAAGGTGACTCTGCTGGTGGTACGGCCCTCGATGCACGTGATCCCCGAACGCAAGCCATCTTGCCGATCCGTGGAAAGATTTTGAATGTTGAGCGGGCGCGTCTCGACAAAATGTTGAAAAACACAGAAGTCATTGCCTTGGTGACGGCAATCGGTGGTGGCGTTGGTGACGAATTTGACGGAGCCAAGGCGCGTTATCACAAAATTATTATTTTGGCTGACGCCGATGTTGACGGCAGCCATATTCGAACCTTGCTTCTGACTTTCTTCTTCCGCCAGATGCGTCCATTGGTTGAAGCTGGCTATGTGTACATTGCGCAACCACCGCTGTATTCAACAGAGATCGGCAAAGTCAAGATTTATCTCAAAGACGATCTTGCTAAGACGCGTTTCTTGGAGGAACATCCGAATCACAAAAAAGATTTCCAGCGTCTCAAAGGTCTCGGAGAAATGGACTGGGAAGAATTGCGTTCGACGACAATGTCGGACGAGTCTCGGACACTTTTGCAAGTCAATGTTGACGAAGCAGCGTTAGCTGATGAAGTCATGGGCGTGCTGATGGGCGACGACGTTGAAAGTCGCAAACACTTCATTCAAACGAATGCAAAAGACGTAAGGTTCCTTGATATCTGATGGCTAGTAAAAAAACGCCCCCCGCCACACCCGAGGAAGGTGCAACACCCTCGGAACCCAATATCCCCGTACAGCCAGTTGCTTTGCAAGATGAGATGGAGCGTTCGTTCCTTGATTATGCAATGTCGGTCATCATGGCGCGTGCTCTTCCCGATGTTCGCGATGGTCTTAAGCCAGTGCACCGCCGCATTATTTGGGACATGGAAGAACAAGGGTTTCGTCCCGATCGTCCATTCGTAAAATCAGCGCGCGTGAGTGGCGACACAATGGCCAAGTATCACCCTCATGGCGATACCGCAATTTATGATGCTTTGGTTCGTATGGCGCAACCATTCTCACTGCGTCATCCGCTGATTGCCTTCCACGGCAACTACGGATCTCCAGACTTTGGTCCAGCCGCGAGTCGTTATACCGAATGTCGTCTGCATCCGTTAGCGATGCATCTATTGGCCGATATCGACGAGAACACCGTCGACATGGTGGATACCTATGACGGATCGCGCGAAGAACCAGTCGTTCTTCCGGCGCGCTTTCCCAACTTGCTCGTCAATGGTTGCCAGGGAATTGCTGTGGGAATGGCCACCAATATCCCACCGCACAACTTGGGTGAAGTGATTGACGCATGTATCCATTTGCTGATGAACCCCGAAGCCACAACCGATGATCTGATGGCCTTTGTCAAGGGTCCGGATTTTCCTACGGGTGGATCAATTCTGGGTCGCTCTGGAATCTTGGACGCTTATCGCACAGGACGCGGCAGTATCAAGATGCGTGCCACAGCAGCGATCGAAGAAACCAAACGTGGAGGCATGCAAATTGTCGTCACTGAGTTGCCGTATCAGACGAGTTGCTCGGCAATCGCAGGACGCATCCAAGAACTTGTGGATAACGGAGAACTTGATGGCATCGCCGATGTCAATGACGGTTCATCGGGTGGAAAGACCTATCTCACTATTCAGTTGAAGCGCGACGCCAATGCCAATGTGGTGTTGAACAATCTCTTCAAGCAGACACAACTTCAAACAAGTTTTGGAGTGAACATGGTGGCCCTCGTTGATGGGGTGCCACGGCAACTGACTTTGGCCGATGCCTTAAATGGATACATCCGTCACCAGATCGAAGTACTCACGCGACGCACAACATTCCGCCTTGATAAAGCGCAACGACGGCTACACCTTCTTGAGGGTCGCATCAAAGCGCTTGATGTCATTGATCAGATCATCAAGTTGATTCGTGAAAGTGAAGACGCCCCAGCCGCTAAAGCTTCACTCATGAATCCACCTTATGAATTCAGTGAAGTGCAGGCCATTGACATTCTTGACATGCAGTTACGTCAATTAACACGTCTCTCGCGTATCGACCTTGAGACCGAGATGGGCCAACTCAACGAACGTATCGCCGAACTCGAAGGCATTTTGGCTGACGACGTTAAGTTGCGCGCGGTGATCTCTGAAGAGATGTTGGCTATTCGCGCTGAGTTTGCTACTCCACGTGTCTGTCCAGTCACTTTTGACTCTGGAGATATGAGTATTGAAGATCTTGTTGACGACACTGCGTTAGTCGTCGTGATGACAGAAGCTCAATACGTCAAAACTGTTCTAGCTTCAAACTTTAGAAGCCAGGGACGGGGTGGCAAAGGTGTCACCGGCGCAAAATTGAAAACTGATGACATCGTCAAGCGGGTGATTTTCACCTCTGCTCACGCATATCTGTTGTTCTTCTCCAATCGGGGGCGGGTCTATCGATTACGCGCGCATGAACTGCCCGAACGCGAGCGAGCGACCAAAGGTGTTCCGATCGTTAACCTTTTGCCACTGCAATTAGGTGAAACCATTGAAGCGATTATTGATACCCGCAACTTTGATGCGGAGCGGTTCTTGTTCTTTGCAACTCGCGACGGAGTCGTCAAAAAAACAGCCTTCAACGAATACGACAATGGACGACGAGACGGACTCATCGCCCTCAACTTGCGCGATAACGATGAGTTGGTGCGAGTCATTGAAACAAGTGGAACCGATGAGATCTTTATGGTCAGCAAATCGGGCATGACGATTCGTTTCTCAGAAAGCGAAGTACGACCAATGGGTCGTGCGGCTGCTGGCGTGCGTGGCATGAAGTTGCGGCCAAGCGACAAGGTCGTCAGCGTCGATGTAGCGCGCGATGATGTAGCGATTTTGATGGTTACCGAGGCCGGCTACGGCAAACGCACTCAACTCGATAAGTTCCGGAGTCAGACCCGAGGCGGAATTGGCGTACGCGGTATTCAAATTGGCGAAAAGAAGGGAGCAGTCGTGTCAGCATTCATGGCTGGTCTTGACGATGAGATTGTGGCCGTCACTTCTGGTGGCTCCACCATTCGTACGGACGTGCGCAATATCTCGTCCCAGGGTCGTACGGCAACTGGAGTGCGCGTGATGAGCGTTGAACCCGGTCAGACCGTGACGTCGGTTGCTTTAATTCTGTCTACTGACGACGAGTGAAATATCGCAGTGACTGCGATCGAGGCAATGTCAGCATCCTGATGATCGGGGTGGTCGCCGTGTCTTTGTCCTGCGCTTTTTCTTTGGTCGCCCTTGATGTGCGCTTAAAGCAATCCGCAGGCGCGCAAACTGTGGCAGATGCGGTTGCTCTGGCGGTGGTGAACTTCGGGGCAGGGGCAGCGCATGAGGTGGCCGATCGCAATGATGGTGTGATCGAAACAGTCAACATCTCCGAGATGGGTGTGGTCACAGTGACAGTGCGTGTAGGGGTTGCTTTAGCAACCGCCACAGCCAGCGATTTACCCTGAATCCCTGGGTTGATGATCAAGCGACACCAGTGGCGAGGGCGGGTGCTCTACGCTGACGGTGTGGCCGAAACAGATGACCCTTTTTTCATTGTCCCGGCGAATGTCCCTGATGATGCCCCGACTCAACGCATCAGTACGCGCCCCACAGCACCTACCCAATCCCAGCCGATAGTCAGCGAAAGACCAGTCACCGCAGCAGGACCTAGGCGGGCGGTCACTTTTGAGCGATCAAACTTGAAGCGCAAGACGCGGATAGTGCGCCACATCGACCCGTGGAGTGTTTTCAGGGTCACTTTGGTGTTCCACTTCGTTTTATACCTGACCCTGTTGCTGGCGGGGGTTTTGCTATGGAATGTCGCCAATGCAACGGGCACTGTCGACAACGTCGAACGGTTCATGGAAAGTTTCGGCTGGGACACCTTCCAATTCAATGGCGGCGAACTCTTTCATCAAGCTTGGGTTCTTGGCCTTTTTGCTGTCGTTGGGATGACCGGTCTGGCTGTTCTCGGGGTGACGACTTTCAACCTGATTACTGATTTGGTGGGCGGAATCACGATGACTGTTCTTGAAGGACCACAAGAACCCGAAAAAGTGGCGAAAAAACCCTTAATCCTGCGACAAAGAAGAACATCTCGCACGGATCACCCGTAACGGTTGAGCCGGGGCTTTCTCGCCGATAGGGTTCTCAACCGCCGGGGCTATAGCTCAGTCGGTTAGAGCGCATCCCTGATAAGGATGAGGTCACAAGTTCGATTCTTGTTAGCCCCACGGTGAAAACGATCAGACGCGCCATAGGGGCACTGATGTTGGCCTGTCTGTTCACAGCCGGGTTACGTCTTCGCGGTCGAGGTGGGATTCCGCCCGAGCGTGGTGGATGGCGCGAATTAACCCGACCTAAACCATGATCGGAGCCGAGTGATGAGTCAGTCGGTAGCCGTCGTCGGAGTGGGTGTGGTTGGTTCGCGAGTTGCGCGTCAATTGACCGCCAGTGGAATATCTGTTTCGGTTCACGATGTTCGCCGAGATATGCAAACGATGGTCGCTAAAACACTGCGTGCGCAGGAACTTGTTGAGATCGCTGATCTCCGAGCGGAGACAACACCTGTGGTGGTCATCGCCACTCGTTCTTCTCAGGCGGCAATGGCCAAACTGCTTCTGAAACTTGGTCATCATGTGATCAGCACCAGCGACGATGTGCACGACACGCGTGAACTTTTGGCTCTTGATGAATTGGCGCGCACCATGGGTCGCGTGCTTGTAATCGGCGCCACAGCAAGTCCAGGTCTGAGTGGTTTATTAGTTGCTGAGTTAGCCACGCGGGTTGACGCCATTGATGAGATTCATGTGGCGTTTCACGGCACGGGTGGTCCGGAATGCGCGCGTCAACATCACAGAGCTCTCGCAGGTGATGCAGTTGGTTGGCATGACGGGGAATGGATTAATCGCCCCAGTGGAAGTGGGCGCGAATTGTTGTGGTTCCCTGAACCCATTGGCGGCAAGGACTGTTATCGCGCTGAGTTACCTGATCCCGTACTGCTACATGGGGTGTATCCAG
>Ga0114967_10001008_pt1 | contig 23482 bp, 25 predicted proteins | sample M_130628_MF_Meta_FD_92639 | JGI IMG/M metagenome (GOLD analysis project Ga0114967, IMG submission 92639) | Freshwater microbial communities from Lake Montjoie, Canada to study carbon cycling - M_130628_MF_MetaG | ecosystem: Environmental > Aquatic > Freshwater > Lake | place: Lake Montjoie...
CTCAGTTGGAATTTCTTCATTGATAGTTGCCTCTGCAAGAATGTTCTTCAGAGAAGAAACAGTCTTTAGAGTTTTGCCTTGTTTAAATAAAAGGCCTTGATTGATAGAACCAAAGTTCTTCAATACGGAGAGTGTGTCATTCGATAATTTCATAATTTAGTTTCCTTAGTCAAATCGTGATTATGCAAAGCCATAATACCATAGTGTAACACTTTTAGCAAATCTTTGCGGTTATAACCATCTTTTTTCCCATATCTTTGGGAATACTTCATAATGTTACCAATGCAAAATCCTTCACCATGTCCTGAGTCCATGATAAATTCAGTTGCCTGGAACTTGTTCTGTGAATAGTGTTCACCGTAAGTATCATCAATGTAATTTTTTAGCTCATTGATGATACGGTCTTCACTATACTTGTATTTCATAATTTGCCTGTATACTGTGCAACAGCAGGCATGTTACCACTAAAGGCATATGTGCCAATGTGTTGAGTTTTCATCCATGGACACAAGTAGATTTTTCCACCCATCTTACGCCACATTTGACAGAACATATAATCTTCTGAAAGATATCGTTCTGAACCACCACCTGTGATACTATCTTTGGTATCGATAACAGTATCAAAGTAAGCGTGAATGTAACGTGTGCCATCAAAGTTAGCTTGGCCAACATGATCTGGTTTATATTTGATAGATGGATATTCAACTTCCATTTTCTCAAACACTTCACGTTTTACTAACATGAAACCTGTACCAATTTCCATAACTTCAAGAGGTTCAGTCACTTGGAATTGTGATGTGCCCCTTACAACATTGAAGACGTATTCGCCGACAAGTTGGTCAAGTTCTTTTGGATCCATATCAGGATGTGTGCGAGCAGCAGCTGCAACATTACCCCAATTGATTGATTTCTTAGGATAAGGCCCGCCAATAACTTCTTTATCTAAAGCAAGAAGTGCTAACACATCTTGTGGATTATAATGAATATCGGAATCGATAAACAAAAGGTGTGTATAACCTGAACGGAGAAATTCATCTACAAGGTAGTTTCTCGCTCGTGTTATCAGAGATTCATTGAATAGGAATGAAAACTTAGTTTCAACCCCATATTTTGCCATTGTTGTTTGTAAGTCCAACGCTGACTTGACATAAAGACCGTGTGACATGCCACCGTACATAGGTGTGGCAATAAACAGCTTGTTCTTTTTTAATTCTTCGACTTTAACTTGTATTTCCATAATGTATCCATAAAATAAAAAGGGGGAGTAATATTATATATATCACTCCCCCATAGACTACCTAAGATATATTAGGCAAAAGCACGTGTGCCTTGTGTACGCATTGCTTGAATACCAGCAGCGACAATGCGCTTTGTTGGTGTTCCAAGGCGATAGAAAGAAACTTTCTCACCACTTTTTGTAACACGGCTGTTCAAGTAGATGGCATTACCATCGTTACGCAACTCATTGATAGTTGCGGATGGGTTTGCAACACCAAAAACACTCTGCATTTTAGTAGGTGTCAATGTGTTATAAGAACCGGATTTTGACAAATATGCCAACACTTTATTTTTTGCACTCATTACGAATACTCCATTTTTAGTCTCTCAGAAAAAAAACATTTGAGAGGAGACTGTTCTCTCAAATCAGATTATATTATAACATAAGCCGCAATAGATGTCAACACTTATTACGGCAAATGTTTCAATTAGAAAGGAACTTCGTCACTTGTACCTGTTTCTTCAACAATGGTTACAGGAACGGCATCAAGATTAATACCAGCATCAACTTTGGTGTATAAATCAAGGAAAGATGCCTTTGTATCTTCATCGAAGCGATTCAAACAAAGACCAATTGCCTTCATCTTATCACCAAAGATACCGAAAGTTGAAACAATATGCACTAAACGGCGAGTGGAAATCACTTCATCACATCCACCGTCAGCGAATGTTTTACGAATGGCATCTGCCCATGTAACAAGTTTCTCAGCAAAATCATCATCTGCACGGCCGGCAGATTCCAATTCTTTCTTCATGATTTTACGTTCAATGACAACTGGCGGCCATTGTTGTTCATAAGTATTTGGGAATCTTTCGAGGAAGGCCTCATTCAATACATTAGTAAACATATAACGACCATCATCTGATCCTTTACCTTTAGTGTTTGCAGTAGCAAATACAGTAAATCCTAATGCAGGTGTAATCAATTCACCTTTCTTTTTCAGCATGAAAGGTTTACCCTCAAGTACACGTTGCAAAGAAGCAAGATTCTGAGCACCGTAATCGATTTCATCGATACACAAAACGGCACCTTGACGAGCAGCCGTTGTAACAGGACCGTCACGCCATTCCATATTGCCGTTAATCAATACATAGTTACCAAGTAAATCACCTTCATCAGTTTCAGGTGTCATAGAAATACAAATGAATTTACGTTTTGCCTTAGCACATGCCTGTTCAATAGACATTGTTTTACCGTTACCAGAATGACCAGTAACAAACACAGGAAAGAATTGTTGTGATTTTACAATAGAAACGATATCTTCAAAGTCACCGAATGGTACATAATTTTTGTACGCAGAAGGAACTAAATTAATAGAATCCAAATCTGTAGCAATATTGGAAATTTTACTTGAAGATTTATCTACATTTTTAATCATAGGTATAACTTGAGCTTGTAAAGCAATTGTTGCAGAAGGAACACGATACAGTCCTCGAGCAACTCGGTTTGATTCATCTTTAGTGAACCATTGAGCACTACTAATGCCCATTTTTTGACATAACAGTTTAATTTCCGAACGACTCACTTCGGACTTGCCGAGCAATTGCAAATTGGAAATAAACTTTTCACGAACCTCAATACGATTTGACATAATATAAAACGACCTTTGTTAATCAGATGGTACCATTATAACACAACTACAACAGAAGTCAAGCCCTCTGTTGTTTTTGTGCAACACTTATACAGCAATACCTTGAATAAATTTAGAGACTAAAACACGGTTCACTTGTTTACCGCGGTTGAATTTCATAAACGCATTTTTCAATTTACTAGATGTAACTTTTCCTTCAATTTCAATTTCTTCTTTATCTACAACAAGATTATCACCACCAGCAATCATAAAGAAACTGGTATAATTTTTCTTATGAGAAACAATAAATTTTTCACTTCTGAATTTACTTTGAATTTTCTTGCCAAGGTCGTAACCATTAATTCGATCCGTGTTTCGAACTTCACGGATTGTAAGCCCATTTTCATTAACATACATTCTTTCAATTGCATGTTTTGCTCGACCCTCAATAATATAAAATCCAAATACTTTAGAATGAGTAGTTTTATTGAACCAGCTCAAAACGGTTTCAAATGTAGAACATGACATTTTCGAATCGATTATCTGTTCTTCATATTGAAACTTCTTGTCACGGATAACCACGTTTACATATGTTGGCCAATATGTTTGATATTCACCTTCATTATCTAAATATGAATTGTTACTATCAGCATCACCGTCATGTACAATTATTAGATTGGTAAGATCCAAATTATTAACTTTCTTAAAGTTTAACATTATATCACGGCACACAACAATAGCTTCTGTTAGTGGTGTATTGGACAAAACTTCACTTTTTGGACGGCTAACTCGATTACCATATCGATTACCAGGGTGAGGGTATGAAAGTTTCAACAAAATCATATTACGCAAAGCTTTTGTAAACTCAGAGTTTGACATTTTGTGATTCAAATATTCACGCAATTGAACATTAGATAAATTCAAAGAGTTATTAGATGGTCCAAAAGAATTTCTTTGTGTATCAATGTCAACTGGATATTGCATGTTTCTATCCAAAAACCAAGTACGACTTTCATTAGTAAAACCATAAACATGAAATGGTATATTAACTTTACGGCAGAACATAGAAAGAATCAAAATCTGTTCAATTGATCCTGGCATATTATCAGTCATAGAACCAGAACAATCAAGCAACAAAATCAATCCATGCGATTTACCTTTTGGCACTAACATCACTTTACGAAAAATATTATCATCAAATTGATACGATGAAAGTTTGTTTACATCAATATCACCAGTATCGGACAGTTTAGATTTACTAAAAGCTTTGGCGGCCTTACGCATTTCAAACTCTTTGGCAAGTAATGAAACATATCGTTCATTCTTATTACGGAAGTCTTTCACAAACTCATTAATTTTTGCATAAGTCAAACGACCTTCTTCGATATCTACCATGTAATGTTTACTAATCAATTCTTGCACCCGTTTTGCAGGTGTAATACAATTATGCATATTCACTTTTGGTATATTAAGGTAAATATACTCTTTACATTTATTATCCAATAGTATAGTTTCATTGTTTCGGAAGTTGTCATCCGTTTCACAAATTGGATCAAAGTCTTCAGGTAAAGAATCTGATTCTGCGGATTGTTTATTGCGATTGATTTTGTTAGAATCATCAGAATCATTATCGGAATCTTCATCAGAATTACCATCGGGATCTGATGAAGATTTGGCATCTTGATCTAATTCACCATCATCAGAAGAATCATAATCATCATCTTGTTCATAATCACCGTCAGCATCTTCTTCAAACAAATCTGAATCAAAATCTTTTTCTAATTCTTTTTGTATTTCAAATTGTTCTTCTTTTGAATATCCATAAATTTCTTCGGTAACACGGAGAGTATCTTCCCATGTTTCGAGCATTTGAATTTTACTAATTAAACTCCATTCTTTACCCGAAAAAGAAATAGATTGCGTATATTGGCTTTTAGTAAAGATATTTAATCGTTCAATGAAAGGAAGTCCATTAATTTCACGGCCAGCAAGACCGAAAAAATCACGGAGATTTAATTCAGTATAAGCTTTACGGAATGATGTTTTGAGTCCTGGATATTTACGAATTACTTTTTTCTCAATTCGAGCATCTTCAACAACATTTAAAAATGATTTATAGTTTTTGCTTTTGGTAGTATCCACGGCAGCATCATGCCAACCTTCCGCAGGTGTGTAAAGAGCATGGCCAACTTCATGACCTCCAAGCAAATCATACATGCAACCAGACATATCTTTCCAGATTGGAAGATATAAAATACGATTTTTAGGATCAAATTTGGCAGTTTGAATTTTTTGGTGTTGAATCGTGATATTCTCATTTGCCATTAATTTAGCAAGTTGAGATTTTTGTTCTACCGTAAAAGTGGTCATAGATAATCCTAATCAATTTATAGGTCTATTATATCAAAACTGGAGGGTTTGTCAAGAGCCTGTTGTATAAAAACAACAGTTTGGAAGTCGCATGGGACTTAGGGATGGAGCGGATAACAGGAGTTAAACCTGTCTACCCATTGGGATGGGCTGTCTCGGACTTTCCGCATTTGTGTCTATTATAACATTATATATGCACTTTGTCAAGCGTTTATCGACCAACCGCAGGCAAATATTTATTCTTTGCCTCTGGCCAGGTTAGTGTGGTTAAATCATCATAAAACAATGTCTCATTATTGTTACGACCTTTTTTGACCAACTGCTTGATACGAGGTTTGGCATGTTTAGTTCTCCAAATCTCAGTCAAGGCTTCTACACTTGTGTCAAATGATTTAATCAATACATCATCACCAATTCTCTTATTAAGGTAATCAACAGAGTTATCATACAGAGGTGACCAATAAATGCCTCGAGCATGATCTGTACGAATCAACTCTTTAGGTATGTTCAGTTTACTATACACAAATTGAAGTGAACGATTCTTATGGTCACGTTTATGTGGTTGACCAGAAGCTTTCTTTGCAGAATACCACTCAAAGTATTTGCGTGTATGTTTTACTTTTAACCAATCACGAATTTGATAACGAGTATTCTTTTCTGGTTCAAATGATACAGAACCTGCCGTAAAACCCATCTTCTGCCAGTGGTCTAAATTATCATACTGTGATAGACCATCAACCTTGGTTCTACCATATAATGATGTTGTTGTTACTGAAACAAGTACATCACCATACAATTTCTTCCATAGTTCTTGTACAGGATCAGCAAGACACAACAATGCAAGTAGTTTACCACCAACATAATTAAAACCAAGTGGTTGTAATGGAACAATCGTAGAACCAATGGCAGTATGGTTAATCATACCGCCTTGTGTCTTCAGTTCTCTAGGCCAACCAATATGATTGTCTCTTGGTGTTAAATCAAGGAAGTCGGATGAGATGCAGATAACACCAAGATACTTCTTAGTTACTTTATCACGAATTACAAAGTTAAGGTTACGACCAATGTTAGAATTGTTCTTCATTGTAGATGAGAAGGTACGAATACAATTCCACAATTCAGGCAATTTTTCTTGCTTACTGGTGTACAACATCTCTGGTTGTAAATTTAGATAGTCTTCAGGTGTTTCTGGAATCCAGAAGTTTTTCTTGATTCCTTCAATTGCAAGACGTTGACCTTCATCTTCTACTACTCGTTTCTCACCTTCCCATAAGTCATTCACAACAACAGATGGATATTTCTCTTGCACCTCACACCACTTTTGATACAGTGTATATTCTTTAACATCCATACCTGATACGAATGTGAGGTCTTTGATAATGTTTTCACGCAAGGCCTCATCGGTTAGAATAGCGGGTTGTACTAGTTGTGCAGACCACTTTTGCCACTGTGTTTCAACATCATCTTTAGGATCAAATGCGTAAGCCATTATTTACTTTTTGCTCTCAAGTGTTTCTTAATACGTTTCTCCTGTTTCTGTTTTGCCATTTTTAAGGCAACAGGACCAACGTGGTGTGTTAATTTAATACCATTCATGTGGTCTAACTCATGCAAGAAGCATCTTGCAGATAGACCTTCTAGTCGGGTCTGAACTTTCTTACCTTCTTCAGTAAAATATTCAACTTCAATCCAACTATTTCTTGTTATTTTAACATACAAACCAGGAAAAGAGAGGCAACCTTCATTGTCTCTTACTAACTCTGCCGAAGCATTGATTACTTTTGGGTTGATACAAACCATATCAAATATATTTTCGTATCCTAAAACAAACACTCTAGCTTTAATACCGCATTGATTAGCTGAAAGACCAATGCCACCATAAGCCTCTCTTGTAACTTTCAATTTCTTAACCAATTGATGCAAATCAAAAGATGGTATTTCATCTTCGTATTCAGGCATCACTTCTGACAATAATGGATGTGTGTCTGCGTAAATCGGTAATGAAGTTATCTTTTCTTTGAGTAACCCAGCACCAGTATCGATTGTTAGTATTTCGCTATTCATTTTAATATCCTTGAAAAATTCTTTTCTTTACCAAATTTAATCACATTCAAAAACTTATCTTGTAGGATATCACCTTTGTGTGATATAACAAATAAATTAACACCATCAAGCATATGAAGTATCTTCATCAGTTCTTCTGTTCCGTTAGTATCTAGGCTTGAATCAAAGGTCTCATCAAGCACCAAAAGATTGGTGTTTGCAGAATTCTTTAACTTTGCAACGGCACGCCATGTTAACATCAGTGCCATGTCAATACGTTGTTTCTCACCTTCTGAGAAGTTATGATAAGAAAAGTCATCACGGTGTCTTGACTTGATTGTTTCTTTAAACGATTCATCTAGGTTAAAGTTTACAAAGAAATCTAACGATGATAAATATTTGTTTACCAGTTTATTAATAACTGGTAAATATTGGCGAATGATTTTAGTTTTAATGCCTGTATCTTTCAATAAACCAGAAGCTGTTTCATAATATGTTTTTTCTTCTATTAATAATTTTAAGTCTGATTCTAATTGTTTCAACTGACTCGCAAGTTCTTGCAACTGTATTTCTTGCAGCTGTGTTGAACCTTTTGTCTCTTTCAATGCCGCAACTGTTTTCTGTATTTTAGAAATATACTTGTTAACTTCATTGATTGTTGTATTCTTAGTTGCAATTTCAATTTGCAATTTCTGAATCGCCTTTTGTGTCTCAGAAATCCTATTCAGCTTAGCTTGCTCTTCTAACAACTTAGTCTCAAGGTCTTTTAACCCAAGCTCGCATTGAGTTGTTTTAGTTTGCAAAGACTGTATTTGTTCTTCTTTAAACTCAGAGACAATAGATTGCCTACACGTTGGACAATCATCATTATGTTGAAAAAAACTAATGTCTTTCTGAAACTTAGAAAGGTTATTTTCAATTTGTGTTTCTAGTTTACCTAGTTTCTTGACTTTAGTTTCAGTTTCAACTTGTAGTGCCACATCGGCAGAGTAGACCTCAACTTGTACTGTGAGGTTAGCTATTTCATCATGTAAACATTGTATAGATTGATTGCTATTAAGTATCTCAGTCTCATACTCTTTCACCTTCTCATCATTGTTTTGTTTCACTTCATCAATATGTTTTTTCTCTAAGTCATATTTCTGTTGTGTCAAATCTATATCATACTTTGTTACAGTAATAGTTTCTTTATTGATACCCATCTTTTCTCTAACAATAGAATTCATTGTAGAAAAGATTTGAATATCAAGTAAGTCTTCAATGATAGCTCTTCTATCGGAAGAAGATAACTGCATGAACGGTGTGAATGATGCAGAACCTAAAATTACAATCTGAGTGAATGATTTGTAATTTAGTTTAAGAACAAACTTCTCAAGGTATTCTTGATAGTCTCTTGCGGCTGCATCTTGATTAACAAGTTCACCATCACAATAAATCTCAAAGACATTTGGTTTAATACCACGAATGACTTTGTATGATTTATTGTTTGAATCAAATTCCACTTCAACGACACAATCTTTCTGATTGATCGAGTTGAGTAGTTGCGGTTTATTAATACTTCGAAACGCCTTACCAAACAAAGCAAAACACAATGCATCAAGCATTGTACTCTTACCCGAACCGTTTTCTCCAACAACAAGAGTATTAGAGTTATTATGTAAATTTATTTCAGTAAAATAATTTCCAGTTGAAAGAAGGTTCTTCCAACGCACATAACGAAAAATAATCATTCAGTTCTTTCAACATTCAAAGCTTCAACATAAAGTTCCCGCATAACAGTCTTTAGTTTTTCGGGTTCAACTTGAAGTGATAAATTGTCAATATACTTAGATAAGATAGTCATTGTATCTTCTGCTTGGTCAATAATATCCTGATCCATATCAATCAAATTGTCTGTGAAGTCTTCAACAATTGATATGTCTGCTGCTTGAGCTTTATATAAATTATCAAGGACAGTATCGAACAGATAAGGATTTTGTTTATTGAGTACAACAACTTTAACAAAACTATCTTTGTGTTGGTCAAAATCATATGTCTTCCAAAATTCAAAATCATTTACTGTATCATCATATGTAATCTTATAGAACATCTTATATGGATTAGGAATAAAAGTTAACTCTCTTGTGTCCGTATCAAAGATGTGAAATCCTCTTTGGTCATTATAATCAGCCCAAGTCATCTCATATTGATTACCAAGATAGAAAATAGTTCCGTCATTTGATTTGTGATGAAAATGACCAGATAATACCATATCAAACCTGTCAAACATTTTCTTATCTAGACCTTGTAGACATACATTGCCTCTGTCCATTTCAAATCCAGCAATTTCAAAATGGCCAAAAACTAAATTGGTTTCGGCATTTTTTAATAGATTCACACTTCTATCATAGTTGTCTTCACATATCCATGGCATTAAAAGAATATCAACACCAGCAAATGTTACGATCTTTGGATTCTCATAGATAAAAGGTTCATTTACTTTATCATATGTTGTGCAAAGGTTGTTTACGGCATTTACTTTATTGGTATTTTTATAGTAAGTGTCGTGGTTACCAATCAGTATGTGTGTGTCAATATTGTTTTCCCAAAATCTACGCATGAATCGATTTTGGAAATCATCTGCAATTTTATGATTGATAAATTTTCTACGATCAAGAACATCACCAAGATGTATACATGTTTTAATGTTATGTTCAGCTAAGTATGGGAAAAATATGTTATCCCAAAACTTGAAGAAGTATTCATTGAATAGTAAATTATCGCCTCTTGCGCCAAAGTGAGTGTCATTTATTAAAGATATTTTCATAGATTACAATTATATACTAAACGAAATCAAGTGTCAAGCGGATTCAGGCACATCTTCAATAAATTTTTCAAGCCCTTTTACTTTGCCTTCTTTTTTCTTCCGTTTACTTTCTTCAAAGTTATGGATGAATTCAGAAATATTATCATACATTTGGAACTGTTTCATATGGCCATCGGAATCTTCATACATCTCATACTCATCTAGGATGCCATATTGTTCTGTTGCCTTGTACTTGACATACAATTGTTTTTTCTCTTTCATAATTCTACGAAGGAAGGCAAAATATGTAATCTGTGTGAAGTAGGCAAAAGGATTACTACTCTTGGCAGGATCAAAGTTGCGGAAATACATTAAACAGTTTTCAATACCATCTGAAACCATTTCATCACGGAAAGAATATGAGATGAAGTTAGGCTTGCGAGATAAGTGTTCACCAATCTTTAGAAAGCATTCACCAATATAATTTGGTATTTGTGGGTCACTCTTACCTGCAGCCTTAGCATCATCACACAACTTTTGGTAGTTGATTAGTGCGGCCAAGAAGTCTGGGTTGTTAATATAGTGTTTTGTTTTCTTTTCAGTCATAGACGATTCCAATTCATTTGTGTTATTATACTATAAAAGAAGACCAATGTCAAGCTTCATTAAGTTTACATTTGCCTACATCAGCCTACATTAACGCTTGACAACTCTGTCGAATAAGCATATCATAGCGGTGTTCCGTTTTCAGATAACTCTTTAGTTACCTTTTCCAGTAACCGTAAGACACGCTTTCGATAATCAAATCCAAGTATTGATGCCTTCATACCATCATCGTACGGTGGGTTTCTACCTTCAGAATGGTATTGATTGACAGTTAAATCAATTAGTTGGCCATTTACATCTACCACCCACCAATGCCAGATATCTTCATCATCTAGTGCTCGGTACAGTTTGATGTTCTTTGTACCAAATACTTTCTGTAGGCAACCAGAAGCAGTATGGCAATGGCCAAACATTGGGTTAGATGCATTGCGTTCAACCCACTTCTTAGGTAATAAGTCAGGTGTCAAATTCATTATAATAATGCCTGATACCAATTCTAAATTATCTTTATTATACTCCATCAAACATTACCATACTTACGATTGTTAATCATCTTGAAGCCTTTGATTAGCTCTTGAATCCCTGCATCTAGGCCATGTTGTGTTTGAAATCCAGTTGCCTCAATTTTATCATTTGATACAATGTAGTTTCTTTGGTCCGGGTCTTTACCAACTTTTGCTTCAATGAATGTGAATTTAGGAACATATTTCTTAATTGATTCACACAAATCCCATTTAGATATGTTTGCTTCAGACAGGCCTACATTATATATTTCACCTTTCATATCTTCAAAGTTATTTAGTGCATGAATAAAAGCGTTAGATACATCTCTCACATGAACATAGTTGCGTTTGAAATGGCTTTCAAATAGAACGGCACATCCATCGGTAACGGCTCGGTGTACAAAATCGTTAACGAGTAAATCAATTCTCATACGAGGTGACATGCCAAACACGGTTGCCAATCTGTAACTGATGGAGTTTAGATGATCCATCAGTTTCTTTTCTACTTCAACTTTATCTTTGGCATACAATGAAATAGGATTCAAGGCTGATTCTTCAGTACATAATGTGCCTGTACCATATGCACTATTGGTTGTTGGCATTAAAACAACTTGGTCTTTAGAAATGTAATCAAGCATCATAAAGATGGCATCTTTGTTGGTAGAAGATGCACCAATTGGATCTTTGTTACACAATGGTGCACCAACATATGCCGCCAATGGAATAATAACATCAGCTTGTTTTAAAATTGGAAATATATCCGATTTGATACGAACATCACCATTGAATACATTGAAGTTCTTTAAATGTGAAAGTTGATTCAAAGATGTTTGGCCATACATAAAGTTATCAAGTACAGTTACATTATGTCCTTTACTCAAAAGCATTGGCACAAGTGTTGAACCAATATACCCTGCACCGCCTGTCACTAAAATATTTACCATATTATACCTTATTAATTATCTCACAAATTTCATCAATTTCTTTTACTTGCATTGATGGGAAATTACCAATATAGAACCCATAGGAGTGAATGTGTTCTGTGTTTTTAAATTTTTCAAAGTGCATTGGTGGCACCAAATTCTTTAAATATGGTTGTCTTAACTGATTACCACCGCCTGCACTACCTCTACGAAACTCAATGCCATTCTCACGCATTGCCGTCATAAGTTTGGCCAAATGAACATTATCTTTTTCTTTCATTACTAAATTAAAGGCATAATTACTTGCACCTTCTAATTTGAAATCAGTAAAGTATTTGTTTTGATCAATGTTACGCAAGAACCTTTCGTTATTAAAGTTCCTTAGTTTAACATTTTCATCAAGGTTTGGCAACTGCTTACGACCAAGTATGCCACCTATTTCATTGTTACGCATATTGTAAGCTGCATAAGCAAAAATAAATTCTGGATTACAACCAGGATTACTCTCAATGTAGTCTTCTTTATAATCTTGGTTAGACAACTCTCTAACCATACCATGTGCTCGAAGCATTCTCAATGTCTGATATGTTTCTTCATCATCGGTACAAACCATACCACCTTCAATAGTGGTCATGTGATGAGCATAATAGAAAGAGAAGTTAGAAGTCCAACCAAATGAACCAACTTTCTTACCATTGTGTGTTGCACCATGTGATTCACAAACATCTTCAATCAAAGGAATGTTTCGTTTCTTTAATTCATCCAACAACTCATCAGTCAAGGCATTGAAGCCTTGAAGGTGTGATAGAAAAACTGCCTTAGTATTTGGTGTAATGGCATTAATAATGTCTTGTGTATTCATACCCAATGTGCTTAAGTCAACATCAACAAACACAGGCGCAAAACCACATTGGAGTACAGAAGCAATGTCTGACACCCATGTCAATGGTGGTACAATAACTTCACCGCCAAATGGGTTTTTAATTTTAAGTAATGTCAATGACAGTAAGTTAGCAGAAGCACCTGAGTTAACAAACACAGAATATTTTACACCCAACCACTTAGACCATTCTTCTTCAAACGCTCGGCAATTTGGACCGTTGGTGAGAATAGGGTCATCTTGTTTCAAATGCTCAATGACGGCATCTAACTCACTCCTCAATATATTATTTCGCATCAATGGATATTTCATAATCACCTCAATTAGATTTGTGTATAATTTGGCTGCCATTTGTATCAAATTTAAAAGGCACCCATACTTTAATAGAACTCATTTGTTCTTTGAACTTTTCTTGTTTCTCTGGTGGTACTAAGAAGAAAAAGAAACCGCCGCCACCTGCACCCATTAATTTACCACCAAGTGAGCCGTGTTTTATAGCTTCTTCATATATGTCATCAATCCATTCTTCAGAAACACCTTCGGCTAGTTGTCGTTTCAATCTCCATCCATAAGATAGTAATTGTCCAATACTTGCCATGTCTCTTTCTTCTATCATATAGTCTATTGCTATATTTGATAATGCGGCCATTGCTTCTAATTCAGAAGTTGATTTGCCTTCTTTGATATTGGCAACTTTCTTTTTAGATTGTATTTCTGAATATCGACTAACACCAGAAAAACCAAGCATGATATGTGACTCTAATTCTTTTGTGTAATCGGTAGATAACTTAAACTCACTAGTAGTCCAATCTGCGCCTTTGCTACAATCGATAATGCGAACACCACCATGTGCAGCCATGATTTGATCTTGTATGCCAACATTCTCTTTTAGAATGTTTTGTTCAATATAGATAGCTTCTTTTGCTAACTCATCTTTACTTAGTGGTCGGTTTTCAAAGGTGTAAAGTGCATTTAATAGTCCGATAGTGAATGATGAACTAGAACCGATACCTGAACGAGCAGGTAAATCACCTTCATATACAACAGAAACTCCTTTATTAATGCCCATGTATCGCAAGCATTCTCTTGCAGAAGGATGTTTAATTACATTCAAAGAGTTTACTTTTTCTATTTCAGAATATGTAATAACTGTATTGTAATCAAAGAATGGTGGAACATCTCTTATAGTAATGTAACAGTATTGTGCCATTGCAGCTGAAACAATCTTTGTAGGATGTTTTTCAAACCACGCTGGATAATCTGTACCGCCACCAAAAAGAGATAATCTATAAGGAGTTTTACTAATTACCATCATAAAGTTATATGTTTAAGAGAGCCACTTGTGTAGTGACTGAACACTGTTTTTTTATCCATAATATTTTCTTTTTCACTACGCAAACAAGCAATATACAAATCTTCACCAATGTTTGGTACAGAATCTAGATATTCACCTTTACGATCTGGATGTACATCATGCTCACCAGCAAAAATAGTGGTATCAATTGACACTCTACTACCTGCATGTATCAATCTTTTTGTTTTATGTAATAAAGCATAGTCGCTTACATTTATATATTGTTGTTCTGGAATGACAACATCATCTTCATAGTAATCTGTTACCCATTGCATACTTGTATACTCAGCTGATGTTTCTAGGAATCTATCTTCAAATTTAGATTCATCTTTGAGTTTATAGAAATGCAAATAATTTTTTTGTGTATCACCAAAAATAGGTAAATGACAATTCATACCCCACGGGCCTTCAACCCACGCATCTGAATGGGGTAAAGCCGTATCAAGACCACGACCAATATTATCTTCCAATTCCTTAGCAAACTTAATACGAATGTTTGGTGTTAATCTAAACTTCTTTAGATAACTAGGATCATTTTCAATAAAGTGTTTGACTACATCACACCAACTGCGAATATAAAAGTTATATTCTAATGCATATTCTTTTTTAGGTACAACACCGCCATTTGGTGTAACATTAGTTCTATCAATACGATGTGCATTAAGTCTATACATAAAGATATCTTCACGTTCTGAATATTCAAAATGTAGTGCCTTTGCAATATACATTCCAATAGAACGTCTTAATGCATCATAAAGATTTTTAGGTATTCTTTTACGAATGAATAGTTCATTAACATGTTCTGCACCCCATGTTTGAGCCATCTGACTCATTCTTTCTTTGCGGTATTGTAATGAACTCATTTTAATATCTCTTTAATTTTGGCAACAATTTCATCTTTAGATGGTGGTAAATTATCAACTTGTGGATAAAAACCAGCTGATTTATCTTTCAAACCCATAACATGCATATCTGCATTGATGCCTTTAGATAAATCAAATGCCAAACTCTTTGCAATGCCATCAACATAATCATCATCTAAAACAATACCATGTTTAGCTCTTTTTAAACTGAGTCTATCATTTTCTGTGGGATTAAAAGGTTTAATGTTTACAATGTGATGCACGGCAACTTTGTATCCTTCTTTTTCCAATTCTTTAGATGCCTCAACAGCTGCAAATCTAGTAATAGAAATAGGAAACAAAACAATATCAGGTATATCATATTCAATATTTAACAATTCTTCTGTATTGCCATATGCACCACGATGTTCTGATACATAAACTACATCATCAGAATCCATAAAATCCAAATACGCATTTGCATATTCATTAGGTGTCATTGGTGATACAATTTTAATTCCAGGCATTCTATAATACAATGCATGATGTGATGATCCTGCAACAGGACCAATACCACCTTCCATTGCAATAGAACGAACAAACATTGGACAAGGTACACCCCAAATTTCTTTTGACTTGGCTGCGTAGTTAATAATCATTGGTGCATTGAACCAATTGAAACCTTGATAACGAATGACATACATTGGTCTACGGCCTGCAAGAGCTGCACCAACGGCAAAACCACCGCCTGCGACATCTGCCATTGATAACTCTACCATACCATCTTCTTCGTATAGTTCAGGTAGTGTACCACCAACCCACCCAACGGCGGTTAAACATTGACCCATTACAAGACCATTTTCTTTAGTTAAATGGTGTCTTACTGTGTCTTTAATAATATCTCTTAATGCGATAGACATTTTGACCAAGCCTCCTTCACTCTTTGTTCAGCCTCTTTAATAATATCAGTGCCAAACTTATCAATATAAATTTTGTGTCTATCAAATATATGTGGGTTATCAATGCCTGCACCTGCATGCCAAAATATTCGATTAGTTGAGATGTTTAATAACATAGGTTTTTCCATGTTATGTGTCTCAATAAAATTCCAAATCATTAATGGATCATCAGTCAAACCAGATGCACTCACATTCATACTCTTTGCTACGTCTTGTAATTCCCAATTACGCCTTACTTTTTTCTCAGTAAGTATTGATAGGTTATTATCTTCAACGATATACCAAATGGGTAAGTTTTTTGTTGATGCCCAACCAACTGATGTAATCGCATAATCTTCCTCTGCGGCCGCATCGCCAGTAAAACATAATGTTAATTTTTTATTACCATAACACATACCTGTTGCAATAGGTACATGTGAACCCATTAGGCCATCATGGCCATAGATTTGTTTTTCTCTAGATTGAATTGACGCAGAACCACCCATACCATTGGCACAACCTCTTGTGTCACCAAGTAATTCATAAACAAGAGCTTCAATGTCACCACCAAAAGACAAGTATGTAGAGTGTCCTCGGTGTTGAATGAAGATTTGTTTATCGATAGATTCTAGATAAGTGGCGAGAGTAGCAGATGTGTACTCTTGTCCGGCAGAAAGATAAACAGGTATCTTTATAGTTTTATCTTGTACACGTTTGTAAACTTCTTCTTCAAAGGCGCGGCATAATGAAGCCTTACGGAAGATTTCTTTTTCAAGTTCATAACTTAGCGGCATTTTGTTTCACCATATCAATAGCAGTTTTCATCCAAATGCCCATGTGGTCATAGTGTGGTGATGATACAATGTTACCATCTACAACTACTGGTGCATTAACATATTTAGCGCCTGAGTTATTGATATCATCTTCAAGGCTATAGTAACCACTAATGTTACGACCTGCAACAATCTTTGCAGAAATCATTAACTGAGCACCATGACATGTAGATGCAATTACTTTACCTTGTTTGTTCCATTCAGAAATGAAATTGATAACTTGTTTTTCTTGTCTCAACTTCTCAAGAGCTTTAACACCACCAGGCAATACAAGCAAATCAAATTCATTTAGACATACATTAAAAAGAGATTCAATTGTCAAATCGGTAGTTAACATATGTGAGGTCATATTAGACCCCATGATACCAAAGAATTTGCCTGTTACGTTGGACATAACAAACACTTCATCAGTTTCTTCTTTCAATCGATAGAATGGATAAACCAACTCTTGGTCTTGAAAGTTTTCCCATGTAATAATCAATGCTCTCATAATCAATCTCCTAATAATTTACGTTTCAATTTAATTGTCTTTGTTGAGTCTAACTCATCTCTAGCCTTTTGACCAAATTTATCTTCTAATAGATTTAAATACTTATCATTCGAATGATAGGTGTCCCAAGCTTTATCTCTAAATGCAAGGATTTCTGCCGAAGTTAAATGTTCGTTTGATAGATTCAAAGTATCATATGAGTGTTGACTGTAACCAGAATATGTACTTGGCAGTTCTGTTCCAAACAATCTGGCTTGATTGTGTAATGGACTACCTGGATATGCCATTGCAGAATAGAAGTTTGCCATTTCAGTTGGATTCTCCAATGCAAAGTCTAATGTAGCCTGCATTGTCTCTTTTGTATCATATGGCAATCCAAAAATGTAATTACCACCAACATTGATTCCTGCATTACGAATATCATTAATCAAATCTAATACTTTAACTTCTTGAAATCCTTCTTTGTGAATTTCTTTACGCAAATTGTTATTTGGATTTTCAATACCAAGACCCAACCATTTAACACCAGCCTTTTGCAACTTCTCTAAATACTTAGGCTTGCAGGTATCGACTCTTGAATATGCCCAAATGTTGAAATCATATCCACGTTCAATAATCAAATCACATATTTTACCAAAATGATTTGGGTTTAAAACAAATAGTTCATCAGCAATCTTTACGTTACGAACACCCTGTGATGCAATGTAATCAAACTGTTTAATGATAAACTCTGGTGACCACCAACGGAATGTATTACTATCAGAACTTGAAACATCATCACCCTGTTTAGTTCTGTTAATAATATTAATCATACAGAAAGAACATTTGTATGGGCAACCAAGACTTGTATAGATGGCTGCAAATGGTTGTTTCTCTGTATCGTTAGACCATGAATGCCACCCAGCCGTTCTATACTTACTCAAAGGTGGTAACAAGTCCCATGCCATACCAGGAAGTTCTTCTTCAAGTTTTTCTTTTGGAACAACTTCAGTTGGTTCATTCATAATGATATTAATACCATCTCTATAAACTAAACCAGGAACTCTTTTAAGTTCTGTTGCATTCAATTTACTCAATGACAGTAATGCATGTAGTGTATATACACCTTCATTCTGACAAACGGCATCAATGAAAGTTTCTTGTTTCATTGTTTGTATTGGTAAAGCTGCAACGTGTCCGCCAACAAACACAATGAATGTATCTGGTGATAAGTCTTTCAGTTCTCTTGCAGTTGCAGTTGCACCTTCCATGTTTTGTGATGATGCAGATGGTTGTTGGCCATAAACAACAAAACAAACAATCTTTGTTTTATATTCGGTGATTCTTTTTGCAGCCGATAGGTAATCTAAACCTTCTACTTCTGCATCTAAGATTTCTGGTTTAAATCCTTTTGTACGAACACTATTTGCCAGCATTGCAGCCCAAATAGGAGGTTCAATTGCGGCATTATTTTTAGCAAGGCCTTGATAAATCTTTTCAGATGCGTTAGGGTGTACAAATAATATATCAGTCATATTTTTTACCAATCAAATCATTCCAATCAAGTTCTTTAGAGTCTACAACTATTACATGTTTATGTTGTCTCATTTTATTTAACACATCATCATTGTCATCATAGAAGACAACAGGATTAGGATCAAATTTAACATCTAATGTTTTATCATATACTTTAGATTCTAATATTTTGATATGATTAAAATACTTATAGATGCCAAATGATCTTAATAGATGTATCGATTGTTGGTACTCATATGGTATTGTTGGGTGTTTACCAGCAGAAACAAAACCTATTTTGTTGTCGCCACTTTGAAGATATTTTAAATATTCTTTTACACCTTCTCTGAGTATGCATACAGAACCAACATCGTCAACGATAACGTCATCAGTATTATTAAAAGGGAAAACCATTTGTTTTGCCCAAATAGAATCATTTTTTTTATTAAAACAATCCCAAATCGTTAAGTCTAAGTCAAATAAGTGTATCATTTTGTAATCGAAATCATAGTTGTAGTTGCATCAAAATAAAATACCTTTAACAGGCGAGAGAGTGTATGACCATCAATAACATCACCGGGCCATACAATAATTTGATTTGTGTAGGTACAAATTCCACCTTTTGTTATAATATATAAGTCTTCTTCTTTACCATTCATTAAAGATCGTTTAACTGGGTTAAAGTGCCTTATCTGACAGTTAAAAACTTGAATAGGTTTAGATTTGTTATCAGCTTCTCCTATCCAAATACAATCGTCAGTCTTTTCAGTATGGTGTTTTTCACCTTCGTATTGTTCACCACTTCTTCCGTACTTGTCTTCTAATCTAACCAAGTCGTGTTTATCTTCCGGCGTTTCAACTTCAAGTATGTATGCGCCACCTTTAGATACTGCTTTTGTGGAATGAAATCTAGACCTGAATATATGTATCTTGTCTAAAGCTTTTAATTTAATTGTATTCCGTAAGAATGATAACTCTGTTTTGCCTTTAAGTAAAACAAAACCAGTGTTCTTATTTGGATGACAATGCATTGAAGTTTCTTTTCCTTCTTCAATGTGTAGAAACCAAATTGCAATATCAGAATTTCTATAACAGAGGTATTCCATACCCCACGGTTTTTTCACAATAACATCACTATAATCCATTTTAATGTACCTTACTATTACGTCTTTCTCTTAATAACTCGATTAATTCTTCTTCATCTAATTGTGCATCTGTTGGTTCATCATCATCTTCTTCATCTTCACCATCAAACAACTCTGGTCTGATTGATGATTCTGTTGCAAACTTCACATTGTCATCACATACTGCATTAGAGTAATACTCTACCAAATCATCTTTTGGATCTATAACAGTAAGTATATCTGCCTCATAAATTATAGCAAAATTTTCTTTAATTAATTCTATTGGTAACCAAGGCATCATCATCATTACGGATCTTCCAGTTGATACTCTCTTAAATATGATGTGCATTGGCCTATTCAGTAAAACAGTATCACTATCTTCTATTGCTGTGCAATCAGCTATAATATCTTCGCCACTCTGCAAACGAACAATTTTAATTTGTGATTCTGTTGTATTAAGCATTTTTGAGTTCTATGTTGTAAAATTTGTAATTAAATTTTTCTTCGTCATATATTTTAACACGTTCCACAAAATGTTTCAATGTATAATTGGTAAACTTGCCAATTCTAAAATCATCTGAAATATCAAATAGAGTTGCAGCTTCTTTGTTATCACCTAGTCTTAGACCTCTACCGATTGATTGTAAATTACGAATTCTTGATTTAGAGGGTGAAGAAAATATAACATTATGTAAATTGCGAATATTGACGCCAGTACTAAAAGTGCCATATGAAGCAACAATGATTGCATCACTTTCTTTTTCAGTGATTGCCCTAATTGATTCCCTAATCTCAACATCGGTACCGCCAAATACAAAGAACACTTTTCTATTACCTGCGTGTTCTTTAATGTTCTCATGTAAATGTTTACCATGTTTCTCAACAAATTGAAATAAAACTAATGAGTTACCTTTCAGTGACAAAACTAAATTTCTAATAAAGTCATTTCTCGCTTTGTTCATAACTATGTATTCGATCTCTTGGTTGTAGTCCCAAGATTTACATTCTTTACATATAACATCAGAGTATTTTAAAATCAAACACTTAATCTTAAAATCCGCCAGTTGTTTCTTTTCAATCAATTCAGCCGTAGATGTTGCTTTATAAACTGGACCAAATAGTCCTTCTAATACAAGTCTATGTGTTTGAGTTCCGTCAAGTGTCCCTGTTGTACCTATTCTATATTTAGCCGCTGTGCAACCAGATAGAATTGTTGTTAAAGACTTTGCCTTAAATTGATGCGCTTCATCACCTAGAACAAAATCAAATTGTTCAAAGTAATCACTTTCGTTTTTATATATTGATTGCCATGTTGTGATGGTAATAAACTTGTTTGTGTGTTTTTCTTTACCTGAATATTGACGATGACAGTATTCTTCTGAATCATATCCATATGAAGCAAAATCAGAATACATTTGTTCAACTAATGAAGTTGTTGGAACAATTAATAGTCCACGTTTTGCATCTGTTGATTGTAGATATCTGATGATACAATATAGTATCAAAGATTTACCAGATGCAGTCGGTGATAGTAAAAGAATTCTTCTGTTACGAATGGCCTGAATGAAAGATTTTAATTGATAGTCTCTAATCTCATGCGGTAACTTTAATGATTGAACGAACTCTGTAGCTTCAATTGCAGAAAAGTTTTCTGATGTTGATATATCAGAATCGATCTCTAATGTATAGTCTCGTTCTTTACAAAACTTTTCAATATAAGGTACTAGACCATGATATATTGAAAAACTCCGCAAATCAGCTAATCTAATTTTTCCATCCCACAAACGACTCTTGTAGGCTGGAACAAATTGATAACCCGGAACGTAGAAGGTAAAGTAGTCACTCAGTTCTTGTGCAATGTTTCTATCACATTCGAACTGAATGAAAGCTTCATTCTTCTTATGAAGTATTAAATCAAACACCTTGTATAAATCTTTCCCATGCTATAAAGTCACGGAGTTGAAATGTTCTACTATTCAACTCCTTTAATATAGCGGTACAAACATCAACAATTTCATCATGCATAGCTTTGTTAGCTACATACTTGTTGATATCCTCGTCACTATCCATATATGTAGTGATCTCAGATTTGAGTACAAATGGGAATGGCTGCCATCCATATTTTTGAAGATCGTCATCATCCAATTTACCTGTATAATATTCCCACTTAAGCTTCTTCATTCTGTTATACTTGAATTCAGATTCTTTGGAAAGTAAACGATGCCGTGAAAGTATATTCAAATACTTACTGTGCATCTTTGGTATATCTAGCAATGCTTTGCCAGGTTCTGTTCTATCAATGTCGGAATCTTTCCGCCATTCTTCTAGTAGTTCGTCAAGTTGTTTCATAGTTAAAGCCTCCTTTATGGAGTATACTCTCAATTCATAATAAAGTCAAGCTGTTTTAAAACATTTTTTCTACATCATAGTAACTATACCTGAATGTAGCATCGGCACTAACTGTGTTACTTGGGTCATCTGTGGCACTCATAACAAAGGTAGAAATAGAAACTGGAAACAAATCATGAAAATTGAAACGATAGTATGGTGTATTTGATGATGATAGTATTATAACTGATGCATCTGAATACTGTGGTTTTCTAACTGCACCCTTAGTTGTGAATTTGTTTAATGTGCCAAGTTTTTGATATTCTTCAAACTCTTTTGGGAAAGTCAATGCACGAATCCAATCGTGAATTTCTATCCAAGCTTTCAATTCTTCATCTATAAGAAAAGTAAGATTCAATAGATCATATGTGGCCTTTTCACCTGGTACATATAAGTCAATGAACGGATTTGGTTGTTGTGCTTCTGACATTGAAATTCCAGGTACACTTAATGATTGACAAAAATATTGTATGTTTGGCAATCTTGCAAATGTTAATATAAACTTATTCGGTTGAAGAAAGTTTGGATTGGTTGGGTTTCTTGTGATGGCTGTCATTCAAATCTCCTGTCTTATATTTAGACACAAAAAAAGGGGACATTTCTGTCCCCTTTTAAAGTACCCTCTTAGCGGGGTTTCAATTACATCAAGTTACTGATGCGGAATCCACGGTAGTAATTGTTAGTTTGTGCGTTTAATGCGCCCAAACCTTGGTTAGTACCTTCTGCAAATGGGTTTGCAACGAGACCGTAACGAGTCTTGAATCCAATTTTTGGTTGGAAAGTACCCGTATCAACTGCACGAACCATTTGTAAAGGAACGTAAGGGCAGTAGAATAGACCAGCGTCATATGCGTTAGTACCTTTGTAACCAACAACTGCAAATTCGCTGTTGAAGTTAGCAGGGAAGTATGGGTCAATATAGACCTTGATACGACCGAAGATAGTACCAGCAAATGTATTGCCTGTATCGTCAACTGTCAAACTAACTTGACTCTGTAGAGCAGAGTTATAGTCAAGGATACCAGCCATTGCAAGAGCGGATGCAACATCAGATGAACAA
>Ga0114967_10001010_pt1 | contig 23462 bp, 25 predicted proteins | sample M_130628_MF_Meta_FD_92639 | JGI IMG/M metagenome (GOLD analysis project Ga0114967, IMG submission 92639) | Freshwater microbial communities from Lake Montjoie, Canada to study carbon cycling - M_130628_MF_MetaG | ecosystem: Environmental > Aquatic > Freshwater > Lake | place: Lake Montjoie...
CGGGGGGGGGGGCGGGGAGGGTAAGAAAAGAGCGTGAAGGCGGCGACGCGCGGGCCCCCAATTTGGCAGGTCTATGCATTGGACCACGGGCAATGCGACAGGCCTAGTGGCAGGCTGCGCGCATGCTGCGCACTCACATGTGCACGCGGTGAAAGGTGTGTGCGAATTTGGTCCGCCGACCGGTCGGCTTGTGCTATTTTTTAATCCAGAAATTTTCACCGGTACCCCCGGGGGGGTGTCGGCTGGCAAAAATCTCCCTCCTCCCACCTGGTGCGTGTCTACCCCGCCCCCGCCTACGTGCCCGCCCCCTGCCTACGTGCCCGCTCCCTGCCTACGTGCCCGCTGCCGCCGCCCGCGCACCGCGCACCGCCCCGCGATCCCCCCGCCTCCCCGCCTCGTGCTCCCCGCCCGCCCGCTGCCGCCGCCCGCCCGCTGCCGCCCCGCGCTCTTACCGCTCGCTCACACTCCCTCTCTCCCGCCTCTGCACAGCCATGGAGGAGCCCTTAGAGCAGCCCTTGGAGGAGCCCGTCCTGGACCTTGAGCGCTTGCCCGCCGCAGTCAAGCTAGCTACCAAGACCACGCAGATAGCCCTCCTGAGCATTCAAAAGGCCGCCGCCTCGTGGGCTTTGGGTGTGACCTGCGGCATGACCAAGTCTAGCATCTCGTCCATTGGCGAGGAGTGCATGAATGTCAGCAGAAAGTGCTATGAGGCAGGAGAGCACTGGAGCGTGGTGGGCCGCATCGTGGGGTTCAGGAACCACAGGAACCACAAGGCGGTATTCTCTATCTACCTGGACATTAGCAAGGTGGGCGAGGCATGGACAAAGGCTTATTTCCAGCTTCTGAACGATGATATGGAATGGCAGAGCAGCAGCCTGTCCTTCATTTCAGCCTTCAAAGCCTTTGAGGAGACTATTGACGCCTGTGAGAGGATGGACTCTAGGATGGCCCAGATCGCCCTGGCCTTCCCCGAGATCAAGGTGGAAATGCACGCAGTGGCATCTACGGTGCCCTACCTGACCAACAATGTGGCCCCCCTCTTGGACATTTCCGCAGTGTCTGGCTACGTGTTTCTCACCTCCAAGCTCAATGGCTGCTTTGCTTAAAAATTTTTTTAGAGGTTCATGCTATCCGTGCCATAGTCATACCCAACCGTTTGTGTCCCTCGCTGGTGATCTGCCAAGGTGTGGACTGGTTGGGGGTTTGCACAGCAGCAGAGAAAGCACCACCACCACATGTCAAAACTGAAATGCTGTAGGGATAATTAATTTAATTTTACCGAGAGAGAAATTCAAAAATGATTATTCCTGTGAGATGCTTTACGTGTGGCAAGGTGGTGGGAAACAAGTACATTACTTATAGCACAAGGCTTCAGGAGGGCATTCCTGCAGCTCAAGTCTTGAATGACTTGGGGCTGACTCGATACTGCTGTCGCTCCATGCTGTTGACCCACGTTGATATTTTGGACAAGATGTTGCTCAGTCACAAACAAGCAAATACCCCAAAGCAACCAATGCAGATAGAATAAATGCTGTTATAAATGAAAGATTGGGGGATTCATAGGCTCTATCCTTTTGCGTGGTTTGAACAAAAAATGGTTTCAGAATGCACAATAACACTAGGCTCACAGTAAAAACAATCGTAGCATAGTGATACTTGGTCAAAATTACTTTAGTTCCTTCAGTGAGCTTTTCGGGGGCAGGGAGCTTCTTAGTATGCGAGGTTCTCTCAGGGGCTCTTTCAGAGGGGGCTTTAAAGTATTCTCCTGTCTCTGCGATTTCTTCTGGAACTTCGGCAAAACTGACGAGGCTGGGGGAAGCTCCAGTTGCACTCGGGGGGTTTGGGGTACTTGCAGTGTTTCCACTGACTGCACTGTCTCCTTGACCAAGGTCTTGCTGCCATTTCCGCATTTGTTTTCTTTAATAGACCATGGATGGTCAAAGAATGGAACACTGTGTTCCTCGTTCATTGCCTTTATTCGAACGCAAAGGGCTTTAAGCACCTGAGACCTAACTGACATGTGGTTTTACTCTTAGTAGGTAGATATAAAAAATGTCTTCCCCCCTTGATGCGGTTGCACCAATTCCGAAACCTGCTCATTACAAGGCCTTTCATTTGGATTTAAAGGGTGCCTTGGGAAACTACACTGTTCGAAACTGGCTGTGGTACATTGTAGTACCTCTCATTGTCATGTGGACGTTAACTCCTGGTCTATTAATTTCAATTCCTCCCACAACCCTGTGCAATTCTACAGAAAAGTCTGCTTTTTCACCTCGACGGGTAACAATTTGGAATGCCATGGTACATGCTATATTGGCATGGCTTATTATTATAGGCGTATTTTACTGGGGTGCCCGCAGTGGCTTTGCATTTCCCTTTACCTCTCACGTGATAGACGCCCTCATTATTCCACCAAAGTAAATTTATAGTTTTGAAATGTAGTAAGCAAGCACAAGAAGCAAGACGATCAAGACAAGCGAAACTGTAGAGTTGCTCCCGGGCTGCTTTTCTTGAATTACACTACTCTTAATCTCAGTGCATGTGGGTTCCATGACATAGGTATGTGTGGTGCAATTTAATCCCAAGTGATCCTCGCTTCTCAGAATATCAATCATTTCCCGTCTGCCAATAAATTTTTTGCCTTCTTTTCTTGCCTTGCTTAACACTAAAGCAGCCAGGCCAGCAGCAAAGGGAGTGGCGAAACTGGTACCACTGAATTCAGCAAGTTCTCCATTGCCCAAGGGTAAACTTAATTGCTCCCCAGGAGCAAAGACTACAGTGGCATCATTTCGAGTATTGAATGACGACAATTGCCTGGCTTGATTGATACTGGCCACGCTAATAGCTCCTACACATGCAGAAGGGTATTCATAGCCCCTGTCTCCTGAATTCCCCGCAGCTGCAAACACTAGCACATTTTTTGACACTGCCTTATCAATCAGAGCCTGCATTGGCCCCCAGCTGTCCGCAGTGCCCAAGCTCACACTAAGAATGTCTGCTCCTCTATCTACAGCTTCTTCAATTGCCTTAATAACTGCAGATATTGGAATATGCTTTGAAGTCTGCAAGTCGACCACCTCAACTTGAGCATCGGGAGCAATGCCACCAAAATGGTTTTCTACTCCTGTCAAAATCGAACTCACTGCAAGGCCGTGCTTGGGTGTGCGAAGCTTACCTCCCCAAGACGCAGGAGAAGCAGCATCAGCTGTCCCAGTGTCTACAACCACAACCTTTACTGAAGAACCCTTTATGCCAGAATTATGGTAGCGGGAAACTCCAAATTCTTCATAAAGATACTCAATTTTTACCTTTTTATTTAAAAGCGTTGAATTGGATGTCTGATAACTGCTGAACATGAGGGTGCTCCTGAAAATTGACTAGAGTACCAATTTAAAATGCCTATGGTGGTAGTCCCAAAAGGGTCTGAGGGATTCACTAGACTGAGCTCACCATTCTCTCTAAACTGTGCAGCCATGATATTAGCATCTGAGAATCCTGTTTCAGGTTGCCTGATTTGCCACAAGATATTGTTTGTGGTTGTGCTCTGGTAGGGCCAAGACAGGGGGGGCTGTAATCTATTTAAGGTAGTATTGGAATTTCCATAGTAATTGTTCCAAAGTCCGCTTTGGTTTGTGGTAACATCAGTTTCCACACGGAAAAACCCGCAGTAAAGAGTAAGATTAAATCTCACTGACTCTCCCGTTAAAAAGTCAGTGTAAATTTGGGTGCTCATCAATGTGCTCTTTGACAACCCATACAAAAAAGTAAAAGTATTGTCAGGTATAAAATTAGTGGCACTAAGCCGTTGGAAAAAGTCTTGCTGGGACAAGGCGAAATATGACAGAGAGTTTCTGTCACAGTTCTGAACTTGATTATCCCACACGGTTGACAGAGTGGAATTTGAATACCAATTTAATTGCAGGGTATTGTTTTGAACATCAAGACTAAAGCTACCCAAAGCACCGCAGTCTACTGAAGTAATGAATGGCATAACCCCATCTCTCATTGCTGCCAAGGAAAGATTATCGTTAATGGTTGCCTGAGACACTGGAGTCTTGCGGAGGAAGGAAAGAATGACCGCAGTTATAATAATGAAAACAATTACGATAAAGGCAATTACCACAGGCTTTGAAGTCAGCTTCTTACTGAGCTGCACTGATTGCATTTTTTCTTGGTGAGAAAGAAAAATGTCATTGCCTTCTCAATTATCAATGCTAACCAAAAGTCCCATGGCCCGAAGTCCACTGGCTTCCTTGGTTGATCAGGGGGCACAGGCACTCGATTTATACAAATATGGCCGAAAACCCTTTATTTTTTTCACCTTGGCGATTTCCTTGACCTTACTACTCCTTCAAGGTTTGCAGACAGCACCCTTTGTGCGGGGATTAAACCCTCCCAATCCCGAATGGAAGGAATCCTTGATTCAACTTCAGGCTAGGGTGGGGCACTTGTATCGCAACTTAATTTTTGCGGGGAGTTTTGTCTTGGGGGTGTCTCAGGCTGTCAAACGGGCAGACATTCTCAATCCTAATTTAACCTACGTGTACTTGTATGGAAAGCTTATTTTAATGCTCTTGGTAGTTGAGTTTGTGTGCAATCTTCTCTTGCAACCCAATAAAAACGCTAAGGAAATACCTCAAAATTATTTCTTTCTTTGGCTCCGCACCCTGTGCAGGGACACTTCAGAGCAAATGATTAGTGGAGTAGCAAGTGGATTTGGTTATGGATACCTGGTGAAGGGAGCAGCATATGTCTTTAAGGTGCAGTAATTACTTGCAGGTGCCTGAACTGCACCCTGTGCTTAACATTCGATCCAATTTGTATTGAAGAGTGTGCAAGAACTTGTCTCTTCTCAACTTTTTACCCTTTTGAAATTCTAGCCAAAGTCTGTACCCCTCAAACAAGCCTTGACGATCATTTAACCCCTCTCTGAATTTCTCAGCCATATACTGGGAGGCCTTAAAGTCGGATGCCCTCAGGGTTTGGACCAAGACCTGAAGATAGGAGAGAAAATTCTTGCTTAATTCTTGAGTGGATCTTTGTAGTAATGCCAGGGTTAAAATCCACACAGAGTCTAATTGCAGTGGTTCATTAGCGGCAAACTCTTGGCGTTTGTACACCACTGACAAGACAGGTTGAGCATTCATATATTTCCACACTGTTTCTGGGTCAATGTCTTGCAATTTGTATCGCGGGACTTCTTTACTCAGATTGTTCCACTTTTGTGTAAGTAATTTTCTAGACACTTGTTCATGCAGGGTATACACAAACTTGGTTAATTGACGCTGTTTAATTACCGTATCTAAATTTCCCACTAATTTCTCAGTCACTTTGAATACTCTGCCATAACTTTCACTGCAATATGGACAGGGAAGCAGGGCTTCCAGGTGCGCAAAGAACTCTTCCAAAATGTCAAGGCTGTAGATTTGAGGTGTACTTGAATCACTATAAAATGCTATTGTATGCAAGATGTTCCAAAAGGTCGGACCCCACAGCCACACACTTAGACCCATAACGTTTTGTTTCCCATTGAAAAAACTTTGTTGCCTTTCCTTTTTGCTGCAAGTGTAACAGTAAAGAAAAAATAAGTGATCCGTATAATTCCATGTCTTGCCCCTGGAATGGGGACGACTCTAATTTAAAGGGAGTGTACAGTGAAAAACGATTACTTGCAAGCATTCCCGTGTATCAAAAGTCTCTTGTGTTGCCAAACTCTTGTTATAACACTGATAGTGGTCCCAATTCATTCTACCATTTGCCCCTTGATCACATGTCATTTCAAATAGGACGATCAAAACTATACGACTCTTGGTTTAATGTGTGGAGGGGCCCTGTTCCAGGTGAAGTTTCTGCTCTAGGCAGATGGCAGGCTCAGCGGGTGAGCTTTAACAAACCGTTAAGAGAGTTTGATAACACTATATTTAACCAAACAAATGTAACGGGACGCCACCTTTTTGACACTTCAATCCCAAATCCAGCGAATAACATTACCCGCATGTACTACAATTCGACTACAGCACAACAAGTTGATGGCGTAACTGATGCAAAAGACCTGGGAACTCTTCAGGCAATGGTTAATTCAATCAATGGAGTGAGAGTAGATGAGGATACTCCTACCTCGGGGTTCCCATACCAGATTCCCATTTTTGATTCAAATAGACAGTACTATTACCCAGATGCAGCTTTACGCTCAGGTATTACTCAGGGGCAACAGGACCCTGCGTATTCAGTCAATTGGAATGGCTTTCCTCGATCTTCAAACAGGGACATTGAGTCTTGGTGGCTTCAAGCAGGATATTTTCATCAGTTTAGAGACAAGATGATTCCTCTTGTGGGAAGTGCACGCTTTGATGTCTTGAGCCAAACTGCGCTGAGCCTTACCGTGCCAGACTTTGCTACTCTTCCCTTTTCCATTCCAGGCTGTGAGAGACAGGGCTGCTTGTTTAAGGTGTCAGTCACAGTGTGCGCATCTAGCACTGTGATGAGATACTCTGAAACTGAATACGAAAACAGATTTGCGTATCCAACTGGAGCTAAGCACACTACGGGGTGTGGCATTGTGTCTTCGCACTTGTACAAGATTCAAGCAGATCCTGGGTATCGCAATGAGTGCTGCCTACGTAATTTTACACCCGACATGGAGCAGAGTACCACAATTTTTGATCAATTCGCCTATGGTCTAAACATATCTCCCGATGGTCAAACCAGAACATCATACAGTGAAGAAATTGTCGCGCAGCAGTTTCCAGTTGCTCAAGTGTACTGTGATCCCTCTTGGGCTCCAGGAAATGCTGCATGCGATGTTGAGCTGCAGTCCGCCTGTGGATTTTCACTGTCTATGGATGAAAATGGTCAGCTCAGAAATTCCACTGTAGTCACTGGAACGCCTTGCCAGCAGTGGTATGCGGGTGTAATGAAGGATTTGGCGGACAATGGGTTTACACGTAGAAACTTTGATGTTGTGAATGACTTTATTACTAGATATTGTGCACAAAGTGCTACCCAAGACCCGCTGTCCTGTGCGTGCGTAACAGGAATTAATCCTCGCAATGATGGATACTGGGGTGTTTACGAAGATGCAGGACAGACTTTGAGCTTGAGTTTATTAGCTACTAAGAATCCAGTGGATGGACAGTTTTCAGGAGTGTACTTTACTGACCCCTTATGCAGCTCTGTACAGTGCCGAACAGACCCTGCCTACTTTTCCTTGTTAGATGATGAAGGGAATAATCAAGCAGGACCACAAGTTCTTATTAGCCCATCTATTCTCTTTGCTAAAAAACAATGCCCCCAAGGCATGTGTTTCCTCATTAATGAGGGTAGTACAGTGAATGCCTCACAGGTTAGGACACGACAACAGGTGAACATTGCGAATGTTGACTTTATGTGCTCTGTGGGTGGTGCTGTGGTACCTCCCGTGGGTGTAGATTTTGATGTCACATTTCAAAGTAGAGATAGTAGGGGGGACATTGTTGGTCAATACAGTTATAATCCAACAACAGGAATTATTCAAGATGGTGCAGCAATTATAAATCTGACTCTAGTGTTTGCTCAGCCTCCTGAAGGCAACCCCCCGGACGCTTCCTTTGATATCACCATTGTAGAGGGGGGAAATACAAGTTATTTTACGTTTAGTTCTTTGGCGGGCGTGTATGCCAGAGTTTCCCCCCAAAACAGCGTGTTTTCTCTACCAGCCTTGGTTCCACGCAATTCTAATCAATTGGCCTGTAATGCCCCCTGCTATGGCACTTACTATGATGAACAGCTAGTGAGCGTGCAATTCACTATTCTCAGCAAGGAAATCACAAAGCAATTTCCAGTGCGAGTCCTTTTATATCCTACTACCCCTCGCCCCCCAAACATTAGTAGCACTCAAGAACAAGTGTTTAACTCACCCGTGGAAATTCCAAAGCCTAGCATATCTCGCACTACCATGGTTGTGATATTTCTATGTGGTATATTGGTGTTTTATTCAATAATTTTCCTACTTGAGATTGCCGAAATTTTGAGTATTCGGGGAAGAGTAATCCAACAATTTTCTCCTCCCCCCTTATAAACAAAAAGAAATGTCTGCCACCGAGAATGTGCAAACCCCCCAACTGGCCGAGGCTGCCTCAACCCCCGCCACCCCCGTAGTGGAAAATGCCCAGCCCGCTCTGGAGGGCGGCAAGAGACGCCGCCACCGCCGTCGTCGGAGCATGAGAGGTGGTGCCTCTGGCCCCCAGGCTTCACTGGAGGGTGGCAGAAGACGCCGCCGCTCTCGGTCCCGCTCTCGCAGAATGCGGGGCGGTGCTGAGGCTGCCCTGGAGGGTGGCAGACGCAGACGTCGCAGCCGCAGCCGCAGCCGCCGCTACTAGTAAACTTAAAAGACAGCTACCTATTTTGTCCAGCTAACTTTCCCCACCATTCACACAATATCATACTCATAGTTGTGAACAAAATCCTTGGTAGTTAAAATGTCTTCTTGAAATGCCTGCAATACTAACTCTGTCCAGTTCTTGTCATTCCGATGAGACCAGGTGGCTACCTTTTGAAGTAAAATTTCCTTGCTACGCACCCAACTCAAATGATCAAAGAAAATATCTCCATTGAGATCTCGTGCATCCCGCTCAAAGGCATCTGCGAGTCTTTCTCTTTCCCCTGAATAATTTCTGAACCTTGACATGCCTAGAGTATGGCGTTGTACAAGAACAATGCTATCCTCTATAACTTTTGATCTTCTTTGAGGAGAAAGAAAGTACCAGTAACTTGACAGTTTGTACGCCTTTTCGGGCGTGGATTGAATCTGAGAGAACCAAGCTGAGAATGCTGAAGGACTTCTCAGAATTTCATCAGAGTCTACAAACATGACCCATTTCTTGGATGGGTCAGTGGCACCAAAACCACGCAGTCGCATTTCACAGGGCCAGAAATTTTGAGGTGCACCGGGAATATCCTTCCATTGCAGAATCTGAGGCTTGACTTGTGGATATGTAGAAGCAAGTTGCTCAAGTTTTTCCAAGGCTTGAGTATCAGGCTCTCCCGTAAAGAAATGAGTAAGGGAAACAACTACAACATCATTAGATATTTTTGTAAGTGGCTCAATCACTTTATCAATCAAGTCGCGCTCATGAGAGCAGTACAAGACAACAATACTCAAGTCCATTTGTCTCAAGTGAGTTTCATTCACGAGTGGACAATCAAAACGCACTTGGGGCAATTAGGTAAGGATAAGAAGAAAAAGAAATGAGCGGTGCAATCATTGCGAGTGGAATTTTAAACTTGGCGTCTGTGGTGGTTGCAGCTTTTGCTTTTTCTTCAGCAGTGAATTTAAAACAACGCATAACTAATTCATGCAATTGCGTCCCAATAAAGCAATCAAATGAAGACTGTGATATGAATTCTACTGCCAGTAATGGGTATTTAACCTGCCTAGTATCCTTGGTTTTGGCAATTCTAGGACTTGGATCAGTGCTAGTAATTTTTGGGACGACGACAAAAAAATAAAAAAAATAATTTGAATTTTTTTTGCTCTTACACTTACCATGCACAGGTCAAAGCGTATGCGCACGCAGAACTGCAAGCTCCAGGACTATGAGCTCTCAAAGCCTGCCAAGGCCGAGCATGCGGCTGTCCCCAAGCTGCAACAGTCCAAAGTTCCCTTTTACTACGGCACCTCTGCACGCTTTACTTCAAATGGGAAGCTCTATGTGGACTTTGATCACATGTTTAGAACCGTGGTGCTTCCTCACAACCTGGCATCTGCAGCTTATATGCAGTGGATCAAGTCAGGAGAGCCTCAAACCTTTATGTGCTTTGACTTTGGGATCCTTCCCACTGAGCACACGAGCTCAACACCCTTTAATGTGTGTGCTCACCATGAAAAGTGCAAGGAAAAGGCTGGAAGAAACACCCCGTGCTCTTCCTGCCACTCTCCCGTGCCGTGCTCCTCCAAGAAAGCCTGCATGAGACTAGTGGAGCAGCGCAAAGAGGCCTTTCATGCTGCGTGGGTGGCGTACAGCAGGGAGGAAAAGATTGCAACGTGCACAGATTTCTGGGACTACCTTTTCGCAGGTGAGGAAAAGCTTCCCAAGGAGCACCGCAGTTTGACCCAGAAGGACATGCTCATGAGAATTTGGAAGCAACGCCCCAAGGCCTTGTTTTTCCTAAAGCACGTTTTCAACCCTGCAGCGACTCCAGAAGGGGTCATTAATTTAGTGTAAGTGGTAAAAGAAAAATGACCTCACTTTCTGCTACACTTTCCGCCCTACTAGTGTCTGTGAAAAAGATGAAACTTTTTCTTGCAGATACCCTTGCTCTTTCTGAGCTATATGTATTGGATTCCAGGGAATTTCCATTAGCAGCTCCCGAATTCAAATCTACACCAAATGACTTGATAGGACTTCGAGCGAGATGTGTAGAGTTTACACAGGCTTTTTCAAAAATAACAGAAGACAACAAGTACGAGGATGGATTTATCTTGCTTAGGCAGCTTGTGCATTCTATAGAACTCTTAAAGCCCCTGGAGCCAACCTTAACATCTTGGCAAAACACGTTTTTGACCTTGCAAACTCTTTACTTCACGTTGCTAGTTGTACTGAATTGCATTAGTGATGTAGCCATTTTTATTACTCACTCGACTACAGACCCCGCCCTTGCGGGTGGTTCAGCTCTTTCAGGAGGATTTATGAGCGAGCTTCTTACAGCTAGTCGCAAGGAAACAAATCCTCAGCTTTTTGATGACCTAAAGTCAGTAAAGTTTGGTGCAGAGAATATATTACACTATGCTGCTAGAACAGTAAAGCCTCTAGATTCAGCCTTTGGGGCGATTCTGAATTTAGTCAATTCTGGATCCTCTAAAGCCATAGGACTTAATACACAGACAACTAAGAACATTACCAGTGGTGACCAATCTATACCAGCTGGGAGTACGTTCTTACACACTCTCAGTAGAAGGCTTGTAGAAGAACCTCCTCGTAAAGAGACTGCAAAATCTCTAGCTACGCTAAGATCATATGGGTCAAGTCCCAGAATTTTAGATTCGACGGGACAGTCAGTACTTTCTATATTAAGTGCTCAAGAAGGGCTCAGGGGGGGTGAATCCACCAATATCTTTCAGGAAACTCTTGTAGCGCTCGAGGGAGGAGCAACAGAGAGTCAACGAGGGAGAGCTGCATTTATTCGACAAAAGTACTACACTGCATTTTACAAAAAGTCCAATGTAGCCAGAGTCTGGTTAAATGCTGTAGTTCATGATTCTGTGACTGTTCCATTCCCAACAATACTATTGATGGACGATTCTTGGATCAATGCATGGGGGTTTCAGTTAATACGGCCAGCAGACAATGGAAATCATTTTTACACTTCTGTAGAAGAATTCAAGGCAGATTTTCCTCAAACCAAGGAAGGTATACCCTACATTCACCTAGAAGATCTTCTTAATGAAGATTCTTATTCTTTCCGAAAAGGCGGCATGTTCAAATGTAACATTGATAAGGAATGGAGAGGTAGCAGAGATGAAGCAGAAGTGGTGGATGAAGCTGCACAAGAGGCAGGCTTTGAGACCTTTGCTTTGCTTCCGCCCAAGAAGCAAGTTTTGGGAAGTTTGGCCAATCTCTCAAGGTCTGCGGGAGGTGGAGGTGGAGGGGGGTCCGCTGCTTCAGCAGCTTCAGCTGGAGGCTCAGCTGGAGGCTCAGCAGATGCTGACTTGGCTAGAGCATATGCAGAAGTTGACAGAAGAAGAGCAGAACGCTTAGCGCGAGAAGCTGAGGAATTAAGGCTTCAAACCCTTGCTTCTGAAGTTGCTCAAGCTGAGGAACAAGAGCGTTTAAATAAAAGGCGGGTGGCAGATGCTGCCAAGATAGATCCTGACAAATTGATTAAAGTAGATGGTGGGTATAGACCTATAGATAGGCATGCCTTGATAAAAGTGGCAGGTTTGACTTATAGATTTGATAACGATGCCTACTACTTGTATAACACATTAATCAAAGAGGGAGTTTGGGAACCCGTAAATGGTCCTCTAATGAACCCGAAAATGGACCCCAAATACTACAGAAATATCAAAGCTGCTCAATTCGCATAATTTTTCAACCAGAGCAAAACACTTGAAGTGACTTTTCTGCCAGACTAATCCATTTTTGCTTTTCTTGCTCTGTCATTGTACGAGGAGCATTCTCAGTGCAATACTTTTCAAAGGTTGAAAAGGAAGTAATGCACTGCTGCACCTTTGCGGGTCCGCACTTTGGCAAGCGGGGATTGAAGTCACTTCCAAGCATTACACAGAATTTGCGAAAGGTAAGCAAGTCCATGTTCAAGGCTCTTAAAACATCTCCAAGACGAATCCATGTTTCCTTGGGTGTGCCCAAATATTGAACAATGACTGAGCATCCAAAGGGTAGGGCATCACTATCACATGTATACGCCAAGTCGTCAGGAGTCATAAGTTGGGCGATATAAGACTCTGAATCATGAGGAGCTTGCAAGGTCTGCACTCCCTTTGACTGTAAAAATGACTTGGCGAATCGCCCCAAGTCTTTGAGTACACCCACATCCTTCCCGCAGGCAATCATGGATGCTACATACAAGTCAGATTCCAGTTGATGATCATAAGAAGCATGCTGAAAAATTTCATACTCTGGAGTACCTTCCTTGGGAGACGCTGCGAGAGGAGTGTCTTGGGTTTCTCCATGGGTTTCTTCCTGAGAAGCCTGGGAGATGTCTACTTCCTCAGGGAATCCAACCTGAGAAGTGGTAACGAATTGAACTTGAGGTTCCCGCTTTCTTTTCGTAGCCGCCTTTTGAATGGTCTGCTGCCGCACCACGCACGTGTCAATTTTCTCTGGACGAGTAGGACCATCAAAGACAAAGCGAATTTCCTTTACGCCCGTCTGCTGTAGCAAATATATGGTTTGCTGCAATTTTCCTACAAGCAGGGCATACGGGTCGAGAGTAGCATCAGAACTCATTCCCACCATTCCACAAGACATTGTGAGAAGTGGAGTGTCTACATAGGCCACACCCTTACACGCTAATGCAGACTTTAGAAACACTGAAGGGTGCTTTTCACGTAAATACACCATCAAGCCATTAATGCCCATTTTTTCAAGGGGTCTAAAGTCCTTCCTCTTTGTGGGGATAAAATTTATACCCCCGATTCGGATTCTGCAAAATGCTTTTTGTTGTTCGCTTTTTAGAGTTTTGGGAACTCCTTGTAGTGTTAGAAGAAGTCTGGACTTTACCCCTGAGCTTACCTCAAAAATACGAGCTTCGCATACAAGCTCAAAAACATGTCGGAGATCACAAGGTAATATGGGTTACAAGTGCTAGACATACAAGGGCAGCCTTTACCTGCAAAAAAATGTTGAGAAATGGCATGTGGATTTGTCAGGGGGACTTGAAGGGCATGGGTGGTGTTGCTCCTTCAGTGTTTGGGATTCCTCTTCATTCTTCAATTTTCACATTAGATTCATTGGAATTAGACAAGTGGGCTGTGCCTAAACAAGTCAGAGTGGCTTATCATGGAACTTCGCGTGACTTGTTCTCCACTATTTCAGAGTCTGGCTTAAAGTGCACCTTTGGTATGCTCGGTACGGGCGTGTATGTAGGTAGCTTTTGGAAGGCTTGTAGATTTGCATGTAGAGGGCAAGACTATGTGGAAAAACCAAATCCTACTGTCTTTCGTGTGCTTTGGGAGTGCCCTGAAAAGGACATTTTAATGTTTCCTCGTAAATTCCTTGACGGCTACTGTCTATGTGGCAGATGTTATCTGAATCCTGATCAAAAGGCTTATTGTGCTCACACCTATGACTGGCAGGCAGATTCAAAATTTCCTCCACCCAAGCCCCTCAACCAAGGTCCATGGAGGGCTGGGCAATTGCTTCCATGCAAATATCCTAGTGGCAAATGGGCCACACAAAATGAAGAGTGGGTTCTTAATCCTTCCTTGATTGTAGCACTGACAGAAGCAGTAGAACTTGACACTAGTTCAATCAGTGGACCCCATTATGATCCTTTGCAGAGAGACATTAAATTTTTTTAGTAAAAGGCATGCTCGCTGAACTGCCTAGTGTCTACCAAAATGGTTGAGGGCTTGTCCTCAGAGATCTTGAAGAGCAGACCAATGTAATTGCGATTGCCTCTCGAGTGCTTGACCCGCGTGACTTTCTCATCTTCGTACTTATCTGCCATGAACTTGGCTCGCAAAGATGACCAGTGCACCCACAAGCTATTGCCCTCAATCATCTTGAGGGGAACAATGACCTTCTTGAAGGCCTCCCAGTTGCGAATTTCGTGCAGAGTCATGTCCACACGCCTCTTCACATTGTTTGGCAAGGAAAAAATCACGGGGTGTTTGCCAGGCTCGGGGTCCCCAGAGGCACGCACAATTGCGTCGCTTTCCTCCTGCGTCGCGGGGTGAGTAATGTCACCACTAGAGTCACGCGTGGCCATCATCAAGGAATACACCCGCAAGTGGATCTGTTTGAAATAAGAGAGAAGGTGAAAAATTATAGTTAGGGGGCATTTGAAGTGAGATTGCCTCGGAAGGGGGCAGCGACGTACCATCTTGCGTGCAATCCATTCTGACGAGATTGGCTTTGCCAGCACAGACTCCCACAAGGCTGCTTCCAGGTCCTCCAAGGCATCCATTTTGGATGTTTCTCAGCGTAATAAAATTGAAAATTAACTTAATTGAATTTCACGCCCCCAAACTAGTGTAGTTCTAGGATCCATACCAAACAACCAAGAAATTGGACCTCTGCTGTAGGACCATGCCTTATCATGAGGCAAGATACCACAGCGCTCGAATGCTGTAGACAAGACCTCTGTACAAAAGGAGGAAACCCTTGTGGTTGCTAAATTGGTGAATGATGTAGCAAGGACAAAGCTGGCTTCTGGAACAAGGGTACTCAAGGCTAGGGCCAACCAAGTGAATATGCTTCTATTTTTAACATCATCCAAGTAGGATAGATTTGATGCCCAAAGCAAGATGTCCTTTTTGAACTGTAATTCTTGCTCTAAACTCATGGCTTTTAGTAAGGGTCTTACAAATACCTTCCCCGGATAGTGTTTTGCAACATCACTCATACGAATTAATTGCATTGACTCAAACTGTAATATCGAGTCCACACTTTCAAAGGCCCCCCTTCGAGTAGGATTAATGTCAATAAGCAGAGGCCCGTGCTCCTTGTCATTGAGAACAGCTCCCATGTGAGACACCAAGTAGTCCATGCCATGCCCCTGATACTTTTGATGTTGAAACAGTACAATGTCTCCTGTCAAAAATGTGCATTCATTGATTCTTGCCAGGCCTACACTTGACAGAGAATTCGTTGTACTTAAATGCCAAAGCAATATAGTGACTAAACTTAGGAGCAAACAGATGCTTACCCCAATCACAATTTTTTATCCTTCTGCTGCCCGACTAGCGAAATAAACTTAACATAGGGAATGACTAGCTTTTATTCAGGGCTCTTGGGCTTTGGATTAATAAGCCAAGCCCTAGCAGCTGTGCCTTTTGTGCTGCTGATATTGCCCTTTACTTTTCTAGTGCAACTGCGCTTATATAGTTTGACCCGAAAGGAGGACTGCTTAAAGCTGCAGACATCATTGAAACACTGGACAAACACAATGATGGATGGTAGAGGCTATGGCTATTCCTTGGGGTGGAAGCACTATGCGCACCTAACAATCAATACTTCCACAGACTGGAATATTTGCTACAGTGCATGGTTGCTATGCACGGAAGAAACGTTTCAGGTCGTGATGAAGGATGAAGAAATTTTTGAGGCATCAGAGAACTCTCCAGCCGTGGCAATTCCCGCGTATAAAATACTGCACAAATCCAGTGGTAACTTTGCAAACACTTACTACATCAAGGATAAGGGTGAAGTGGAGCATCAACCTCGCCAGGATCAATTGGAAATTGTAGAGAAAATCGAGGAGAGATTTAGAGAAAGGGGAAGAGCAGTGGCATTCATACATGGCCCCCCAAATTCGGGGAAAAGCATGGTGGGAGTGTTTTTGGCCTTCAGACTCGGAGGTTACTATTGCAATGAATTCACACCCTGGAATCCCGGAGACTCCTTGTCCATCTTGACTCAAGAGCACAAGCCTACGCGCGACTGTCCCCTAGTAATTGCTATGGATGAAATTGATGATGCCCTGATTAAAATCTCTAATGGATTAATCAAGGAAAATGAGACTACCATGATAAGTACTGCTACAAAGAATGACTGGAATACCTTGTTTGATAACTTGGATAGGGGCATGTACCCAAACACGATAATAATCCTAACATCAAATTTTACTACTCGGGAAATTGCCAAGCAGTGCAAGGACGGGGACACCTCCCTACTCAGGGAAAAGCGAGTGTCTGATTACTTTAAATTAGAACCCAACCCACACTGTTAAAAAACAAAATATCTTCTCGTACTCTCTCTCGTACACGGAGCGCTGCAAGTAGAAGATCCAATAAAAAATACAAGGGTCGTTCACCTACTAGAACTACTCAGTACAGATCTGGATCCAGCTATAACACTAGTGATGTGTACAGCACTGACAAGGTAAAGGTAGGAAATCCATATGAATATGAATACTCTGATGACGAGCAAGAGACATCCAAGCAGGCACAAATATTAGGTGGTAGGAAACTTGTATCAACAGTCCTGGATTTTCTAGATGGCCATGGAATTAATAAGTACACTGAAAAGGCATTACTCTATTATTTAGTAAAGTCTCCCAAATGTATATTAAACACCCAAAAGTCTGCATGCGAGATTAGCAAGGGTGCATTTGGCAAAGCTTACAAGCTAGAAGAGGACGGGCACGAAATTGTGGTTAAGGTACCGCGTCTAAAGAAGAAAACAGACTATGGATTTGATATTAAGGAAGCAGAGTTTCAAGACATGGCATATATGGCCTTTACACCGAATTTCCCCCATGACTATATTCCTATCGCTAAATCTCTTGGATATTGGGAGTCGCCATCCTTGGCCAAGTATCTAAAGCCCAATACTAATTTCTGTTTTGCCATTGACTACATCGAATCTCTCGCTCCATTTTCAAAACTTGTGGGTGGACAGGGTGTAAATAAGCGAGATTTCACAGGGTTACTATTTCAGTGCGCTATTGCACTGCATACACTGCAGACAAAAATAAGGGGGTTTTGTCATAATGACATGCACGGGTTTAATATTTTGGTAGTTAAAGGAAATCCTAGAAAGACTTACAAGGTGTTTGGCAAGTCCTTTACAGCAGGCAAGTATCAAATTAAAATCATTGACTTTGGTATGGCAACTTCCCTAGATGAAACCACGTATGACGGGAAAAAGTATCATTTGACGCAAGGGAATCCCGTAGTAGACTTCTTACAAGTCTGTAACAAGTGTATATTGTATGGCTACAGATTCATGGCAAAAAATAGCGATAGAAAGCCAGAGTGGTTAGGAGAACTCTTACAGTTTATGGGGCGATTTTTCCCCAATGAACTTATTAAAAATGGAACTGGATCAGATACAGAGGGAAAATGGCTTCACAAGTCTTTTGTAAGCGTCAAGCACCCTGATGGCATAAAATGGGTCAATTCAACCTATCCCCCTAGAACCTTCCCGCTAAAGAAATTCATCCTAGATCCATTCTTTGATCTTATTTCACAATCCGAGTGAGCCAAATTATTTTTTTATTTTTTTTCAATCCTTTGGCTCCCACGGACACCTCAAGAAATGAATGCAAACGCCGTTCCCTACACCCTCGTGCAGTTTGAACCATATCAGCAGGAACCCATCATGTCCTTCTTCATTGACACTGAGAGCGGCAGGGCAATGTTCCGTCAGGAGAATGACATTAGGCCCGTGAATGAAATTCCTGACGACAAGACTGGGGTCATGATCAACTACCTTCGCGTGGCCAAGGTGTGGGAAGCCCCCTTTGATGACTTGCACTTTAGCCTGTACTTTGAGTGCCTCAAGAGGCGTAAGCTGTGCAGGTGCAGTTTCCTGTGCTTGGATGAAAAAATGTAAGGTAAAAAATTCAAACATGTTTCAAAATGTGCCCTACTCTGCCCTACTCGTTAGGTGAATCTGCGCAGCAGAGTACCCTGTCTGTATCTCAGCAAGTTCCAGGCTCTGCCATACACCAGAACCTCAGCAGTGGGGCTCTCGGGGCTAAAGATGCGGGCGTCCAGTGCACACTCCAAGCTCACATCATCCACACGGGAATGGTTGCACCCTCCTGAAGCCTGCTCACTCTCAGGGTGCACTGCAAAGCTCCAGTTGTAAATGAAATTGGTCTCTGCGCTCTCACCATACCTGTGAAAGTTATGAGGCTGCACTAATCTAAAGTAGTCTGCGGGCCTAGAGCTCACACGAGGAGCATTAGCATACTTGACAGCCACCTCCTTAAGAGGGTCCAGAGTGTAGGGAAAGCCATCCTCCTCACCCTCCACATAACCTCCAAAGTCATAGTGCTTGTTCTTATCCTCCTTTGCCTGCGTGCGTACCACCCACAGGTACTCACTCACAATGTTGGCAAAGGGCAGGGGGACCTTGAGCTTGACGGGAGGAGTGGTCTCACCTGCCAGAGACCCGTGGAAGGAAGCCTGCACAGAGGTGGACTGCACCTCACTAATGAGCTGCTCAAACACAGTGTCAGTAAAGAGAGCACGCTCCTGGGTCTCCAGGTACACCATGGTACCCTCGAACAGGCACCTCAGGTGGTTGTCTGCCAGGGGCTCTACAGTCACCTTGCCGCTCTCAATGTCTGCATCCTTCACACCATCGGGTCTCACGCAAATCTGCACGCCAGCAGGGGCACCCTCAGGGACAATGATGCACTTTGCACGCGTGGCAAATGAGGCATCCAGCATGACCTTGTGGAAGGTCATTGCACACAGAGGCAGAGCATTGCCCACGTGCTCATTGTTGGGGAGAGGAAGAGGCACATAGCACGTGTGAGAGCGGCGAGCAAACGCCTGCTGCTCAGTCACCGTGTCAAACTTTCCAATGGCCTCACGCAGCCTACGCCCGGGCGTCTGCGTGACCAGGGTGTTGATGTAGTTAAAGGTCTCATCAAAGTTCACGATCTGAATGCCTCCCACGCTCAGCGTGAGGTTCTGCAAAGCACGGATACCAATGGCATTGTGCCAGTGCACGCTGTTCTCTCCCTTGAGCACACGGGTGGAACCGTCAGCGGGGTCTCTGTACACACCGACAATGCCAGGCAGTAAGACCTTGGCGTACGTGTGCCACAGCAAGTCACCCTGGCGAGGCACCTCATACTTTACACCAGTGGCCCCAAACTTGGCCTGGGAAGCAGAGGCATCCCAATCCACGGGCTCTAGAGAAAAGGGCAGATACCTTGAAAAGGAATTTCTCCAAAAGCACAAACCAGTGTCCTCGGAATTCTTAGTGGTCAACGCCTTGTCAGCATGGCCATCAGACACCATCTCCGCGAAAACAGCCTGGTGAGTTGCGGGCATTTGTTTCTTGTGTTGACCAGACTAGTCTTGCGAATTCCAACGAACTCAAAAAAATGGACGAATTTAAATCCTTGTTACGCATGAGTTTACCTCAGGATAAAATTGATTTTGGAAAATTGCGAGACTCTCGTACTAAACTAATGGAACTTTCAAATAAGATAAAACGACTTTCAAAGGCTAGTCACCAATTAAGTTTAGTGACCAAGACTGACTATGTAAATCGTGCCCTTGAAAGTAGGCATTCACACTAATTGAGGTTCAAGTTACCAAAAAGGTCTGCTAGCATGTCTGCCTCTGAGGGCTGCTCTGCTGCTGCTACAGCTCGAGCGGTTGTATCACCCACTGTCATTGAGGAAAAATCTTCAGCAAGTGAGTCCACCAAGCTGTCTGCTGAAGAGCTCACAAGCTCCTCTACAGCAGGTCCTTCTTGCCCCTGAGCAAGTAAGCTAGAATAGGCATCATCATCAATTTTATTGATAAATTGAGTGGTGAGGAACTGCCTGTTCTTAAAGTACTCTGCATTAGACACGTTTTCTGCAATATTATTCACCACAAGTACGGGCTTGTCTTGAATGTCTTCAGCTACATCACGGGGGGCTATTACAGCACCATTTTCTTTTTCCAATTCCCTCAAGTATCGCACGTACACATTTTTACCTTCCTTTACCTCAAGTCCTCTAGGGTCAAAAGTAATTTTCTTTTTAGGCATCAAGTTTGGTAGAGCACATGACTTATAGGAAAGTCAACATTATGGTGATCGTGTGAAGTGAAAATTGTCCCATCATAGCACACGACAGCATACGAAGATTCACTTCCTACAAGTCCACATGCAAGCTTTGAGGCAAGCTTTTTCTCATGAAGCTCATGGATTAAGGTGCACGTGCCCTTCTTGGGGTCATTCTTTGCACTCAATGAAACATTCATATCCAGCATGGTTCTAGCCACAGAGTAGTAGGAGGAAACTTCTTCGTCTTCTTCACTAGAAAGAGTGTGAGGGCAAAGATCTTGTTCTGAAGACCCGTAACGAAAAGACATGCCAACCTCATCTCCCAGGCCGCCTGTCAAGTTATTACGCTTGCCAATTTTGATTACTACTGCACCACTTGAGAGCACAAGGCAATCTAAAAAGTCAGCATCCTCGCTTAAGCCGTGATCGAATTTTGCAAACACCTTTGCTTCCCCCAGTCTCCCCACTAAAACTTGGGACCCTGCCAGAGCCAAGACATTTTTTGAGGAAGGGGCACTCACAAAAAGGGTGGCAGCCTTGAATTCCTCAGGCTCTACCAAGGTTTTTAGGGGGGAAGCAGCCCTACACCACTCCCGCGTGACTACATTACGAATCCATACATTTTTAAAGTGAAACGAGTTTTTGGTAGAAGAAGAGAAGGAGTCCACTACATCTTTTGACTCTCGCAATTTAAAGGGTTGGCCTAACAGAACAGGAACTTTGGGAATACAGCAAGAACGCCAATCTGGTCCCATTAATTGAAGTAATAGCACTGATTTCTTAGTTGAGCGTCTAGACATTTCGAACTCTAGCAAAGGAGTCCATGCTTGAGGGGACATCTTATCTCTCAAATCCTGCACAAAAGCCTTAAAGTTTTCACTGAAACTAGGTGAGTCTTGAATTTCCTTTACAATGGTCGCTAATGCTTTACTCTTGGTCATACTAGCTAATGGAAACCCTTGAAAAAATGCAGTGCTAAAATACGCCTCCCCCTCAGCACAAAGTCTGGTACGAAGAGATGCATTCATATTTCCTTCTAATCCATCCAAGCATTCTCCAAAGTGAGCTTGAAGAAGACTGGATACAAGACCATCATCCATTTGTTATCTTCTCTGTTTTTGTTCAAAATATTTTAATGAAACGAAAGCTGCAGAAAACAGGGCCATGCCAAAATATACCCAATGAAGCCAGGTTGTGGTATAGACATTCGATTGACCTGTTGAAGCTTGACGCATACGCTGCTCAAAGGGTACATGCATCAACTTTAAGATCTTGTCTCTCACAAGATCATTCATCATAAAATCCACTTGTTTCCGAATAGGTAAGGATTCATCTACTAGCATGGTTGCTGCATACCTGCTAATTATGTAAGCATGAGCACCTATGAAGCCCTTATGAGGATCATACAGCGTACCTACCCATCCAAGCAAACCAATATCCCATTGCTCATTACGATCCATCAACCATTGAATGTTTTGAGAAAGCTTGGACACTTCAGAAGGATCCAAATCATCCTCCAAAATTAAAGCATGCTCTTGTCCTGTAGATAAAAACTCCTTCCAAATCGCCAAGTGACTGAGGTAGCATCCCACAGCCCCCGTTCCTTTAATCTCTTGATCTGATGTCCGCGGCCAAGAGTCAAAAGCAGTTTTGTGCAGCGAATCATCAAGCACAGTAAGAGCCTGTTCTTGAGTCACACTGATTGCATTAAAACGTTTCAGAGAAGGGTAGGCATTCATAAACCCATGCATACGCTCCCACCTATCCACGCGATTCGCCAAATTGATGATTCGCCCAAACATATCTCAATGCTTTTTCTCAAGAGAAGGGGTAAGCCCAAAATCCAGGATGAACTTATAAAAAAATAGAGGCCCGATTATTACGCTTACCTCAAATATATTATGGAGGGGGAGCTGGTAGTCCTCAAAGCATGATTATTCCTGTAAATTTGTTAGAAGTTGTAGGAACAAATGTGCGGGTCAGAAACACTAACACCGGGGAGGAATACACTGTTCCCAGAGAGTTATGGGACACTGCAGAACCTATTCCTGCAGTTCCAGAAGCCGCTTATAGGAGAAGAGAAGAACTTCAAGCTGATGCTATTCAGTTTGCAGGTACAAATAAGTTTTTTACTCAAAAAGAGGTGGACTCGCTAGGTTTAGTATCTCGTGAGTATCGTTCTGCAATGAGAGAATCATTGGCTTGGGCATTCGATCACGAGTACTTGGGAAAGCAAATTTTATCTGCCCGTGTGAAATCTGGTGATGCTTCTCAAATTAGATTAGCCTTTGGCAAATTCCAAACCACTTCTCTGATCCCCAAAGAATGGATATGGACAATTTTAGCAAGTGATAACAGACTGAGTTACTATGCTCCTATTGTAATCTTATGTACTCAAGTTCCCCGAGACACGCGATTCGAAATACTAAGAATCATCTTACCTTACTGTACTGACGAACAAAAAACTAGAATTTTGTATAGATGTCTAGAATACTGCGATCCCGAGATTATTCGTTTCCTTCTAGACAATACTCCAACTTTTCCTAGAAATGCTGTTTGGGTTCTTGCTTTACTTCAATTTGCACACTACTTGGTGGGGGCTGATTCTACTACCTACATTAGAAGATCGTTGCAGGAATACTTGGACATTGCACAATTATTTTTAAGCAGAGGATTTCCCCCCGATTCAAAGGACAGATATGCACAAGGGACATTAAACAGATTATCGAGAATTGGAGACAGAACAATTCCTCTTCTCCAACTTTTCATGAGATACGGTTTAGATGTTAATAAACGCGAAGACAGCATTTCTTTAATGGATTGCATCGCTCCTCCACAACGTTATTGGGCTCACGATATATGTCCTGGTCTTTTTGCCGTATTATTAAGCAGTAGAGCTATTCTCGTAGATAAAAGTGATGCGGGGCAAACTACAGTAGAAAAAATTATTTACTATATTCAAATGGCATTTGGTGGGCTTTTTCAATACGGGAGATCTGCGTCTGCAGCTGATGAAGAGTATAAAGAGATATGCAAATATATGTTTCGATTGATTTGCCTTAGAGGATGTACATTAAGAAGATTTAATCCAATGTGGGATGCGGTTTTTCGTCAAAATAATACTCATCATCAATGGGATCGTTTAATGCAATTCGTTGATACAGATGCTATGATCGAAGAAGAATTACAGAGAAGAGCTGCACCCGGGTGGACTCAAGAAGAGGATTTTCGTACATTCGAGAAATTGACTGGCTTTTTGATTGGACAATTTGATCCTCC
>Ga0114967_10001013_pt1 | contig 23409 bp, 16 predicted proteins | sample M_130628_MF_Meta_FD_92639 | JGI IMG/M metagenome (GOLD analysis project Ga0114967, IMG submission 92639) | Freshwater microbial communities from Lake Montjoie, Canada to study carbon cycling - M_130628_MF_MetaG | ecosystem: Environmental > Aquatic > Freshwater > Lake | place: Lake Montjoie...
CACCATTAGCCGTGCCGCCGAAGTCGTCACCCGCTTCGTTGTAACTTTGGGCCCACGTGTTGTTGGTAAACTGATGCATGAATTCCAGTCGCGAACCGTCCGCTTTGAAGCGATACGTGCCCATCCGGAAGTCGAGCGGTTTGCCGCCCACCTCGCCCTTAAACCCCGAGTAGCCCACGGAGCCCCAAGTCCAGTTGTCGTATCCGTAGTGCAGGTTTGACGCCTGCGCATGGGTGTCCTGAACACCCCAGCCACTCAGAATTACTTGCCGCACATCCGCATGATCGCCTCCGGTGCTGTCTTTAAGGAAAACAAAGTTTGGTGGCTGGGAAACAATGAGGCCGCCGTTGGTGAAACAAAGTCCTGTGGGGATGTTTAGTTTGTCAGCAAAGACGGTGAACTTATCTGCTTTGCCGTCGCCGTCGGTATCTTCACAGATAATGATTTTATCATTCCCAACATTGTCCGGGTTGGCACCGTGAGGATAGTCGGAGGTACAAGCGACCCAGCAACGACCGCGGGCGTCCCAGGCCATGGCGATGGGCTTTCCGATTTGCGGGGCCTCGGCGAAGAGCTCGAGGTGCATGTCGGCGGGCACCTGAATGCGTTCCATGGAACCTTTGAGATTAAACGGCTTCTGGAACGTCAGCGGCTCTGAGCGTTTCTCGTAATTGGCCACGTTGGCGTTGGGCTCGCGAATCTCCGGCACGCGTTGGGCGTTAAATGTTTCCCAATCCTTTAGGAGCTGGGCTGGAAGGGCCTTGAACACCGCTTCGCGCAATTGAGCGCCAGTTTGCTCTTCCGTGACTGGAATTGCAAGGTTGTGCGACTTGAAGGAAGCGAGACTTGGGAGCTCACCGGCATCGCCTCGAATGAGAACGGCATCGTAAAGCGCTGCGAGGGAGGGAGTGAAATCAGCAACTGCACCGAAATAATCAAAAAACAGGGAGTCCCTGCCATTCTCCTTCATCGCGGAATGCAGCGGGCCGGGCTTGGTTTTTTCGGCACCCTGCACATCGAGGTAGGCGATACGCAGCGAGCGGGGGACAGCTTGAGAAGACGGCGCGCAGTGGGTGATGACGAGGCCAGCGACGGCAATTGAGGGGATTAGGGAGGAGCGAGCGATCATGGTTTACGGGTGTGAAGTTGGAAGGAAGCGGCGGCCAAGGGTAATCCGACGGACCCAATGAATAACCCAGACAGGCGCACTTCCCTGCCGACATTTTTTGTTAAAAATCGGACACCTTCGGAGGGTTCTTGATTTTAGAAATCTCAAGAGATTAGCCCAAACTAAAGTCTGCGCGATTTCATGCAGACCCAATGGCCAACACCATCGAGGCGGTCTCTGATGTTAGAAAGCCGTCCCTCTGATCTGGGGAGCACTCGCCACAAATTAAGCGAGCGCGCCCCTAATCACTGGATAAACTCACGTTCCCGAGCCTATTCGGCCTATTCCTCTGGGGTGATTATTTCCACCTCTTCGGACGGGTCGTCTTCGCCACTAACCACTGGCGCAATGGCCTGCAATTTGGAACCAGGCTTTAGCTCGATCAACTTGACGCCCATCGTATTACGTCCTGTCTCGCGAATCTGGCGCGCACGAATGCGAACCATCTTGCCCTTGGTCGTGATGAGCATGATCTCGTCAGAATCCCGCACCGCTAAAGCACCCGCCACTTCACCGGTTTTATCCCCGGTCTTCATGGTGATGATGCCCTTGCCTCCGCGGGTCTGAAGGCGATAGTCCTCGAAGGTTGTGCGTTTGCCCACGCCGTTTTCTCCCGCTACCAGCAGCGTGCAGTTGTTGTCGACGAGGACAGCAGCGACCACCGTGTCGCCCGTTTCCAGCCGGATGCCCCAGACACCAATCGTGTCGCGCGACTGGCGTTTAACATCCTCTTCGTTGAAGCGGATACTCATGCCGTGCCGCGAGATTAGCACCATTTCACTGTTGCCGTCGGTGACGTTGGCCGTGATGAGCTGGTCGCCTTCCTCAATCTTAATCGCTATCAACCCGCCTTTGCGCATGTTGATGAAATCGCGCAAGTTCGACTTTTTGACGATCCCGTTTTTAGTCGCGAACACGATGTTGAGCTGGTCGGTGAAGGTCTCCTCATCCGTCTTACGACCGGTGATGCGGATGGTTGCCGCAATCTTTTCGTCGGGCCGCAAATTGAGGAAGTTGGCGATAGAGCGCCCTTTGGCGGCGCGCCCCATTTCCGGCAATTCAAACACGCGCTCAACGTAGCAGCGCCCAGACTGGGTGAAGAACATCAGATAATCGTGCGTGGTCGCCGTGTAAAGATGCTCGACGAAATCGTCCTCGTCCTCTGCGTTGACGGCGTCCCTTGTCTGCATGCCCTTCATCCCTGTGCCCCCGCGATTACGCACGGGGAAACTCGCGATGGAAGTGCGCTTGAGAAAGCCACGGTGAGTAAGCGTGATCACAGTGCTTTCGTTGGCGATGAGATCTTCAATCGAGATCTCGCCTTCATCAGGGACGATCTGGGTAAGACGTTTATTGGCATACTTAGCCTTAATATCACCCAACTCTTTTTTGATGATCGAAAAGACGCGGAACTCGCTCCCGAGAATATCGATAAGATCTCTGATGGTGTCCAAAAGCGCTTGATATTCCTTTTGAATACTTTCCCGCTCCAATGCCGTTAACTGATACAGACGCAGGTCGACAATCGAACTCGCCTGACGTTCAGAAAGCTTATACGCGCCGTTTACCAGACGCGCTTCGTCACGGATGAGAATGCCGATTTTTTCCACCGCTTCACGAGTCCAAGAAAGCGCCATGAGGCGAGTGCGCGCATCGTCACGGTCGCGGGACTCATCTTTGATGATCCGGATAAAGTCATCGATATTGGTGATCGCGATGAGGAAACCGGCCAGTTTTTCGGCCAACTCCTCTGCCTGCCGCAGCAGAAAGCGGGTCCGGCGCAGAACCACTTCGCGGCGGTGCTCAATGTAGCAAGAGATGGCTTCCTTAAGCGAAAGCAACTTAGGACGCCCGTGGTCGATCGCCAGCATCGCCACAGAGAAAGTCGTCTCCAGCGAAGTGTGCTTGAAGAGGTTGTTAATAACCACCTTCGGATTGGCATCGCGCTTCAGCTCGATGACTACCCGCGTCTCCTCCGTGGACTCGTCGCGCACCGCGCTGATGTCGGTCAACGTCTTCTCATTGACTAAGTCCGCAATGCGCTTGATCAACTCCGCTCGGTTCACGTTGTAAGGAATCTCGGTGACGATGATCGCCTCCCGGTTTCCCTTCATCTCTTCCGTACAAACTTTGCCGCGTACGCGCAGAGAACCTTTTCCAGTCTCAAAATACTGGCGGATCGGCTTGGTGCCTAGAAGGATACAGCCTGTAGGAAAGTCGGGACCCTTAACGTGGGCCATGAGCCCTTCGATGGTGATTTCCGGATCGTCAATCTGTGCGCAGATGGCATCGAGAATTTCCCCTAGGTTGTGCGGGGGAATGTTCGTCGCCATCCCCACGGCGATACCGGTGCCGCCGTTGACGAGCAAGTTGGGCCAAGCGGCGGGAAGAACGGTGGGTTCCTCGCGAGTTTCGTCATAATTGGGGACGAAATCGACGGTATCCTTTTCCATGTCGTCCATGAGGGAGGCGCCGAGGTGGCGCAACCGAGCCTCGGTGTAACGCATGGACGCGGGTGGATCGCCTTCGACGGAACCGAAGTTGCCCTGACCCTCAATGAGCATCTCGCGCATCGCCCAGTACTGGGCCATGTGGACGAGCGTAGGGTAAATCGCCTGATCCCCGTGGGGATGGTAGTTGCCCATGGTTTCCCCGACGATCTTCGCACACTTTAAGTGTTTGCGCGAGGGGGTGATCCCCAGTTCGCTCATCGCAAAAAGGATGCGGCGCTGGGAGGGCTTGAGACCGTCGCGCGCATCAGGGAGCGCACGGGAGACGATCACCGACATGGAGTAGTCCAAAAAGGATTTGGACATCTCGTCGGCGACGTTCACTTTTTCGACTTTTTCGTTCTTCGAGTACATCGTGAGGTGGAAAGGAGGCTAAGGACCTAAGGGTGGCTGCGGGGCAAAGGATGAGTGTCGCAAGCCGGATTAAATGTCCAAATTACGGACGTTAAGCGCGTTGTCTTCGATAAACTGACGACGTGGTTCGACGATGTCGCCCATCAAAATGGTGAACATACGATCAGCCTCGAGCGCGTTATTCTCATTGAGATCCACCTTCATGAGGCGGCGTTTTGCCGGATCCATGGTGGTTTCAAAAAGCTCCTTGGCGTTCATTTCCCCCAGCCCCTTGAAGCGCTGGATGGTCATCCCTTTGCGGCCGATTTCGAGCACCTTGGCGAGAATCTCTGGGATAGAGAATAGGGGATGGACGGTTGCCTTCTCTCCGTCGCCTTCGATGATTTCAAATAAAGGCTTGTCGCTGTTGGAGTAATGCTCAACTTTCAGGCCTTTTTTGGCGAGCTCATCCATCAGCTTTGCCACGGACGAAGACTCGTGTAGTTCGACCAACCGCGCGCGGCGGCGAGGACCGTCGTTTTTCTTCGTGGTCTTGGGAGCTGTTGCGCCCGGCTGAACTTGGCCTTGAGCATCTGGCTCCAGCGCGTCCTCGATTCCGGGGAGCGCTGGGGTTTGTTCAATCTCAAACAATCCGAGGTCGGGATTCGAGTCGTGAAAGGCGCGTAAATCGGTGTCGTGGGTGAAAAACTCGACATGATCATTGTTCCCTTCACGCACGCGCACCAAATGGGACGGGAGCGAACCGTGAAGCGTGCGGTGATGCAGGTACGTCTCAAAGTCTCCTCCATGGCGCCGAAGGGCGTCCGCGTATTTGGAGAGCTTTTCCAGCAAAGCGAGGAGTTCAGCAAGGGCTGCCGCTGTGGAGGTTTTGCCATCGGCGAGGTTTCGAAGTTTAACTTCGTCAGCGCCGAGGCCGATGAGCATGCGGTTGAGCTGAAGGTCGTCGTCGACGTACTCTTCACGCTTCTTGCGCTTCACTTTGTACAAGGGCGGGCAGGCGATGTAAATGCGTCCGCTGCGCACAAGCTCCGTCATCTGACGGTAGAAGAAGGTCAAAAGGAGCGTACGAATGTGGGAGCCGTCGACATCGGCATCCGTCATGATGATGATCTTGCCGTAGCGCAGCTTAGCAAGGTTGAAGGACCCTTCCTGTTCTCCGCCGCCGATCCCCGTGCCAATGGCGGTAATCATGGTCTGGATTTCCGTGTTCTGTAACACTCGGTCCAAACGCGCTTTTTCCACGTTAATGAGCTTTCCGCGAATCGGGAGAATGGCTTGAAACCGCCGGTCGCGTCCTTGTTTCGCGGAACCGCCTGCGGAATCACCTTCGACGATGTAAAGTTCGGTGAGTTCCGGATCGCGCTCAGAACAGTCCGCGAGTTTTCCGGGCAAACCACCGCCGGTGAGAGCGCTTTTACGAACCGTTTCGCGCGCTTTCCGAGCTGCTTCACGGGCGCGAGCGGCCATGAGGCCTTTTTCGACGATTTTCTTCGCAACAGCTGGGTTTTCGTCAAAATGGCCCATGAGCCCCTCGTAAGTGATGGAACTCACGATGCCTTCGACTTCTGGAGTGACCAGTTTGACCTTCGTCTGGGACTCGAAACTCGGGTTGGGATGCTTCACGGAAAGCACGCACATCAGCCCTTCGCGCACATCGTCCCCACTGATGGAAGGATCCTTGTCCTTGAGCAGGTTGTTCTGTTTGGCGTACTGGTTAATGGCTCGAGTGAGAGCGGTACGAAAGCCTGTGGAATGGGTGCCGCCGTCTGGATTGGGGATGGCGTTAGTGAAACACAGCAACTGATCGTTGTAGGAATCGTTGTACTGGAAAACGACGTCGACGATCATGTCGTCTTCAATCTCAACTTGATCCTTGCTCTTGAATTTTACCTTTCGGGTGCCCCGCAGCAAGATGGGTTTGGGATGCAGAAGGGCTTTGTTTTCCCCTAATTGCCGCACGAACTCCTCAATACCGAGTTTATAGATGTGAACTTCCCGCTTTACGTTCTCACCCCGTTCGTCTGTCAGGGTGATTTCTAAGCCGGGATTTAAAAACGCCAGTTCGCGCAACCGAGCCGACAACTTGGCAAACTGGAACTCCGTCGTGATCGTGAAAATCGTCGGATCCGGTAAGAACGTAATGAGCGTGCCGGTTTGCTTGGGATTCTGCACTTCCCCGATGACGACGAGTTTCTGAGTCGTTACACCGCGCTCAAACGCCATGTGGTGGATCTTGCCTTCGCGAGTCACTTCGACCTTGAACCAATCGGAAAGCGCGTTGACGCACTTTGCACCGACCCCGTGCAAACCGCCGGAATACTTATAGGCACCTTGACCAAACTTTCCGCCCGCGTGCAGGTTGGTAAGAACCAATTCGAGGGCTGGGATTTTGAATTTCGGATGAATGTCGACAGGAATGCCGCGGCCATTGTCACGGAGGGAACAGGAACCGTCGACGTGCAGAGCGACGTCGATACGGTTGCAGTAGCCCGCCAAATGCTCGTCGATCGAGTTGTCGAGAACCTCAAAAACGCAATGGTGCAGCCCGCGCTCGTCGGTTGGCCCGATGTACATCCCGGGCCGTTGCCGGACGCCGGCTAAGCCTTCGAGTTTGTCGATTTTAGAGGCGTCGTAAAGTTGGTCGGTGACGGAGGGTAGGGAGGCTTCTGCGGAGTCAGACATAGGAGGCGGTGGCCGAAAACAAAAGTGATAGAGACGAGCTCTTACAATAGAGAGGGGAATCTGAGTTAGACAACAGAAAAACAGCGCCACACAACCTGTAGTGTCTCCTGCAGGATTAAATCCCTGCAGTTACCCAACAGACTGTGGTGGCGCTGAGTTGTGAGGCGTGTCGTTTTCGACTGTCTAACTCCATTCACTAGAACTATTAGAACTACTTCGCCGCCTTCACTTGCGGCTCAGCGCTGCCCTCCGCCAAGCCGAGCGCCCAGCGAATGCCGCCGAGTATGTGCTTTTGAAATTGCTTAGAAACCTCTGGCGGGTTGAGGCGGTTGGCGAGATTTGCGTCATCATCCCAGACGTCTTCCCGGTGACCCAAGCTGGTGTAAAATACGCGCCCTGTGCCCTGGTTGCGCACCCACGATACTGGGAAATGCCGGGCCTCTCCCTGTGTGGGCCTGCCGTCCATGGGGACAGTCGGGGAGGCGAAAATGTCATGCACACGCGAGCGATCGTAGGATTTAATGTGGTACATTTCCTCCTTGGCGATGGGCCACGGAGTGACGCGTTCGCCGGATGCTGGATGGGAAGGATCCAGCGGGGTCAATTCGACGGCCGCTTGGCCACCATGGGTTTCGAATTCGCCACCAAGCATCTCGATGTAGGGGCGAAAGCTGTGTAAAGTATCGCTTGAAGAGTGCATTGCCATGAAGCCGTGCCCTTTCCCAATCCATTGAATAAAGCCCTCCTTGTCTGGAAGAGGAAGGTCGCCCGTGGTGTTAGCGAAGATGACTCCATCGACTTTGAGTGCGTCAAGGGCGGTTGGAGCGAGAGCGGCGAGGCGGGCTGTAATTTGTTCAGTCAACTGCTGTTGAGCCGCCTTGGCTTGTGCCTCGATTTCGGGCGTCCATTTCGTCATGGCTTCGTCGAAGCGCTTGGTGTCGTTTTCGAAACGTTTCTTCGCGGCTTCATCGGCGTCGGGAGCGAGTGGTTTGGGGGCGTTCGGCTTACGTGGCACCACAATGTCAGGCTGTTGCACCATCGCGACGATCGAGAACGCTTTGGATTCCTCCGCGAGCTTTTGAATGACTTTTTCTGCGGTGGCGATGGAACTGTGCCGAAAACCGGTGGTTACAGTGACAAGGACGACCCGCTTTGGGGTTGCTTCAGCAGCAAAGAGCGAAATGGGTTGGAGGGTTGTGCCTGCCAGAATAGTGGAGGCAAGAATGAGGCGGTACGGGAGGTTTTTCATCACGGAAACAATCCGTGACAGGATGTTTTACGAGAAACAAAGTTTTTTCCTCCGACGTTTCATTGCTTACAATGGCTTCAATGGATGTTTTAGACGAACAGTCACCGTTAGAAGTGCGCAGTTACTTTGTGAGGGGTCGTAATGCGTTGGTCACCCGTGCGCATTTGGGGGATCTGTATCTGGATTATTACCTGCATCAGGGCCAGTTCGGGTATCAGCATTCAATGGAACATGATGCCATGTTAAAGGAGGCGCTTGCCGCGCTGATTCTTTATGCGGCTTCGCGGCCGCGGACCGAGGTGGCGGCGTGGACGCTTCATTTCGAGGCGTTAGCCGTCAACCTGTTCGTCGCGGGCGACAATCCACGGGGACAGGTGGTCGGTCAGGTTTTTACCGAGCAGGTAAAAAAAACGGGACGCAACCTGTTTTGTGCCGAGATTGTGCGGGGCAACGAATCGCCGGGGCGTAGTTTTGTCGAGTTTGAGGGAGATACTGTGAGGGAGGCGGTCGAGTGGTTTTACCGCCAAAGCGAGCAGCGGTTGGCTCGTTTTTTTGAAGTTAACCCAGAAGATTACGTGATGGTTTGCGCTCAACCAGATTGCGAAGAAGGGTGGATAGAGTCCTTAACGTTGAGTGATGTGCTCTCAATGGATACTCAGGAAGAGCTGGCACTTTTGGAGACGCGGGTTTACCGCTGGCAATGCAGTTGCGATGAATTGAAGATGATGGACATCCTGCGACCGGTCTTGCGGATGGATCCGGAAGGGTTGTTTGGCGATGAATTGGCGATTCGCATGGCCTGTCCCCGGTGCGGAGCGCGGTACGTTATTTCAAGGGAAGCGCTTGAAGCGCATTGCAATAGGGCGGATTAGCGGAAGGGCTTTATGGAGGAAATGCAAGGCTCCCAAGAGGGGAGTGATCCTAGATTTGGCGGCATCGCGCGTTTGTACGGAAGGGAAGGATTGGCGCGATTGCGGCAGGCTCATGTGTGCGTGGTGGGCGTCGGGGGAGTGGGTTCCTGGACGGTGGAAGCGCTTGCCCGCTCTGGAATTGGCAGTATTAGCATGGTGGATTTTGACGAAGTCTGCCTCTCAAACGTCAACCGCCAGCTCCATTCACTCACCGAAACCGTCGGCATGCCCAAAGTCGCCGTGCTGGCCCAACGCGTCGCGCAGATCGCCCCGGATTGCAACGTCCACGCGGAGCAGGAGTTTTTCACGGCATCCACTTCGGAGCGTTTTTTTACCACGCCTTACGACTGGGTGGTGGATGCCATCGATGTTCCTGCTCATAAATGTCTGCTGATTGCCGGCTGCAAATCTCGCGGCCTGAACGTTCTTACCGTAGGAGGCGCGGGAGGAAAACGGGATGGCGCAGCGGTGTTGGTCAACGATTTGGCGCTCACGGGGCAGGATCAGCTGTTGAAAGTCGTGCGCAGGGATTTACGCAAGGACTACGGTTTCCCCAAAGATCCCGCGCAATTATTTGATGTGCCGTGCGTGTATTCCCCAGAAGCCCCCGTGTATCCTTGGGCCAATGGGGAGGTGTGTCAGGAGCGGGAAGAAGGCGGCGCGCTGGCGAGAGACTGTAGCAGCGGCTTTGGGGCTGCGACTTTCGTGACGGGCGTTTTCGGGTTTGTGGCAGCGGGAGAAGTGGTGGCGCGCATTGCGGTTGGGTGATTGAGCGGCGGGTGTTTGGAAAGGGTTTTGCAAGCCACCTGCTTTTGGTTGTGCTAGTTTTAGCAACCCCATGCGGCGTCTTTTACTTACTTTGAGTCTGGCTTGCGCGAGTCTGTGCGCGTGCTCGAAGCCTCTTTCGCTCGAAGCTTGGCAGAGCTCAGAGCCCGCTTTCGCTCACCTGGAGGGCTTGGGAGTAAAGACGGTTTATTTTAACGGCGCGGCGTTGCCGGCAGTCATCAAGCGCAATCCTGCGTGGCTACAGGCTGGGGATCGGTTGGCTGGTTCTGAGCATATTAGGTCCCTCGCACAGGCTGCGTTGAGCCCGAAACTGTTTCGGCAACTGGACCGTCAGGAGCATTTTGATGCACTTCTTTTAGTCGGCGATCCCGTGCAATTCAGGGCGCTTACCGAACATCTGATCAAGACGCAGGATTGGAGTTTAAGTTGGGTAGATTCGTGGTGCTCCGTTTATAGCCGTCAAGCGGGTGGCGGATTGACGCGGGAAGCTATTTTGAGGATTGCAACGCAGTGGGATGGAGCGGGGGCGCGCGTCAAGGCGACGGCGCTGGCGGCGATGGCGGAGCGGTTGGTGGCGGCGTCTCGGTTGGATGTGGCGGTGGATTTGCTTCAACTGGCAAAGGCTGCCGACGGTGAAAGCGCTGCGGTGTGGACGGCAGAGGGGGCGTATCGATTGGCGCGGGGCGAGTGGGTTCAGGCGGTGGCGGCGGCCGACCGGGCGTTGCAAGGTAGTGGAAGGCGGGGGCGAGCGGCGCGTTCTGTGAAGGCGCAGGGACTTTATTTTTCAAAGCAATTCGAGGAGGCATACCTGCTCTCGGCTGAATTGTTGGCGGAGGCACCGGAGGATCCCGTGATGCTTTTTACTCATGCAAAAATCGCCCATGAGGTCCGCGCTATCCAAGAAGAAGTCGGCGTGTTGCAAAAGTTGATCGGAATCGCGGAGAAGGAAAGGCGTTCAACGTCGTGGTATCGGGTGTATTTGGGGCAGGCGTTAGCGATGAGCGGGGAGGGAGAGGGTGCGCTTAAAGAGTTTGACTTGGCCTTAGTGGATCCGGACTTGCCCGAGGATCAACGAGACTTCGCGAAAAACTCGAGGGCGAGGGTGGCGCTTCGAGTGAAGCCGGATGGCACTGAAGCTCGGTCGGTGCGTTGAAAATGAATAGATTCGGCATGACTCCTCTTAAAATTCTATTTGCTCGAATGAGTTTAAGTAACGCCCGAGGGGACGCATTCCATTGCCGTCTTTTTGGAAAAAGTTTCTAACACTTGAAAAGTGTGTTGCCTCAGTGCAACGCTTCTCGTTGTTACAACACTTATGGATAACCTGCCCCTAATCGTCGGCGGAGCCACGCTGAGCGCTTTGATTGGCGTGGTGGCCTGGCAACAGGGGCGGATTCGTGCCTTAAAAAAGGCTCAGGAGAAGGTCGTGACGGAAGAGGCGCGGGTTTTTGATTTTCTGCATGGTTTGGGAGAGGCGCTTTCTGGGACGGCAAAAGCGCTTGATTTGCATACGCTTATTGTAAAAGGCATGCTTCGTATTCTGCGCGGCCAAGCCGGTGCCATTTACATCGCCGATGATTCCAATAGCGTGCTCCAACCCGCCTTCGTCGCCAGAGGTTGTCCTGCGTTGATGGATTTGACCTTGGCCACTGATCCCGATGGCGTCGGCGTGCTGGAGGCCCTACACAGGCAGTTGCGCATTCGACACGTAAAAAAAGGGGAGGGGATTCTCGCAGAAGTGTGGGAGAGCGAGAAGGCGCAGGTACTTGGACATATGGATTCACTGTTGGAGTCTGGGCGGCGCCTAGGCGCCGTTGCCGGGAATGTGGCCGTGGTCCCGTTGCTGTATTCCGGCCGCAGCTTTGGCGTGCTGGTTCTGGCTCGCGCCCCGATTGCGGAGCCCTTCACCGCGTCAGATATGCAGGTTTTCCAGACGCTTGCAGAGCAGTCCGCGTTTACGCTTCGCACCGCTGAGGTATTTTCCGATGCAGCGGAGAAGCGGCGACTGGACAGTGATTTACAAGTGGCTCAGGAGATTCAGCGTATTCTGTTGCCATCGAAATCCCCTGAAGTGGAGGGATTTGAGATCACTGGTTTGAACGTTCCTGCGCGGCATGTGAGCGGGGATTACTATGATTTTCTAGCAGTGGACAAAGAGCACTGTGGGGTAGTGATCGCGGATGTCTCCGGGAAGGGCGTTCCCGCTTCCTTAATCATGGCCACTTGCCGCAGCGTTTTGCGTAGTCAAGCGTCTGGGGAACTTTCTGCCGCGCAGGTGCTTAAGAATGTGAACGAGCGCATGTTTCCAGACATCAAAGAGGACATGTTCATCTCCATGGCCTACGCCGTTTTACAGGCTAATTCTTCAGAAGTAACGCTGTGTCGGGCTGGACATGACGCGCCTTTGCTTTACCGGGCGTCTGACCATTCGATTAGCAAAGTGAATCCGCCGGGAATGGCCGTCGGGATTGACAGTGGGGAGGTCTTTAACCGAGTCACGAAAGACTTTGGGGTGCAATTACATCGCAACGATTGCCTGATTTTATACACAGACGGCGTTACCGAAGCCCTCGATGTCGATGGAGAAGAGTTTGGCATGGATCGCACCAACCACGCTATATTAGAGAGTGCACCCGATGGCGCTGTTGCGATTTTACAGCGGCTTACCGAAGACTTAAAAAAGTTTGTCGGAGCCGCACCGCAGCATGATGACATTACCTTGATAGTGATTCGAAAAAAATGAGCACACAGCAATCCTTCTCTGAAAATCCAGAACATCCAGAAAACCCAGTGGACACTACTATCCAAGATAATCCTTTCGAAGCGCATACAGATCCTAAGGAGGCCAGCTTCGGTCCCTCAGATGTCGGGATCGATCAAATCCAAGCGGACCTAGAGCGTTTTCGCGACCTCGCCTTGCGTTCCCAAGCGGACTTCGAAAATTATCGCAAACGTTCGATTCGCGAGCGCGAGGAGGCGGTGCGTTTCGCTAACTTTTCCTTCGTGGAGAAGCTTGTCCCGATTTTGGACAGTTTCGAACTTGGCTTAGTGGCCGCACGCGCTAACGAGGCGGCTGCGCCTATCGTGTCTGGGATGGAAATGGTGGGTCGACAATTAGACGAGGTGCTCCATCAGTTCGGGGTGGAAGGCGTGGAGGCCACGGGGCGTCCCTTTGATCCGAACGTGCATGAGGCGGTCGCGCAGGAACCCAGCAGTGAGGTGCCGGAGGGCTCAGTGGTGCGCCAGTTGCGTAAGGGCTACAAGCTCAAGGACCGTTTGGTACGGGCGGCCTTGGTCGTGGTTTCCGGCGGCCCCTCCTAATTCGCGAGGTTCGGGAGAGTTGGGAGGAGGATCTTCATCTAACTCCTACGGTCTTATTCATGGAGACTGCCCACGAATGTTTTTCCCTTAACTAAAACTTTAAGGTTTATTCGATAAACCACCCCTTTCATGGCTTCAAAACGCGATTATTACGAAATTCTTGAGATTGATAAAAATTCTTCAGCAGAAGAGATAAAACGATCTTATCGAAAACTGGCGGTTAAGTATCACCCTGACAAGAATCCGGGCGACGCTTCCGCAGAAGAAAAGTTCAAGGAGTTGGGCGAAGCTTACGACGTTCTTTCCGAGCCGGAAAAGAAGGCGGCCTACGATCGCTTCGGACATGCTGCTTTTGCTCAAGGCGGTGGTGGTGGACGCGGCGCTGGTTCCCATGATCCGTTTGATATCTTTAAGGATGTCTTTGGCGGTGCGGGTGGTGGCGGAGAGAACATTTTTGAGCAGTTTTTCGGTGGGGGCGGTGGGGGAAGGAAGGAGGAACGCAACCGAGGCGAGGATCGGCGTTACGATTTGACGATTTCCTTGGAGGAGGCAGCGCACGGCTGCGAAAAGGAGATTGAGGTAAACAAAACGGAGCGGTGCGGGGCTTGCGACGGAGTGGGCGGAGAGCCCGGGTCGAAGGTGGTGGTTTGTAGGGATTGTGGCGGCCGTGGCCAGGTTCTGCGCTCACGCGGCTTCTTTCAGGTGGCGCAAAACTGTGCACGCTGCCGGGGTTCAGGACAGATTATCGACAAGCCATGCAAGCGTTGCAGTGGCGAGGGACGTGCCGTTGCGCCCTCCCGCATCAAGTTGCGGATTCCGGCTGGGATTGAGGATGGCTCGCGTTTGCGTTCCTCCGGGCAGGGCGAGGCAGGAGTTCGAGGAGGGCCTCCCGGGGACTTATACGTCGTGATTCAAGTCAGGGAGCACCCCGTTTTCGAGCGGGATGGTAGCAATTTGTTCTGCGAACTCCCCATTCCGTTCACAACCGCCGCTCTTGGCGGGGAAGTCATGGTGCCAACTTTGGAGGGCAAGGCCCAGATAAAGGTCGCGGCCGGCACGCAGAGTGGAACAGTGTTCAAACTGCGCGGTAAAGGGATGCCTGAATTCAATACGTCTGTTTTCGGCGATTTATTAGTTAGGGTAATCGTTGAAGTTCCTATGCGTTTGGACGCCGATCAGAAAAATAAGTTGATCGAATTTGCTGCATCTATGGGTGAAGATAATTCACCGATGCATAAAAGTTTTCTGGAAAAAGCGCGTGACTTTTTTAGTTAAACGAAGCGTTGCCCTCCTCTAAATATTTAGGAATTCACGCAGGCTTTTATGTCTCGTTTTTATGCGCCTAAAGCGCAGTGGTCCGGCGCCAGTATCGTATTGGACGAGGCCGAGGGGCGGCACGCCGTAGAGGTGTTGCGATTACGGGTTGGGGATGCGCTGGATATCTTTGACGGAGCTGGCGGAGTCGCTTCGTCTCGGTTGGTTGTGGCGGGGAAGCGTCAGGTGGAGGCGGAGATTGTGGAGCTGCATCATTCGCGCCAGCCGACAGCGCGCACTTCGCTGATCCAAGCCGTGCCCAAGGGGAAGCTTTTCGAGTGGATTCTTGAGAAGGCGACCGAGCTTTCGGTGACCGAAATCCAGCCGCTACTAAGCGAGCGCACGGTGGTTCATCTGGAAGGCGAGGAGCGTTTTCGCAAACAGGAGAAATGGCAGCGCACCGTGATCGAGGCCTGCAAACAGTGTGGACAGAATTGGTTGCCGACAGTGCATGCGCCTCTTTCATTACCCGAAGTGCTGTGCTCGCCACTCAAAGGGGATGCCCTGATTGCGTCGCTGCATGAGGGAGCGCTACCTTTTCGGGAGGCGCTAAGTGTGCCTTTAGTTGGCGATGTCAGCGTGTTTGTGGGGCCGGAGGGGGATTTTACGGCGGTGGAAACGACGAAAATCGTGGCTTGGGGCGCCCGCCCAGTCAGCTTGGGGGCGATCGTTTTAAGAGTCGAAACGGCAGCCTTGTATTGCCTGAGTATCTTGGCTCATAGCCGCTAAGCACCTGTAGCGAGCAGATAAATGAGTGCCGTTGGTGAAACTTAAGGCTGGGAATGAAAACGTATCACGCCGTCTTTTTGTCACCCATCGGCCTCATCCAATTGCGCGGATGCGACCTCGCTCTCACTGGTGTTTTTATGGAAGAGCATCGGCATTTACCCGTGCTTCCTGTTGAATCTGTGGAGGATCGCGCTCCGTTTCGCGAAGCTTGGAGACAAATGGAAGAGTATTTCGCGGGTGTGCGCCGCGAATTTTCCCTCGCCATTGATGCAGCGGGTTCCACGTTTAGTATGCGCGTCTGGCAAGAGCTGCGATTGATTCCGTACGGCGCGACGGCAACCTACGCTGAAATTGCTCGGCGCATTGGGAATCCGCGTGCAACGCGCGCCGTCGGTCTGGCAAACGGGCGCAACCCTATTTCCATCGTCGTGCCCTGTCACCGCGTCATCGGAGCGGACGGCACGCTGACGGGCTACGGTGGCGGCTTGGGGCGAAAGCGCTTTCTCTTGGGGTTGGAAGCGGCTGCAATTTCGCCCCCTTCAATTCGCAAGTTGAATTAGAAACTTCTTCTGGTTGACAGAATTACTTCCTTCGGCGTATGCATCCAGTGCCGAAAGATTTTACCGATTCCCAGTCTTTTTCAGAAATTTGCTGAAATTTGCTGAAACAGGAGGGGATAAAGGAGGGTTTTTAGCGCAGGACACGACCACCCCAAGTCGACTGATTCTCGCACAAAAATGAACCCGAATTATCGTGGTGAAACCACCCTCCCGCTCAAGGTCACGCAGACGATGTGCTTCGAGGCTCCCGAGGATGTCTTGGTGATGGAGTCATCCGTTTCCGTCCAGAAGGAATACGCTTTAGGTGAGGAGATTGCTCGCGGAGGAATGGGGCGTATTTATGTAGGAACCGATCCCAAGCTCGAGCGGGAGGTTGCCGTGAAAGTGAGCACGGCAGGGCAAAGCGGGGAGGACTCTATGTTTTTCAAAGAGGCCAAGGTGCTCGGAGTTTTGGCGCATCCGAACATTGTTCCCATTCACAACTTGGGCGAGGATCGACATGGGCGGCCTTTTTATTCGATGAAGTTGGTAAAAGGGCGTACTTTACAGTCCGTTTTGAAGGGGCTCAGCCGCCGAGTTGCTCCAAAGACGAAGCGGTATTCGCGCGCTGCGCTAATTTCAGTGTTCAAAAAAGTGTGTGATGCAGCGGCATTTGCACACTCCAAGGGTTATTTGCATCGGGATATTAAGCCGGAAAATGTGATGCTCGGCGAGTTCGGCGAGGTGCTGCTGATGGACTGGGGGCTGGCGGAAGAAATGTGTGGGGGCGTGGCGGTTTCCGAGGCCGCAGCATCGAGATCTGGAAAAGGGGAGGAAGCTGCGCAGAAGGGTTACATTCAGGGCACCCCGACTTATATGTCTCCCGAACAAGCAAATGGAACTGCGCTAGATGTGCGCTCCGATATCTATGCCCTCGGAGGATTGCTGTTCTCGCTTTTGACCTATCGTTCCCCCGTAGAGGGCAAGAGCGTGAATGAAATCCTATCCAAAGTGCGCACTGGAGAGATTTTGCCAATGGATTGGTTACGTGCAGTTCCCCAACAGCACCTACTGGGAGCGACTCGCCAAAAAGAAATTTCCCAATCGCGTGATGGTCCATACCGCCGGAGGTTTAGTTTAAGGATTGCAGTCCCGTCGGCATTGAAGGCTGTCACGTGCAAGGCGATGGCCTTGGATCGCGAGGAGCGTTATCAGAGTGTGGCCGAAATGTTGGAGGACATTGAGGCCTATCAGAACGGGTTTGCGACTGAGGCGGAACAGGCTGGGCTCTTGCGGCAGATCATATTGTTGGTGCGGCGGCACCGAGCGGCAGCGGCGTTTTGCGTACTGCTCCTAGTTTGTTGTACGGTTTTCACAGCTCAACTAGCGGCGAGCGAACAACGGGCTAAAGAGAACGCGCTCCTTGCTAAAAAGGAGGCGCAAAGAGCGCTGCTCAGTGAGCAGGAGGCCAAGGTGATCACGCAAGAAGCTCACAAACAGGCGGGTATCGCCCGAGCGAATGCCACGCGAGTTTTGGAGGAAAAAGAAGCCGCGCGTGTTTTAGAGGCGGGAGCTCAGCTCTCGCTTGCAAGCGTGGCAGAAGATCAGGCGCACGGAATGGAAATGCAAAGTGCTTTGGCGCGGGTTCCAGAGGATCTGCGCGAGCAACCCTGGCGTTACCTCAACCAAAAGCTCAACACCTCCACTAAAACGTTTGATTCAAGGGGGGTGAGTGTTTGGAGAGATTGTGTGCCGCATCCGCTCAACAAGAATTTATTGGTGACGCTTCAATCCAACGGTTGGATTCGTTTACTGGATCTTTCCACAGGGGCCGTGACTGACCTATTCCGCATTGATCCCAATGGGCTGAAAAATTGTCTCGCGGTTTCCCAAGACGGCAAACGCGTTGCGGTGCATCGCCAAATCTCGGAACCTTCACCTCCAAGGATTGGCTCCCAAAATTTGGAGGTGTTTAACCTCGCTGACGGCCAGACTCAGTGCTCTTTCATGATGCCCGAAGATACAGAGTTGGGCTTTCGCGGACGGCTTGTCTTCAGTCCTGATGGGAACTTGCTGCTAATGAGTTCCTCTCAGGAAGTTGGCTTTTATATGTTCGACGCTTGGCAAGGCACCTTGCTGTGGAGTGGTACACAAAAGTGCCATGCTATCGCTGGATTTTCTAATAAGGGGAATAACGCCATGGTCTGCACTGACCGTGAGGGTATTTCTCAGCGAGACCCTTGGACGGGAAAAGTTTTGCGATCTTCGCCTCAGGCAAAGCTTGGGGGATGGAAAAACATCAATATTGCCAATCCTTCTTGGGCGTCTGTTTTTTTTGTGCGAAATGGCTACTGTTTTAATATGGAAGCGGAAGGGGGGAAGTTCGTGGCAAAATTCCCGCTTCCCGCGGGCGCTTCGTTCAATGGGGAAATTGCCTATCTCCCGGAACAAAACGTTTTAGGAGTGATTGCCGAACAATCTCCACAGTTCGGAATTCTCCAGTTCTGGAACGTCGATACCGGAGATTTATTGCGTTCTGTCCCAGTTTCAACGGGCACGGACAGTGGACGAACCCCTGACAGCGCGCGCTGGGCGATTGTGGCAATTCCCAAAGCAGGTCAGTTTGTGGTTACAAGGGGGACTCAAATGAAAGTGTGGAGCTTTCCCTCGGGGCATGGGGAAAAGGTTTTGCCAATAGAATCAGAGACAAAGGGAGACAGCTTCGTTTTTCTCAAAAGGCCAGATTTTGTGGCTGGTGCATTTCGTGTGTCCGGCAAAGTGGGTTGGGGTGTGGGAGTCGGCATCGGGAATACTCACGCGAAGGCAATGCCGTTTTCTTTAACCCATCTGTTTGGCCTCAAAAAACGCTACGGCCCTGTGGTTACGAGCGACCAAAGTGGAGAACTAATCTGCACGACTATTTACGGAGAGGGCGAGGATGCTAACAAGGAGTTGCTCAGATTATTCCGGATGAACTCAGAAGTTCTAACCGAAATCCCTCTTCCTCCGACTAAGCCACTCGGGGGACATGGTCATCTCAGCCCGAATGGAGAACGCATTTGGGCTGGAGACATGATTCTGGCGGTAGATCCCGTGAAGCCTTCGTGGAAATTGGACCGTAGTGGAGTGTTAGACCCCGAGTTCAATGAAAGAATGCCTCGCTGGGTGGGAAACTCTCACGTTGTGGAAATCGTCAGTCTCGAGGGTAGCAAAGATGCTGGAGGATTAGCCGCTGAGCGCTCGCTGTTGCTTTGGAACGCGGAGGACGGCAGCCGCAGGTGTTTCGTTGCGGCGCCCTATGCGAGAGCGCTTTCGGCTTCCCCTGACGGCACCCAGATTGCGGAGGGGGGCAGTGATAAAATGCTACGGATCCGCGATGGCCGAACTCTAGCTGTGCAACGGGTGCTACGTGTGCACGACGAGGCCGTCTGTTCGGTCGCGTGGCACCCAAGTCTTCCGCTGGTTGCCACGGCCTCTTCGGAGGATAGGAGCGTGCGGATTTGGGACCTTAATACGGAGCTAATGCGGGAGGAGTTTGGTTTTTTCGAGTTTGCCGACAGAGTTTTCTGGAGTACTGACGGCAGCGAGCTTGCGGTGAGAAGCCGAGGTAACGCTTCGCAAATCGAGATTTTCAGGCCAAAGGCGTGCCAAATATCTCGGAAGTGAAAACCCGGTGGGGAGCTGCAAATCAAGCAATCGTTCTGCTATTTGTATTTGCAATCGTGTAGTTCAAAAATATGAGCTAACACGGTTTTCCAAGCATCCATTTCATCGGCTTTTAAACTCACTTTGGCGAAGAGTTGTAACAAATCATTCGCCTCTCCCAATGTCGCTGGCCTGCAAGTGAGTTCATTCACCAGATAATCGATTGTATTCGCAGCGTTGTCGTCACTTGCGAGTAGCGCTTGTTTGATCAAAAGCTCCTTCGCTAATTCCACATTTTGAGGAGAGAAATCGGTTTTAGAAAGACCCGATAAATAAACTACATTCTTCTCAATCACGCTTTTATCGAGCAACTCATCTTCGCGTCCCCAATAGGTCGGATTCAACAATAGTTCACGCGTGTAAGTAGCTTTGTCAGGGGGCGCATGGGTAGCAAGATAATCGGCGGCCATTTCGTAACCGTTCTGATTATAGACAACATACCAATCCACCTCTTCGGAGGTTGGGACCAGTTCGAGGACATCCAAAAATGCTCGGCGGATTTTGCGGATATTCTTGCGAACCGAGTTGTCATCCGCATGAAGGGAAGCGGTGAAAAGGATCAGGCAGAGCAGGGGGTGTAAGCGTTTCATAGCTTCAAATTGCCGAGCTTTTTGGAGGAAATCGTGATTCAAAATGGAGCCACCGCGGCCTTCGGTCTACGGGGGGTAGCAAGGCGGGTTTCACAGCCACACTCACTCGGGGAGTATTTTAATCTGAATCTGTCGCGAGAGCAGCCAGCGCACGGCAAACATGTCTGTAGTGGCGCGCAGTGCTCGATTGCCGAAGCCGTACTTGCTCACTCCGGCAACTCTGGGGCGGTGGTGGACTGGTAATTCAGTGATTCGGAAGCCCATTCCCTTAATTAAAGCGGGAATGAAGCGGTGCATTCCGTTGAAGGGGAGCAGTGCTTCGCGACATTCGCGTCGCATCACTTTCAGGGTGCACCCAGTGTCGCGCACGCCATCGCGAGTGAAACGAGAGCGGATTGCGTTGGCGAAACGGGAGGTGAGTCGCTTGGAAAGTGTGTCCTTACGGGACGCGCGATAGCCGCACACCAGATCAAAACCTTGTTCCAAACGGGCAAGGAGTTTTGGGATGTCTGCTGGATCATTTTGACGGTCCCCGTCCATCAAAATTAAAACGTCTCCCTGGGCAGCCTGAATGCCGGAATACATGGCTCCACTTTGTCCTGTGTTTTTAGAAAACTTAATCACACGGATGTGAGGCTGAACTGGAATTCGAGAGAGGGTTTGGTCACTGGATTTATCATCAACCAGAACGATCTCATAATGGTGCCCGCTGAGAGCTTGCGCGATCTCTTCGCAAAGCGGGGCGACATTGTCCTCTTCGTTAAATAATGGAATGACTACGGAAAGCATTGAAACAGAAACAAAAATTAGGGGAGGGAAGAAAATGAAAGTGGGGATGTTAAAGCCACTTTTTTCTTTTGAAATAAAACACCTGAACTAGGGCGATAGTCAGCATAAGAAGCAAGCAACCGGCATAGCCTAAAGGATGATGAAGCTCTGGCATGTTCCAAGGCATTGCTTTGTCACCCTCAGCCGACTGAAAGTTCATACCCCAAATGCCTGCTAAAAACGTCAGTGGTATGAAAATTGAGGAAATCACGGTCAATACCCGCATGATTTCATTGGTTCGCATGCCGACCGCCGAGAGATACATATCCATGTTTGCCGTGGCCACGTCACGGTAACTTTCAATTAAATCCATGATTTGGACGGTATGATCATAACAATCCCGCAGATAAATCTTCGTCTCGCGACGCACAATTCCACTTTCATCATGCAACAAAGCGCTGATCACCTCACGTTCAGGCCAAACAAAGCGGCGCAAATGAGCCAGCAAGCGCTTGCAGTCGTGCAGTTGGTGGACTTGTGAGATAGAAGGATTACTCACCACGTGATCGTCGAGTTCATCGAGTGCTTCGCCCAACCTTTCCAAAAGCGGAAACTTGTGGTCCACAATAGCGTCCATCAGCGCGTAGGCTAAATAGTCGGCACCCTGTTTGCGAATGAGCCCGCGGGCGGTGCGAAGCCGGTGGTGGACCAATTGAAAAGTGTCCGTGGAGGGGTCTTCCTCGATACTCAAGAGAAAGCCTTGACCGAGAAAAATGGAGACCTGCTCACGGGAAACCGCCCCATCTTCTTCCCCAGACATCATCTGAGAAACAATAAAGAGGTGGTTTTCGTAAGGCTCCACCTTGGGGCGTTGACCGAGGTTGAGAACGTCTTCCAATGCGAGGGGGTGCAGATCAAACGCCTTTCCCAAGTCTTGAAGGAGGCCAAGATCGGTTAGGCCATCCAACTCCACCCAGAGCACAGATCCGTCCGTGGGAATGGGCGGCAACATCGAAACGGAGGTCACCTCCTGCTCCTCCAGCGTGTCTTGGCTGTAGTGAGTGAAACGCATCCGTGGGGGGGCATTGGATACGTCTTCGGGCACCGAAAGAGTTGCGGGCGCGGTGCCAGGGATGGAAAAACGAGTGCGAAACATGGGGTTGCGAAAGTGGGGGAAATCGAGTTAGTTATCGCTCATGGGCACACGTCCACTCAGGGCCCGACTGAGCGTGAGTTCGTCGGCGTATTCTAGGCCCGAGCCGGCTGGAAGCCCCTGAGCCAGACGCGTAATTTTAACGGGGTATTCGCGCAGTAAATTTGCCAAATAATGGGCCGTGGCTTCCCCCTCCACATCAACCCCCAAAGCCAAGACGATCTCGTTGGGCATCTGCGTTTTGAGTCGGTCGAGTAATGAGGGAATTCGCAACGCCTCTGGCCCGATGTGGTCCAGTGGTGAAATCTTTCCTCCCAAGGCATGGTAAAGACCGTGAAAAGCACCAGATCGTTCCATCGGCAGAACGTCAGTCGGCTGTTCCACCACACATAAAAGATGCGGATCTCGGCTCGGATCGGTGCACATTTGGCAGGGATCGGAGTCTGTGAAAAAGCCGCATTGCGAACACGGGTGCACAGACGCTTTAACTTCTTGGATAGCGCGTCCGAGCGATTCAGGGTGCGCATCTGGGGATTGAATCATCCAGAGGGCGATGCGTTCGGCGCTGCGTGCCCCAATGCCCGGCAATCGCTTGAGTTCAGCAATAAGCCTATGGAGGGGAGCTGGGTACTGTGCGCGTTTCATCTACGCCCGACGGCATCATCCGTGCGGTTGGGGATTGGAGCACGCGCTTCGTTTTCAGCAATGCGTTGAAGCAGCAACTCGAGCGCCTCGTCGGAACGATCCTGCGGTCGAGCGGCGAGCAGCAAAGTCCGAGCAGCATCCCAATGGCGTGCCCGGAACTGCGCCACACCTTTTCGGTACTGCGCGAGGCGGGCCATGGTGGCGGCGTCCAGTGTGTTTTGGAGTGCGACAAGTTCGAAAACGTCCTCTGGCGGATGGGGCGGCAGGTGGCGTTGTAGCAGGTCGATGGGACGCCGCTCCACAGAGTGGCCACCGAGTAGGCCAGTTCGGGCGCTGATCAAAATGCGTGAGCCGTAAAGCGTGTTTGCAAAGGCGAGCTTCTGCGCCCAATCAGCCGCCTCTCCCAAACCTGTGATGCTCTGGCCGTCTTTCGTCAGGGTAGTCAAAAGGATTTCTCCAGTGCTAACCCCGATGCGCAGATCCAATTCATGACCAAACTTTACTTCGCATTCATGGCTGAGGCTCACGAGACGTTGCCGGATGGCTGCAGCCGCTTGGAGGGCGGCTTCTGGGTGTTCTTCGGCGCCCAGCAATGGGCAGAATGCGGCACGAAAAGCCTCGCCATCGGCGCGAACTGGAACGCCTTGGTAGGCTTGAGTGGTTTCCGTGCAGAGCGTCAGAAGACGATTGAGGAATGAGGCACATTGCGCTGGTTGCAGGCTTTCTGCCAGTTGCGCGTGATTCACAATCGCGCAGTGCAGAATGGTCGCGTTCACGCGAATAGGCGCAATATCTGGATGCGTGACACCCTGCTCAAGGTCGGCGGCTGGAGACTCAACGTAAAGCGGAGCAGTTTGTGGAGGCTTCTGGCTCTCGTTCGACTTGTCGAAGTGGGCATCTAAATTCGCGGGTAGCTGAAGCAGTCCACCCCACTGGCGCAAGCATTCTGGGACGCCCCATGCAAGGAGGAGGCAAAGGGCGGGCG